>QFCE01000159.1_pt1 | contig 173065 bp, 155 predicted proteins | sample 5346091 | NCBI WGS metagenome assembly QFCE01 (sample SAMN09062252, study PRJNA434731) | Human gut metagenome, whole genome shotgun sequencing project. | isolation source: stool timepoint A chromium assembly | host: Homo sapiens | collected 2015
CATTTCTGTGCTCTTGTCTCCATGAAGCTGAATTTGGACATGCGCAGAAGATCGATCAGGTGATATTTGTAGCTGTACGCTGCATGTCTTCTGTCCTTTATCTGCTGCAGATCCTTTTCCAGGGTCATTTTTGCGTCAAAGAGACGGTTTTTATGTACATATTTCTCATCCTTGATCTCCTGATGATCGGAAAGCTTGGAAACTGCTGCCTGGTGCTCTGCTTTCAGTTTGGAAACTCTGTCCTCGTAAGCCGTCTTCGCCAGAGCCTTCTCCTGCTCGCAGCTTTCTTTGACCGGCTGATAATATTCCTTGTCAAAGTGCTCGTTCAAGTATTTCTCTGCATCTGCAATGAGACCTGCGATTTCGTTTTTATTCTTGTCCTCCACGGCTTTTGCCTTCTGCAGCTCACCTTTGAGCTCGCCAAGCCGTCTTTCTTTTTCGCCGGATGCCAGTGTGCGGTCTCTCTTAACTGCATCCATGGTATTCTGAATGGAGATGACTTTGTCCGTACCGTCAACACGGAGCGCGTCAATCTTCTTCTGAATTTTGCCAACATAATCTTCAATCGGCTGGCGCAGCTTCATTTCCTGCTCAACCGTCAGAATCTTACCATTATTCGCCATATTCTATGTTCTCCCTCATTATAGATATTTTGCACTGAGTCTCAAAAGCTCTTCCTGGTTTGTCTCCTTGGTGTTGACAATACCGGAAAGATGACCGTTGGACATAACGCCGATTCTGTTTGTGATTCCCAGAATCTCCGGCATCTCAGAAGATACAACAATAATTGTTTTTCCCTGCTTCGCCATCTTGATGATCAGCTCATAGATTTCGTATTTTGCACCTACGTCGATTCCTCGGGTAGGCTCATCCATCATGAAGATGTTCGGGCTGCGCTCCAGCCATTTGCCGAAAATAACTTTCTGCTGATTACCGCCGGAAAGACTGGAGATCATATCCTCCGGTCCCATACATTTGGTGTGCATGATCTTGATTTCCTTTGTGGTGGCCTTCACCATTTTCGCATCCGAAAGGGCAATTCCGGATTTGTAAGCGTTCAGGTTTGCGATCGTGGTATTAAAGGTCAGGTCACCCTTCAGGAAGAGACCGTTTGCTTTACGCTCCTCTGTGATCAGTGCAAAGCCATGATCCATTGCGTCCTTTGCGTTATCAAAATTCATCAGCTGATTTTTGTAGTACACACGTCCCGCCGCTCTGGTACGGATTCCGAAGATCGTCTCCAGAAGCTCTGTACGGCCCGCTCCAACCAGACCATAAAGTCCGAAGATCTCGCCTTCATGCACATCAAAGGTAATATCCTGCAGATGCGGTTCAAATTTTGTGGACAGATGCTGGATCGACAGAATGGGGGCTCCCGGTGTGTTGTCTACGGGCGGGAAACGGTTTTCCAAAGAGCGGCCAACCATCGCCGCGATCACCTCATTCATATCTGTGTCTTTGATCGCCTTTGTCATAACCAGATTTCCATCACGGAGAACGGAAATCTCGTCACAGATTTCAAAAATCTCATCCATCTTGTGAGAAATGTAAATCAGGGAGATTCCCTGGGATTTTAACATCCTCATCATTTCAAAAAGCTTGTCTACTTCCTGTACTGTCAGCGAAGATGTGGGCTCGTCCAGTACGATTACTTTTGCATTGTAGGAAATTGCCTTGGCAATTTCACACATCTGCCGCTGAGATACCGACATGTTTCTCATTGGCTGTGTGAGGTTTACAGTCATTCCAAGCTTACGGAACAGCTCAGAAGCCTCTTTTTTCATTCTTCCTTCATCCACTACGCCCATGGAGTTCACCGGATAACGTCCAAGGAACAGATTGTCAATGACGTTTCTCTCCAGACACTGGTTCAGCTCCTGGTGCACCATTGCGATTCCGTTCTCAAGGGCATCCTTCGGTCCGGAAAAGCTTACTTCCTTTCCATCCAGGAAAATGCTTCCCTCATCTTTCTGATAGGTTCCAAAAAGACATTTCATCATTGTGGACTTACCCGCGCCGTTTTCGCCCATCAGACCCATTACCGTTCCGGGCTTCACATCCAGGCTGATATGGTCCAGAACCCGGTTTCGTCCAAAGGACTTGCTCATACCGCGTATGGATAAGATATTCTCAACTCTCTTATCTGCCATTCTTTTTACCCCTGTATCATAAATTCATCATTTTTCACATCGAATTTCGCAGCCGTCCTCTGTGCAGCCACTCAAAAAATATTAGGGAGAATTTCTTCTCCCTAATATCCGCTGCATCCTCATGTCCAATGGCAGTCGCCCTGGCCGCGATGGCTGCATATATACGTCATTACTGGCTCAGCAGACCTGTATAGGAAGCTGCGTTGTCTGTTTTAACCATGTTGATTGCGAACGCATCATACTGGCTCGGATTTCCAAGACGGTTTGTGATGTTGGACTCTGTCTGTCCATCGCCGCCGATGTACTCAACTTCCAGGTTCAGAATGTCATCGTAGTTCTGAAGAAGCGGCTGGTAAGTAGCGCTCAGGAAGTTATCTGCTGCGTTGTAGATGTTCAGCCAAACTTTCTTAACCGGATGTGCGCTCTCGTCAAGCTGTGCGGAAACCGGCTCGTAAATCTTGGTGGAGTCTGTGAAATCCTGATAGTTCTCAGCGGTAACTGCTACGTTCAGTGCGTAGTAGGAACGCTGCTCTTCGTTGTAGGTGTATACGTCGTCTGTCAGAACGTTGCCTGCATCATCTGCAGTGCCGATACCGGTATCAATGTCAACACCGTCCAGTGCGTTACGAAGAACACGAAGTGTCAGATAAGCCTGAACGTCAGCATGCTGGCTGATCGTTCCGCCGTAGCCCTCTGCGATAGCTGCTACAGCGTCGCTGTTTGCATCGTAACCGAAAGTCGGAACCTTGTTGTCTTTGGACCATGCGTTGAACATGGACATTCCCATACCATCGTTATTGGAAACAACTACATCGATCTGATCGCCAAAGGAAGCGGACCATGTTCCGATTGCATTTCCTGCAGTTGCTGCATCCCATGTAGCACCTGCGGAGTTCTTCATTTCCTGAGAAGCAAGTTCACGAACGGTAAAGGTTGTTCCGTCGATTTCCAGGGAGCCATCCTGTACTGCTTTCGCGGAACCATCGGTGTTTGTTCCAACCGGTTCGCTGTTGATGTCGCCGTCTTTCTCAACGCCGGTTCCAAGAGCTTTACGAACACCTCTTGTACGAGCGATGGAATCATTATGTCCGATATCGCCAATTGCCAGAACGTATCCGATCACGCCGTCTCCGTTACGGTCAATGGTATCAGCGTTAGCTTCGATATAATCTTTTACCATGGTTCCCTGAAGCTCAGCGCCCTGATTTGCGTCGAATCCAACGTAGTAGGTGTTATCGTTGAAGCTCAGTGCAGCCATATCCAGTTCTCCGGTGGAGCTGTTGGACGGCTGACGGTTAAACCATACGAGAGGTTTATCCTTGTTTGCAACCTCTGCCTCAGCAAATACGGTTGCGGACATGGAAAGGCCCATTACTGCTGCCATAGCCAGTGCAAAAACTCTTTTTTTCATAGTGTATCTTCTCCCTTCCGTGCGGGCGTCTGCCCGTACCCTTTGTTTATATTGATACTATACCTGCTTTCTGTTTAAAAAAACATAGAATTTTTTTCGGTTTTCATTGAAATTTTTAAGTGCCTCTTGGTGAATATTACCAAGACTTCTTTATCGCGCAGCATCCTGCCAATATCCACATGCCCGCTTGCCCCTGAGAAAAGTTTCGTTTATAATAAAACTGCTGCGCAAAGCAATCCGTAAAGCAGTTTTTCTGTATATACGCATAAGATACACGAGGTGAACCATGAACAAAAAAGAAATTTCAGAAATAAAGAAGCAGTTCACGCCGGAGCGCTGCTCTGTCACCCGCATCTGCGGCTGCTACGTGGACGGTGAAAAAAACAAACGTACGGAGCTCAAGGAGGCTTTTCTTTCCCTGTCTGAAGAAGAAAATTTTAAATATTTTGAGATTTTCCGCAAAACGCTCTCCGGCACCCTGGGGAAAAATCTCATGAACCTTTCTTTTCCTTTAGAGCAGGAGGCTGAGGGAGGCACCCAGGAATTTCTCCTCCGCCTCAGAAACAGCAAGCTTAAAGACGATGCCCTTGTGGAAGAATTCTACGATAAGGTCATCGAAAGCTATGACTATGGAGAAAACTACTACATTATCCTCATTCATGCGGTGTACGACATTCCCGGCAAATCCTCTGATGGTCTGGAAATGTTTGATGCCTCCGACGAAATTTACGAGCACCTTCTCTGCTCCGTCTGCCCGGTAAAGCTTTCCAAGGCAGGTCTTTGCTACAACGCGGAGGCAAATACGATTCAGGACCGCATCCGCGACTGGATCGTGGAAATGCCGGACTGGGGCTTCCTCTTTCCTCTTTTCCAGGACAGAAGCACAGATATCCACGGCGTGCTGTATTTCAGCAAAAATCCGGAGGAGCTGAAAGAAACGCTGGTGGACCGTATTTTCGGCTGCTGCGCCCCCCTTTCCGCCAAGGGACAGAAAAGCTCCTTTAACGCTCTGGTGGAGGACACCCTGGGGGAAGACTGTGCCTACGATACCGTGATGAACATTCATGAAAAGATCAATGAGATCATCGAAGCGCAGAAAGATGAACCGGAACCTGTCGCTCTGACAAAATCCGAGGTCAGGCGGCTTTTTGAGGACTGCGGCGTTCAGGAAGAAAAACTGACCAATTTTGACGAACAGTACGAGCAGACTGCCGGCGAGTCCTCCGCCCTTATGGCATCCAACATTGCCAGCACCCGCCGTTTTGAGATCAAAACCCCGGACGTTGTCATCCACGTAAATCCAGAGCGCGCTGAGCTTGTGGAAACCCGCGTCGTAGACGGCCGCAGGTGTCTGGTCATTCCTATGGAAGATAATGTCGAGGTCAATGGTATCCGGGTAAAAATGGGGGATGGTCATGAAGATGAATAAGAAAATTCTATTTTTTGATATCGACGGGACACTGCTTCCCAATCTGCCTCACGAAGTTCCCAAAAGCGCTGTGGAAGCGCTTCGCCGCGCCCAGGCAAACGGACATCTCCTGTTTATCAACTCCGGGCGCACCTGGGCCATGATACCGGAGCAGATGAAACAGCTTTCCTTTGACGGCTATGTGTGCGGCTGCGGCTCAGAGGTATATCTGCACGGAGAAAAGCTCTTCTCTCAAAGCGTACCCAACCACATCTGCCAGGCTACCGTACAGGCCCTGCGGGATTTTCGCATCGGTGCGGTTTTTGAGTGCCCCCACCGGTTTCTCTATGACAGCACTGCGCCCCAGTCTTCCGCAGTGATCCCAAACATGCTGGGGCGATATCCCCTTGCAGATCTGACAAAATTTGACTCTGAGGAAGCCTCGACCTACACCTTCAACAAAGCCTTCCTCACCCTGTCTCCCCGTTCAGACTGCGAGGCCTTCCGAAACTTCTGCCAGGACAAATACGACATCTTTGTACATGATACGTATGTATGGGAGATCGGACAAAAAGGCTGCAGCAAAGCCACAGGGATCGAGCTTCTCCTGAAGCACCTCCAAATTCCCAGAGAGGATTCCTTTGCCTTCGGTGACAGCGAAAACGATCTGCCCATGCTTCGTTACGCAGGTACAAGCATCGCTATGGGAAATTCAAATCCGAAGATTCTCCCGTTCTGTACCTGGCAGACAACGGATATTCTGGAGGACGGCATTGCCCGTGCGCTGGAGCATTTCGGGCTGATATAAGTCTTCTTCAAAAGGAACGTTGATCCTGCAGCGTTCCTTTTTTGTCCCCGTTATTCAATTCCTGCCAACATGTCTTGGACTTCTTCCGGTGACATCTGACATTGCGCCGCGATTTCCTCATAGGTTTTGCCGGAGCGGCGCAGGAGGATTGTTTCCTTGAATATTTTTCGCTCCATTTCACGCCCCGCAATCAGACCGGATTCACGGCCGATTTTTTCGCCCTCCGCCAGACCGGATTCGTATCCCTCCTCATATCCCTCTTCTTTCGTCTGGCGCATATGCCGCTCTTCATCGTATTCGTAAATACTCACTTTGATCGCCTCCGCTCGGTTTTTCTTCAGAAACTCTGCCAGTACGCCCCGGCTGATACAGTCGTCCACCGCCTTCTCCACTGCCTCCCCAAGGGGCATGACCTGTGCGTACTCCCGCATCAGGGCTGTATACTCTGCATAGTCCCGCAGAGTCTTACAGGCATCCATAAGTTTCTTATTATGCCCTTTGTTGATATTCATCATGGTCGCCCTGAGTTCCAGTTGTGGTTCTTCTTCCTTCACCTGAAAGATGTCAGATAAACACAGCTCCCGTTTATCCGGCTGCTCCTCCGTCCCATTGTAAAAAATGATGAAATGGGGTGTGGGAATTTTTACTGTCTTGCTTCCATACAGGTTCCGTTCTTTCGTAAAATCTGAGTACACATCTGCCACATAGAACAAAAACCGCAGGGGAAGATTCGGGCTGTAGGAGGACTGGTGCTCATAAAGATTCAGCCTCTTGTCGATGAGAAAGGAAACATCGTTGTGCATCGCCATATAAATGGCATTCTCCAATGTGTTCACTATAAGGTCATCCGGGTCCGCATAGTTCGTCCCATTCATCGCGTTGTACAACTCCAGCAGCTCTTTTTTGTCACTGAAGATCATCTCGAACATCCGGGACTTATAATTACGCTTGGGAACCGGGGCGGGGTATTGTTTCGTCGTTGCCATAAACTACCTCCTAACTGAAAATGGCAGGAGGCTTCAAATACTTGCCCGGTATCTGCAATCCGCTCTTTTCAGGAAACCTCACTGCTTTTTTTATTGTGGAAAAGCATGAGATTTCTTCGATTGCCGGATGGCTGAAATGAAATTCAGAAACGGTCAGGCCGCTTAGAAAAAAGAAATGAAATGCTTTGATTTATCTTAGCACAGATTGGGCAGAACTGCCAGCATTTTTCTGCATTTTGCAGGAAAATCGTTTTACAAAATTCGACAAACCAACCTTGCCCAACCATTCCCGTAAATATAAAAGCCGTTCCACCTTCGGTGAAACAGCTTTTATATATTGCCAAGAGCAAATAAAAATTTTATTCTTCTACATTCTCCGCCGGCTCCAGATCCTCATCCATTCCTTCTACCGGGGTCATATCTTCCTCCTCTGCCGCAGCATCTTCTTCCGGCTCGGAGATCACATTTCCTTCCTCATCAACAACAAGGGCGTTTTCGATGTCATCCTCGATCAGCTGGGCATCGTCCATGTCTTCATCAATGACCGGCGCATTTTCCATTTCTTCCGGAACCTCTTCTGCGTCCTCTGCAGAAGTATCCTCGCTCATATCCTCCGTTGCGATGGTAAATGTATGGGAATCCGTCACAGTGAGTGTTTTAAGCACATCCTCCTGAACCTGGATATCTGCATCCTCAGTCCACTGAGTTATCGTTTCCGCATAATAATCCATCTGCTGCTGGGATTCCATGGACGCTTTTTTGCTCTCTGTTGCTTCTTTATCCAGAGTTTCATCCAGTCTCAGAATGTAAAGCGTGTTTTCTGCCTCCACAAGCTCCGGATAAACCTCTCCGTCCTTCAGTGTGCGCAGTGCTTCGATCACCTCGTCCGGATACGCATAGGTCACATCTTCTCCGTCCTTTGTGGTAAAGTTGCCGTTTAAGCCTGCATAGGTTTCATCCACGGCCTTTGCCAGCTCATCCATGTCCTTCGTCGGCTCTGCCTTCACGCTGTCCAGGATTTTCTGAGCGTTCTCGTCAATTTTCGCCAGTTCCTCTTCGGTCAGGCTGGTATCACTCTTGGAAATGCTTACATAGCTGAAGGATGACTGCTGCGCCTCTTCATCGGTCACCTCAACCGGCGCCTCTTCATACAAAGCCTCCATCACTCTCTGACCATAGGTCTGAAGCTCCAGATAGGTCTTTACCTGGTCTTCTGTCACCACAAGCTCTGCCAGAGTCTCTTCGCTGTTCGCCTTCATAAACTCTGCCGCTGCTTCTTCCACTGCTTTCTTATCCTCTTCTGTAAACTCCACTCCATAATCCGCTGCCTTAGCTCTGGACAGGTACATGGTCTCTACACTCTTTAAAGCCTCTTCCACAAGCTGATCGCCGTAGGTAAGCTCTCCATCCTCTGACACCGCCTGATCCCAGATATTTGCGCCGGTTCCCATAAAGGAGCGGTACATCGCGTCGGTCTGCGCCTGCTGCTGCCGCGCAAGAAGGCTCACCAGCCCCAGCGAAATCTCCTCTCCGTCCACGGTTGCCACTGTTTTTGCTCCATCTAATTTCTTTTCGCCACAGCCGCTAAGAAGCCCTGCCGCCATAATACCGGCAAGCGCTGCAACGGCCATTCGTCTCGCTGCTTTGTTCATGTTCTCCTCCATTACTGCCTCTTGTTTTGTGCCGTCCAAACCATTCTTTCGCCGACTGCACTAGTAAGAGTATAAACTTTTTTTGCCCCCGGGGCAAGAAAAATCGCAAAATTCACAAAAAGTCCACCTTTTTACGCCTCTTCCACCAGGGTCAGAAGCTCCTGTACAAAAGAGGTCAGCGCTTCCAGAATATTTCCCTTCCAGGTCAGCAAAAATTTTGGCTCCTGCTCCGCTTTGAACTGCAGTGCACGGCGGTATTTCTGAATCAGCCCGGGAATCCCCCCGGGATTCAGCTGCGCTTTTTCATAGAGCGTGATGCGGACCTGACGTCCCAGCTGCTTCATTTCCGTCACATAAGCCTGATGCGCCAGCGCTTTGAGTTTTGCAACAGCCAGAAGATTCAGCACAGCCTTTGGCGGTTCTCCGAAACGGTCCAGAAGTTCCTCCAGCATATCGTCGTAATCTGCCTGATTTTCAATAACTGCGATCCGCTTATAAATATCCAGCTTCTGAAACTCGTTGCTGATGTACGTATCCGGAATAAACGCATCCATATTCAGATCAATGGCCGTCTCAAAATCCTCCATGGTGTGAATGCCCTTGGCTTCTTTTACCGCCTCGTTGAGCATTTTGCAGTACAGATCATAGCCTACCGCGTTCATATGGCCGTGCTGCTGGGCACCCAGAAGATTTCCGGCTCCCCGAAGCTCCAGATCCCGCATGGCAATTTTGAAGCCGCTGCCCAAATCCGTGTATTCCCGTATGGCAGCCAGACGCTTTTCCGCCGTCTCCCGCAAAACGGTATTCGCGCGGTACATCAAAAAGGCATACGCCGTGCGGTTGGAACGCCCGATCCTTCCCCGCAGCTGGTAAAGCTGCGACAGCCCGTAGCGGTCGGAATCGTGGATGATCATGGTATTTACATTGGAAATATCAAGCCCCGTCTCAATGATGGTGGTGGAGACCAAAACATCAATCTCTCCGCTGATGAAGCCGTACATCACCTGCTCCAGCTCCCGCTCGCTCATCTGTCCATGGGCAAAATCCACCTTTGCCTCCGGCACCAGCTTGGAGATCCGAAGCGCCACCTCTGCAATATCGTTGACACGGTTGTATACATAATACACCTGGCCGCCCCGGCGCAGCTCCCGGTGAATTGCCTCGCGCACAGTCTCCTCGTCATATTCCATGACATAGGTCTGGATCGGTATGCGGTCCATGGGCGGCTCCTCCAGCACACTCATATCCCGGATGCCGATCAGGCTCATGTGAAGAGTTCTGGGAATGGGCGTTGCAGTCAGCGTCAGCACATCCACATCCTTTTTCAGCTGCTTTATTTTTTCTTTGTGGGCAACGCCGAAACGCTGCTCCTCATCAATGATCAAAAGCCCCAGGTTCTTGAACTGCACATCCTTGGAAAGGGCGCGGTGCGTGCCGATGATAATGTCCACCTGGCCCTTTTTCAGATCCTCAATGGTTTTTTTCTGCTGGGCAGCCGTCCGAAAACGGCACAGCAGATCCACCCGCACCGGAAATTCCTTCATCCGCTGGACAAAGGTGTTGTAATGCTGCTGCGCCAGGATCGTGGTCGGCACCAGATACACCACCTGGCGGCTCTCCTGCACTTCCTTGAACGCAGCGCGAAGCGCCACCTCTGTTTTTCCGTATCCCACATCTCCGCAGACCAGGCGGTCCATGATCCGGGTGCTTTCCATATCCCGCTTGGTGTCCTCAATGGCGGCAAGCTGATCATCCGTCTCCTCATAAGGAAACATTTCCTCAAACTCTTTCTGCCAGACCGTATCCGGACCGCAGACATAGCCCTCCTTTTCCTGGCGGACCGCATAAAGCTCCACCAGCTCCTTCGCGATATTCTTCACTGCACCCCGCACTCGGGTCTTTGTCTTATTCCACTCCTGCGTGCCGAGCTTGTTGAGCTTGGGCGTTTTATCCCCGTCCGCACCGGAATATTTCTGCAGCGCGTCCAGCTGAGTTGCCAGAATGTAGAGATTGCTTCCGCCCCGATACTCTATCTTGATGTAGTCCTTGACGATTTTGTCAACCTCCACCTTTTCGATCCCCCGGTAAATTCCCAGACCGTGCTTTTCATGCACCACAAAATCTCCGACAGACAGCTGGGAAAAATCCTGGATCCGCTGACCGCTGTAGGTTTTCTTCTTTTTCTTTTTTTTCTGCTCTCTGCCAAAAATATCGGACTCCGCAATAACCGCAAACTTAATGAGCGGATATTCAAATCCCTTGCGGGCATGGCCGTAAACCGCCATGATTTCCCCGGGAGAGATCACCCTGTCGTAGTCCTCCCCATAAAAAGCGCTCAGCTCCTCATTCTGCAGATCCTTCGCCAGACGCTGCGCCCTTGTCCGGGAGCCGCACAGAAGGGCAATGCTGTAGCCCTGCTTTTTCAGCTTGTGCAGATCCTTTACCAGAAGCTCAAAGCTGCTGTTGTAGGAGTTGACGGACTTTACCTCCAGATGAAATTTCCCGCTCACCTTCCAGCCAGCCTGCCTGGGCTCCAGCGCGCACAGGGATACGCAGTTTCTCTTATTCAGGGCTTTCTGAAGGGCTCCGTAGGCACAGAGCCACTGTCCCGGAAGATTCAAGGTTCCTTTTTCCTCTCTGCGCTCCCGGCTCTGGCGAAATTCTTCCTCCACCGCTTCTCCCCGCTCGGTCAGGCGGTTTGGCTCATCCAGAAATATCAGCGTCTTATCTTCCGGAAAATATTCCAAAAAGGACACCATCCCTTTGCCCTCTGCCTGCTCCGCTGCCGGATAGATCCGGATTTCCTCCAGATTTTCCAGGGAACGCTGGCTCTGGGCGTCAAAACTCCTGATGGAATCAATCTCATCTCCCCACAGCTCAATGCGCCAGGGATTTTCCTCTGTGAGGCAGTAAATATCCACAATGCCGCCCCGGATGGAAAACTGTCCCGGCAGCTCCACCTGCCCTACACGCTCATAGCCAAGCTCTACCAGGCGAAGCTTCAGCGCATCTATCTCGATCACACTGTCATTTTGGATAGATAGAAGCTGCTCTCTGATGTGCGCCAGCGGCATCAAAAAATCCATGCAGCCGTCCACACTGGTCACCACCGTAACTTCCTCCTGCTCCAGAAGTGCTTTCACTGCCTGCATCCGCTGGCGGATCAGAAGATTTCCGTGAATGTCCGCCTGAAAAAACAGCAGATCCTTGGCCGGATAATATACGATTTTTTTGTCATAAAAACGATAATCCTCGCAGATTTCTTTTGCCCGCCGTTCGTCCTCAGCGATGATAAAACGGCATGGAAAAAGCCCGGAAAGCCCATACATCAGATGCGCTTTCTGGGACTCCATACATCCCGAAATCTGAAGAACGCCGCGGTTTGTCCTGACCGCAGCGCAGATTTCTTCATATTCTGCAAGGTTTTTCAGGGGCTGCAAAAATGCTTTCATAAAAACCTCTCTACCAAATATTCTAAATGACACACATTGCTCCGTACACAGCGCCGGCGGAATCAGACCTTTTGACACTGTGATTTCACGTTATATTTGTTCATGGCCGCGTCTGCGCCTTCTGCAAGGATCATCTCCACGGCGTCCGCCGCGCGGACAATGGCCTCATCCACAAGCTTTCGCTCACTGTCCGCAAAACGGCCGAGCACATGATCCGCCAGATCCCAGTCCTTCGGTTTCGCGCCCACGCCTACCTTGATGCGCAGAAAATGATCGGTTCCGAGCCTGCGGATAATATCCTTGATTCCATTGTGGCCCCCCGCGCTTCCTTTCTTGCGGATGCGGAGCTGCCCCGGCTCCAGATCAATATCATCATAGATAACAATGATCTCCGTCTCCGGATCTATTTTAAAATAATTTGCCGTCTCCTGTATGGGACCGCCGCTTAAATTCATGAAAGACAAGGGCTTCATCAGCACGGCGCGCTCTCCGCCGATGATCCCTTTGCCGAACATGGCGTTGAATTTTACTCCGCTCTGGGGAATACGGTGTTTCTCAATCAGGCAGTCAATCACATCAAATCCCATGTTGTGCCGTGTTCCCTCATATTGTCTCCCGGGATTTCCCAATCCTGCTATTAAATACATAAGAACTCCTTAGTTAAAATATACCATTTCGTCTGCCAGTGCTTCACAGGGCTCTGCTTTTTCTGCATAGAGAACAATTCCCTCTCCCTGATATTCCATACGCTGTTCAAAAGCCACACGGGCAGTCACCTCCACCCACTGGCCCTCACGGATGTGCAAAGCATCGTCGCTTTTGCACACATATCCAAGAAACGTAGTATCGTCCGCACAGCAGGTCATCGCCATACGCCCCGGCACAAAGAACCGGCTTCCCATGCCCCTGGGCTTCAGGGCTCTTCCCTTAAAACGGACTGTTTTCCCCACATAAGTGTCCGGATGGTCCATGGCGTCCACAAACCAGATGCCGTAATCCTCCGGCAAAATATCGATGAGGGGCGCATTTACGTCGAAAGGCATTTCGTCCTGGAAAATATTGTCGATTTCCCCTTCCTCATCCTCAAAAATGATCTCCGCCCGCTGGTTGGCAACCTTGATGCCTCTGCGGTAGGTGGCAAGGGGATCCGACGCTTTGCACCGGTTAAAGACAACCATATCCGCGCCGCGCACCATATCCATAAAAATAGATTTCATGTTTGCCATATACATCTGGAAGGTGCTCGCGTCCACACACACAATGTGCTGCTCAATGCCCCAGCCCTTGGGCTTTTGCATCTTTTCAAATTTGCTCACCAGCCACATGCCGTTGTACTCTACGATCACCCGTTCCGGCTGGTAAAGAATATCCAGCGCCGCCAGGCGCTCCGGCGTAAAATCCTCTTCTTTTTCGATAACTTCCACCACGGTATCGGTGAGGGCAAGAGCATCCATATCGTATTCCTCTTCCCCCTCCTCACAGAGAATCAGCAGCGTTTTTCCCTCAATGCAGAAATAATCCTGCTGCAGGGTAAAATTCAGAAATGTAGTCTTGCCGCTTTCCAGAAAACCTGCAAGAAGATAAATGGGAACTGTAACTTCATTCATAATTGTTTTGTCCTCCAGATTCCTAAACCTCAAAAAGCTGCGCCAGCTTGTCCTCTTTCAGCGCGGAGCCGATCACGCAGAGACGTCCGGTATATTCAGGCGCACCCCCACGAATCTCCGTCTCGCCTGGAACCATGTCAAAATAAATCCAGGAGCCGTCCTGCGCCGGCAGCATTCCCTTTGCCCGCAGAACCGTTCCGTATTCCTCTGTCTCAGAGAGAGCCTTAAGCATCCGCTCAATTTCTTCTTTTGTATATTTGCGCACAGTTTCCCGTCCCCAGCTGGTGAACACCTCGTCTGCATGATGATGTCCATGCTCGTGGTGGTGTTCATGGCCGCAGCCACACTCGTGCTCATGGTGATGCTCATGTTCGTGATGGTGTTCTTGACCGCAGCCGCACTCGTGCTCATGGTGATGCTCCCCGTGCGCATGAACGTGGCCGCACTCCGGACATATTTCTTCTGCCAGAAGCTCCTCTTCCAGATGGACCGGATGCTCCATAACTTCTACCAGCTTTTTGCCGTCCAGCTCTTCGATGGGCGTAGTGATGATCGCTGCTTTTTTGTTGATGCCGCGCAGAAGCTCCATAGCCTCACGGGCTTTTTTCTCGTCTACCAGGTCCGTGCGGCTCAAAATAACCGCTCCCGCATATTCCACCTGATTGTTAAAAAATTCTCCGAAATTGCGCATGTACATGCGGCATTTTTTTGCATCTACCACTGTGGTATAGCTGTTCAGGACAATATCTGTTTCTCCCTGCACGCCCTGTACGGCCTTCATGACATCCGAAAGCTTGCCCACGCCGGACGGCTCAATGAGAATACGGTCCGGATGGTATTTCTCCACAACCTCTTTTAAGGAAGCGCCAAAATCGCCTACCAGAGAGCAGCAGATACAGCCGGAATTCATCTCCCGGATCTCTACGCCCGCTTCCTTTAGAAAACCGCCGTCAATGCCGATCTCGCCGAATTCATTTTCAATCAGAACCACCTGCTCCTCCTGGAACGCCTCCTTCAGAAGCTTCTTGATCAGTGTGGTTTTCCCTGCTCCGAGAAAGCCGGAAATAATGTCGATTTTTGTCATTTCAGATCTCCTCTTTTCATAACGCAAATTTGACCAGGAAGTGTATTTCTCCCTGGTTTCCTGTTTTTTATATTTACCCGGCGGACTGTACTTTATTCTCCCACAATCCTTTTGCGCCTGGTAATATTATAACACGGGGACATGACATAGTCACGCCCCCGCATTGTTTTTATCTATTAGCCGTTAATCATGAAATTCATCAGACTGTCAATGTCTTCCTTCTCATAAGCAACCAGTTCCAGCTCCGGAATCTCTCCGCCGGAGAAAATATTTGCCAGAGAAACATACTGGGAAAGTTTGGATTTCAGATTCAGTCTGTCGCCCTCACCTGTAACCAGCTCTACTTTGCCTTTGCAGTTGTCAATTACCTTAAAAAATTTTTCAATGTCCTGAATATTGCTTACCTTCATGTCAATAATCTCCTTTCAACATGTAAATTCTTATCCTCTTGTCTTCGCCCTCATTATAACCCAGGCGCCAGGGAAAAGCAATTCATTTTTTGTTAAATTTCAATAAACTTTCGCATCGTTTTTTGTGCAGTATGTCTCATCCCTGTCTCAAAAAATCCCTTTCAATACAGGAATACCGCAATACCGTATGCCGGAAGCGGATATGCGAAAGAGTTGGGGCGGTTATCGCATTCTTTTTTCTCCGCCTTGTAAATCTTCGGCTCAGTCATACCGTTTTCGTCCATGATCATCTTATACTGCTTCTTTCTCGGAACTCCCACCCGGTAATCCGGCCGCTCTACCGGCGTAAAGTTGCACACCGCCAGAAGATTGTTCCGTTTCGTCGGGGATTTGCGCACAAAGCTGAAAATACTTCTGTCGCCATCATCCGCGTTGATCCACTCAAAGCCCTCGGGGTCGGAGTCTGTTGCGTAGAGCGCCGGATATTTCTGATAGAGATGGAGAAGCCCTTTTACAAAGCCTTTGAGATCTCTGTGGCTCTCCTCGCCAAGCAGAAACCAGTCAAGCTCCCTCTCCTCGCTCCATTCCCGGAGCTGGCCAAAATCCTGTCCCATAAACAGAAGCTTTTTGCCCGGGTGGAACATCATAAAGGTGTAGGCTGCTTTCAGATTCCTGAACTTATCCGGAAGCTCTCCCGGCATCTTATTGAGCATGGAGCACTTCAGATGCACCACCTCGTCATGTGAGATCACCAGGATATATTTCTCGCTGTAGGCGTACATCATGGAAAACGTCATGCGGTTGTGATTATACTTGCGGAAATACGGGTCAAGCTTCATGTACTCCAGGAAATCGTTCATCCAGCCCATATTCCACTTGAGAGAAAATCCAAGACCGCCGTCTTCCGCCTTGCCGGTTACCAGGGGCCACGCTGTGGATTCCTCCGCGATCATCAGGGTTCCCGGATTCCGTCCCAGGACCACACTGTTCAGGTGTTTGAAAAACTCTATGGCCTCCAGGTTTTTGTTATCGCCGTATTTATTGGCGATCCACTGACCGTCCTGTTTGCCGTAGTCCAGATACAGCATGGATGCCACTGCATCCACACGAAGTCCGTCCGCGTGAAACTCTTCAATCCAGTAAAGGGCATTGGCGATGAGGAAATTCTTCACCTCCGGACGTCCGTAATTGTAAATCTTGGTTCCCCAGTCCGGATGCTCCCCCTGTCTCGGATCCTCATGCTCATACACTGCCGTTCCGTCAAACATGGCAAGTCCGTGAGCGTCCTTCGGGAAATGTGCAGGCACCCAATCCAGGATCACGCCGATTTTTTCACGGTGCAGGTAGTCCACCAGATATTTGAAGTCCTGCGGTGTTCCGTAACGGGAGGTCGGCGCATAATAGCCGGTCACCTGATATCCCCAGGAGCCGTCAAAGGGATGCTCCGCAATCCCCATCAGCTCCACATGGGTGTAACCCATCTCTTTTACGTATTCTGCCAGCTTCGGCGCCAGTTCCCGATAATTATAAAAGCCCTCCTTGTTCTCTTCCGAGGAAGGATGTTTCATCCAGGAGCCCGGATGCACCTCGTAAATTGCCAGCGGCTTTGTCTTTTCGTCAAATTCTGCCCGCTTTTTCATCCAGTTGGTATCCTTCCAGGTATAATCGGAAATATCCGCCACCCTGGAGGCCGTTCCCGGACGCTTTTCCGCAAAAGACGCATAGGGGTCTGCCTTGAACAGTTCTTCTCCATGCATTCCGATGATGTGATATTTGTAAAGCGCGCCGATGTCCGCTCCCGGAACAAAGGTCTCAAACACACCAATATCGCCCGTTTTTTTCATGGGATTTGCCTCATGATCCCAGTTATTGAAATCTCCGATAACCGATACTTCCTGCGCATTCGGCGCCCAAACTGCAAAATAAACGCCCTTTTTGCCTCTCCGGACTGTCGGATGCGCACCCAGCTTTTTATAAATCTCATAGTGCGTGCCCTGTCCGAACAAATACTGGTCCAGTTCCGTAAATTTCATTGTCTCTCCCATACGGAGTCCCTCCCTTTACACTATCATTCCTGTGCAGATTCACTCTGCGCAGATAATTGCACTCTCATTGGGCAAAAGCTTCACGCGGAGCATTCCGCCCTCCTCGCTGACAATTTCATTGTCAACGAGATTTCGGTACTTCCTTCCCTCCAAAGGCTGGCGAACAGAAAGCCAGGCCTCGTTATCGTCATTATTCACCGCTGTGATCACCGCTTCTTCCTCGAGGATCCGGGCAAAGGCATACTGCCGGTTGGTAAGCAGAAGCTCCTGGTATCTTCCCCTGCGCAGCGCCGGCCGTTCCGCGCGAATCTGCCCCAGCTTCTTCACCCAGGCCAAAAGCTCCGGATTATCCACCTGTTCCAAAGCTTTGTCAATATCTACCTGCGGGCGGAGAAAATCGTCGTTGGCTCCCTCTTTTCTTCCCTGAATGCCCCACTCAGAGCCATAATATATGGAAGGGATTCCAGGAAGCGTAAACAACAGCGTGTACACCGGAAAAATATGCCCCGGCACCTGAAGCTTCGAGGCGATCCGGTCCACGTCATGGTTATCTACAAAGCTGTAAAGCTTCAGTCCCTTGTATATCCCGCCGTTCGCATCAAACTGGCGGCGGATCGTGTGTGCAATTTCAAAATAATTATGGTCATTGTGTCCGGAGTACAGGCCCTTATGCAGTTCATAGTTGGTAACGGAATCCAGCATCTGCGGCTTTACATAACGGCTGTAATCCCCGTGAATCACCTCACCCATCAGCCAGAAATCCGCTTTTTTTCCGTCTGTAAAGCGGCGCATCTCTTCCATAAAAGAAAAATCCAGACAGTCCGCACAGTCCAGGCGGATGCCGTCAATATCAAACTCGTCAATCCAAAAGCCGATCACATCCAGAATATATTCCCGGACCTTCGGCTCCCAGTAGTTCAGATTCACCAGCTCAAAACAGTTTCTCCAGGCCTCATAGCCAAACCCGTCGTTGTATGGACCGTTCCATCCAAAATTGATGCCCTTGTACCAGCTGCAGTAGGGGGAATTCTCCCTGTTTTTCTGAATATCCCGGAATGCAAAAAACTCACGCCCGGTATGGTTAAATACGCCGTCCACTACGACCTTGATTCCCCGCTCATGGGCTTCCTGAACAAAATGCTTAAAATCCGCATTGTCTCCAAGGCGGCGATCCACCAGTTTGTAATCTCTTGTGTCATAGCCGTGGGAGGTGGATTCAAACAAAGGGCCTATGTAAACAGCTGTACAGCCGAGACCAGCAATGTGCGGCAGCCATTTTTCCAGCTCTTTGAACCTGTGGGTGACTTCCTCCTGTCGGTTTTCTCTTGGTGCACCTGTCATCCCAATGGGATACATATGATAAAATACTGCCTCGTCAAACCATTTTGCCATTGTGGTATCCTCCTGCCTCTGGCTTCTCTTTCCACGCCTGCGCATTCAAAGCTTCTTGTCTGCAAGCAGACCGAATCTTTTTCTTTCGCGCCTGCGCTCGTCGCTTATGCGTTCATTATACCACGTGCGCAGAAAAGGAAGCGCCCGCAGGGCATTTACTTTTCAAGCCGTGGCCTTTGTATAATCCGCCACGCCTGTGGCGGAAAGCCGACTTGTCGGCTTAATTGCATATCATGCAATTATTATACCAAATTTGCGCTCACCCCGTCAACGCAAAAGCGAGAACTGCACCGGAGGTTTCTCCGGGCAGTTCCCGCTTTGCTTTTGCCTTATATTATACGCTCTCAGTTTCTCCATCCGCTTCGGAAGCTTCCTCTTCCCCGGAGGTTTCCTCTTCGCTCTGCGTGTCCGTCTCTCCAAGCGGAGAATTACCGGTTCCTTTATATCCGGCAACCGCTCCATTGTCCAGACTGCTCTGCCAGAAATCGGAGTAGGATGCAAGCTGCAGATCCACACCCTTTGCCTGCGCCATTTCACTGACGGTCACCAGCTTATAGCCCTTGGCGATCAGATCCGGAATCAGCCTGATGGCCGCCTCCACCGAAGGCTCATGGATATCATGCATCAGGATAATGGAGCCGTCCGTCAGATCGCCGTTCATAACTGCATTGTAATCCGCTTCCGCATTCATAAGCTGCCAGTCCTTTGTATCCAGCGACCACATGAAAAATGGCTTCCCTGCCGCATTGATGATCTCTTCCGACCAGTTTCCATAAGGAGCTCTCGCCACAGATGCCGGCTGTCCGCAGGCCTCTATGAGCGCCGCATCGGTATCTTTAAACTGCTTCGCTACGCCGTCCGCATCCAGATTATAAAGATTCGTGTGGTCATAGGAATGACTTCCCAGCTCGCAGCCGATCTCCATCATTCGTTTCACGGTATCCTGGTAGCCTTCCACATTTTGCCCCTGCATGAAGAACGTTGCTTTGGCATTATTCTGCTCCAGACAGTCCAAAAGCCTGTCGGTATATTCTCCTGGTCCATCGTCAAAGGTCAGCGCCAGCATTGGCTTCTTTTCCGCCGGATTGTAGGAACCATCCTTATTGAAATAATAGTCATTGGCTCCTTTTGTTACCCACCCGGTCTGTATGTATCCGTTGTCGTCAAAGCTGTATGTAACACCGTCAATTTCCTGAAAGCCGCTGACAAAATACGTGCCGTCCGTGTTCTGATACCAACGTCCGTCCTCGCTGTCATGCCATCCCGGCGTGCGCGCTACCAGCTTGGCAGAATCTTCCGCCCCCATCAGTGGCTGCCGCATGGCGATATTGGGATCCAGCTTCGTTGTCTGGGGTTCTGCCTGAACCTCTTTCTGTTTTTCATCCTTGCCCCCGCCTGCGCGGTTCGCGATCGGCATAATAACGCCGCGTACCACAAATACCACCAAAAGCACCGCTGCAACAACGTATGTAGCCATTTTCGTGTATTTGCGAATCATCATCTGTCTCTGTTTTTTGCGCATCCGCTCACGCAAAACTTTTTTATCCATAAAACCTTGTCCTTCTTTTCCAATTAAAAATTACGTGAATCCATTTCCATTATCATCATACACGATTCGGCAGATAAATACAACCTATTTTTGTAAGGTTTTCCCAGTTTTTACAAAACCTTCACCAGCTCCATATCCTTATTTACCAGCAGGATATCCGCCTCCTTGCCGACGGAGAGGGAACCGACCTCGTCATAGATCCCAATGCTTTTCGCCGGATTTCTCGTTGCCGCAAACACCGCCTCCTCAAGAGGGATTCCAAAGGAAACCGCCTTGCACATACAGTCATAAAGATTGGTGGCAGAACCGGCAATGGTTCCGTTGGCAAGCGTCGCCTTGCCGTCCTTTACCGTAACCTCCTGGCCGCCCAGCTCATAGGTTCCGTTTTCCATTCCTGTGGCGCGCATGGAATCGCTGATGAGCACCACCCGCTCCGGACCGAACATTTTGAAGGTAGCACGCACAACCGACGGATGGATATGAATACCGTCGCTGATGAGCTCCACCATACATTCCGGATCGTCGCAGGCAGCCCCGATCAGGCCGGGATCCCTGTGTCCGAAAGGCTGCATGGCATTGTAAAGATGCGTCACATGATGCGCTCCCCGTTTCATGGCCGCCAGAGAGGTCTCATAATCTGCCGCCGTATGTCCCAGAGAAACACATGTCTCGTTTTTTACCTCGTCAATAAATTCCATGGCGCCGTTGGTGTTGGGCGCAAGCGTTACCAGCTTCACAAGGTGCCCGGATGCTTCGTTGATCTTATGGAACAGTTCCGCGTTGGCTCTGTAAATATAGCCCTCCACATGCGCGCCCTTTTTCTGCTTGTCCAGAAACGGCCCTTCCATATTGATGCCCCGGATCACTGCGCCGTCCTCTGCTCCGGCGGCATCCTTTGCAGATGCAAAAATCCCCAGGAGCTGTTCCTCCGGAAGGGTCATGGACGTAGGACAATAGGAGGTGATCCCACAGCTTTTTTCATATTTGAGGATTTCTTTCAGCCCTTCTGCGTCACCGTCTGAAAAATCGTGGCCTGCCGCCCCGTGACTGTGCACATCCACCAGCCCCGGAAGCACCATGAGTCCGGAGGCATCCACCTCTGTTCTGTCTGTCACAAGACTTTCCTCCGCCACGATTTTGTGATTCTCCACATATACGTCCTGAACCACAAAGCTTCCATCCTCCTGAAATACCGCTCCGTTTCTTATAATCATGTTAATACCCCTCCGTTTCTTTTTTGCCCTGCCTCCAAATGAGGACCGCATCTTTTTATCTTTATTATAGAAGCTCCCCCTGCAAAAGTAAAGCTCAGTTCGCTTCTGCTGCCTCTGTATTTTCTTCAGTATTTTCTTCGGCATTTTCCTCCGCATTTTCCTGCGTGTTTTCCTGCGGCCCGTTCTCCACAATAGTGGCGTTTTCCAGGATGAAATTCTCCACCCGGAGAATGCCCACGGACTCATCCACCATCTCCTGACCATACAGGTCTACCAGATCTGCCATGCTCTCTGCGCCAAGCTGAGCGATCAGCTGCTCTTGAATGGCGAGACTCTCGTCATCGTTAAGGCTCATGCCCTCAGCATCCATAATGGCCTGCACGATCAGATTCTGTTTTACCTTCGCCTGGGCATACTGCTGGCAAAGCTCCTCAAAAGATTCTTTTGTCACACCCTGGCTCTCCAGAAAAGCATCCAGCTCCATGCCTGCCTGGTCGGCGTAAATCTCCACGTCCTGCCTGCATTCTGCTTCTGCATCGTCCAAATCCTGCTGCGGGTACTCTGTCACTTCAGAGCCGACCAGAAGCTGTTCCCATGCCGACTGCTTCATGGCCTGCACCGCATAAAGATCTGCCTGCTGGGTCAGCGCTGCCCGCACAGCCTCCTCATATTCTGCTGCTGTTTTATATTCCGTATTCTCCGCAGCCCATTCGTCCGTCAGCTGCGGACGCACAAATTTCTCAAGCGTTACCTGGAAGGTTACCGCCTGCCCTGCCATTTCCTTGTTTTGTAGTCCTCCGGAAAGGTCAGATCCAGATGCCTGGTCTCTCCCTTTTTCATGCCGATCAAACCGTCCTCAAAGCCGTCGATAAAGCTTCCGGAGCCGATCAAAAGATCGTAGCCCTCTGCTGAGCCGCCTTCAAAAGCCTCACCGTCTTTGGTTCCCACATAGTCAATGGTCACGGTATCTCCCGCCTGTACGGTTCCTCCGTCAACCTCGGAGCCTGCCCCAATCTCTCTGGAGATGGCCGCCTGCACCTGCTCTTCTGTGATTTCTATGATGTTTTTCTGAAGCTCGATCCCTTTGTATGTGCCAAGCTGAATATAGTCTTCCACGTTCTTTACGCTTACCAGACCGTTTTTCGCCTTGCGCTTTTTGGTGTCCTCATCCTTTTCCGTATCTTCTGCTGTCTGCTCTGCTTTTGTGTCGTCTTTTTTTACAGTGTCCTGTCCGCAGGCGGAAAGTGTCAGTGTCATGCAGGCAGCCAGAACTGCCAGATATATTTTTTTCTTCATGGTTTCTATTCCCTTCTTTTTTATCAATCGTTACATTTGCGGTACCGGTGTCGGCCTCGAAGCGTCCCACACGGACTGCACGTCAAATAAATCGCTCAGCATTTCCGGATTGTAGTACATCCGGTATCCATCCAGATTCCTTCGTCCCTGGCGCAGGAACTGATCCGAGGTCTGCACCCAGTACTGATTGGAATCCACATTGCAGTAATAATGATAGCCCCGGCTCTTAAAATACGCAAACTTGGGATTGTCCATTGTGTACGGCTCCCAGTCTCCGATATCCGCACCGAACGCAAAAATGATCATATCGGTTTTTCCCAGAATGGGCGCCACATAAGCCTCCCATTTCTCATTGTCCGTCTGAAGCTCTTCTGCCGTTGAGGTTGTCGCATTTTTGTGGCCCCAGGTATGACTGGCAAACTCCCAGCCGTTCTTTTTCATCGCGTTGGCAACCGCTGTCGCCTGGGCCACTTCCTCTTCATAATTAAAGTCCGGATGACTGTCCAGAAACTCCTGCTGCGTCGGCTCCAGATTCTCTCTGGTTTTGTAGGCGATGTCTGTACGATATCCCAGCACGCCCTCATATCCGGTCATCGCCAGAACTCCTTTTCTTCCATGATAGGAAAAGTCCGGATGCGCCTCCACAAACGCGTCCAGAAGAGGCACCAGATCGTAATCTCCCACGGAAACACTTCCGTCATCCTCCACATACTCACATTTTACCTTGCCGTTTTCATCCAGGACCAGGCGGCTGGCAAAGCCGTCCCCATCCATATAATGATAATAGCTCACATCGTCCTGGGAAAGCACAAACGGAATCTTTCCCGGAGGAAGCATGATCTTATTTACGGTCATCGTGCCGTCCGCGTTTACGGTCGCCATATCGTGAGGGCTCACCAGCACATAGCCTTTGTCATACATGCTCTGGGTAATGCGGTTAAACTCGTCAATGGTCGTCATCACCTGATTGTATCCGGCCTCATCCGAATCTCCGTCAAAGGCCTTGGAAGTATCCTTGATGAGCGTATGGTAAAACACATGGGTAATCTGGTCAATGGGATACTCCACGCAGGTCGCCTTGATGCTTTCGTATTCTGCCGCGGCGCTCTGAAGCTCTGTGTTCGTCGCAAACTCCGGCTGGCTTTTCAAAAGCTCAATAGCTCTGTCATAATTGTACTGCGCCGCAAGAATGCCGGCATGCGCCAGAATGGTCTCAAGCTCTGCCGCTCTCTTCTTGTCTGTCCCGGCATCCGCTTTGGCAGTCTCTTTTGTCTCTGCAGCCGCATCCTTCTGTGCCGCGGCTTTCTCCTCCTTCGCCGGCGCTTGGGTCGGCTCTTTTTCTTTCTTAACCTCAGCCGCCTTCTGCCCTTCGTTTTTCATGGGCGTCTCCTCCGCAAACGGAAGAAGACCGCTGCAGCCGTTAAGGACAGTGCTGCTGCACAAAATGGCCAGTGCCAGCGCTGTCAGTCGCTTTTTCATAATAATCCCCTCGTCTTTCTATAATCCCCGTTGCAGTGCTACATTTCCGGAACCGGCGTGGGTCTGGACGGGTCAAACACCGCTTTGGCGTCAAACAGATCCTCCAAAAGCTCCGGATTATAGTACATTCGATATCCATCCAGGTTTCTCCGGCCCTGACGGAAATACCGGTCTCTGATCTGGACAAAATACTGGCTGGAATCCACATTGCAGAAGTAGTTGTATCCCTGGCTTTTGAAAAACTCAAACTTGTCTCCGGAGTAATCCTCCACCTGGGTCAGATCGGTTCCAAAAGCAAAAATGATGATATCGGTTCCGCCGATGAGAGGATCCACATTTTCTTTGAATTTCCGGGTATCCTCCTGAAGCTTCTCCAGACTTACCTCCGCTACATTCTGGTGACCCCAGGTATGGCTTGCAAACTCCCATCCGTTCGCCCGCATGGCATCCGCCACTTTTTTCGCGCCTTCCCGCTCTTTTTCCAGGCTGAAATCCGGATGCGCGTCCAGCCATTCCACCTTGTTGGCATCCAGATCCGCCGGTCTCGTCTCATAGCTGATGTCCGTGCGGTAGCCCAGAATGCCATTGTATCCGGTAAGCGCCACGATCCCCTTGGCTCCCCGGTAGGAGAAATCCGGATGTGCTTCCACAAACCGGTCGATGAGGGGAACCATGTCGTAGTCTCCCACAGAAATGCTTCCGTCATCCTCCACATACTCGTTCCGGATCTTTCCTTCCGCGTCCACAACCAGCTTTGTGGCATAGCCGTCTCCGTCCATATAATGATAATAGCACACATCGTCCTGAGAAAGCACAAAGGGGATTTTCCCGGGCGGCAGAAGAATCTCGCCTCTGGTCATGGTCCCGTCCTCGTTGGCGACCGCCATATCTTTGACGCTCACCATCACATAGCCCTTGTCATACATGGTCTGGGTGATCTTGTTGAACTCGTCAATGGTCGTCATTACCTGATTGTAATCGCCCTCCTTGTAATCCCCGTCAAAGGCTTTGGCCGGATCCTTGATGAGCGTATGATAAAATACATGGGTAACCTCTTCCAGCGGCCAGGACACACAGGTGGCTTTTGTCTCCTCGTAGCCCGCAACTGCTTTCTGGTATTCCTCGTTGCTGTCATAACCTTTTGTTTCTTTCAAAAGGGCAATGGCTTTGTCATAATCATACTGGGCTGCCAGAAGATCTGCCTGCGCCAGAACATCGTCTCCTGACTTCCCGGCCTTGTCCTCACCCTTCTTGTCTTCTTCTGCGCCTTCCCCGCTCTTGACAGCGTCTCCTTTTCCGGAGGCCTGCGCGCTCTGCTGCTCATTTTGGGGTTGCGCCTCTTTTGCCTTTCGCTCCCCGGACAGCTTCACTGTCTGGGAAATTCCTATCCCGAGAAGCAAAACCAGCAGTACTGCCACTGTTCCGAATACAATCCGTCTTTTTCTTCTCTGTCTGCGAAGCATTTCCTGACGTCTGGCCAGACGTCTCCTTCTGCGCTCCTCATATTCCGCGTCGCTTCCGGGCATATCGCTGTCGTTGTTCCGCTTTTCTTCCATTCCCTTATTCATCCTCCCAATATATGCTGCTGTTCATAGTATTTCCAGTAACTCCCGTCGTATTCCTGTCGAAAGGTGTCAGATTTCATTATATCTTGTTCTTGTATGAATTTCCACTGTTTTCCCGGATAATTTATTTTAATAATTGCCTTTTTCCGGAAATAATGATAGAATATATTTCGCATATAGCGTCATTGCCTAATGGCGCGGACGTTATCCCAAAATATATCATTCATACATACAGGAGGCTACCTATGAATCCAGTAACAATCACCCTTCTGGTTATCCTGGCTGTTCTTGTCATCGCCCTCATTGCCCTCTATTTTTTCGGGAAAAGAGCGCAGAAAAAACAGGAAGAACAGCAGGCACAGATTGAAGCAAGCAAGCAGACCGTTTCCATGTTGGTCATTGACAAAAAACGAATGCCCCTGAAAGAATCCGGGCTTCCTCAGATGGTGATCGACCAGACACCCAAGCTGATGCGCCGCTCCAAGCTTCCCATCGTCAAAGCAAAGATCGGTCCCAAGATCACCATTATGATTGCCGACGAAAAAGTCTTCGAGCTGATCCCCGTAAAGAAAGAGATCAAGGCAGAAGTCAGCGGACTGTATATTGTAGGTGTGCGCGGCATCCGCGGTGCCCTGGAAGCGCCCCAGAAGAAAAAAGGCTTCTTCAAACGCCTTTTCAAAAAATAATTTTCCGAGCATACGCAAAAACACCGGAAACTCTGTTCCTAAAGAACAAAGCTTCCGGTGTTTTTTGATTGTGCCTGTACTGTCAGATAGCAGTCCGCCACATGCTCCTCATTCATATCCAGCGCGTAATCTGCTTTCATGTAGATTCCCTCGCCCTCATCCCTAAAATCAAGGCCCGTAGTGGCAATCCCAAGCTGCAAAGTTCCGAAAGGCGTTGTATAGTAGGTCATGTTTTTTTTGCCCGGCTCAAACACCATGTGCACATTGACGGCGCCCTTCTTCCGCACCTCAAGTCCTTCCGGGGACATCTTTATGTAATTTATCGTGGTCTCCCCGAAATCCTCCAGCACCTCCTCGTAGCGCAGATAATGGCTGCCGCCGCGAAAATAATGCTCTCCCGGAACCACGATCTCAATGGGCTCCTGCCCCTCGGTCTCCATAAACTGGAGCCCTTTGACGTGAATCAGAACATCTTTTTCCATAGGTCTCTCCTAATATTTTTCAATATCAACCTTTTGCGTCATTTTTACATTATACGGAAGAATGGAATTGGCAAAGCTCTGGAATTTCTCCGCAAGATCGCTGACAAAAAAGCGATAGGGAAACTCCTCCGGCTCCGCGTGTTCCCGCCCAAGTCCATGCTCCTCCAAAAGCCCGCGAAGCCCAATGGCTGTCTCGTAGGCAGGATTCACAAGGCGGACCTGCGGTCCCATCACCGTTCCTATGAGAGAGCGCAAAAGCGGATAATGGGTGCAGCCCAAAATCAGCGTATCAATGTCTTTTTCTTTCAGTTCCTCAAGATAACGGCGCGCCACTTCCATGGTGAGCGGGTCATGAAGCCACCCTTCCTCCACCAGCGGCACAAACAGCGGACAGGCTTTTGCAAAAACCGTGATCTCCGGGTCCAGCTGCTTCAAATACTGCGCGTGGATGCCGCTGCTCACGGTCCCTTCCGTTCCGATGATCCCCACCCGTTTGTTTCTGGTCTCCTTGGCAGCCACCTTCGCGCCGGGCCCGATCACGCCCAAAATGGGAATGTCCCCCAGCTCGTCCTGGACCGCATCCATAATATAAGCGCTTGCTGTATTGCAGGCCACCACAATGGCCTTTACCTGCTGTTCCTTGAGAAAACGGATGATCTGGCGGGAATAGCGGATGACTGTGTCTTTTGATTTGTTCCCGTAGGGCACCCGGGCAGTATCTCCAAAATATACAATTTTTTCCGAAGAAAGATGGCGCATGATCTCCCGTGCAACCGTGAGTCCTCCCACGCCGGAATCAAAAATACCTATGGGCGCATTTCTGTCTGTATTCATAGTTGTTTCCTCCGTACTAAGCGTCAGTTTATTCTAACACTATTTCAGGAGTTCCGCAAGCTTGAAGGAAATCTTGAGTTTTGCGCCCGGCTTTCTCTGCGCAAAGCAAAATCCCGGGTAGAGCGTTCCCCACCAGGCCGTGAGCGCCGGATCCCTTCGCCGCGGCTCTGTCATTTCGGGCTCACCTGCCAGAAGCGCTGTGCACAGCACACCTGCCAGCAGGGAAACCCATAACCTTTTATTTCTGTTTCTCAACCATGTCATTGTTGTTTCCTCCCGGCCCGGACGATTTTCTTTTTCCCGGGCCTTCAGGGAAAGTATTCCCGGTTATTCCCCGGTTATTCCCACGGATTGCAGTCCCGCTGCTCTGCCCAAAGGACACCCCCGGCTCTACCGGGATTCCAGATACAGCTGTCCGTCCACAAGCCTGAGCCTGGGAAGCGCCGGAAGTGCTCCGGACGCGTATTTCTCATGATAAAGCTCCCGAAGCGTGGTCTGCGGAAGCTTCTTTCCTGTCCGATTCTCGTACATGCCCACCAGATATTCCCCCACCGTGGTTCCCTGCGCGCCCTGCCAGGTCATCACCCCCGACAGATCCTCCGCGGCAAACACATAGACGTTTTCCCCCACAAAGGGCTCCTGTTCCAGATATGCAAGAAGCCGGCTCCAGCCTTCGGTATTTACGGTCTTCTCTCCCAGGATCAGCACCTGCAGATGTCCCATATCCAGATATTTCTCCTGCGTGCGGCCAAAGCGGCTCTCGATCTCCGAAAAATCCGCGCCCTTCACCTGAAGGACCTGGGTACTCTGCTCTGTCTTTTCCTGACCGGTCGCCTGGGGCAGATCCGGCATGCCGTACAGCAAAACCGCTTCGTCTTCCGACACCTCCGCGCCCAGCGCCAGCGGATACATCCGTTTTTCCGGCTCAATCCCGCAGCCGGAGAAAAACAGTACCATGCAGAGCGCTCCCGCTGCTGCCAGCTTTTTCTTCCTGCGGCTTCTTCCCCTCACAAAAAGAAACACCTGCGCCGCCAGAAGTCCCGGCACAAACAGATAACTAAGATATGTGCCGTAATAATCCTCGATGCCCTTTCCGTTCACCTTCAGAATGGACAGAAAAAATACCAGCACCGCCATCCACACTCTTCCCGTAAAAAGCCCGGCCCGGGAAAGCACCTGATGCCCGTAATGAAACAGGCTTCCCAAAGCAAACAGAAGGCTGTACAGCAAAAAGCCCATCCAGAGCACGTCAAACCGCGCCAGCACATTTCCCGGCAGATCTGCCCCGGCCATGAGGGGGAGCACCGGCATCTCCTGGTTTTTCAGACGGCTCCACCCGAATACCGCCGGCAGGACCAGCTCCAACGCCAGGAGAAGACCGCCAAGCGTCACAACACCAACGGCCGCCGCCTTTCCCGCACTTCCGTTTTTCTCCACATCCCCCAGCACAAAGGGCATCAGCCCCAGCCCGGAAAAGGCGCAGAGCGCCCCGTAAAAATTCTTCAAAACCCCTTCGCCGGTGAACCCGGAGCTCTGAAGCATTTCCTGGAAATAATCCATTTTTGCCTGCCCCAGGCACAGCGCCAGCATCAGCACGATCCCGCCCAGCAGAAGCCCTCCGGAAACCTCCGCCATGCGTCCCCGCCGCTGCATTCCCCTGTGGGTTCCGGCACTGGCCGCCGCCACCGCAAGCGCGCCCAGCCAGATTCCCGGCACGCCGGTGGTGAGGCTTTCCGGCACGATTTTTTCCAGGATCCGCAGAAGATAGGCGCCCGTCAGGAGAATGTAGCTCAGAAAAAAAAGCCCGATCACTCTTCCCCAGAAACCGCCTGCCGCTTTTACCAGATTACTGCAGCTCGGCGTCAGACGGATCAGAAAGATCACATAGAACAAAAGCACTGCCACCGCGGCTGCGGTGCCCGCGATCCCGCTGACGCCCAGAAGCTGCCCTCTGGAAAACAGACAGAGAAGAAAAGGAGCCGCAAACGCCAGTATCATCTGACGATAAAGCTGTCTGTGGGAAATCCGGTTGTTTTCTGCAATTTTCATGTCTCGTCCCTCCTTTTCAGCCGCAGGCTTTCCTCCGGTCTTGCGTACAGGGGCCGCTTCCTCCGCATCCGGAAGGGAAGCCTCCAGATTCCATTGCCCACGCCATGCTCGCCTTTTTCCCGGATAAAAGAAGCCAGGTAGGGCGCGCCGAAGCTCAAAAGCCCCGCCAGGTGGGAAAGCGTGACATAACCGCCCAGCACAATTCCGAAGATCCCCAGATACCCGCCCAGAAACAGGAACAGATATTTCAAAAGCCGAAAGGCAGATGCAAACTCTTCACTGGGCACTGCCAGAGAGCCAAGCGCGGTAAAGGCCACAATGATCACCACGATGGGGCTTACCAGATTCGCCTCCACCGCAGCCTGGCCGATGATCAGACCGCCCACAATTCCGATGGCGTTTCCCAGGGGACCCGGAATCCGCACGCCGGCCTCCCGGATCAGCTCAAAGGCCAGCTCCAGCAAAACAAGCTCCGCCACACTGGAAAAGGGCACGCCCTCTCTGGCCTGCGCAAAGGACAAAATGAGATTGGTCGGCAAAATCTGCGTGTGAAAACGGATCACAGCCAGATAAAGCCCCGGCAGAACCGTCGCTGCCAGAAGCGCAAGATAGCGCAGCACCCGCAGAAAGCTCACCATTTCAAACCGGTTGTACCAGTCCTCGCTGCTCTCCAGAAAGCTGTTGAAATTTCCCGGCAGCACCAGCGCCACCGGCGAATTGTCGCAGAGAAGCACCGCCTTGCCGTTCAGAAGCTCCTGCGCCGCCCGATCCGGCCGCTCCGTTGTCTGATACTGGGGAAAAGGAGAAAACCACACCTCTTCCGTAAGCTGCTCTACCATGCCGCTGTCCAGGACGCCGTCTATCTCATAGCGGTTCAGACGCTCCCGGATATTCTCCAGCAGCTCCGGGCGCGCCAGATCTTCCACATAGAGAAGCTGGGTCAGCGTATTGGAGCGCACGCCCAGCGTATGCTCCTCCACCTTCAGTCTGGTATCCCTTAGACGCTTGCGCACCAGCGCGGAGTTGGTTTTGACACTGTCGGAAAAGCCCTCCTTGGAGCCCCGCAGCACCTTCTCTGTCTCCGCCTTCGTCACGCCCATTCCCGGATAGCCCTTACTTGCGATCTTCATGGCAGCGTCGTAGCCGTCCATGAAAAAAATGGCGTTTCCTGCCAGAAGCGCCGCAAAAGCCTCCTCCATCGTGTGAAGCTTCTTCACATCCGCGATCCCAAGGCTGTTATTTTTCATAAATTCCTGAATCTGCTCCGGAGTCTCCTCCCAGAAGTGATTCATCATTTTTCCGATGGCAGAATCATCCAGCATCATGTTGGACGTCGCCACCTCGATGTACACCATCAGGCAGTCCACTTTTCGCCCTTCTCCCAGCCGCATCGGGCGGATCAGGATATCGGCGCAGCCCGAAAGCCGTTCTCTTACATACGCTTCGTTTTCCCGAAGTATTGGGGAAATTTTTGTTTTTTCCTGCATGTTTTACGTTTTCCTCCATTAAAAAAAGAGATGCTTTCGCATCTCTCATAGAATACCCGGTTTTCCCGGCTTTTATTTATTTTTTGGCGTTTTCTCCAGCTCTTTTTCCGCCTGAATGGATTTGATGATCCCTCTCCTCTGATTCTCGATGTGCGAGTAGGACAGCTCCTTGGCCTCCCGCTCATCCCTTGCCTGCAGCGCGGCCAGAAGTTTCGCGTGCTCGCTCACCAGCTGCTTGCGCATTTCTTCGTCCTTCAGATATTCCACACGATACCGGTAAATCTGCTCCCGCAGATTATTGAGAACCTGCAGCAGACATCCGTTATCCGCAGCCTGGTAAATGACCTCGTGAAAAGCGGAATCCGCCTCTGCCAAATGCACCAGATCCCCTTCTGCAATGGTCTTCTCAAAGGTCTCTGCCGCCAGCTTCAGTTTCTCCAGCTCCTCGTCCGTAATGCGGGCGCAGGCCTTCTCGATCGCCATATCTTCCATGGCAATGCGCACCTCCAGCACATCGTTCAGATCCTTCTCCGTGATGCTGGCAACCTGCGCACCTCTCCTGGGAATCATCACGACCAGTCCCTCCAGCTCCAGCTTTCGCATGGCTTCACGGATGGGGGTACGGCTCACGCCCAGACGCTCTGCCAGCGCAATCTCCATGAGACGCTCCCCGGGCTTCAGCTCACCTTTCAGAATCGCCTGGCGAAGTGTGTTAAATACAACATCCCGCAAAGGCAGATACTCATTCATCTGAACGGAAAATTCACTTGTCATTGGATTCTCCTCCATTTCTGTTGTATATTTCTGTCGCAAACACGGTTCTGGCAAGTCTGCTCTCCCGAAGAACCGCCGCTGCCTGCTCCATCTTATCCTTGCTGTCAAACACGCCGAATACCGTAGGCCCGCTTCCGCTCATCATGGCACGCAGCGCCCCGTATTCTTCCATGAGATTTTTGATCTCCTGTATCACCGGATACTGCCGGATGATTCCCGGCTCAAACACATTGGCCATCTTCTCCGTCATGGCAGAAAGATCACCCCTTCGAATATCCGCGATCATCCCGTCAATATCCGGATGCTCTGTAAGCTCTTCCAGCTTCAGATTCTCATAAGCCATTTTTGTGGAAACATTCACACCCGGCTTGCCAATGAGAATATAGCAGGGAGGAAGCGCCGGAAGGCGGGTCAGCTTCTCCCCGATCCCCTCTGCAAGCGCTGTGCCGCGCATAATACAGTAGGGAACATCCGCCCCCACCTTTACCGCGCGCTCCATCAGCTCCTTCTCGGTGAGTCCCAGGCCAAACAGCCGGTTCACTCCCACAAAGGCCGCTGCCGCGTCCGTACTCCCGCCGGCCATTCCCGCTGCCACCGGAATGAATTTTTCCAGGCGCAGGCAAATCCCCTCCTGCACATGAAATTCATCCATCAGCATTTTGGCCGCCTGGCAGGCAAGATTCTTTTCATCATTGGGGATAAACGCCAGGTTGGTCTCAAAAGAAATTCCCGGCTCCTTTTTTTTATTCAGTTCCAGTACATCATACATCTGGATGGTCTGCATGATCATGCGCACGTCATGATATCCATCCGGACGTTTCCCTGTAATATCAAGGCCAAGATTGATTTTTGCAAGTGCTCTTAAACGCATTTCATCCTCCATTGTACTTTGTATACAATACTTGTTTGTATTGTATCGGATTTTTCCACAAAATTCAATAGAGAACCCTTCAGGTTTCCACTTTTTTTACAAGAAGAAGGGGCTGCCCTTCCTGGATCTGCCCGTCCGAAAGCTTGTTGATGCCGGCAATATCCTCCACGGTCGTGTAAAACCGTTTCGCAATGTCCCACAGGGTATCGCCCTGCTTCACCATATACACGGTAATCCCCGGCATCGTCTGTATTTTCTCCATATCCAGAGGCTGCATTTCCACGCTGTCGATAACGAACACTTCTTCCCTGGAGATCACCAGGGCATTGACACTCACCGCCGCCCGGACTTCCAGCTCGTTGCTGTCTGCCATTGTCGTGGAAAGCTGTTCCAGATCTGCCCGCAGGCAGACCTCACAGTCCTTATCGATTCCTCTGGCTTCCACCACATGAGAGAAGGGAACCATGGCTTCCATGGAATAGAAGGGCATCTTGTCGTCACTGACAATATAAAGCACTTTCATGCACACAATGCCTTCCACCTGGATCCCGTTTTCCACAGTCACAGTCTTATCAATCTTTACTTTTCCCTGGCTGTGGCAGATCTGCAGGATTTTTCCCTGGGTCTCCTTGACGCCAATGCGCTCTGAAACCCGGCATCTGGAAAAATTCCGTACCAGAAGCTTTTCCAGGAATTCCGATTTTCCCTTGAGAACACAATTGGCCGCCGGAGTGTACACATCCGTGATGACCAGATGTTCTTCCTGGCGATAAAGCTTCATATCCAACTCCAGCACCACGTCCACGGCAAATATACGCTCTTCCCCGTCCGCATCGGGCTTCACTTCGATCCCCTGCTGGACGACCGCCGCCTCGATGTGGGGGATCAGCTCCTCCGAACTTCCCGTACATTCGGCCTCCCCGTGAAACGGAAGCGAATATTCCATCCACTGCAGCGGCGCTTCCTCATCGGCTCCCACATACAGGAAAAATACGGCCAGCTCGCCTTTGGCCTTTACACAGTTTTCCCCCGGCCGCAGCTCCAATCCCCGCACCTGCACAGACTGCCACAAAAGCTCTGAAATATTGGGCTTTCCTCCGGCCAGGGTGATCTCCTCCCTGACGCGCAGCGTATCTTTTTTATGTACGCACAGACTGAGGAGCTCCATGGGCTTTGTTTTTGCGGAAATGCGGTCATCGGAAAGCCCCTCCGGCAGCTGCACCCCTTTTCGCTCATCCACGACCGCATAAAAGGTCACAAGAGCCTTAATATTGATTTTTCGGGAATGAATGACATGGACGCTCAGATCCTCGATCTCCCACCGAAGGCACATTTTGTCGCCGCCTGCAATGTCTTCCAGGTTTAAGGTTTCCTCAAAGGGAAGTTTTGAGGTCAGACTGTACACCTTTCCTTCCTCTTCCCCCACATAGAGCAGATCCACAAGAAGCTTTCCCGCCAGAAATCCATGTCCCTCGCTCAGGCGCACATCCTCCACCGACACTTCGCCCTTGTTCTGGATTGCCCGGCCAATATCCGGCTTCACATCCGGCACATTGAAATCCTCGTCAAAGGTAATCTGGCTGGTTGCTCTGCTCTTGATGCGCAGCATCTGAATACTTTCCTTTTTTAATTCCACAGTCCGCTCTCCTTTTCTTTTCCCAATCATTCAAACACCACCGGCTCTTCCCGGAATTTGATCTTCACTACGATACAGGGGCAGGAGGGTTCCTTTCCCGCCTCGTCCTCCTGCGGTCCCAGAAGCTTCGTCCTGAAAAAAACAGCATTTTCCGAAATCCCCAATTCTTCCACCTGGATGCTGTATCCTCCGGTGAGCTGCTGTCCGTATCCCTTGATGAGATACAGATCCTCTCCGCTCTGGTAGGTCATCTGAAACTCCCGCGTCTTTTTCGCCTCAATGAGCTTTTTGATCTCTTCGGGAACTTCCCTGGAATTTACCAGCGTATAATCAAGCGGCTCCCTGGGCGCCTTTTCCACGCGCACCAGACCGCATCCGCCAAAAACGAGAAGCATCACCGCCGCCAAAAGCGCCAGCGCTGTTTTTTTCATAGCGACACCTCTATTGGTTGCTCAGTATGTATTCTATGCCGGCTGAAAAAGATTTATTGCAAGTATTTCAAATTGTTTGTATACTAGAACTATCTTTTAGAAAGGATTCCCATTATCATGATTCGATTTGCACTTGTTTGTATCACAGTTATTGGTTTCTTGATCCTGTCCACCCCGCTGCTGGTTGCAGAATGGGTCATTGGAAAATTTGCTCCCCTGAAAAAGGATGTCAGCTCTCTTCGGATCATCCAGGCAGCTTTTCGCTTTATTCTCAAAATCACCGGGGTAAAGGTTACGGTCATCGGAGAAGAAAACGTGCCCAAGGACACGTCGGTTCTCTATATCGGAAACCATCGGAGCTATTTTGATATTCTTCTCACCTACAGCCGTTGTCCGATCCGCACCGGCTATGTTGCCAAAAAGGAGATGGAGCGCTATCCTCTGCTCTCCAACTGGATGAAGTATCTTCACTGTCTGTTCCTGGACCGCAGCGACATGAAGCAGGGGCTGCAGATCATCCTCACCGCCGTGGAAAAGATCAAATCCGGTATTTCCATCTGTATTTTCCCGGAGGGCACACGCAACAAGGCGGACAGCGATCTGGAAATGCTCCCCTTCCATGAGGGAAGCTTCAAGATCGCCACCAAGGCAAAATGCCCCATCATCCCCATTTCCATGAACAACACCGCAGAGATGTTTGAGGCGCATTTTCCCAGGATCAAGCCCTGCCATGTGGTGATCGAATACGGCAAGCCCATTTATCCCGAGGAGCTTCCAAAGGAAGACCGCAAAAAAATCGGCGCCTACACGCAGAATATCATATTGGAAACCCTGAAAAAAAATCAGGCGCTTGTGTAAGCGTCTGATTTTTTATTTACAGCTGTTTGCCGGAAGCCGCAATCTCTTCCAGCACTTTTCGGGCCGCCCGAATCCGCTCTTCGCTGGTGCGCCAGATTTCATATTCACTCACATCCGCCGCGCCCATGCTGACGTCCTCTTTGCGATACGTCATGGCGCTCTCCACCACGATCTTTCCCGACATATGATACGCTGAGGCGCCGGTCTCCTCATAGAGTCTGCCAAGAACCGAGGCGTCCACACCTCCGCCGATCATAATTTCCGGTTTCCCCTGCGCCTTCTCCACCAGCGCCTTCAGAAGGACTGTTCCGTCAACACAGTTGTTTTTCTGTCCCGAGGTAAGGATCGTGTCAATCCCAAGCTTTTTGGCATCCTCCAGCGTTTCCATGGGCTCGCGGCACATGTCGAAAGCCCGGTGCAGCGTAACCGGCATCCCTTTTGCTTCCTCCATCAGTTCCTTCATCTGCTCCAGATGCAGCGTGCCGTCCGGGTTCATGCTCCCGATGACAATTCCGTCGGCGCCAAGCTGCCGAAAGCTTCTCACCTCTTTTTTAAGGATTTCATGCTCAAAATCTGTATAACAGAAATCGCCGAACCGCGGCCGGAGCAGTACACGGATGGGAAGGTCTGTCTGTTCCCGGATTGTCTGATAGAGTGCCTGAGACGGAGACAGGCCGCCGATCACAAGGGCGCTGCACAGCTCAAGACGGTCTGCGCCGCCTTTTTTTGCGGCAATGGCGGATTCCACGGAATCCACACAGCATTCTAATGTATATCCCATAATCCCTCCTGTAAATTCTTCCACAAAGAACACATAAGGAAATGCATCTCTGCATTTCCTTATGCTTTGTTTCTTATGTAATTATTCTTTATTATTTACATAATTTCTTGAATTCGTCTGCTACATGCTGTACCTGTGTTCCGATGATAACCTGTACGCTTGTTTTTCCAGGACGGATCACACCGGCTACACCTGCAGATTTGATCTTCTTTTCGTCTACCTGTGTGTAGTCCTTGATCTCAAGACGAAGTCTTGTGATGCAGTTGTCAACGGAGGCAACGTTTTCTTTTCCGCCGATGCCTTCCAGGACGATTCTTGCAACCTCTGTGAAGTCATTGTTTGCCAGAACTACCTTTGTCTCATCTGCATCGTCGTCTTCTCTTCCCGGAGTCTTTAAGTTAAACTTAACGATCGCGAAGCGGAATACCACATAGAAGACAATAAATGCTGCGATACCCAGCGGAATGATCATCCAGGTTTTTGCTGCTGCCGGCAGGGAAGCGGAGAACAGCAAGTCTGTCGCACCTGCGGAGAAGGAGAAGCCTGCACGGAATCCAAGCCATGCAGTCACTGCTACGAAGATACCGTATAACAGAGCGTAAACAACATAAAGACCAGGAGCCAGGAACATGAAAGCAAATTCAAACGGCTCTGTAACACCGCAAAGGAAGGAGCAGACTGCCGCGGAAGCAACCAGACCGATCGCAATTTTCTTCTTTGCAGGTTTTGCTGTGTGAACCATGGCAAGAGCTGCTGCCGGAACACCGAACATCATGCAGGGGAAGAAACCGGACATGTACATACCAAGGCTCCAGGTAACCTCCGGAGATGCGGATGTCATTCCAGCCCAGAATTTCTGCAGGTCACCAAGTCCGATGGTGTCGAACCAGAATACGTTGTTCAGCGCGTGATGCAGGCCTGTCGGGATCAGCAGACGGTTCAGGAACGCGTAGATACCAGCGCCCGGTGCGCCAAGCTTCACGATACCCTGTCCAACAGCAACCAGCGCGCCGAAGATCACCGGCCATACGAACAGCAGGATCGCGGAAGCGACAATGGAAACAACACCTGCAACGATGGCTACGCTTCTCTTGCCGCTGAAGAATGCCAGCCAGGAAGGTAATTTTGTTCCTTTGAACTTGTTGTAGCATGTGGAACCGATGATACCTGCAATGATACCGATAAACGGGTTTGCAATTTTCTGGAATGCAAGCACATAGGTCTGATTTTCAGCGATAGACGGTCTGAGTACAGTCACAACAGCCTCAGAAAGCAGTGTTGTCATCATCAGCCAGGAAACCATAGCCGCAAGTCCGCCGGTACCATCGTTGTCATCTGACATGCCGACGCCGACACCGATGGCAAACAGGATCGCCATGTTGTCGATCAGGGCTCCGCCTGCTTTTACAAGGAACATACCGATGAGTTCTTTTACACCCTCGATCGTTCCACCCTGCATGGTTGCAGGACACAAAAAGTATCCGATACCCATAAGGATACCGCAGATTGGCAAGCACGCCACCGGAAGCATGAGTGCTTTACCTAATTTTTGAAGATATTTCATAATTTTTTCCTCCTTTTCCCTATTTTATGCATATCTTCCCTTATATAAAAGCCTGCAGTGCAGACTCATATACCTGCAGTTATTTTACGACGGTCAGGACTTCGTCCAGCGGCTTCACTGCTTTGCCTGCCATTGCCTGAATGTCGCTGTAATCGGAGGTATTGCAGATCACAATCGGAGCAACGGTGTCCAGGCCTGCTGCCTTGATGGCCTCGATGTCAAAATCCAGAAGCAGATCCCCTGCTTTTACCTTGTCTCCTGCCGCTACGTGTGCTTCAAAGGGCTCTCCCTTCAGAGTAACCGTATCAAGACCCACATGGATCAGGATCTCGATCCCGCTCTCAGAGCGCATGGAGATCGCATGTTTTGTGTCAAACACCATGTCGATGGTGCCGTCAATGGGGGCAACTACCTTTCCCACGGAAGGAATGATCGCCACACCTTTTCCGAGGATCTCCTCGCCGAAGGTCGGATCGCTTACCTTGGAGAGCTCGATTGCCTCCCCCTCAATAGGAGCGCCCAGCACTTCGCCTTTTTTCTTTCCAAATCCCAGTTTCTCTTTTAATGAGCCTAACATAATTTTCTCCTTTATTTCATTTCCCTTATAATTTTTCTCAATTTCAGTATCATGGAGGGCGCAACGGACAATTCATCCACACCCATGTTCACAAAGGTCTCTGTCAGCTCCGGATCTGCTCCCAGCTCACCGCAGATGCCCGTCCATTTTCCTGCTTTGTGAGAATTGTCTACAACCATCTGGATCATCTTCAATACCGCTTTGTGATGCGGATTATAGAAAGCGTCCAGTTTTTCATTCTGACGGTCAATAGCCAGCGTGTACTGTGTCAGATCGTTGGTTCCGATGCTGAAGAAATCTACCAGCTCAGCCAGCTCGTCGCTGATCATAACTGCGGCGGGTGTCTCGATCATGATCCCTTCTTCCACATCCTTGTAGGGAATGTCGCATTCGTACAGCTCTTTTTTTACTTCCTCCACGATCGCCTGGATCTTTTTCACTTCCTCCACAGAAGTGATCATGGGATACATGATCGCGATCTGGCCATAGTTGGAGGCTCTGAAAAGCGCGCGAAGCTGCGTCTTGAAAATCTCTGTCTGTGTCAGGCAGATGCGGATGGCACGATATCCCAGCGCCGGATTCTCTTCTTTTCCCAGATTCAGATAATCGGCCTGCTTGTCCGCGCCGATGTCCAGGGTACGGATGATCACCTTCTTGCCGGCCATGTTCTGCGCAACCTGCTTGTAGGCCTGGAACTGTTCTTCCTCGCTGGGAAGCTCGTTCCGCCCGATGTACAGAAACTCACTGCGGAACAGACCGATCCCTCCCGCGTCATTTTCCAGCACATAGCCCACGTCGGACGCGCTTCCGATGTTGGCGTAAAGCTCGATTTTTTTGCCGCTTTGGGTTACGTTTTCTTTTCCCTTCAATTCCAGAAGGAGCGTGCGCTTCTCCTGCTCTTCTTCTATCTTTTTCTGTACTTCTCTTCTGACCTCTTCTTCCGGCTCTATGGTAAATACTCCGGTAAATCCGTCAACAGCCGCGTCCATGCCGGACGTAAGCCCGCTCAGATCCATCTCCACGCCGATCAGCGCCGGAATATTCATCATGCGGGCGAGAATTGCAGTATGGGAGTTCGTGGAGCCATGAACGGTAACAAATGCCAGAATCTTTTCTTTGTCCATCTGCACGGTTTCACTGGGCGTCAGGTCGTCTGCAACAACGATCACCGGTTCCTCAAAATCCAGGTTATTTCCGCCGTTCCCCGCCAGGTTCTGCACAAGACGCTCGGAAATATCCTTGATATCCGCCGCACGGGCCTTCATATATTCGTCGTCCATGCTTGCAAACATTTCCGAAAAGCTGTCCCCCGCGGAAGCAACCGCATACTCGGCGTTCACCTCCTGGCTGCGGATGATGTTCTCGACCGCCTCGTTAAAGTCCAGGTCCTCCAGCATCATCTGATGTACCTCGAAAATCGCTGCGCTGGCTTCTCCCACTTCCTTCAGCGCCTTCTCATACAGGCGCCCCAGCTGCTCATTGGATTTCGCTTTTGCAGTTTCCACTCTTTGAAGCTCCGCCTCCACATCTTCAATGTGTGTGCGCTTTACAACGTTTTCCGCCTTGTGCAGCACGGCAATCTTCCCAAGAGCAATCCCTTTGTATACCGATTTTCCTCTCAAACACTTCATATCTGCTTCCTGCCGCCTTTATAAATTTGCTTTGAAAAATTCCTGCATAGCTTCAAATGCAGCAGCCTCATCTTCGCCCTCTACGGTAACCTCCACCGTCTGGCCGCACTTGATCGCCAGTCCCATGAGCGCCATCAGACGGGTCACATCTACGGATTTTTCTTCTCCCTTTCTGGAGATCATGACCTGGCTTTTAAACTGCTTTGCCTCTTTTACAAGAAGACCTGCCGGTCTTGCGTGAATTCCCAGTTCGTCCTTGATCGTGTACTCAAATGTCATCATTCTCTTGTTCTCCTTTTCTTTTATGCTTATTTTTTGTTATGCAGAATCCAGTCTGCTTCCTGCTATGGTTTTATGATCGTCTGGATAAGTACTGCAAGATATCCCAGTTCTTTCCTGTCCACTAACGTTCCCAATTCCCGGGAGATATATGTACAGATCTTTTCTGCCACCCGCCCGGCCTGTGGATAACCTGTCCGGATAAACTCATTCAGATCAATGTGAATATCTTCCTCTGCCTTCACCCGCGCGATCATATAATACAAATGGCTCATAAGGCGGATCCCGGCCAGGGAATCCCGGCTGATGCTCTGTCCCATCAGATCCTCAATGATCAAAAAGCACTCATCTATGATCTGGGTCACTTTCAGGATCTCTGTCACATGCTCGCCCGCCAGCCCGGAATGTACATGCAGCGCGATAAATCCCGCCTCGGCGTCTGTAATGTGATACCCGGTCATCTCTTCTACGATCTCTCTGCACTTCAGAACAACCGCATACTCTTTTCCGAACAGCGCCTTGATGTCTGCGATGAACGGATTGGGAATCTCTATTTTTTCCTCCGCGCGCCTGGCCGCAAACGCAATATGGTCTGCAAGGGGCAGGAGGATGTCATGGTTGATGGACTCAAAAACAGCCTCGGCCTCATCAATGATCCGCGCGGCCGCCTCCAAAAATATGGGGTCGATCCCTTTTACCGCATTCGCGCCGGACTTTGCCGCTTCCTTCGCCGTCAGGGTGTACTCTCTCGCGTCCTTGATCTCCGGAAAACAATCTCCGGCTTTTTTGCCGAAGCCGATTCCCTTTCCCAGCAGGATCATCTCCGCCTTGCCACGCTGCGCAAGAAAAGCATTGTTGTTTAAAACTTTTATTACCTGGTACATCATACGGATTTCCTTTTCTCGTACAGAATGGAGGATGTGCTCTGCACATTCTCACGCCGAGCACAGCCGCCTGCAACATGTTACCTCTTCGTTCGGGTGCGCCTCCTGCGCGGAGCGCTTTTGTACAATACGAACATTGCAGAGGAGGTTCCTATTACGCAAAAAAAGCATAAACATACTCTGGCAAATCTCTCCTTATGATGAGAAATAAAAAGCCGAATAGTTTATGCCTGCTTCTCAGTAACACACTATCGTTTTGTTTATTTAAGTCACTGATATCATGTTATACTATGGATATGTTCCCGTCAAGTTGGGTTTTTTTATAAAAAATTTATACATTTTTTAGATAATATGCACAATCCACACAGAGGCGGCCACTCCTGCCGCTGTGGCAAGAAGCGCTCCCGGAAGAGTATATCCGGTTTTCTGTATTTTGACGGAGCCGAAATACACACTCATGCAGTAAAACACGCTCTCCGTGGCGCTGAGCATGATCCCTGCCATCAGCCCCAGAGCCGAATCTGTCCCGAATTCCTTAAAAATGTCCAGCAAAAGTCCTGTTGCCGCGCTGGAGGAAAACATGCGCACCACAGACAGGGGAAGAAGCTCCGGCGGAAGCCCCAGGGCTCCCGTCATCCTGCCCAGGCATTTTCCCATAAAATCCAAAAATCCGGACGCCCTCAAAACGCCCACCGCAGTCATGAGCCCAATGAGCGTCGGCCCAAGCCCTGCCACCGTTCTGAGCCCATCCCTGGCTCCCTCCAGAAAGTCCCGGTAGATATCCCGCCGGGACAAAAGGCCGTACCCCAGCACATAGAACAAGAGAAGCGGTATCATAAAATTGGACAGGTAGATGAGGAATTTCATGGTTTGCTCCCAAAATCAGTGTTTATGATAACCTATGGCGGGGTATAAGAAAATATGTATTGTTTTCCCGTACTTTAAAGAATTTGAGGCTGCTGAATAATGATATGTATATTTTTTCCTTCTATTTTTCTTTCATAGCTTTCCTTAAACGCAATAGGATTATCTATAATTTTCTCTTTGTCATATAAAAAGAAATAGATATTTTCAGCGCTGTAATGAACCATATCTGCTTCGATTTCCTCAATCAGCCTTTTCAGCTTCATATTTTCTCTGGTACACTTTACTTCAATCACATGACTGGAATCCAAAAAAATATCTGTTCTAACCACGCTATATCCCGTATCCTCGCTTACTTCTACCCGCGCTCCAGGATAAAACAGCCTGATACAGGCATATAATAAATGCTGAATATCATATTCATTCTTTATTTTCAATGCGGCAAGCTGTTCCTGCTGAATCCCGCTTTTCTTATGTGTCTTTCGTTCCAAAAGGCTTTCCAGAAAAAAATAGAAATTATTTAAAATTCGAAGCAATGGCTCTTCCTGCATATCGCCACAAAGCTTCTGTTCAATATATGAAATTACTCTTTCTTTTGCTTTTTCCATATTTTCTTTCATATTCTTATCCGAATATTCGTTTTGCGGATAATAAGCCCGACTTTCGACTTTGAAAAGCTCCTGACTGCTCATTCCAAGGCTTTTCATATAACTTTTCAAATTCCCGATTTCTCTCTGAAACACTTCCTGATCTTCTGCTTTTTTAATACGCTCGATTGCTTCAGACATACTGCGCATTCCGTTCATCATTTTATTTTGGGTTCGCCTCCCCATCGAAGATAGAATAAAAACAGTGGGTCTAAAATATACAGGACACCGTCTTTCCAATCAAAAACCTTAAATATATCTTCCCGCTCGTGCAGCAATTCCTGCAGCTTCGCCAAGCTCTCTCTGATCGCCTGCGGAGTCGGCCTTTTACATTCATCCGAGATCAAATTATAAATACGCTCTTTTATATCCTCAAATTTCAGACGCATAATCGGTGGATTCTCAGCAATAGACTTTACGATCAACTCATATAAATCGCATGACCGGCCACTTTTCACCTGGAAAGTATTTCGCTCTTTGCCCCTTGTATTTGGCCCCTTTTGCATCAACGAAACTACATCACCATATTCAAAATTAGCTGTTGTGTACCGATATGCCGTTTCTAAAATATCTTGTCCGATAGATGGCTCTTCTTCATCAGACATTTCTAATATGGTACATATATTCAGGCAAATATACTGCATTAACTGCGGCGATGACAGACTTTCAACCGCAATTTGCTCTGCTATGCTGTCTTCAATTGCAATATGAAGCTTCGAAAATCCAAGTTTTGCAATCTCTTTTAAGTCTTCCACTTCCCATGGCTCCATGTTGATCAGACTAAGCCTTCCCGATAAATCTGCATTCTGACGTATCGCCTCGTCTGCCCTATGCGGAAGTGATACAACTATCGCTTGAAACCCTCTGCGTATAGCATCTTTTAGCTGTTGCGCCACCTGCATACGCTTCCCCTCCGGCGCATAGTGGAAATCATCTATTACCAGAACGAGATTTTCCTGTTTATAATGCTCGATAATTTTGTCTTTTGTCAACGAAAACGTTTCTTTCTTCGTGTATTTATCGCACGTTTCGACAATCTTTCTTTCCGATGAAAACTGTCCTTCATAAGAAAGCCCCGCCTTTACCGCAACCAGTTTCCAGAAATCTGTATCCTCATCAAAATCTGCGCCCGAAATTTCCACGATATTCTTAAAACCAATTACTTTTTCACAAAGAATTGTTTTGCCCATTTTCGAGGGACCAACTAAAGAAGTCAAGAATCCAGATACTCTAATTGCCTGTTTCAAACGAAATTCATAAGATAAATTGGAAACTGCTGATTTTCTGGATATATAGGTATATTCAGGAAATGCCCCCGGCCGAAACACATCTTCTGCACGCAATGCCATAGCTTTTATCCCCCTTCTTTTTATAAAGTATAACACATTTTTTTCAATGTTAAACCTTTTTATATCTATTTTATTGATTTTAATTCTTTTTAATCATATTTATCCTTTTTTATCATTTTTAATCCTTTTATATGGTTTATACACTAAACAAATCCTCAAAAAGACAGGGGCTTCATCCACCCCGCCTTCTTGTTATCATGATCTTGCAGAACACCACGGCCGCCAGTGTACTGACTCCCGTCGCAAATATGGCCGGCCCCACGATCGCGGCGGGGTTTGCGCTTCCGTACTGCGCCCGATAGGCGATCATGTTCATGGGAATCAGCTGCAGCGAAGACACATTGATGATCAAAAATGTGCACATGGCCGGACTGGCAATGTGCTTTCCTCTCTTTTTCTTCTGCCCCGGAGAAAGAGTTTCGCACTCCCTGTCGTTCAGCTTTTCCAGCTCTTTAAAGGCCGAAAGCCCGGAGGCTGTGCTGGCCCAGCCAAGTCCCAGAAGATTGGAGAGAAAATTCAGGGAAATATATTTTCCCGCCAAAGAATCCGGCCCGATCCCCGGGAACAAAAATTTAAGCACCGGCCGCATTCCTCCGGAAAGCCGGTCCACCAGTCCGGTCCTTTCGGCAATTTTCATGATCCCTGTCCACATAGCAGTAATTCCCGCCATGGTGATACAAAGATTCACCGCTTCCCGTGAAGAAGAGATTACCGACTCCGTCACCGCCTCCATTCTTCCCGTCATTGCCCCATACACAATCCCCACAAGGAGCATCCCTGCCCAGAGATATGTCATACTCCACCTCAAAAATTCCCTTTCCCTATACTCTATGAAATCTTCCGTCCGCTTATTATTCCCGTTCTCTCTGAATGAAGGCAGTAAAAAGTTGTCTTATAGTATCCCTTCACACTTCCGTTCCTATAAGACAACTTCTCTTCATCTTTTCCTTGTTAAGTTCATACACTCTCGCCCTGCAGCCCGAAGAACTCCTGTCTTTCCCCAAGGGGTGCGCGAGGGGAAGCGGGCAGCGTCCCCTCGCATATCATTCCTCCCCAAACATCATCCCATCCATATAGAACGCATTAAAATCCTTGTCCGTAGACAGCCCGATCTCCTCGGATTTCTCCACGATCTCTCCCAGGCGGGCTTCTCCTTCCCCGTCTCTCAGATATTGTCTTGCACCGGCGAGAGAGCTGTTGCCCACCGTTTCGATTTTATCTGCAAATTCCTCCGGCAGCATTCCGATGGCAATGGCCTTTTCCTTGTCAAGCTTGTAACCAAAGCCACCGGCAACATACACCTTCTTCACCTGCTCTTTGGTGATTCCATAACGCAGCACCAGCGTCTCCACCCCTGCGCGGATCGCCGCCTTTGCAAGCTGGATCTCCCGCACATCCTGCTGCGTGAACACGATCTCCCGTCCGTCCGGTGTTTTTGCAAGAGGAAATCCGTCGTCAAAATAATCCTCGTCAAGACTTCCCATTTCATCCACCAGCTCTTCTTTTACAAGCTCTGCAACCGTCTCCACCACACCGGTTCCGCAGATTCCCATGGGAGCCTCGTTCTGAATGGTTTTGTACTCCACATCGGTTCCGCTGATTTTTACGGAACAGATCGCGCCGGCCACGCTGCCTGCGCCCCAGCTGATGTTTCCGCCTTCAAAGGCCGGGCCCGCCGCAGTGGAGGTCACCAGCATTTTTTCCCGGTTTCCAATGACCATTTCGCCGTTGGTCCCAAGGTCGATCAGCATGCAGATATCCTCTTCTCTGTCAAAGCCGCAGGCATAAAGACCGGAAACAATGTCTCCGCCCACATAGGTGGAAATTCCCGGCAAAAGCACAACCTCCGCTTTTGTCCCCGCAGCGCCCAGGATCCCTTCTGCATCTCCCCGGATAAAGTCAATATTCACCGGCGTAAAGGGAAACACTCCCAGAGAATCACAGTCATATCCCATGAGCAGATGCCCCATGGTGGTATTTCCGCTGATGATCACCTTTCGGATATCCGCAAGACGGATACCCGCTTTTTTAACAAGCTCTTTCAATCCTCTGCACAGATCCTGCCGGATATGCTTTTGAAGCTCTTCTTTTTTACCGTCCATGGATGCCTTCATTCTGGTGATCACGTCTGCGCCGTACAGGCGCTGGCTGTTGATAAACGCCGCTGTTCCCTGAACCTGACCGCTGTCGCATCCGATCAGCTCCATGGCAATGGTGGTGGTTCCGATATCCACAGCAACCTCATAGGCAGATTCGGTTTCTCCACTCTGCTCCACCGCGCTTTCTCCGCCAAGCACCTCAAAGCGGGATTCGTCATTCAGGGCAAAACGCACCTTGATATCCTCCCTGGGATACATGCGGCAGGAAAGACGCCAGCCTTCTTCCAGCTCTTTCTCCGAAAATACACTCTCATCCTCCGCGGTGGCAGGAACCGTTCCTTCCAGAAGCTGTACGCGGCACTTGCCGCATCGGCCCTTTCCTCCGCAGGCTGCGCTGAACCGATATCCATTTTCGATCAGCCCCTCCATGAGCGACTGTCCGTCCTTCAGTAAAAAGATATTTTCTTTGCCGTCCTTGCAGACCGTCACCTCACAGGGCGGCACATTGCGCATCTTGCAGGTAAAGTTATTGCAGTTTCTGCAATCGTGCTGCGCCTTGAAATTCTGCTCATTTTCGGACAGAATGAACACCTGACAGGAGGTTTTCACCGGGTCGAACATAAAGCCGCTGCTGATTTTGATCCCGAAATGCTTTTCCAGCTCAAGAGTTTCCCAGGCTTCCTTCTGCGCCTCCATGGAAATGTCGTGCGGCGCTTCCAACCGCTTCTCAATCCCCACCTTATGCTCTGCACAAAACTGCCGAAGCGCAGTGATCATATCGTTTTCCAGGGAAAAAAGCGCCGCATCGGCCATGGCATCCACCAGCATTCCCTTCACATAGTTTCCTTCCTGAAACGCCCTGGTGCTCTCCTCCTTCAGCCCGTTTCCCACGCTGAGGACCGCAAAAATCACCGGTGTTCCGGCCTTGTATTTCTCTGTGGCAATGGCCTCTGAGAGTTTCCCCATTCCCAGGATGCCCACCGGCTCCACCAGACGCTTCATCTCCTCTATATTTTCTTCGTACTCTTCCACAACCTCCTCGTAAACCGGGCTGTCCTCATAACAGTCCATGGTCTTTAAGACCGGCTCCATTTCTATCTTCCAGTGAAGATTTTCCAATACACAATAGTCCATACTTTTATCCCCTGTTCCATGAAATAAACTTAAATAAAAAAGGATGTTACAAAAAGGCCGCTGCCATTTCCATAACATCCTCCTTTTTATGGATTCTGTTTCATTCTTTATTTTTTGCTGAGAACCGCATCTCTTGCAGCCTCTGCTGCGCTGGTTGCGTCTGCTGTGTAGTAGTCAGCGCCGATCTGCTGTGCGAAGGCTTCGTTTACAGGCGCGCCTCCGATCATAACCACATATTTGTCTCTCAGACCCTTTTCGTTAAGGACGTCAATAACATCCTTCATGTTGGGCATGGTTGTGGTAAGCAGAGCGGACATTCCGATCACATCTGCACCGATCTCTTCTGCTTTTTCTACAAATGTCTCTGCCGGTACGTCGGTTCCAAGGTCAACGATCTCAAAACCAGCACCTTTCATCATCATAACTACCAGGTTCTTTCCGATATCATGAAGGTCGCCCTTAACTGTTCCGATTACAGCTTTTCCAATAGGCTCGTTTCCGATTTCAATCAGCTTCGGCTCAAGGATCGTAACGCCTGCGTTCATAGCTCTTGCTGCCACCAGAACCTCTGGTACGAAAACCTCGTTGCGTTTGAACTTACCGCCGATGATCATCATGCCGGCCAGAAGTCCGTCATTGAGGATCTCTTTCGGGTCAACCCCCTGCTCCAGAGCTTCCTCTACCAGTTTCTTAACGTTTTTTGCGCGTCCTTTCTGTAAAAACTCGCTGATTTCCTCTACAATTGCTGCTGCCATTTCTTCTACCTCCTGTTTTGTCTGCTCCGACAGGATTCCGCATTTCCTTCGGAGTCCGCTTGTTTGTTATGGCATTATTATATAGTTTTTTACCAATGTTTTTTCTTGTTTTTTTTAGAAAACATATATATTTTTTTAGTTATTTAGGCTATAATTAAGCCATAAAAACACTTTTTTGTAATTATTTTAGATTTAGGGAGATAATTTTATGCAGCCGCCATTATACGACATCATAGACAAGCAGCATCTGCACAAAATGCTGGAGACCTTTTACCACTGTATCGGGCTTCCCATTCAGATCCTCAACGAGGAAGGCGAGGTTCTGGACAGCTTCGGTCAGGTCCATGCTTACTGCCGCATTTTCAAAAAACATCTTCCCCCGGAAGAGAGCTGCGCGCGCCTTCACGCCAATGCCAGCAAGCTGGCCATGAGCCTCGGCGAGGCCTATATCTTTTCCTGCCATTCCAGCCTCAATCACATTGTGTTTCCCCTTTCCAACAACAATGTGCTGCTGGGCTCCATCCTGGTCGGCCCCTTTCTCATGGATAAACCGGACTCCCTGATCCTCACCGGCATCGGCAAAAAATACGATATTCCCACAGCGGTTCTTCTGGATCTGTACGAAGAAGCGGATACGCTTCCCATCATCGAGCCGGCCCGTGTCACCTACATCAGCCGCCTTCTGTACTACATGTGCTCCGGCCTGGTCACGGACGGGCGAAACCAGTTCGTACTGAACCACAACAAATTCCTTCAGCAGTCAGAGATCAACGAATCCATCCAGACCTACAAGGCTTCCGCCAATGTAAACCAGCGGACCTATCCTTACGAGAAAGAAAAGGCTCTGATCACCAAGCTGAAAACCGGAGATACCGAAAAAGCCAAGGCTCTTCTCAACGATCTGCTGGGCTATGTGTTTTTTGCGGAGGGCAGCAATCTTGGAATTGTCAAGGCCCGGGCCCTGGAGCTCTGCTCTCTTTTGTCAAGGGCAGCCATCGAGGGCGGCGCCACCAGCGACAGCGTGCTGAAGATCAACAATCAGTTCCTCATGTCTCTGCAGAACATCCAGACCATGGACGACCTCTGCTACAAGCTGCAGGAATCGGTTGAAGTATTTGCGGACTGTATGTTCAACTACATCCCCACCAAAAACAACGAGATCATCAAAAAGGCCATCCGCTACATCTCCAAAAATTTTACCTCCAACCTCACTCTGGACGATGTAGCTGAGCATGTTCATCTGAACCCCGCCTATTTTTCCACCCTGTTCAAGCAGTCTACCGGCTCTTCCTTCAAGGAATACCTGAACATGGTCCGGATAGAAGAAAGCAAACGGCTTTTATCCAACACGGAAAACTCGATCATTGACATTTCCATGGCTGTGGGCTTCATGGACCAGAGCTACTTTTCCAAAGTATTCAAAAAATATACCGGTTTAACGCCAAAACAGTACCGCTAGGAAGCCCTGGCGGTACTGTTTTTTATGTGTTATGGTTATAATTCCGGATTTCTCTGCGCTGTCTTTTATCTGCTGTAGAACTCGTTCACTGCATCAAAGAATGCCTGAATGTTCTCAAGGGGAGACATGGGCGGGATGTCGCAGCCGCTGGCAATCACGAAGTTCGGGTATTTGCAGCAGCGCTCCATAAGCTCCAGAGTCTCCTTGCGGATGCTTTCCGGATTTCCGTTGCGGATGGTTCCTGCCGGGTCAATATTTCCGATGACCATTTTGTCCGGCTCGATCACTTTCAGAGCCTCTTCAATATCAATGGCATTTCCAAAGCTGTATGCGCTGGCATCCAGAGATTTTACATTGTTCAGAAGCGGAATGATATTGCCGCAGTTGTGGTACATTACCACGAAGTTTTCATCCTCCACTGCCTCACGCACCTTCTGCACGTAGGGAGAAGAGAACTCGTCGATCAGGTTCGGGGAAAGCAGTCCTGCTGCCGGCTCTGCCATACATACGCCGTTTGCTCCGGCCTCTTTGAATGCCTTCGCGTATTCGATCAGGAATTCGGTTGCTTTTTCCAGGACGGTCTCCACCATTTCCGGCTCCTCGTAGCAGAGGATCATGATCTCGGTCATGTCCAGAAGTCTGCCTGCCAGGGAGTACGGGCCAATGATGCCTGCCAGAACCGGTCTGTCTGTGATCAGCTCACAGGCACGGCGGATACCTTCCACACACTCTCCGGTTCTTCCGTCGCCCACCTTGGGAACCTGAAGGGCCTCTGCCTCATCCTCGTCATGGATCAGCGTGTCATGTACGGTGGGCACGTCATCCTCGCTGTAGTGTACCGGCGCGCCAAAGGCCTCGGCCTCCACGGACAGATCCATAAGACTGAACGCCACGCCTGTGTCAAATCTGTCCGCGATGGCTTTCATGCACTGCGCCTGCAGTTCTCCGCTTTTTACCAGCTCATCCACGGTATGACCGATGATCTGCACGCCCGGGAAAGAAAGTACCGGCATTGCCTTTTTTACCGGTGCGCTGATGTAGTCTGCCAACCACTGCTTCATATTTCGTTTCATAAAAAATCCCTCCTGTTGTTTGGATATCTCCTGTGCTCTTTGTTGACCTCATTATAGAAATTCCCGAAAATAATTTCTATAATTTTCTATTTGTTCTTGGTAATTTTTTTGTATGTTAAACGCCAAAAGGAATTTTTTTCGGTGCGCTGTAAAGCTTCCGGTAGCAGTGGGGTGTCATACCCTCGCTTTTCCGGAACACCCGGATAAAATGGCTGTCGTTGCAGAACCCCAGCTGCTCGGTGATCTCGCTGACGCTCAGCATTGTCCGCGTCAGAAGATACCTGGATTTCAAAATGCGCTGCTTTTGAATATATTGCTGCGGTGTCAGCTGATACCTCCCCCGAAAGCATTTCATAAAATACGACAGACTGACGCCGCAGACCTCCGCCAGATCTGTGTTTCGGATCGTTTCTTTTAAATGGGTCTGTATATAACTTTCCGCCAGCTTCCACGGTATGGCGGAATCAGAGCCGTTTTTCTGCGCTGCCCCCTCCGGAATCTGCAGAAGCTCTACAAGCAGGCGGTAAATATCCACCGACGGCTCATACCCGGGCGTACTCATCAGATGCTGCTGCAAAAATCCGATTTCCTGGGATACTTTCTGAAAAACCTCCCCCATGGCAACCGGGGAATACCGCTCTATCAGACGTTCCATAATCCTGCGGCTGTCAGACCCCAGAAACTCTATCCAACTTGTCCCCAGCGGTTCCTGCGCGTCGCTTGTGTAGCTGTGCGGCTCGTGACTGTTGAGAAAAACCACCTGATCCTTATGCAGAATATATGTCTCCCCGCGGTAAAACAGGGTTCCTCTCCCCGCAAGAATACAGAAGATCTCGCAGCAGGGCGTCCGCCCGGAACGCTCCACCTGAAACAACGGCGGACACTGCCATTCCATCCCCGTGCGGTTCAGCTGATAGACACAGGCGTTCTCATCCGTTCCGTGGGGATTGATATAATAAAAATCATGCCATTCCAGCTCCCCATTGCAGACAAATTTATCTGCAAAAGGCGCGTCATAAATATATTCCATAACGGTTCCTCCTGCTTTTCAGTATAACGCCCGTCACCGGCCGCCGTCAATTTTTTGGAGAAGATTCTGGTACTGTTTTTCAGAATTCCTGTCTATTGCTCCGTCCCCCAAAAACACCTATACTGAAGATATTCCAAAGACACGTAAAGGAGGCCGCCTATGACACCAAAAGAGCGAATCCGTGCAGCCCTTGCACACAAAGAAGTGGACAGAGTTCCCACTACCATGCAGTGTGTGGAAACTGCGTGGGACAACCTGAAAAAATATCTGAACGTGGAAACCGAAGAGGAAGTCCTGCAGTACTTTGACATCGACACCCGCATCATGGATCTTCCGCCTTACATCGGCCCGGAAGCAAAACCCTTTGTCAATGAAGACGGTGATACTGTTTACACGCATCCTTTCGGGTATCAGTACATCAACAAATGGAACGGCGTGGAATACAATTCCTGTATTATTACCACTCCCTATGATGTCATGAAAACCTTTGAGGATTTTGAGCGGTTTGACGGCTGGTTTAACCCGGATCATTTTGACTACAATGCAGTTACGGAATTTGTCAAAAAGCACGAAGACAAGGCCATCCGCATCGGCTGGCCGGGCCCGTATCAGGTCTTTACCCTCATGTACAACACAGAAGAGTTTTACGTGAACATGTACGAGGAACCGGAGCTTATCAAAGCCATGCTGGACCGTTACTGCCAGGCGAGCTATGAGATTTATGAGAGAATGTACGAGGCAGCCAACAACAAGATCGACCTGATCCGCTGCTGCGATGACTACGGAACCCAGATCAGCACCCTGTTCAGTCCCGGCATGTGGGATGAATTTTTTGCCAAAAACACAAAAATGTTCGTAGAGCAGGCGCACCGCCACGGCGCATACTACATGCAGCATTCCTGCGGCGCTGTCCGCAACATCATTCCCAATCTGGTCAACTGCAAAATTGACGCTTTGGAACCGCTGCAAAAGGTTGTTGGCATGGATGCCGATGAGCTGAAACAGGAATTTGGAAAAGATATTTGTTTCCAGGGCGGCATTGACACCCAGCATATTCTTCCCCACGGAACGGCTCAGGAGGTTTTTGATGAGACGACCCGCGTCATCCGCGCGCTTCATCAGGACGGAAAATCCGGCGGCTATATCCTCTGCGGCAGTCAGGATTTTGAGGGAGATGTTCCCCCGGAAAACATCTGCGCCCTCTATGAGGCCGGAAAACAGTACAAAGCGTAAAAAAAGCAGCCCCGTCGGATCCGTACCGGCGGGGCTCGTTTTTTACAGCAGCTCTTTTACTTTCTGTGCGATCGCCTCACCAAGACGGCGGTGCGATTCCACATCCATATGAATCCCATCCTTCGGGCTTGCTACTCCATATTCCGCAGCATTCAAACATGCGATCCCATGTTCCTCTGCAAATTCTCTATATGCTTCCGCAAACTTTTCGGACCGCTCAACCGCATGCTCTCCGAACATATCATGAAACAGCGCATGATTTTTGTATGCGGGCGAAATAAGGATCGGTGAAACCAGCAGAACCTGTGGCTTCTCTCCTGCCATGGGCGCCGTCTCCAGCGTGTTGAGATACCGTGCAAACCCATAGGCAATGGTTCTGGCATCCACACCGAAGCGCTGCTTCAGATCGTTGGTTCCCAGCATCACGATCACCAGATCCAGAGGGGACTGGGAATCACAGCAGGTTTCAAAATATTTGATGCCGCTCAGCCGGTTTTCCACCGCATCGTCAAATACTGTGGTCCGTCCGTTATAGCCTTCCTCAATCACCTGATACTCTGCTCCCAATACCTTCTGCAGGACTCCCGTCCAGCGGACGTCATCCTCATAGCGGGTGGATTCCCCCGGAACCGCGCCCCAGGTGTTGGAATCCCCAAAACATAAAATCCGTTTTTTCATAGCTTTTGCTCCCGGGCTCTCCCTTAATCCAGATGATAGATTTCTTTCATTCCGGACCAGAATTCGCCTTCCTTACGGTCCTCCAGAGGCTGCATGAGCGGTTTTACCACATCCCACCACGCCTGGGTGTTGGGATCTGCCGCCATTTTTGCCATATCTGCCTCAAAATCATCTCCGTCATACTCATAATAAGAGAAAAGATAATCTCCCAGACTGTAGATCGAATAATTTTTCAGATGACATTCCTTGATCATCTCGTTTACCCCCGGCATGGGATTTGCGTGCCATTTCGCGTAAGCCTCCAAATCCTTTACCTTGATCATTTCCCCAAATCTTCTTACTGCCATTGCCCCATTCTCCTTTTTCTATATTTTTACCGTGCCCGCTTTTTACAACAGGCACGGTATTTCACAGAATCATATCCTAATAAATTTTTGTTGCCTCATCAAACAGCGCCTGAATGTTTGCCGGCGGAATATCCGGCAGAATCGCCTCGTGGCTCGGAGAGATGATCAGGCCTGTCGGGAAAATCGTGCGCAGCTCTTTTACCTTTGCCTGAACCTCTTCTGCGGTGCCGTTTACCAGAAGCTCCTGGGTATCCACTCCTCCGCAGAATGCAACCTTATCCCCAAATTCATCGTGAAGCTCCTGGGGATCCATACCTGCCGCCAGCGCCTGAATCGGGTGGATGATGTCAACGCCTGCCTCGATCAGATCCGGGATCACGTCACGGATAGAACCGCAGGAGTGATAAATAACTTTCAGTCCGTAGGAGTGCGCCTGCTCTACCAGCTTCTTGCAGCCCGGAATGATGAAACGGCGAACCATTTCCGGAGAGAGCATCAGGCCTCTCTGGCTTCCCATATCGTTTCCGATCAGCACTGCGTTCAGTTTCCCTTTGGTTGCCTCATAAAAAATCTCATTGGCTTTGAGATAGAACTCCATAACCTTTGCGTCAACCGCCTCATATACCTCCGGTGCAGCCACCATGTTCATCAGCGCGTTTTCCATTCCGAATGCCGCGCAGGTATCCTGGAAATGCGCGGACCACATCATGCCCAGAGTCACCTTTCCCTCCGGTGCCATTTCCACACGCTTTCTGCACTCCTCCGGATCAATGTAATCTGCCGGATCCGGCCACTGGAAGTTCACGGCTTCCACATCCTCCAGGTCTTCGCAGTCAGCAAAGCAGCCCGGTGTTGTCAGAGTCCGCTCTTCTGCATCCACGTTTCCGTCTCTGTACCAGTCAAAGGCTGCGTATATCGCGGAAGCCGTCGGCGCTTCATAGGGAACCTCCACTGCGTAGAAATCATCGCCCACTGCGATTTTCAGCTTGTGGAAGCCTGCGTCTCCTTCTTCCTGAATTCCATAGTGCTTGTACAGCGCCGGTCTCGCATAGATATCCGGCATTCCAAGCCATGCTGCCGGTCTGTCCACCGGCTCTCTGTTTACGGTTGCATAAAAACGTTCCAGACTGTTCATAATGTTCTCCCTTTCATCTTCTTTTTATTTTAAGCTTTCAAAATTATGTACAATATAACTTACAATGGGGTCCGGATTTTTCAGGCTGTGCGGATGATGGTCGCAGTCCGGCTTCACGATCACCTGGATCTCCCCATTATTTTCCTGATAATAGGCAGCCAGCTTCGCGCCGTTTTCCTGATAGGGAACAACGCTGTCCGCGGCTCCTGCAACCAGTATGATCTTCACATGCTCCTTCAGAAGCTGATCCGCCTTGTCAATGGGATTCCCCCGAAAGGAAAGCGCGGTCTCGTCTGTGAGATGATAAACTGCCTTGCACTCCTCCCACTCCTTTGGATAGCGCTCTGCAGCACCATATCCTCCCGGCCAGCTTGTGATGTTCAGAACCGGCGCGTCCAGATAAAGTGTGGAAACCGTCTGCGGATTTTTTGCCGTATAGTTCACAGAATACAGTCCGCCTCGGCTGAACCCGAATAAATCCGCCTGCGCGCTGAGGCCGCAGGTTTTTGTCATATATCCGTAAAACCCTTCCATCAGCGCTACGGCCTCCGGGCAGCCATACATATCGCTGATCATCATATAGGCAATATGCCAGCCCTTTTCCAGAAGCGCCCTGTCCGCATAATCAAATGCGCCGAAAAATTCCGCTCTCCAGACCCAGGGATTTCCGGGATGTGCCTCTTTCGGAACGATCAGAATACATTCATGTCCGTCCAGCTTGAAATCTCTGCGCTCATACCCTTCCCATTGAGAAATTTCCATCTCCGATGCAGTCAAAATAACGTCCCCTTTCCTTATTTTATTGTCAGGTCTTTTGGTAATTTTATTATAAATCATCAGAATAAAAATGCCTAGATAGCAAAACCCTAAATATTTAAACGTTTAATTGACAACCGTTCCTTTGCCTGCTATGATGAAAAAAATTGTGGATCATTTTCTATGAATGGAGGAACTTACATGGCAACACTCAAAGATGTGGCCGCGCGGGCAGGCGTTTCCATCGCGGCTGTCTCCTACTGCATCAACGGCACCCACAATCTAAATCCGGAAACAAAGGCGCGTATCCAAAACGCGATCAAAGAGCTGAACTACATCCCGAATTCCCAGGCCCGCAACCTGAAGCGCCAGGCGTCCCGGGAGCTCTGTGCGATTTTTCCGGATTTGGAGAACCTCTGCTATAACGAGTTTCTGAAGGGCATCCTTCGAAAAGCGGAAAACAGCAATTACTCCCTGAATATCTCCTGCTCCTACAACGATATCAGCCAGGAACAGGCGCTCATAAAAAACGCGGTCAGCAAGCATTACGCCGGGATTTTTCTGGTCACCTGCCAGCCGCAGAATACCGAGTTTTTTCAGGATATCCAGCAGCACCATCCCATCGAAATTGTATTTCTGGAACGCCTTCCGGAAAAAATGGATGTCATTTACTACGGTTTTGACAACTATAAAACCCTGCATTACCTCACAACGCAGCTCATCCAAAACGGCTACCAGGACATCGCCCTGCTTACCGGCTCAAGCCGGCATTTTTCCGAGTCAGAATGTATTTCCGGCTTTCAGGATGCCATGGAAACTGCGGGGATCTCCATTGACGAAAACCGCATCCTCACATCCGACACCACCAAGGAAGGCGCCTTCAGCGCATTCCTTCACTCCTGGGTCAACACACCCCCGCAGGCCATCATCACCTCCTCCCAGGCGCTCTGTCAGGGAGTCATCGAGGCCTGCAATCTGACCATGAACCGCATTCCCCAGGATATCTGCATCATTACCCTGGACGTGGAAAACTGGAACCGTTCCTCCTTCTATCCGGATATCATCCGTACCTCCCGCCCGGCCTATTCCCTGGGCAAGGAAAGCTGCAAGGCGCTGATCGAGGCCATTGAAAAGCCGGAAAAAACAGAAGACCGCTTTCATTTGATCCAAGACACCATCAGCCGTTACCCGCTGCAGCTTCCGGCTCCCCGCAGGAGGGGCTTCGTGCCTTCCGCAGACGCCATCGGCACCTTGAATGTTGCCGTTGCAGACATGCCCACCGTGCAGGCGCTGAAAGCCATCAGCCACGAATTTTTCAATGAATTCCGGATCCATCTGAACTTTGACTTTTTTACCTTCCGCGAGCTCTTCACTCTCATTCAGGAGGATTCCCGACGGGAACAGCCGGACTATGATATTTATCTTTACGATACCTCCTGGTTTTCCTATCTGTTCCAGAGCGGCTGCCTGAAGGATATTACAGACGATTTTTATACCTCGCCGGAGAGCACCAAGTATTTCCTGCCCAAATTTCTGTCGAACTGCTGCCGCGACGGACGATACTACGGCTTTCCCATTGTGGGCGGCACGCAGTTTCTGATCTACCGCCGGGATCTGTTCTCCCGGCAGGATCTGTGCCTGAAATACCAGAAGGATCACAATCTTTCCCTCCGCCCGCCGAAAACCTGGAAAGAATTCAACTCCATTGCCCGCTTTTTTACGCGGGAATACAACCCGGAATCGCCCACCTTGTATGGAACGGCCATCGGCATTGACCTCAATGAAGAGCTGGCGCTGGAATTTGAGGCCCGCCTGTGGGGACACGGGGGCAACTTTTATGATCACCACGGCCACCTGTGCATGAATTCTCCGCAGAATATCAGCGCAATGTCAAATTTTATGGAATCCTTCCGCTACTCTCCCCAGGGCGTTTCCAACAACCTGGAGGCTTTTATGGAATTTGTAAAAGGGGACGCCGCCATGGTAATCACCTTCAGCGAATATGCCACGCAGATCCAGCGCACACACTCGGAATACCTGTACAAAAACGGCTACAGCATGATCCCCAGCCGCACGCCGGCAAATGTAGGCTGGCACCTGGGCGTCTCCAACAACTGCCGCCGGCTTCCCTTTGTGCTCCAGTTTTTCCACTGGCTGTACCGCCGGCATATTTCCTATTATATGTCCATTCTGGGCGGCGCCTCTGCGCTGGAGTTCCCCTACAAAAACCATGAGCTGCTGAAAACCTATCCCTGGCTCTCCCTTTCCCCGGACTCCGTGCAGGTAAGCCGTTCCAGACTCTATCCCTTAAAAAAGAAGCACGGTTTTCTGGCGCCCAACGAGTTCGAGGGGATTCTCTGCGAAGGGATTCGTTCCATGCCCCAGGGTCCCCAGGAAATCTCCGAATGCCTGAATGCCATGCAAAAAAAAGTCATCCATCTGCTGGCGCAGTAGGCGTCTCCCGCACACTGCAAAAACACCGCCCCCTGGTACTCCAGAGGGCGGTGTTTTGGGAAATCATATTATAAAGTAATATGAGTCTTAAGGATTACCACTGGCACGGCTCGAAGTCTGCTGCGTTTTCTGCAGTAACAACGTCTGTGGTCAGGTAGTTTACACGGTTGATGTCGATTCCGCAGAACCACTCGGAAATCACACGAACTGCAAGACCAGCATCACCCTGGCAGGTCTGGTAGGACATACCGTAAAGGTCGCCGGATTTTACAAGCTCAAGACCCTGTTTGGAGATACCAGCTGCAACGATCACGATATCGTCACGTCCGGCTGCCTCGCATGCCTCAACAGCACCGATTGCCTGGTCAGAGTCATCAGCAAGAACGATTGCGTTCAGGTCATCGCCGAATTTGGTGATCCAGTCAGAAACAACCTGTTTTACTTTGGAAGCCTCGAATCCCGGAGACTGGATATCCAGAGTCTCAATGTCCGGATAGTTTTCAGCCAGCTGAGTCATCGGGCCGTAGCAGCGTGCATAGTAGGGAGATCCGCCTACGTTGTGAGTGATATAGGCAACTCCGCCTTTTCCGCCAAGCTTCTCGCCAAGCATGTCAGCAAGAGTTCTCATCTGGTACCAGTCGTTCGGGCCGGTGTAAGCGATGATGAAGTTCATAGCATCTGCTTCCGGTGTGGTGTTGGAACAGAATGCCGGGATTCCAGCATCTGTAATTTTCTTAAACTGCTGTGTTGCATGGTCAGCGGATACCGGAATCACAACGATCGCATCCGGCTGCTCATTGATGGCCTGGTCAACATAGCTGTCCTGGTTACCCTGATCCCAGTTGGGGTCATAGATCGTAACTTTCATGCCTACTGCGTCACAAGCTTTCTCAAAAGCCTCTGTGTAGCAGGTTGTCCATGCATGTGCGCCGTGAACGATAAGTACGATCTCTTTGCCTTCCTGGCCGTCTGCCGGGGATTCCGGGAATTCTGCATCCAGAGATTCATCCCAGTCAAGATACTCTTTGTAGTGCCAGTGCTCAGATTCGGTTTCTTCATAATTTTCTTCACAATACTCAGCGTCTCCGTCAATTTCCGGAACATCAAAGCTCAGAGGCGCATCCATCATCGGATGATTGTCTGTGGTCATAAGGGTCTTCTCTGCTTCCAGAAGTTTTTCGTAGGATGCTTTTGCAGCCTCCGGAACCTCTACTTCTGCTTCCTCTGCAGCTGCATCTTCTGCTTCCGCGTCCTCTGCTGCAGCCTCTTCCTCTGCGCCCTCTTCTGCCTCAGCGTCTTCTTCCGCCGCTTCCTCTGTCGCAGCTGCTTCTTCTGTTGCAGCATCTTCTTCAGCGAAGGTTACCACTGAAGAGCCGAAAAACATTGCGCCGCATAACAGGATTGCCAAGCTTTTTTTCATCATGTTTTTTTCCTCCTATTATTATATAGTTTTTATTAAAAGCCGAAGCGCTTTTAATTCTTATTTGAGGGGAAGCTTATTTTGCGCTTCCCACTTCCTTCTGATGTTCAATGTGAAGATTCGGGCGTCTGCCGAGAATCTTGTCCTTGTTGTATTTTGCAACCGTCTCATATATCAGGCACAGGATCAGTGCAACACCGATCACCAGCACCTGAAGCTCTGTAGACTTGCACAGGGATTTCAGGAACGCGATCATAATAAGAGCGATGTATGTCCAGCCTACGCTTCCCTTGCCTCCGTAGATATCCGTTCCGCCGATAACCGTGGCCGTGAAAGCCATGTAGAAGGGAGAGATACCTTTCTCACCCATGGTGATGTTGGCTGCTCCGGAGTAGATTCCGTTCAAAGCTCCGCCGAGGCCGGCTGCAAGACCGGAGATCACAAACGCTGCGATAACCGCGCGATCACTCTTGACACCTGCCAGCCATGCTGTCTCTGCATTGCCGCCCACCATGTGAATGTTTCTTCCAAGTCTGGTCTTGGTGAGAATGATCATTACGACCACAACAAAAATGGTGGTAATAATGAAATATGTAGACAAGGGGAGGAAGGGCAGGAGCTGTCCGTTCAACGCCTCATTCAGATCGTAATCTCTTCCGATACTGAGCTCTTTTCCGCCGCTGTAAATGTACATTGCGCCTTTGAGTACCAGCTGCATACCGATACTTGCGATAAACGCATGTATCTTCAGCTTCGTTACAAGGAATCCCATGATCAGGCCGTTCACCACGCCCATGAGCGCTCCGGCCAGGATGCACAGGCCCCAGGGGAGCTCAAAATCCGCACGAAGACCCAATGTAAGAAGCGCTGCAAAAGTTGACATGTACATTACCGTCATATCCATATGTCCTGCGATCAGAACAATGGTAAATCCAAGACCCAGCCAGATGACAAGGCTTCCGTTTCCTGTAACTGCACGGATGTTATACGCAGTATAGAAGTTGTCCACAAACAGTCCGCATAACAGCACGATCGCAAGCAGGAAGAAAGCTCTGTTTCTGTTGATAAACGCCGCATTCAGCTTAAATTTCTTTTTTTCCATTATGCTTTCCCCAACTTTCTGTTAGAATTTGTGTTCAACCATACGATGAACAGAAATACAATACCCTGTACCAGATACTTCTCATAGGTGCCAAGACCAACCCAGGAAAGGATATTGTTCAGCATACCGTAAGCAAGCACTCCGCCGAAGGTTCCAATGATCGTTCCTTTGCCGCCGTTCAGAGATACGCCGCCCAAAAGGATCGCGGTCAGCGCGTCAAAGTCATAGCCTGTACCGTTTTCGTAGGAAGCACATTTTCTGAGGGCCGCATAGAAGATACCTGCGGTAGCACTGCAAAGTCCGTTAAAGATATAAACCATGATAATGGATTTTGTGCAGTTGATACCGGAGAATTTCGCAACCTCATAGTTTGTTCCGATAATTTTCAGCTTCTGACCAAAAGAGGTTTTTGTGTGGATCACCCAGGAAATGACAAACATAATGAGCATTACGATCGCCATTAAGGAAATCACACCGCCGATGTAGGTTCTGGAAATGGAATAGAACATCTCTGCAGAATCCTGCATGTTTTCGTTCGCGATGTCCTCCGCATAGAGCATTTTGCCCTGCCATACCACTCGGATGACACCGGACACCAAAAGGTTCACCGCCAGCGTCCAGATAATGGCATTCGCCCTCATCTTACCGATCATGAAACCGTTGATCAGACCGATCAGCGCGCCTGCGAGAAGACCCATGATGATGGAGCCCACAAAGCCAAAGTTAATGCACTGTACGGCAATCACACCGGAAAACGCCATGGTGATGGGAACAGACATATCTGTCATGTTTCCGGAATAGGTAACATAGAACAGACCTGCGCAGACCATACCTACCAGCGCAACCGCCTCAAGGATCGACTGGATGTTGCTCTTGCCGAAGAACTGCCCCTTGGAAACGATCATACCGAGGATCATCAGACCTACGACAATGATCCAGATGCCCAGCCTGTTAAACAGGAGACTGAATTTGTTGATTTCTGTTTTTCTTGTATCCACCTTTGGAGCGGTAGCATTTTCATTTTTGTTTACTTCTGACATGATACGAATTCTCCCTCCCCGTTAGCTGCAATCAAGATTGAGTTTTCAGTCATATCCTTCTTCTGGATCATGCCAATGGTGTGACCCTCGCGAAGGATCACTGCTCTGTCTGCAAGTCCGACTACCTCCGGAAGGTCGGAGGAGAGCAGGATAACTGAATTTCCTTTTGCCACGTAATCTTTTACCACATTGTGGATCACCTGTTTTGCATTTACGTCTACACCACGGGTAGGCTCATCCAGAATCAGGATATCCACGCCGGAAGCCAGCCATTTTGCCATGAGGACTTTCTGCTGGTTACCGCCGGAGAAGCTGTTCACCAGACGGTTTCTGTCCGCCGGATAAACACTCATTTCGTTGATCTTTTCGTCTACCAGATTGTTGAGGCTTGCCGCATTGAAAAAGCCTGCCTTGGAATACTTGTCAATAATACAGGAAGTTACGTTGTCCGCAACGGTCTGGTTCAGCGCAAGTCCGACTACCTTACGGTCTTCTGTCAGATAGCCCAGGCCGCCGTCGATGGCTTCGCCGAAGTTCTTGAAGTGCACTTCTTTTCCATGAATAAAGACCTTGCCGCCGTCGGCCTTGTCCACACCAATGAGGGCGCGGGCGATCTCTGTTCTTCCTGCTCCGGCAAGTCCGCAGATTGCCAGAACCTCGCCTTTGTGCAGTTCAAAGTTTACATGGTGGAAGAAGCCCCAGCGTGTGTAATCCTCCGCTTTCAGCACAACCTCGTCCTGAACCATGGAAACATGGTTTTCGTAGAAGTTCTTAACCGGACTTCCTACCATCATTTCTACCAGATGATCCGGATTAGTCTCGGTAACCGGAAGGTCTCCCACCAGCTTGCCGTCCCGCATGACCGTTACATGGTCTGCGATTTCAAAAATCTCAGCAAGGTGATGCGAAATGTAAACGATCGCCAGTCCTTCTGCCTTCAGCTGACGGATAATTCCGTAAAGGCGGTTGACCTCTTCACTGGAAAGCGCGGAGGTGGGCTCATCCATAACGATGATGTGCGGATTCGAACCAAGAACCTTTGCTATCTCTACCAGCTGTGCCTCGCACTGGCTGATCTCAGAAACGTCTATTGTGGGGTCGATATAGTCAAGACCCACACGGGCAAGAAGTTTTTTTGCCTCCTCGATTGCTTTCTTCTTGTCAACAAAAAGTCCTTTTACCGGCAGTCTGCCTACCAGAAGATTTTCATAAATAGAAATTCTGCGCGCCAGGGAAAGCTCCTGATATACCATTCCGATACCGGCCTCTTTTGCCAGGTTCGGTGTGTGCAGCAGTTTCTTTTCGCCGTTGATGTAGATGTCGCCGGTATAATCGTTGAACAGACCGTTCAGCATCTTCATCAGAGTAGATTTTCCTGCACCGTTTTCCCCCATCAGTGCATGAACCTCTCCTCTCTTTACACGGAAATCAACTTTGTCAACTGCCAGAGTTCCCGGGAAGCGTTTGGAAACCTGTCGCATTTCCAGAGCGTATTCCGTGTTTTTCGGTTGGTTACTCATATTACTTTACTCCTTTCCTTTTATTTTTTTCTACTCATTTAATGTTGAGGCCGCTCTCTGCAGAGCTTCTTCGCTGCGTTCTACTTCCACTTCGTCCATGATGCCGTCAAGCATGTCCTGAAGCGCTTCCTCCCGAAGATTTTTTTCTGCCTCTATTTCCCATGCCGGCTCCTGGAATCCCACAAAATAAAGTACATGGAACCCTTCATCCGCATAGATTACCTCACAGTCGCCCGGCTTGCGGGTCTCGTCAAAGCTCCAGCTGTCCACCTGGGAAGCCAGCTGGTCTTTCAGAACATTTTCGTACAGACCGTTATTTTCTTCGCCTGCCGAGGAATGTTCCTCATAAAGCTTCTCGAACTGCTCTTCCGTCCTGTCTCCGGATTCCCATTCTTCCAAAACAGCTTCCGCTGCCGCACAGGAATCTTCGTATTCCTGGTCCAGATTTTCCGCTGCCGGACTGACAGGGAAGGAAATATCCCGAATCGCCACGGTGGGATATTCATGTCGGAATCTGTCCCGGAAGATCATGACATAATAGCCTTTTTCATCCTCCAGCACCGCGCTGTCCCCGGCCTTTCTCTCCTGGGAAAACAGCCAGTCGCCGTAAGCATATCCGGAGCTGTAATAGGCTTCCTCTGATTCGTAGTATACAGAGCCTTCATACTCGTCGGAGAGCTTCTCCAGATCTTCTCCGTCCTGAACACGCTTAAGAGCTTCCTCTGCCTGCGCTTTCGCCTGCGCCATCTTTGACTCGCTTGCGTCCTCGTCTTTGCCCGCCGCCTTAAAGTACAGGCGCTCGTAGCTGACAAATTCGTACTGCTCTCTGTTTTCTTCAAATTCCCGGTTCAGGTCTTCCTCCGAAAACTCGGGTTCTTCCTGCTTGTACAGGGAATACTCCCTTGCCATGAAGGACATGGTCATCAGCTCTTCATACCGCTCAAGATTCATATCCCGGCCATAAATTCCGGCCATATACTGATCTGCTGACAGGTCGTTGTTCTCGGCAAGCGCCGTAACTCCGTCCAGATACTCTTTTATTTCCGCCTGGCTCTGTTCATCCAGAACAAAGCCTTCTTTTTCCGCCTCTTTTGCCACAGACACCACATGTACCATGGAATCTACGCTCTCGTCCAGAAGATAGTCGAACCAGGATCGTCCGTCCTCATACTCCTGTTCCTTCAGCGGCTTGCTGTCGTCGATCATATAAGAAATATATTCTGCATTCTGCTGACGAAAGGTATCATAATAGGTATAGAAGAAATAGTTCACATCTGAGACAGAGTACTGTTCTCCATCGATCTGGATCGCATCCTGCTCATTCACATATTCCTGTGCGTTCTTCCATGTAAAGTAGCCCCAGCCTCCCAGTGCCAGCGCAGCGACCGCTACAGCCTCTGCAATTATCACTTTTGAACTTACCTTTTTCTTTTTTCTTTTCTGACTCATATTTCGCACCTACAAATCTGCATTTTTCATTAGCTTTTACGAAAAATTCATCAAAAAATTTCATAAAGCATTTTTATTTGTTGTGATTTCTCTCTAATTTAAGTACTATTTTACACAACCTATTGGTAATTTTCAACGATAACTGTTTTTAAGTTTTAAACGTTTAAATTCTTTTCTTTCATTTAAACTTTAAACGGCCCTGTCTCCGTGTTATTTTCTGGAATCCGCAACTGCCTGATACATGGCAAGGATATTTGCCGCCGGTACGTCAGGCATGATATTGTGCTCCTGGTTGAACACAAACCCTCCGTCATGGTTGAAAATGTCGATCATGCGTCTTGTATATTCGTACACTTCCTTCGGTGTTGCGCGGTTCAGAACGGTTCTGGTATTGCAGCCGCCGCCCCAGAAGGTAATGTCCTTTCCAAATTCACGTTTCAGAACCTCCGGATCCATCTGGTATGCTGTGGTCTGAACCGGATTCAGCACATCGTATCCTGCTTCGATCAGATCCGGGATAATGGGATACAGAGAACCGCAGGAATGCAGGAAGGTTTTCATCTTGCTGTGGGTATGTACATATTCGTTCAGCTTTGTATGATACGGTTTAAACAAGGTCTGGTATTTTTCTCTGGACATGAACATTCCGGTGTCCATGCCAAGGTCATCCCCGAATCTCAGGATATCCACAATATCTCCGACGGACTCGCAGACCTTTTCCAGCGTTGCCAGATGACGGATCATCAGCTGCTCCACAAGCGCTTCCACGTTTTCCTCGTCCGCATAGGTGTCCATGAGGAAATTGTCGATCCTTCTGAGGAAGGTTCCCCACTCAAACAGATTGCAGCCACAGGTGATCATCAGCGCTTTGTCCGTGCTTGCACGAAGCTTCAGGGTTTTCTCGCGGAGTGTCTTATAGAAATCCGGGTCATTTGCGTGATCCCAGGGGCTGTGCACCAGCGCACTCCACAGAACCTTGCCCATCTGATGGTCCAGATCGCTGAAATCATCGGGATAGTCCTCCTGATAGGGGAAGTAGGTCTGGTCGAAGAAGGTAGCTCCTACCGGCATTCTCGCAATGAGGGTTCCCTCTTTGTCATAAACCAGATAGTCTCCGTTTGGCTGTTTTTCCGGATGGAACCAATTGGGATAATGTCCGATAGAGCCGTCTGCCAGCACGGTTTCATGCCAGTCCTCATCCTTTTCATTAAAGGTACGTCCGATGTCCAGAACATCCACGCCGAATCTGTCCAGAATTTCCATTTCCGGCTGCGCTACCTGCTGCACCACGTCAAAAATCCTGGTCTGCCCGCCGGTCATGCCCAGCTCCTTTTTCAAATTATTATATGCAATCGCGGATATTCCGGAGCTTGGTGTACTGCCCAGATCCAGCGGAACATAATCCGGTTCTTTATGATTGATTGCTGCCATTACACGTTCTCTTGAAGTCATGATTCTTCTCCTTTCTGCGAAACAGATATTTCTTATATTGTATTATCGTGTATGGACAGTTCAATTTCAATACGCTTTGCAAAATATTAATCTAAACGTTTAGATTAATATTTGACAAGCAGTTTTTCTTATGCTACATTAAAAATCAAAAGAAACATACGTATTTTACCGGCCCCGCCGGGAAAGGAGCTAACTATGGCAACTCTCAAGGATGTGGCAAAAGACGCCGGCGTCTCCATCGCGACCGTCTCCTGCTGCCTCAGCGGTTCCCGCTATGTAAAGCCGGAAACCCGCTCCAAAATTATGGATTCCATTGAAAAACTGAAATACATCCCCAATGCTTCTGCCAGGGATCTGCGCTCCACAAGCACCAACCGGATCGGCGTGGTGCTTACAGACATTGACAACATCTATCACACAGAGATTTTCAAAGGAATCTCTGCGAGCCTGCAGAGAAAGGGCTACACCATCAACGTTGCCTTTTCCAACAGTCTGCCGGATATTGAGCGCGAAAAAATCGAAGATTTCATCAGCCAGAATGTTTCCGGGCTGATCCTCATCACCTGCCAGCCGCAGAACACGGACTTTTTTGTAAACCGCATCCGAAACTTCGGAATTCCCACCGTTTTTCTGGAACGGCGCCCCGACAACATGGATGTGAATTTCCTCGGTTTTGACAATTACCGCACCATATATTCCATCACAAAAACGCTCCTGGAAAACGGGAACCGGCAGATTGCGCTGTTCACCGGCAATCCTGCCTTTTCCAGCGAAAGCGACTGCATCCGCGGCTATGAGGATGCGTTTCGCCACTTCGGCCTTTCCGTGGATCCTTCCCTGGTATGCGAGACGAACATGTCCAAAGAGGATGCTTTCAAGGTTTCCATGTCCAGTCTGTGCGGCCGTCCGGTGGATGCCATTGCCGCCACCTCCGAAAACATTGCCTTCGGGGTTCTGGAAACCCTCCATGTCCTGGGCCGCAAGATCCCGGAGGATGTACAGCTCATCACCCTGAGCGAGGAATCCTGGAACGCCTCCACCAAATATCCCGGCATGCTCCACACCTCAAGGACCGCTTTTACCCTGGGAAAAAAGGCTGCCGAGCTTCTGGAAGAGAATATCAAAAATCCCTCCCTTTTTGAGAAAAAGACCTGTCTGCTTGCAGACCAGGTTCCCAAAATAGCCTCCGCGCCGCCCGTGCATGCCGCCCCTGAGCAGACCGGAGGCGCCCTTTCCGCCAAAGAGGGGCTTCGGATCCTCATGGTGGACCTGGCCACCAGCCACTCCACAAAGCTTCTCTCCACCAGCTTTACCAGAGAAACCGGCATTCCCATTGAATTCGAATTTGTTCGCCAGAGCGAGCTTCTGAAGCGGATTTCCCAGGATGTGGACCGCTCCGAGAACTATTTTGACATTTACATGTACGACGTTCCCTGGCTGGACTACCTGATACAGAACGGTTTTTTGCTGGATATCACAGATTTTGTCCAGAGCGGAAGCTTCCACTCCGAAAATGTCTTTGCAGAGAACCTGGAAAACTGCCGCCACGGGCAGGCCTATTACGGCATTCCCATTATCGGCGGAGCGCAGATCATGTTTTACCGTCAGGATTTATTTGAAAACAGAGACATTGCCAAAGCCTTCAAGAATCAGTACCAGATTTCCCTCCGTCCCCCCAAGACCTGGACGGAATTCAACGGCATCGCTCAGTTTTTCACGCGGAAATACAATCCCGATTCCCCAACGGAATTCGGGACCTCCCTGGCCGGCAGCATGGACGAAGAGCTGGCGCCGGAGCTGCTCATCCGTCTGTGGTCCAACGGCGGAAAAATCTGGGACAAGCATTTCAACGTCTGCCTCAACACACCGGAAAACGCCAAAGCCTTCCGCACAATCCTGGACACGCTCAACTATACTCCCGGCTCCCCCTTTGAGACAGACATCCAGCAGACGGTCTCCGATTTTGCCTCCGGCAAAACAGCAATGCTTGTGACCTACACGGAATATGCTTCGGAAATCAGTACCTACGTCCACAAAAACACCATTGGCCGCGTGGGATACCGCACCTTGCCCGGAAGCTCTCCGGCCAGCATCGGCTGGAACTTCGGCCTCAATCCCTTTACGCCCCATACAGAGGAGGCCTTCCGCTATTTCCAGTGGCTCTGCAAGACTGAGACCAGCTATTATATGACTATCCTAAACGGCCAGTCTCCCGTCATTGCGCCCTATCACAGCCACGAGCTGATCAAGCTCTATCCCTGGCTGGAATACACAGAAGAAAGCTTCCGCTATACCAGAAAGCGCAGCATGCCCTACCGCAGCAAATCCCTGTGTATTCCCCAGAACAAAATCGAGCGAATCCTCTGCAGCGTCCTCAAAGATATCCTGCAGAACAACCGCTCTGTGGAGCAGGCGCTGGCCTCTGCCCAGACGGAAATGGAGCTTCTGTTCAAGTCCTATGGGTATCCAAGGCCGCTACATTTCATTAAATAATTTTTTCTTATCATAACGAAAAGAAGCTGCCCTACGATGTCCACTCTTGGACACCATAAGCCAGCTTCTTTTTTATTTTATTGTCTTGTTAGGTCAGCACACTCTCGCCCTGTATCCCCTGGAACTTCTTTCGTGCCCGAAGGGGAGCGCGAGGGGAAGCGGGCTTCGAAACTTTGAGCGTTTCCCCTCGCACCCTGCGTTTCCCCTCGTTCTTTCCTTATTTCTTAGAAATGAAAACCTTCTCCAGCTTCCAGATATCTCTCACATACTCCTCAATGGTTCTGTCAGAAGAGAACTTTCCGCTGCATGCGGTGTTGAGAAGCGCCATTTTCGCCCATCTCTTCTCATCGCGGTAAGCCTCCTCCACTCTCTTCTGCGCTTCTGCATAGGAGCGGAAGTCTGCCAAGATAAAGTATCTGTCCGGACGGTCTGTGTTCTTTCTGGTCAGCAGAGAATCATACAGATCGCGGAACAGCTCTGTGTCACTGGAGAATTTGCCGTTGATCAGCTCCATGAGCACCTGGCGAATTTCGCCGTCGGTATTGTAGATCACATTGGGATCATAACCGCCATGGTTCTCGTAATTGATAACCTCATCGGAGGAAAGGCCGAAGATAAAGGCATTTTCCTCTCCAACCTCTTCCACGATCTCCACGTTCGCGCCGTCCATGGTTCCCAGCGTGGGGGCGCCGTTGAGCATAAACTTCATGTTTCCGGTACCGGAAGCCTCCTTGCTCGCTGTAGAAATCTGTTCGGAAACATCCGCTGCCGCAAAAATCATCTCCGCATTGGATACGCGGTAGTTTTCGATAAATACCACCTTCAGCTTGCCGTTAATGGAAGCATCGTTGTTCACCACATCCGCAACCGCGTTGATGAGCTTGATGATCTTCTTCGCGGTGTGATAGCCGGCGGAAGCCTTTGCTCCGAAGATAAAGGTTCTGGGATAGAAATCCATCTCCGGATGCAGCTTGATCTGGTCGTACAGATAGATCACATGCAGGATATTCAGAAGCTGACGCTTGTACTCGTGGAGACGTTTTACCTGCACATCAAAGATAGAGCGCGGGTCAACCTCAACGCCATTGTGCTCCAGAATATATTTTGCCAGACGAACCTTGTTCTGGTACTTGATGTTCATGAACTCCTGAAGCGCTTTTTCATCGTCCGCATAAACCTTCAGCTTGGAAAGCTGAGAAAGGTCGGTGATCCATTCCGGTCCGATATGGTCGGTGATCCAGTTTGCCAGAAGCTGATTTCCGTGAAGCAGGAACCGTCTCTGGGTAATGCCGTTTGTCTTGTTGTTGAATTTTTCCGGCATCATCTCGTAGAAATCACGCAGCTCCTGATTCTTCAGGATTTCTGTGTGAAGTCTTGCAACGCCGTTTACGGAAAAGCCTGCCACAATGGCCAGATGTGCCATTTTTACCTGGCCATCATAGATGATCGCCATTTTTTTGATCTTTTCGTAGTTGCCCGGATATTTCTGCTGGATCTCAATGATGAAGCGTCGGTTGATCTCTTCAATGATCTGGTATACACGGGGAAGCAGTCTGGAGAACAGCTCGATGGGCCATTTCTCAAGGGCTTCCGCCATAATGGTGTGATTGGTGTATGCGCAGCATTTTGTGGTGATCTCCCACGCCTCGTTCCAGCCAAGGCCTTCCTCATCCATGAGGATACGCATCAGCTCTGCCACAGCTACGGTCGGGTGCGTGTCGTTCATCTGGAACACAACCTTCTCGTAAAGCTTATGGATATCGCTGTGTTTCTTTTTGTATTTGTCAATGGCAGCCTGCAGAGAGGCGGATACGAAGAAATACTGCTGTTTCAGCCGCAGCTCTTTTCCTGCCATGTGGTTGTCGTTGGGGTAAAGCACCTCCACGATATTGCGGGCCAGGTTTTCCTGCTCCACTGCTTTTTTGTAATCGCCCTTGTCAAAGGAGTCCAGACCAAAGTCGATGACCGGCTCTGCGTCCCAAATCCGAAGAGTGTTTACGATCTTGTTGTTGTAGCCGACAATGGGCATATCGAAGGGAACCGCACGCACGGACTGATATCCCTCGTGGATAAATTTGTTTTCGCCCTTTGCATGGTCGTATTCTACGCGCACATAGCCGCCGAATTTTACTTCCTTCGCATACTCCGGACGGCGAAGCTCAAAGGGATAGCCGTCCTTCAGCCAGTTGTCCGGCACCTCAAGCTGGAAGCCGTCCTTGATCTCCTGCTTGAACATACCGTAGCGGTAACGGATTCCGCAGCCGTAAGCACAGTAGTTGAGCGTTGCCAGAGAATCCAGGAAGCATGCCGCAAGTCTTCCAAGACCGCCGTTTCCAAGAGCCGGGTCCGGCTCCTGGTCTTCGATACAGTTCAAGTCAAGGCCCAGCTCCTCCAGCGCTTCTTTTACCTCATCATAAGCGCACAGGTTCATCAGATTGTTGCCGAGAGCGCGACCCATGAGAAACTCCATGGACATGTAATACACGACCTTGGGATCCTGTTCATCATACGCATTCTGGGTCTCCAGCCAGTTGTCAATGATAACATCCTTTACCGTGTAGCTCACTGCCTGGAAAATCTGCTGCTGCGTTGCTTCTTCCAGTTTTTTGCGGTAAAGAAATTTTACGTTATCCTCTACGCTTTTTTTGAAAGCTTCTTTTTTAAACTGCTTATCAATCATTCTTTCCCTCCTGCACTTGGAATGTCCAAAGCTCTACAGCTTTTTTACACCCAATGTGACCTTTTCCTTATTGATGTTCCATTCCTTCACATATCCGTCTGTCTCACCAAAGACGAGCTGTTCTGCAAGAACCTCGCCCTGAATCTCTTCTTCGTGAGCTTTCATGATATCCTGGATTTTATCATTATCCTGTACGTAAACGCAGATTTTATCCATAACCTCAAAGTCTGCTTCCTTGCGCATGGTCTGAATTTTGCTGATGATCTCCCGGACAAAGCCTTCCTCCAGAAGCTCCGGTGTCAGGTTCGTGTCAAGGACAACCGAAACCTCTCCCTCTGTCTCCGTGACAAAGCCTTCTGTCTGCGCGGTCTCAATGAGCAGATCCTCCTCGGAAAGCACAACCTCATTTCCATTGATGTCAAGCTTCAGAGCGCCTTCTGCGCGAAGGGCATTCATGGCCTTTGTTCCGTCAATGTCGGTGAGCGCCTGACGGATTCCGCCCAGAAGCTTGCCGTATTTCGGTCCAACCGTGCGAAGCTGCGGCTTGAAGCTGTAGGAAATAAATGCCTCCACATCATCTGCAAACTTCACTTCTTTTACATTCAGCTCGTCCGCGATGATATCCGTAAAGAAGCTGTCCATCTTCTTCTCCGCCTTTATATACATGGTTCCGATAGGCTGACGATTCTTGATGTTTGCTGTATTTCTGCAGGCGCGTCCCAGAACGACCACCTTGAGGAGCTCTTCCATGTTGGCTTCCAGCTCTTTGTCCATGAGTGCTTCGTCTGCTGCCGGGAAGTCACAGAGGTGAATGCTCTCCGGAGCGTTTTTGTCAATGCTTCTCACCAGATTCTGGTAAATGTCCTCTGTCATAAAGGGGATCATGGGCGCGGCCACCTTGGAAACCGTTACCAGCGCGGTATAAAGGGTCATATAAGCATTGATCTTATCCTGCTCCATGCCCTTTGCCCAGAAACGCTCACGGCTTCTGCGCACATACCAGTTGCTCATCTCATCCACAAACTCCTGAAGCGCTCTTGCGCTCTCGGGGATCCGGTAGTTTGCCAGGTTGTCGTCCACCGTCTGGATCAGGGTGTTCAGCTTGCTCAAAAGCCATTTGTCCATAACGGAAAGCTTCTCGTAATCCAGGGTATATTTTGTGGCGTCAAAATTGTCAATGTTCGCGTAGAGCACGAAGAACGCATAGGTGTTCCACAGCGTGCTCATAAATTTGCGCTGTCCTTCCACAACGGCCTTGCCGTGGAAACGGTTCGGCAGCCAGGGCGCGCTGTTGATATAGAAATACCAGCGGATCGCGTCTGCGCCGTATTTTTCCAGCGCGTCAAAGGGGTCTACGGCATTTCCCTTGGATTTGCTCATCTTCTGGCCGTTTTCGTCCTGCACATGCCCCAGAACGATAACGTTCTTGTAAGGAGCCTTGTTAAACAGAAGCGTAGATTCTGCCAGGAGAGAATAAAACCATCCTCTTGTCTGATCCACTGCCTCGGAGATAAAGTCTGCCGGGAACTGCTGTTCAAACAGATCTTTGTTCTCAAAGGGATAGTGATGCTGTGCAAAGGGCATTGCCCCGGAGTCAAACCAGCAGTCGATCACTTCCGGTACACGATGCATGGTTCCGCCGCATTCCGGACATTTGAGGGTGATCTCATCAATGTAGGGACGGTGAAGCTCCACGGTCTTCGCCGCCTCGTTTCCGCTCATCTCGTAGAGCTCCTGACGGCTTCCCACAGAGTGCATATGTCCGCAGGAGCACTCCCAGATATTGAGGGGTGTTCCCCAGTAGCGGTTACGGCTGATGCCCCAGTCCTGAACATTTTCCAGCCAGTCGCCGAAACGGCCCTTGCCGATGCTCTCCGGAATCCAGTTGATGGTATTGTTATTGCGGATCAGATCGTCTCTCACTGCGGTCATTTTGATAAACCAGGACTCACGCGCATAATAGATAAGCGGGGTGTCGCATCTCCAGCAGTGGGGATAATCATGTTCAAATTTGGGCGCGTCGTAAAGCTTGCCCTCTTTGTCCAGATCCGTGAGGATCACCGGGTCCGCCTTTTTCACAAAGATGCCTCCGTAAGGAGTTTCCGCTGTCATATTGCCCTGTCCGTCTACAAACTGTACAAACGGCAGGTTATAGTCGCGTCCCACGCGGTTATCGTCCTCACCAAACGCAGGTGCAATGTGAACGATACCGGTACCGTCGCTCATGGTAACGTAATTGTCGCAAACGACGAAGTGGCCTTTTTTCTTCTGCTTCTCTGCCGCCTCTTTCGTACACTCCCAGAGCGGCTCGTATTCCTTGTATTCCAGATCTTTTCCTGTAAATTTCTCAAGAACCTCGTAAGCCGGGGTTTCTTCTGTTCCAAGACGGCCCAAAACGGTATCAAGCAGCGCTTCTGCCATATAATATACATAGCCGTCTGCCGCTTTTACCTTGCAGTAGGTCTCCCCCGGGTTTACACACAGCGCAGTGTTGGAGGGCAGGGTCCAGGGCGTGGTTGTCCATGCCAGGAAATACGCGTCCTCCCCGATCACCTTAAAGCGCACGATCGCGGAGCGCTCCTTTACGGACTTATAGCCCTGAGAAACCTCCTGCGCGGAAAGCGGCGTGCCGCAGCGCGGGCAATAGGGAACGATCTTGAATCCCTTATAAAGAAGATTCTTGTTCCAGATTTCTTTCAGCGCCCACCATTCCGACTCAATATAATCATCCTCATAGGTGACATAGGGATTGTCCATATCGGCCCAGAAGCCCACGGTTGAGGAGAAATCCTCCCACATTCCTTTGTATTTCCACACACTTTCTTTGCACTGGCGGATGAAGGGCTCCATGCCGTATTCCTCGATCTGCTCCTTGCCGTCCAGTCCCAGCTTCTTCTCCACTTCCAGCTCAACCGGCAGTCCATGGGTATCCCATCCTGCTTTTCGGGGAACCATGGCTCCCTTCATGGTGCGGTAGCGGGGAATCATATCCTTGATCACACGGGTCAGCACATGCCCGATGTGAGGTTTGCCGTTTGCGGTGGGCGGACCGTCATAAAAAGTATAGGTCGGGCCTTCCTTACGGCTTTCCATGCTCTTTTCAAAGATACGGTTTTCCTTCCAGAACTGTTCTACTTTTTTCTCACGGTCTACAAAATTTAAGTTCGTATCTACTTTCTGGTACACTGCTTTTTCCTCCTTGTTTTGATTTTGTCTACATCTAAATTTACGTTATAAAAGCTGGTCGCTCCCGCGATCACCGCCCACATTCCCACTACGGGGTTTTGCCCCTTCCTGCGCCTGCGGGTCTGCCCGTCCAATGTCCGGGACTTTTATAACAAAAAAAGACCCCATCCGTAAAAGGACGAAGTCATTCGCTGTACCACCTGTTACGCTGTACGGGCACTGCTGCCGATACATGTTCCCTGTAACGGGGGAAAGCCGTCGTTTCCTACTTCCGCCAAAGGCCGGTTTTTCGGAAATAAAACTCCGGAGTGATCTTCTGCTGAACTTAACTCGCACCGGGCTTCCACCCTCCCCGGCTCGCTGCTGCTTTTGGTACAGCATACTCTCTCCATCACAGTCTTTCGCTTGATTTTTGTATACTGATATATTATAATGACTGGGAAATCCTTATGTCAAGTGTTTTTTAATAATGAAGGGTAAAATCTATGTCAAATTCAAAACAGAAACTGCGCGGACTTCTGCTGGGGCTGATGTGTTTGAGCTTTGTCCTTCCTCAGCCAGACATGATTTACGGCGCCCAGGAAAACACCGCGACCGCCCAGCCTACTCCTACACCGGATCCCCACACGCAGGCCTATTACCAGGCTCCTGAGTCCAACTCTTACGAGGGCTGGCCTGCCGGCCCCAATGTGGAAGCCGGCTCTGCGGTAGTCATGGACCTTTATTCCGGTGCCATTCTCTACTCCAAAAACGCAGACGCACAGCAGTATCCGGCCAGTATCACCAAGATCATGACCACGCTTCTCGCCTGCGAGAACCTGGATATGAATGCACAAATGACGGTGTCCGAATTCGCGGCTTTCAGCAACGAACCCGGAAGCTCCAGTATCTACGCGGATATGGACGAGGTATTTTACGTAAAACAGGCTCTTATGGCAGTCATGCTGGAATCCGCCAACGAGGTTTCTGTTGCCATTGCAGAGGAGACCTGCGGTTCCTCCAAAAAGTTCGTGGAAAAAATGAATGAACGTGCGCGCCAGCTTGGCTGCACCAACACGCATTTCAACAATCCCAACGGACTTCCGGACGAGACCCATTATACCACGGCCAACGATATGGCCAAGATCGCCCGGGCGGCCTGGTATAATCCGTATTTCCGCACCTTTACCACAAAAGACCTGTACGAAATCCCGCCTACCAACAAACAGCCGGAAACCCGTTATCTTCTGAACCATCACAAAATGATGGCCGGCCGGGAGAGGGCCTACGAGGGTGTGCTTGGCGGAAAGACCGGCTACACAACCGCCGCCGGAAGTACCCTTGTCACCTTTGCCAAGAAAAACGGCATGGCTGTTGTTGTGGTTGTCCTGAACACAGTTGACGGCGGCTACTCCGACACAGCGGCGCTTCTGGACTATGCCTTCGGAAGCTTCCAGGAAATCAGCCTGGGCTTCTCCACGGATCCGGTTCCGGTTGTGATGCCGCCAAGCGAAAAATACATTCTCAAGGATGGGGGAAACACTTACCCCTACCATGCAACCAGACAGTATTACGCTACAGTTCCCGCAGGTGTGACTCTTGATTCCCTTACCTCAAAAAAAGAACTGCAGCAAAATGCCGCGGGCGCGCCGCGGCTTGAGACCTCCTACTACTATGGAGATCAGTTTGTAGGAAGCGGATATGAATATCAGCGAAACATTCTCTCAGATCTCTTAAACTGAGCCTCGTTTCGACTGACGTTTCCGGCGGAGAGATTCCCTTTTCTGGCGAATCTTCTCCGCCTCTTCTGTATCTATGCATTTCAGCGTCTTTATTCCATAATAGGCGCCCTCGTCTGTTCTGCGCACCCGAAGTTTGCCCTTTATGAGCCCGTGCTCCTGACACACAGACACGCTGTAATACGCCTTGGGGCTTCCCGCAAACCAGCGGATCCTGCGCTTTGCACTGCAGTGACAGACCGGACAGCGGGTACTTGTCGCCTCCTTATCCTTCATCATCCGCTCCCTGGTGGAAAACTCCCTGGAAACATATTTGTCATAGGTCGGATAAGAAATATAGATCTCTTCTTTTTTGGATTTTGGATTCTGATACACATCAATGGAGGAATTGGGCAGAATATACTCCGTCTCAATATTTTTCAGGACAGCCGCCGTATAATAAGCATCCGCCAGCGCCCGGTGAAAATCCTGCTTTTTCTCAATCTCCAGCATATCAATGGCATACTCCAGGCTCCGGCGGCTTTTGCCGTCCTCATAGCGAATGGCAAAAAGCTTCTGTACGTCATAGTAGGTCACCGGCCCCGGAAGCCGTTCAAGAAGCCCGTAATATTTCATGTTCCGCTGCAGCTCCATGACGTCCTGATTGCCCCAGGTAAAAAAATACCAGGAAGCGCCGCACCATTCCAGGAACTCCCGGACGGCATCCTCAAAGGCCTGCCCCTTCGCCAGCTCCTTGTAATCCACATGAATGACTTCATGGACACTGCTGTGGATCCACTTATACACCTTTGGCCTGATCAGTCTGTGGAACGTGTCCACGATTTCCTTTTGTTCGTTGAGCTTCACTGCCCCGATTTCAATAATCTCAAAAGGCAGGCGGCTTTCCGAAAACTTCTTCCCGCCGGGACTCTGGTTCCACTCCAGATCAAAAACAATATAATTCATAAAATTTACTTTCCTTTGCTTCCTTCCAGCGCTTCTCCCAGCTCATAAATCGCCGTGATAAGATATTCCTGGAATTTTTCCTTGTCCGCGTCCAGAAGCACAACGTCCTTCAGATCCTCTGCATCATAATTCCACCAGCGCAGGTCGCAGAGGGTAGAGCCTCTGGAAACTCCCTGAGAGCAGTCTACGTCAAGCACGGCCTTCTCTGCTTTAAAAATCTCCGGATGCAGCATATACATCAGCGGAACCACATCGTGGATGCTGGCCTCTCCCCGATATTTGTTATAGGTGTCCAGCGTAAAGCCCACCATGTCTCCGCAGGCCTTTGCCACCTCATTGCCGGACTGGCAGAACTTCATGATCTGATTTTTGGAAAGCGCGCATTTCTGTGTGGCGTCCAGCCCGCACATTACCATGGGAATTCCGGAATGGAAAACAACGCTCGCCGCCTCCGGATCAACATAAATGTTAAACTCCGCCGCAGGCGTGGTATTCCCGCCTCTGGCTGCACCGCCCATAAAAATAATTTCGCGGATGCGGCTCTTCACCTCCGGAAAGGTCTTCAGCAGCAGCGCAATATTTGTCATGGGCCCTACGGGAACCAGTGTCACCTGCTCTCCCTCCGGCTGCGCCATGATCACCTCCCGGAGAAACGTCACCGCATTCCCGCTTGCCAGCTGCTTCTTCGCTGTGGGAAGCGTGCAGTACCCAAGCCCTGTATTTCCGTGCACCTCCGGCGCGTATACCGCCTTGCGGGTGATCGGCTCAGACGCACCTTTCGCCACCGGCACCTCCAAACCATAAAATTCCGTAAGGTTCAACGCATTTCTGGTTACCTTCTCTACGGTCTGATTGCCGCTTACCGTCGTCACGGCCAGCAGCTCAAAGGCCTGGAGGTTAGCTGCTGCGTAGGCGAGCGCCAGCGCATCATCCACTCCCGGGTCACAGTCTATGATAATTTTTCTTTTTTCCATGGGTGATTCCTCCGTAGCTGTGTTTTTTTACAGTATAGCAGAGGGAGAAAAACCTGTAAAGAAAATGCCTCCCCCTTTGTTTCACCGCAGCACCTGCTGCCCGCTTGCCACGTATATTTCATACCATTCATGATGCGCAAGCGTTACCTCCAATGCCGCTATGGCCTGATCCAGACGGGAAAGCTTATTGCTGCCGGAAAGCGGAACCGCTCCCACAGGATGATACAGGATCCATGCGTACAAGATCACTGCCGGCTCCGTTTCGTGCCGCTTTGCAATTTCCCGGATCTTTGCCAACGCCTTTGCGCATTGCGGATCTTCCTCCTTAAAAAGCCGTCCTCCCGCCAAGGGCGACCAGATCATGGGGTGGATTCTCCGGACTGTCAGATAGTCCATCATCCCACTGTCAAAATGCTCAAAACACACCGGATTCCATTCGATCTGATTGGTCACCAGGGTTCCGCCCATTGCCTGGTTCAGGGCGTCAAACTTAAAAGGATCAAAATTCGATACGCCCGCTTCCCGGATCAGACCTTCTTTTTTCAGATCCTGCAGCGCTCTTCCGGTTTCCCATGGGTCAAAACAGGGGTCTTCCCGATGGATCAGATAGAGATCCAGATAATCTGTATGAAGTCTTCCCAGGCTTTCCTTGCAGGAAGCCACCACCCTGTCATAGGTGGTGTTATAGTATCCAAACGGCTTCCCGTCTATGATCTCTTTAAAAATCCCGGTTTTGGAGACAAGCTGTATCTTCTTGCGAATGGAAGGATCCCTGGCAAACGCTTCTCCCATTAAGGTTTCACACAAACCGCCGGAATAAACCTCCGCTGTGTCAAAGGTCGTCACACCTCTGTCGATACAGGCATTCATAAAATCCACCAGTTCCCCTGTGCTCCACTTCCAGCCCGCCAGTCTCCAGAAGCCCTGCGCAATGGATGAAATGGATAAATTCTCCGAAAGCTTTGTCATTTTCATATTCTTCCAATCTCCTTTTTCCGGCACAGACACTCTCCATTACAATATCAATCGAGCCGAATCAGCCTTATAGTATAAGTATAGCACAGCTCCTCCTTTTTTGGCTACCTTAACCCGCCGGCCGAATCCGTCCAAAATAAAAACCCCGCCGGAAATCCGGCGGGGAAAATGAGGGAAGGTGTATGAAAAACAAATACTTGTGATAAACGTCTTAGCCTTCAATGGCGATATATTTCTTTTCTTCCATCTCTTTCTTGGTATCTTCCTTCGGGAAACTCAGCTTCAGGATACCGTCCTCATACCTGGCATGTACATCCTCCTGGCTGATGGAGCGTCCAACGAAGAAACTTCTGGAGCAATGTCCGTTGAAGCGCTCTCTGCGGATATATCTGCCTTTGCTGTCTTTTTCTTCCTTGTCCTCGCTTCGGGAAGCCTGGATGGTCAGATAACCGTCCTTCAGCTGCAATTTCATATCCTCTTTTTTGTATCCCGGAAGATCGATATCCAACTCGTAATTGCCATCAACCTCACGGATATCCGTTCTCATCAGTTCCTTATTCGTCTGCGCACCGCGGGTTCTCATCTCGTGCTCCATGGGAAATCTCATAAAATCATCAAATAAATCTTCTCCAAAAATACTGGGCATCAACATAACGCATTCCTCCTGTTTTTACTTGTTCTATGTGAGTGTTTCTTTTCTTTTGTTCTATACGTAATATAGCACATATTGTTAGCACTGTCAAGAGGTGAGTGCTAATTTTCTGTGAAGAATTTGTGTCTTTTACGCCAAAGAAAAAGACGCACGTCCCGTTTCTATGACTCGCGCCTGTCTCTGCTCATATTCTAAAAATCTTTATTTTCCTTATCTTCTTCCTTCTGTAGATAATAAAATCTTTTCTGCATTTCAATCTCTTCCCTGAGTTGTTCTTCTGATGGAAGACAGGTTTTATATTTAGATGCAAATAATTGCTCATGGCCATGCAATATAGAATATTTCGCAATATCTTCATCTGTATCAGAACATAAAATAATACCTAATCTCGGATTGTCACCTTCATTTCGCTTCATTTCATCGTACATACGAATATACATATCCATCTGCCCAACATCTTGATGTGTAATTTTCGACGTTTTCAAATCAATCAATACAAAACATTTCAAAATGTAATTATAAAAAACAAAATCGATGTAATAATCTTCTTTTTCCGTTCGAATATGCTGCTGCCTTGCTACAAACGCATACCCTTTTCCCAGTTCCATGAGAAATTTCTGAATATGCGTGATAATCCTCTGCTCCAATTCACTTTCTGTAAAGTCTGCATTAGACGACAGACCGAGAAATTCAGCTATTACCGGATTTTTGATAAATTCCAGCTTATCAGCTTGATAAGAAGGCGTCAGTTCCTGCATTTCTTTTTCGACAGGTTCTGTATTTTGAGACATAAGCATTCGGTAATAATACTGCGAAGAAATATTCCGTTGCAGAGTCCGAACGAACCAAGCCTGCTCCTGTGCTTCTTTTGCATACCAGGCTCGTGCTTCTGGCGATGTTTCCTGAAGTAAAATCCTATAATGTGTCCATGACAAGGGACGCCCGGATTTTGGACGCAGTGAATCCAAAATCCGAGGAAATTCCTGATGAAATTTCACATATTTATAAAGGCTGCTAAAATCAAAACCTTTGCCATATTTTTCTTTTAATTCCGCAGACAGCTTTTTTATCGTTTTTTTGCCATAATCAGCTTTCCCATTTTCATTCAGGCACTCTATAGCAATTCGTTTTCCCAGTAACCAGTTTCTTTGTACCAAAATTGTGTCAACAGCCGCATAGGCAATACTTTGTGCACTCTCCACGATTTCACATGTATCGGCAAATAAATCTTCTGTTTCATGATAAGCAATCATACTTCTATTAAATTTTGTACTCGCTGAATCCAAAGTTGTTTTTTCTATCTCAGAAAGTTTCTCGTTCATCAAGTCAGACTCCTTTATTATAATTGTTACGGCAATGCCGCAAGTTTTATAGCCGGAAATACCAGATTTTCATTTCCGGTTGCCTCTTCGCACAATCGTTTTTAGAGTTCTCAAAATATCTGTTTTTATTTTACTCTATTTTTCTCATTCTGCCTATCGCAATTTCATTTTCGCGCACAAGGAAACTGCTGTTTTCTGTAACTCTTACGTCTTTTACGCCGCATGTCCATTTTTGTGTCCCTGCTTTCCATTTTTCTTCTGTTCAGCCTGTGCAAATTCTTTCAGCTTCTGCCGCTCCTCCGGGCTCAGATACTGCGGTACGTCTATCTGGATCGTCACATACTGGTCACCCGGCCTGGAGGCTACGCCGGCATCCTTCACGCCCTTGCCCCGCAGACGGATTTTGGTTCCCGACTGCGTACCCGGCACAATTTTGCAAAGAACCTCTCCTTGAATCGTGCGCACCCGCACTTCCCCGCCGAAAACAGCCGTTGTAAACGGAATGCGGGCTGTCGTATAGATATCCCTGCCTTTTCTCTCAAAGCCCGGCTTCTCTCCCACCTTCACCTTGAGGAGCAGATCGCCGTTTTCACCGCCGCTGCCTCCCGGCTGTCCCTTGCCCCGCAGACGGATACTTTTCCCATTCTCGATCCCCGCGGGGATATGCACCTGAAGAGACTGCTGTTTTCTGTTTCTGTCCTGACTCTGCAGGGTGATCACTTTATCACAGCCAAATACCGCCTCGTCAAAGGTCACGGAAATTTCCGCCGTCAAGTCCGCGCCTTTCCCGGAAAAGCCGCTGTTCCTGTAAAACCCGCTTTCTCCCGAAAATCCCCTTCCTCCGGAAAACCCATTGCCGTCCGAAAAGCCGCTGCTTCCAAAGCCACCCTGGCTTCTCTTGAAGAAATCGCCGAAAATGTCATCGAAAATATCGTCGCTGCCTTCAAAATGATACTCATGAAACCCGCCGCTTCCGCTGTTTCCATAAGAATAGCCACCGCTTTTATATCCCTTTGTATCTCCGGCATAGCCGCCTCCCGCGTATCCGCCGTTTGGCGCGCTTCCGTCGAATGCGGCATGACCAAATCGGTCATAAAGCTTTCGTTTTTCCGGATCGCTCAATATGGTGTACGCCTCTGTAATCTCTTTGAATTTCTGTTCTGCCTGTGTATCCCCGGCGTTGGTGTCCGGATGATATTTCTTCGCCAGCTTCCGGTAAGCCTTCTTGATCGCCGCTTCATCTGCGCTTTTGCTGATTCCAAGTACCTCATAGTAGTCCCGCTTATTTCCCAATCTTATCACCTCCGCATTCCTGTGCTGCTTCACATAATTTTTTATGATAAGAGTAACGGATCCTGCGCGGAGCGCTTTTTGTGTCACAGGAACCTTCGGCTGTAATTTCCTGTGATACAAAAATCTCCCCGGGAACCTTTATCCCCGGGGAAGCTTTCTCCGCCGCCCTGCCGGGCAGGCCTCTTATCCTTCAATAGTCACATATCGTTTCTCTTCCACCTGCTTTTTGTCCTGCTTTGGAATATGCAGCGTCAGGATTCCATCCTCAAACTTGCCATGAATATCCTGCTCTGTGATTCCCTCGCCTACATAAAAGCTTCGGCTCATATTTCCGGCGTATCTTTCCCGGCGGATATATTTGCCTTTTTCATCCTTCTCGTCCTTGTCAAGTCCCTTCGCTGCGCTGATGACCAGATAGCCATCCTTCAGCTCTGCACTGACCTCATTCTTCTTAAAGCCGGGAAGATCAACGGACAGCTCATAGCCATCCTCATGTTCCCTGATATCGGTACTCATCACATGACCTGCTCTTTTCCCGTACAGCTTCCTGTCAATATCCGGAAACGAAAAATCCATCCAGTCGTTGAAATCATGAAACAAATCCTCACCAAAAATACTAGGCATCATCATAAGTCATATCTCCTTTCCAAATGAAACACGCCCACCAGGGTGTGGATAAAATAAATATTATGGGAAATGTATTTCGATCTCTCTAATACCTTTTCCTTTGTTCTAACCATAATATAACACCTATAATTAGCGCTGTCAACCCCCGAGTGCTAATTTATTTGTGAAAAAACTGTGACGTCTCTGAAAAGTCGAATTTTGTAAAACGATTTTCTGTATAATGCAGAAAAAGCAATAGAATTCCCGCCCATTTTGTGCTAAGATAATAAAAAGCATTTCATTTCTTTTATTCTAAACGGTCTCACCGTTTCTGAAGTTCATTTCTGCCTTCCGGCATACCGAAGAAATCTCATGCTTTTCACTTATTAAAAGCAGAGAGGTTTCAAAAAAGTACGGCTGAAGCATCAGAGGCCTCCTGCCATTTTCAGTTAGGAGGTACTTTATGACAATTACAACACAGCACAGAGCCCCTGTCCCCAACCGTACTTACAAGTCCCGGATATTCGAGATGATCTTCAGTGACAAGAAAGAACTTTTGAAGCTGTACAACGCGATCAATGGAACGAATTACACAAACCCGGATGACCTGGTGGTGAATACCCTGGAGAATGCGATTTACATGGCGATGCACAATGATGTTTCCTTTCTCATTGACAAACGCATGAACCTTTACGAGCATCAGTCCACTTACAGTCCAAACCTGCCGCTGCGGTTTCTGTTTTATGTGGCCGATGTATATTCGGATTTTACGAAAGAAATAAACCTGTACGGGAGCAAGGCTGTGAAACTTCCAACGCCCCATTTCATCATTTTCTACAATGGGACAGAAGAACAGCCGGATAAACGGGAGCTGCGTTTATCCGATACTTTCCAGTTGAAGGAAGAGGAACCGCAGCTGGAGCTTAAAGCTACCATGCTGAATATCAACAAAGGACACAACAAGAAACTCATGGACGCGTGCCAAACCCTTAAGGACTATGCGGAATATACCGCTCTGGTGCGGGAATACGCAGAGGATATGCCTCTTGCGGAGGCCGTAGAAAAAGCAGTAGATGACTGCATCAGCCGCGGTGTGCTGGCAGAGTTTCTGAAAAAGAACAGAGCGGAGGCGATCAAGGTGAGCATTTACGAATACGACGAAGAACGGCATATGCGCCAGACAAAGGAAGAGGGCTACGAGGAGGGCTATGAATCCGGCTTGGCCGAGGGTGAAAAAATCGGCCGTAAGTCCGGTCTGGCCGAGGGCGAAAAAATCGGCCGTAACCTGTTCAAACAGACCATCCTCCTGCGTCGTTCCGGAAAAAGCTATGAGCAGATCGCCGACCAATACCATATCACTGTTGAGGAAGTGAAAGATATGTTAGAAGGAATCGAATAGCATTTGATATTTGCCGATATTCCGCTTTCTCAGCTCACCGGCAGAGAAATAGTGATGCCGTACTACCATGAGGTCATCTGTAGTACGGCATCACCAGAGAAGAATCTATATTAAATTAACAATTTTTATTTTTCCAGCTTCTTCAGCGCCTTCTTGAACTGAAAGGTAAACAGCACCGCCGTAAACGTCACAGCAATAAAATCCGCCACCGGCTCTGCCATATAGACAGCCGTGGTTTTGTCAGCGGAAAACAGTGCGGGCATCAGATAAATAAGCGGAATCAGCAGCACGAATTTTCGCATGACTGCCACCACAATGGATGCTTTGGCATTTCCAAGAGAATTGAAGGCCATCTGACAGGCAATCTGAATACCAAACATAAACATGCAGGCCATATAGATCCGAAGGGCCCGGCCGGTAAATACAAGCAGCTCAGCGTCTGTCGTAAACATTCCCGCAAATCCTCTGGGGAACAGCATAACCAGCGCCCACAGGGTACAGGAATAAATCATGCTGCATTTGAGAAGCAGCTTAAATCCATCTTTCACACGTTTTGCATTTCCTGCGCCGTAATTGTAACTCATGATCGGCTGCGCCCCCTGGCCCAGGCCCTGCAGCGGCAGCATCGCAAACTGCATTACACTGGTGAGGATGGTCATGGCTCCCACCGCAATATCACCGCCGTATTTTAATAAGGAAGAGTTAAAGCAAATCGAGATCACACTTTCGCTGGCCTGCATGATAAAAGAAGACAGGCCAAGGGCAAGGCTTGGCAGAATGATTGCACTCTGCAGACGCATATTTTTTATGCGAATACGCAGGTGTGTTTTTTTGCCGAACAAAAATGCCAGTACCCAGATGCAGGACATTGCCTGGGAAAGAATGGTTGCCAGAGCCGCGCCCCGCACGCCCATGCCAAATCCAAAAATGAAGATCGGGTCAAGAATGATATTTGCCACCGCGCCGATGAGTACAGACAGCATTCCGGTTCTTGCAAACCCCTGGGCTGTGATAAACATGTTCATACCAAGTGTCATCTGCACAAATATGGTGCCGATCGCGTAGATGTTCATATACTGCACGCCATATTCGATGGTATTTTCACTGGCTCCGAAGGTCAGGAGCAGATCCCGGTTCCAGATGAGGAGAACCGCCGTCAGAATCACCGAAATGATGATCTGTGTGGCAAAACAGTTGCCCAATGTTTTTTCCGCGGAATCATAATCATTCTTTCCCATAAAGATCGAAGCCCTGGGTGATCCGCCAAAGCCCACAAAGGCCGCAAACGCCGATACGATCATGATCAGAGGCATACATACGCCCACACCGGTCAGCGCCAGGGCTCCTTCCCCCGGAATATGTCCGATATAAATACGGTCTACAATGTTATACAGCATATTGATGATCTGCGCCGTTACGGTTGGGACCGCCAGCTTCATCAGAAGCTTCCCCACCGGCTCTGTGCCCAAAAAATCCTTGTCATTCTGCATTATGTTTCGCTCCTCTCCGTGATACTGCAGATGTTTTCCTTTATCTGCTCATTAATTTTTTCAAACTGCCTCTGCTCCTCCCGGGAAATCCCCTCGAAAACCTTTTCCTCAAACTTCTTCCACATGTCGTCCATGGAATCGGTCATCGGTTTCGCCTTCTCCGTAAGAAACAGATGGATCCTTCGCCTGTCTCCGCTGTCCTGCTGCCGGGTAAGAAGTCCTTTTTTATAAAGAAGCTCTACCGCCTGGGACACATTGCTCTTCTGAAGCATCCGAAGCTCCACGATATCTCCGGCGGTATCCTTCCCCGGATTGTTATGAAGAAAGCTGATGATCGTTGCCTCCAGAAGAGATATCTCATAAGCTTCCCCCAGCTCCCTCAGCATTCCCTCATGAAGCTTGATGATTTTGCGCATGTTTATCAGAAATTCTGTGGTGGCATTCAAAATAATTCCCCCTTCTGCCTTCATGCTTTTGATAATTGCTCCAAACAGTTGTTTTTGCAAACTATTTGTTTTCATAACTATTATATAGCTTCTCCGGCGCTTGTCAACCCTTATCGTCAATGTAAATGGGCACCCGTTCCGATTTTGTAAAAACCTGTCATTTTTTGTATCGCGACCAAAATCTTTTTTCTTCTCTAAAGTACGAAAGTCCTTGTGCTTTTCGTAAATATGGATATAATATATAAGAAGTAAAAAGGAGGATGTAATTATGCCACGTAGAACTGATATCCACAAGGTACTTATCATTGGCTCCGGCCCCATTATCATCGGCCAGGCCTGTGAGTTTGACTACTCCGGAACCCAGGCCTGCAAGGCTCTTCGCAAGCTGGGCTACGAAATCGTTCTGGTAAACTCGAATCCTGCCACGATTATGACTGACCCGGAAACAGCAGATGCAACCTATATTGAACCGTTGAACGTAGAGCGCCTGGAGCAGATCATTGCAAAAGAACGCCCGGATGCCCTGCTTCCCAATCTGGGTGGCCAGTCCGGCCTCAATCTTTGTGCAGAGCTGAACAAAGCCGGAATTCTTGAAAAATATAATGTTGAAGTTATCGGTGTTCAGGTTGACGCCATTGAGCGTGGAGAAGACCGCATCGAGTTCAAAAAAGCCATGGATGCCCTTGGCATCGAAATGGCAAGAAGCGAGGTTGCCTACACCGTAGATGAGGCTCTTGCCATCGCAGACAAGCTGGGCTATCCCGTAGTTCTTCGACCGGCCTACACCATGGGCGGCGCCGGCGGCGGCCTTGTATACAACCGCGACGAGCTGAAGACCGTTTGCGCCAGAGGTCTCCAGGCCAGCCTGGTAGGTCAGGTTCTGGTTGAAGAGTCCATTCTCGGCTGGGAAGAGCTTGAGCTTGAGATCGTCCGTGACGCGGACAACAACATGATCACGGTCTGCTTCATCGAAAACATTGACCCCCTGGGCGTGCATACCGGAGATTCTTTCTGCTCCGCTCCCATGCTGACAATCTCTGAGGAATGTCAGAAACGTCTTCAGGAACAGGCCTACAAGATTGTAGAATCCGTTCAGGTCATCGGCGGTACCAACGTACAGTTTGCCCACGACCCGGTAAGCGACCGTATCATTGTTATCGAGATCAATCCCCGTACCTCCCGTTCTTCCGCGCTTGCCTCCAAGGCAACCGGCTTCCCCATTGCACTGGTTTCCGCCATGCTTGCAGCCGGCCTCACCCTGAAGGACATCCCCTGCGGAAAATACGGAACTCTGGACAAATACGTTCCGGACGGAGACTACGTGGTAATCAAATTTGCCCGCTGGGCGTTTGAGAAATTCAAAGGCGTAGAGGATAAGCTTGGCACACAGATGCGTGCGGTAGGCGAAGTCATGAGCATCGGCAAAACCTACAAGGAAGCTTTCCAGAAAGCAATCCGAAGCCTGGAAACCGGCCGCTACGGTCTGGGACATGCGAAGAATTTTGACACTCTGGATAAGGATGAACTCCTTCACATGCTCATCACACCTTCCAGCGAACGTCATTTCATTATGTATGAGGCTCTGAGAAAAGGTGCCACCGTAGATGAGATCCACGAGATCACCAAGGTCAAGAAATGGTTCATCGAGCAGATGAAAGAGCTTGTTGAGGAAGAAGAAGCGCTTCTTGCACACAAAGGAAGCCTGCCTTCCGATGAAATGCTCACCGCTGCCAAGAAGGACGGCTTCTCTGACAAATACTTAAGCCAGCTTCTGGAAATTCCGGAGCAGGAGATCCGCGACCACCGTCTTGCCATTGGCGTAGAGGAAGCTTGGGAAGGCGTTCACGTAAGCGCAACCCCGGACAGAGCTTATTACTACTCCACCTACAATGCTCCGGACAAAAATCCGGTAAACACCGAAAAACCCAAGATCATGATCCTGGGCGGCGGTCCAAACCGTATCGGACAGGGTATTGAGTTTGACTACTGCTGTGTTCACGCATCTCTGGCGCTGAAAAAACTGGGCTTTGAGACGATCATTGTCAACTGTAATCCGGAAACGGTTTCCACAGACTATGACACCTCTGACAAGCTGTATTTTGAGCCCCTGACCCTTGAGGATGTACTGAGCATCTACAACAAAGAAAAACCGCTGGGCGTTATCGCGCAGTTTGGTGGCCAGACGCCTCTGAACCTGGCTGCAGAGCTTGAGAAAAACGGCGTAAAGATCCTGGGAACCTCTCCCTCTGTCATTGACCTTGCCGAGGACCGCGATCTATTCCGCGCCATGATGGAAAAACTGGAAATCCCCATGCCGGAATCCGGAATGGCTACCACCGTTGAGGAAGCGCTTGAGATTGCAAAACGCATCGGCTATCCGGTCATGGTTCGTCCTTCCTACGTTCTGGGCGGCCGCGGCATGGAAGTGGTATATGACGACGAAAGCCTCTCCGGCTACATGAAAGCTGCGGTAGGAGTTACACCTGACCGCCCGATTTTGATCGACCGTTTCTTAAGCCACGCTACCGAATGCGAGGCAGACGCGATCAGCGACGGCACCCACGCTTTTGTGCCCGCCGTTATGGAGCACATTGAGCTTGCCGGCGTTCACTCCGGTGACTCCGCATGTATCATTCCCTCCAAACATATCTCCGAGGAGAATGTAAAAACCATCAAAGAATATACCCGCAGAATCGCAGAGGAAATGCACGTGCGCGGTCTGATGAATATGCAGTATGCGATTGAAAAGGGCAAGGTTTATGTTCTGGAAGCAAACCCGAGAGCATCCCGTACCGTGCCTCTGGTTTCCAAGGTATGCAACATCCGCATGGTACCTATCGCAACCGATATCATCACCTCCGAGCTTACCGGCAGACCTTCACCGGTTCCCGCGCTGAAAGAGCAGGAGATTCCCTACTACGGCGTTAAGGAAGCAGTATTCCCCTTCAACATGTTCCAGGAGGTTGACCCCATTCTCGGACCGGAAATGCGCTCCACAGGTGAGGTTCTCGGACTTTCCGCTTCCTACGGCGAAGCCTTCTACAAGGCGCAGGAGGCAACGCAGTCCAAGCTTCCGCTCAGCGGCACTGTGCTGATCTCCGTAAACCGCAAGGACAAAGAAGAGGTTGTTGAGGTAGCCAAGAGCTTCCACGAGGACGGCTTCCACATCCTTGCCACAGAGAACACCTGCGAGCTGATTCGCGAGGCAGGCATTCCCGCTGAGAGAATCAACAAGCTTCAGGAGGGACGCCCCAATATCCTGGATATGATCACCAACGGAAAGATTGACATGATCGTGAACTCTCCGGTGGGCAAAGACAGCGTCCATGATGACAGCTACCTGCGTAAGGCTGCCATCAAGGCAAAGATTCCCTACATGACTACCATTGCGGCAGCCAAAGCAACTGCTAGCGGAATCCATTATGTAAAAAATCATGAAGACACAGGCGTAAAATCCCTGCAGCTTCTCCACAGCGAAATCCGCGATAAACAGTAAGAAAAAAACAGAGCCGGTGTACAAACGTACATCAGCTCTGTTTTTTACTTTACAAATCCGATTTTATTCAGCGGCCAGTACCGGAATCCCGCTTTTCCCAGAATATCCTCTTTGGGAACATATTTATTCTCCCATTTCCGGGAATCATGGGAATTATTGCGGTTGTCTCCCAGCATAAAATAATGTCCCTCCGGCACCTCAAAGGGCCCGTAGCTGCCTCTCATGGGCTCCTTGATGAAGCTGTCATCCAAAGGTGTCTCCGAATCGTTGATATAGACCTTTCCATCCACAATATTCACGGTTTCCCCCGGAAGGCCGATGATCCGCTTTATGAACAGCTGGCTTCTGTCATCCGGATAGCGGAACACCACAATATCCATTCGTTCCGGCTCACTGTTGACATAGGACAGCCGGTTTGCAAAAATCCGGTCTCCCACCTGAATTCCATCCTCCATGGAACCGGAGGGAATTTTCATGTTCACCACAATAAACGAGTTAAATACAACCACCACTGCCACAGTACACGCCAGCATCAGAATCCATTCCAAAAGCTCTTTCTTCCAGTTTGTCTCCTTGCTCCCACTGTTTTTTTTCTCTGTATCCATGCGTATCTCTCCTTTTTACACTCATAGGAACATTTTACCAGAGTCTTCGCTCCATCACAACCTGATTTTTAATCTACCGTAGCGCCAAAGGGCATAAGAGCAAGCTGCGCGATCTTAAAATGCTGCAGGCCAAACGGAATTCCGATAATCGTCACGCACATGATGATTCCCATCACCGCATGCTCCAGCGCCAGCGGAATTCCGGAGACCAGAAGCCAGATGATGTTGAGCAGCAGGGAGCCTGCTCCGCCGCCGTAATTCACATCTTTTCCAAAAGGAAAAAAGCTCAGCGAAGCAAACTTAAAGCACTGCAGCCCCACGGGGATTCCCACAATACTAATGCACCACAGGCATCCTGCAAGCCCCCAGCTAAGGCCGCTCAAAAGGCCGCCGCAAATAAACCACAATACGTTTCCAAGACATCCCATAAAAATTCTCCTTTCACTTTCTTGCTTTCTCTCATTCTGCTGTTTTCTTTCTTAAAAGCCATACATGGCTTTCAGCTGTCCCAGCAGGTTTTCCACCTGTTCTATCGTCTGTTCCACCTGGCGTGATGCTTCATTGATTTTTGACTGCATCATATAATCCACAAAGAAGTTATCCATCCAGATATCCGCACATTTGAGAAAACCTCCCATCTCCATATGAAGGTTCCGGGAAATATTTACATCCATAAGTTCCTTCTCAAAGATGCGCAGATCGTCTTTTGCCTGTTCAATATACTTTAACGAATCATCCACACGGGAATGCTTCATCAGGCTTGAAAAAAAGCTTCCGCCCAGCATATCCCACATTCCCCAGCTCCTGGCGCTGCTCATTCCTTGCTGCGCCGCCCGGAGGCTGACAAGTGCGCGCTCTCCGGCGTTCATAGCCTCCATAATTTCTTTTTTCATCATTTCATTTTCCATCCTTTTGTCCTCCCTTTCATTTTTTGTCACAGGCGATTAAGCTGTGATTTCTGTAAAACAAAAAGACTTTTATTATGACCAGTGCCATAATAAAAGTCTTGCTGTCTCATTTGATACGGATGTCCTTCGACATCGAATGACGATTTCAAATACACCATTAAGAGTGTTCAGCTACTCCCCTTCATTTGGTTGTTCCAAATATAGCACGAATGTATCTGATTGTCAATCATTTTTTGTATTACTTCCAGTCTCCAAAGAATCCGCGGAATCCATCGGCTGAATCTTCCTCAGAAGAATTTCCTTCTTCCTGCTGGCCCTCTTCCCAGTCTTCTACCAGATTTTCATCCTCACCGCTGTTTTCCTCATTTTCAGCCTTCTTCTGCTCTGCATTCGGGTCTTCCATCAGCGTCACGGTTACCGTTTCTTCTTTATATTCGTTTCCGTCCCGCACCAGCATAGTAACTTCAACTTCCTCGCCCGGCGCATAGTAGGTAAGACGCTCCAGAAGCTGGTTGATGGAAGAAATACTCTTTCCGTCAAACTCTGTGATTACGGAATTTGCCACAATTCCCGCTTCCTCTGCGGCTCCGCCTTCTGTCACCTCTGCAACATACACACCTTCCGGAATTCCATACATCTGAATGCCTTCTTCGCTGACAGTACTTCCGGTAATTCCCAGCACACCATGCTCGCCGTCTGCAAGCTGCTCGCGGGGTTCTTCATTCATCATCTGTTCCAGAACTTCTTCCACATCAGAAATTGCAATGGCATATCCCATACCTTCCACCTCTGTAGATGCAAGTTTTGCGGAGTTGATGCCAACAACCTCTCCGTCCATGTTCAGAAGAGCGCCGCCGCTGTTTCCGGGGTTGATGGCTGCATCTGTCTGGATCAGGTTCAGCCCCTGGCGATTTTCCTCATCGTCTGTCTGGAATGTACCGGACTCGGAATTCATCCGGCGGTTCTTTGCGCTGACGATACCGGTTGTCACAGACTGTCCATAGCCCAGTGCATTACCGATCGCAACTACCTGCTCGCCAACTACCAGGTCATCAGAGCTTCCGATTTTTGCGACGGTTACGGCTTCCATGGTCTCATCATCAATGTCTTTCAGCGGCACAGAGACAACTGCCAGATCTCTGCCCTCATCAAAGCCCTTCATGGATGCCTCATAAACCTCATCGTCAACAAAGCATACCGACAAGGTGTTTGCGCCTTCGATCACATGATAGTTCGTTGCGATGAGAAGCTCTTCATCATTTTTTCCGATGATAATACCGGAACCGCTTCCCTGCACCTCACGCGCCTCCGGCTGCTCATATCCGTAGCCGTAAATAAACATTCCGTAGTAATCTTCTACTTCCTGAATGGACTTCGTGGTAATGGACACTACAGAGGACATGGCTTCCTGCGCAATGTCAGAAACATCCAGATATCCCTTTACCTCTGTGCCGCTGTCTTCTTTGTCCTTTTTCTCTTCCGTATCTGATTTCTTCTTATCCTCTTCCTCTGTCTTTTCTTTTTTGGTCAGAGTAAGCTTTTCCTCTTCTGTGGCTGCCACAACCTCTGTGGGCTGATTCCAGCCGGTCAGACGGTTCACTCCCTCATAGGCTCCTGCTGCCAGACCGCCTGCCAGAACTGCACAAAGGCCAAGGCCGGCGCCCTTCTTTATCATTTTTTTCATTTTATCTTTCTTTTCATTATCATTGTCATTCTTCAGATTCATTTCCGTCATGGTAACGTCCCTCCTGTAGGCTTCTCTTTATTTCCTTTTATGCTCCCCAGTATAGAAGTCATTTGTGTTCTCTTTGTGGGAAAATTGTGTTTATTCTGTTAAATCCTCTGTCGCCTGATTAGCATTCTAGTATACCCCGCCGGCAAAGTCAAGAACTTGCGGACGTTGACTTTTTCAGCAAGAACCGATAAAATATTGTCAGATAATATTGCTTTGCACACACGAAGAAAGAAGGGGTATTTTATGAAACGCAAATTTTCCGCAATTTTGACCGCTGTTTTGTCCTCTGCCCTGCTGTTTGGCAGCGCTTCTTCTGCTTATGCGGCAGAAGCCACAATCGTAGGCTCTCTCAAAGGGCCCACCTCCATGGGCATGGTGCAGCTTATGTCTGAACAGGAGGCTTTAGAAGCACCGGATTTTGATTTCACTATGGTGACTGCTGCGGACGAACTGGTGGCCAGCTTTACCAAAGGCGATACCGACATCGCTCTTCTTCCGGCCAATGTGGCCAGTGTTCTTTATAATAAGACCGAAGGCAACGTGCAGGTCCTGGATATCAATACCCTCGGCGTTCTCTACCTGGTCACCGCAGATACCTCCATCACCGGCATCGCTGACCTCAAGGGCAAAACCCTTTATTCCACCGGCAAGGGCCAGACTCCGGAATATGCCCTCAACTATCTCCTGGAGGCAAACGGACTGTCCGCAGAGGATGTTACCGTGGAATATAAATCCGAACCTACCGAAGTTGTATCCATCCTTGCACAGGACGAAACCGCTGTGGGCGTTCTTCCGCAGCCCTTTGCAACCGTCGCCTGCCAGCAGAACGACAAGCTTTTGCTTGCCGCCGACCTTACCGCGGAATGGGATAAAACCGGCAACGGGACCATGGTGACCGGCGTAACGATCGCGAAAAAGGATTTTGTGGAAGCAAATCCCGAAATCATCGACAAGTTCCTGGACGGTCACAGCGCTTCCGCAGAATATGCAAATACCAGCACCGCAGAAGCCGCGGAGCTGGTTGCCTCCTACGGAATCGTGGAAAAGGCTCCCATTGCAGAAAAAGCGCTTCCCCAGTGCAATATCACCTGCATGGAAGGCGCGGAGATGAAAGAGGCTTTAAGCGGTTACCTGAACGTTCTTTTTGAACAGAATCCGGATTCCGTGGGCGGCGCCCTCCCGGAGGATGATTTCTACTACAGCAGATAAGCATTATGAAAAATCCAATCCCCAAACAGACCATTTACAGAAAAGGAGCAGCCATTTTATTTTGGCTGCTCGTTTGGCAGATAGCTGCCGTTTTTATGAAAAATTCCATTGTGTTTGTGGGGCCCGTTGACATGCTGCGCTCCCTTTTGGATCAGATACAGCAATCGGAATTCTGGCTGTCTCTTTGGAACTCCATGGTGAAGATCATGGGCGGCTTTTTGTGCGCGTTCCTGGCCGGAATTCTCTTCGCAGTTCTGGCGTGGCGCCTTCCCCTCATCGAAACACTCCTGGAGCCGGTGATCCAGCTGGCAAAATCCGTGCCTGTAGCCTCCCTGGTAGTGCTTCTGCTCATTTTCATGGGCTCTGAGAACCTTTCCATTGTGCTTGTGTTTCTCATGGCCTTTCCTATGATCTATGTAAATATGGGACAGGGACTTGCCCATGTGGACACAAAGCTTTTGGAAATGGCGCAGGTTTTTCACATGAGCCCCTGGAAGCAGTTCCTTTATCTCTATCGCCCGGCTTTTCTGCCGTTTCTTATCAGCGGCTCCAAAATCGCCCTGGGCATGAGCTGGAAATCCGGCGTGGCAGGAGAGATCATCGGCGTACCCTCCCACTCGATCGGAGAGCAGCTTTACATGGCCAAAATTTATCTTAACACAGAAAGCCTTTTTGCCTGGACGCTGGTCATCATCCTTCTCAGCATATTTTTTGAAAAGCTCTTTCTGTTCCTTCTGAAAAAAGCAGGAGGCAAGGCCTGGAAAGGAGAAACAAACTCTTGAAGATAACCGATTTATCCAAAAGCTATGACGGCCGCCCTGTTCTTTCGCATATAACCCTTACCTTTGAGGACGGCGGCATTTATGCCCTTATGGGTACCTCCGGCAGAGGAAAAACCACCCTGCTCCACATTCTCATGGGGCTTACAAAGGCAGACAAGGGCAGTGTTTCCGGCCTGGAAAACAAACGGTTTTCCGCTGTCTTCCAGGAAAACCGGCTGTGCGATTTTCTCACCGCAGCCGAAAATATCATGGCTGTTCAAAAAAAGCCCGCTTCCGTTTCCGATATCAACACCATTCTGGCCGAAATCCTTCCCATGGAAGCTCTGAACCAGCCGGTGAAGGAATACAGCGGCGGTATGAAACGCCGTGTTGCCATTGCCCGGGCGCTTCTGTCCCCTTCCGACATTCTTGTCATGGATGAGCCCCTGACCGGGCTGGACGAAAAAACAAAAGCCCAGGTTATTTCCTTTATTCTCAGATACCGAAACGGACGGACCTTGCTCTTTACCACACATCAGGAAGAAGACGTACAGCAATTCAGCGGAGAAAAGGTGCTTCTCTAGGGAAGCGTCTTTCTCCGCTGTGCCAGACGTCTTCTTTTTTACTTTGACTTATAATACAGCATGCAGTGGCAGTACCCCTCAAAATCCGGGTCCTCTATCTGCTCCCGGAACTCCCGGCACATGCATTTATTTTCCTCTGTGCGCTCCATCCGGCAGGGGCAATAGCCGCCGGTTTGCTTCAGCCCCTCTTTGACGGTCTTGACCACTTCTTTGTTTTCATTCAGCTTTACCTTCACTGTCCGCACCTCCTTTGATCAGCTTTTGATATGTGTAGTATAGCAGACCTGCCTGCGCTGGCGCAAGCGGTTGTACTTCTTCCCATTATATGATACGATAGGGAAGTTTAGAGTACAAAGGAGGAACTATGGATCAAAAAACATATCTCAAAGAATTTATCCGCTATACTGCCTTAAATATTCTGGGCATGCTGGGTCTGTCCTGCTACATTCTGGCAGACACCTTTTTTGTTTCCAGAGGCCTGGGGGCCAACGGACTGGCCGCCCTCAACCTTGCGCTCCCGGTCTACAGCGTAGTCAATGGAACCGGCCTCATGCTGGGCATGGGCGGAGCTACCAAATATTCCATTTTCCGGGGCCAGAAAAACTATGAAGCAGCCAACCGGATCTTTTCCAACACCCTGACAGCGGCCCTGTTTTTTTCGGCGCTCTACATGGGAGTCGGGCTTCTGTTTTCCGGGGAGATCGCCGCATTTCTGGGTGCGGACGCTGCGGTACACGAGATGACGGACGTCTACCTCAAGGTAGTGCTTCTGTTTTCTCCGGCCTTCATCATCAACAATATCCTCAACTGCTTTGTCCGCAACGACGGCGCGCCCAACCTCGGTATGGCCGCCATGCTCACGGGAAGCTTCTCCAACATTATTATGGATTACATTTTTATTTTCCCTCTGGGAATGGGGATGCTGGGCGCGGTTCTCGCCACAGGCTTTGCGCCTGTCATCGGGATTCTCATTCTGTCCGGTCATTTTCGGGGCAAAAAAAGCAGCATCCGGCTCTCCCTGGCAAAACCGAAGGCTCGGCTTACCGGCGAGACGCTGGTCCTCGGCTTCCCCTCTCTGGTGACAGAGCTGTCCTCGGGCATTGTGATCATTATCTTTAACATGATCATTTTAAGTCTCAGGGGAAATGTAGGCGTTGCCGCTTACGGCGTCATTGCCAATATCTCTCTTGTGGTGGTTTCCATTTTTACCGGCATTTCCCAGGGTATGCAGCCGCTTTTGAGTCGTGCCTACGGGGAAAACGATGTCAGAAGCATTCCAAAAATACTCCGCTATGCCCTTGTGACGGCAGGCGGCTCTGCCCTTCTGCTCTATGGGATCATGTTCCTGTTTGCCTCTCCCATCACAGCCGTATTCAACAGCGAAGGCAATCAGGCTCTGCAGCAGATGGCGGTCGAAGGCATCAAGCTCTATTTCCTGGCAATTCCCTTTGCGGGAATGAATGTGGTTCTTTCCGTGTATTTTACCTCCACGGACAAACCGCTCCCGGCGCACATTATCTCGCTGCTGCGCGGACTCTTGCTGATCGTGCCCATGACCTTCCTTCTGGCAGCGCTTTTTGAGCTCACAGGTGTATGGCTCGCCTTTCCGGCAACAGAAGCGGTGGTGGCTATGGTGGCAGCAGTGCTGTATCGCAAGCTCAGAGCTTAGCCTCTAAAAATTATATCCGGCGGATTTGCAGCATGCTTTCCCGGCAGAGAAGCTTTGTGCGAAGCACGGCTTCCTGCGGGAAACATCTGCAAGGGTACCGCCGGAATTTTATTTTACCTCAGATATTTTTCTTCGAGAACAATAGCGCCGCGGCCGCCTCGTTGAACACCGCAAGCCCGATCGTGACGGCTGCCGCGGCCGCGTATTCCCCCGGCTCTGCTGCTCCCATAAGGAGCTCCATGACAGAGCCAAGCCTTGTCGGCACATAGTCCGTAAAAGCCGGAAACAGGCCTGCCACATAGAAAATCCCAAACACGGCGCCCACAAAGAGCAGTACGCCTGTCTGTGCGGAGCAAAAGGCCGAAGCCAGCGGAATGAGAGACAAAAGCCACACGCCCAGAAGCCAGAAGAGCAAAGCTGCCAGGGCCACATGCCCTGCAACGCTGTTGTCCCAGAAATAAGCGTTATAGCCCCAGGTAATTCCATAACATATCAGATACCCAGCCGTCCACACACTCATCAGCAGGCCTGATTTGCAGGCTGCGATCTTCCACCGCCGCATTCCCTTTGTCACAATGGGAATGAGCGTCCCCTTCTGCACTTCCGCAGTAAAAATCCCGCCGAACATCACGATCAGCACAATCAGCAATATGGGCAGATTCTTATAAAACTGCGTCCAGGAGGTCATCGCGTCCACCGTTACGTGGCCGACCAGAAATCCCGCCTCTGCAAGGCTTTCTGACATGGCCTGCATCATCCAGGGCGTAAGCTTTGCAACCGCCGGATTCATAATGCCGAACAGACAGAAGAGAATCAAAAGCACCAGAAATTTCCCGGAACGTACAAGCTCCATCCATTCCTTTTTTCCAAAGGCAAAAAGCTGTCTCATTTTCCAAGCACCTCCATAAACAGATTCTCAAGCGTCGGCTCCAGCATCTCATAACGCCTTACGGCAATCCCCTGGCCTGCAATGTGCGCAAGCATCCGGATGCTTTCCGGCTCTGTCTTTTTCTCATAACGAAGCCGCAGCTCTCCCTCCTGGATTCCCCCTGGAAAAGCTTTTTCAAAGCCTGCCCTATCCTCTGCTTTCACAAATTCGATTTCCAGGCCGCTTCCGCCCCTGGCACGCTTCATATCCTCAATACTCCCCTCCAGAGCGATCCTTCCGCCGTGGAGAAACGCCGCGCAGTCACAGATGCGCTCCACATCCGACAGAATATGTGTGGAAAAAACAACCGTGGTATGCTCCCTCACAGATGTGAGGATATTCAGGATTTCCCTGCGCCCTACCGGATCCAGCGCTGAGGTGGGCTCGTCACAGATCAAAAGCCTTGGATTCCCCAGCAGCGCCTGCGCAATGCCAAGCCGCTGTTTCATTCCTCTGGAAAAACCGTGGATCCTCTTTTTCTCGTGAAGCAGTCCCACCAAATCCAGCAACTCTTCTGACCTCCGGCGGATTTCTCCCTTCTCAAGCCCTGCAATGCTGCCGCACATGGCCAGGTACTCCGCAGGCGTCATAAATCCATAAAACTCCGGAACATCCGGAAGATAGCCGATATAACGGTTTGTTTTATTTTCTCCGAAAGTCACCTTCTCGCTGCACACCTCGATCGCACCGCTGTCCGGGCGCAAAAGCCCCAGTATCATTTTCATGGTAGTGGTTTTTCCCGCGCCGTTCTCACCGATAAATCCAAACACAGAGTGCTCCGGCACCGCAAGGCTTAAATCCTTCAGCACCTTTTTCGTCCCAAATGCTTTTGACACATGGGACAGCTTTAAAATATCCATTATGCTTCCTCTTTTCCCAGAATAAAATAGAGCACAGGCCCGATGAATTCCATGCCCACAAGGCAGATGAGCACCCACATGGCTCTCGTTCCCCTTTTATAATGCTCATGTGTAAAAATATGCCACAGCGCATAGCCCAGAAGCGCAAACTGCACCACCACCAGGGGAATCAAAAAAGGCAGCATTTCTGTCAGATTCAGATTTTCCATTATTGTACCTCCTGCAGCTGTTTTTTCAGCCTGATAAATTCCGGCTCCTCCTGAAGTATGGAAAAGACCGGATTGTCACAAAAGCTTCGGATGTCCTCCAGCACCAGCTTTCTGTCTCTTGGCGCATTTTCATTTACGCCCAGACCGCTGAGCTGTTTTTCCAGAAGATAAAAATAGTCGTCCCCATGAAGAAGCATTTCTTTTTCTCCCAGAAGATTCTTTATGCAGTCCGCGCATTTTTCCAGATAAAAGACCGCTTTCTTCTTATCCTGCTTCTGACAGTACACAAGCGCCGCCCGATAATAAAACTGAAGTGCAGCGTTGGGATTCAGCTTATCCAAAGCATAAGCCTCCATCAGCTTTTCCATTCGTTCCAGGGTTGCCTCCACGCGGGAAATGTCTGCTCCGCAGATTTCCAGATACATTCCGCCCACGCCCACAAGAGACAGAAGGCTCTCATACATGCAGAGCTGCGCATAGCCTGCTGCCTGGTCCTGTTCTCCCGTCATCAGATAGCCCTGCAAAAGCATATATTTCCGGTGCTGCGCCGTAAGCTGCGCAGCATTCTGGGCCTCTTCCAGCTCCTGTATCGCCTCTTTTCCTCTTCCCAAAATAAGATTCACCTGCGCGCGCATGACAACAGTCTCTTCCCGTATCGAAAAATCTTCACAGTTTTCCGTAATATGCCCGCAGAGCTTTAGGATTTCCTGCAAAAGCGCACTTCGCTCCTCCGGTGCAAGCATGGTGCAGTGATTCAGCCAAAGCACACATATCTGGAACAAAAACGGATAACAGGAATAATACTGCTTCACCAGTTTTTTTGTCTTTTCCAGCATCTCTGCCAACGGCTGTTCCGCAAATCCCTGCGAAAGCTCTTTATAAAGCCGGTCAATCTGTTCCCTGGTAAGCTGCGGCTCATATCCCAAAAGCGCGTCCACAGACACATCAAAATATGCCGCAAGCTGAGGCAGAAGCATGATATCCGGTGTGCTCTGTCCCGTTTCCCACTTGGAAACCGAAGCCTTTGTCACCCCGATAAAATCCGCCACCTGCTCCTGCGTCACCTTTTTTTCGTGGCGCAGACGAATGAGATTCCCGCTGATATTCAGAAAATTCATAAAAAGCGCCTCCCTTTCATACGCATTCCCGTCAGCATTTCCCTGACTGGTTATGATTATTATAGGCAGGCGCTCCGCAAAAAACAATGGAGACAAACGATATTTTGTTTTATAAAATCAACTGTCAGGAAACTTTCTATTTTTCCATCCCACAGGGCAAAGCCTCTTTTGCTGCCAGTTTATCTTTTGCCGCAGTCTCATAGAAGCGGTAGCCGCCGGAAAAATTGTAGCATTCAAATCCGTTCTGGCTGAGGATCCGGCATGCAATGTAGCTTCTGAGACCACTCTGGCACATCACATAAACCGGTTTTCCTTTTTCCAGCTCGTCGATCCTCTCCCGGAGCTCGTCTACCGGAATGTTTCTGTAGCCTGCAGCATGTCCTCTCTCATATTCCCAGGGTGTACGGGCATCCAGGAATGTCACACTCCCGTCTTCCGGAAGACGGTCCATATCCTCCAGAAAATACTGCTTCAAATTTCCTGCGGCGATATTTTCCACCATAAATCCGGCCATGTTTACCGGATCCTTTGCCGAGGAATAGGGCGGCGCATAAGCAAGCTCCAGCTCGGTAAGCGCTAATGCGGACATCCCGGCACGAATTGCCGTTGCCAGCACATCAATGCGCTTGTCCACACCCTCGAAGCCCACGATCTGGGCGCCCAGAAGCCGGTATGTATCCTTCTCAAAAAGCACCTTCATCGTCATGACCTTGCTGCCCGGATAATAGCCTGCATGGCTGGCCGGGGAAAGGATCACCTTGTCATATGAAATTCCGGCCTGTTTTGCCGCCTTTTCGTTGATTCCCGTGGCTGCGACAGTCATGTCAAAAATTTTCAGCACCGAAGACCCCTGAGAGCCCTTATACCGGCTGTCTTTGCCGCAGATGTTGTCTGCCGCGATCCTGCCCTGCTTGTTTGCCGGGCCGGCCAGAGAGATTAGGGTATCCTCCCCTGTAACGAAATGCTTCACCTGAACGGCATCTCCCACGGCATAAATGTCCGGCGCCGAGGTTTCCATCCTGTCATTGACCACGATGCTGCCCTTTACGCCAAGCTTGAGGCCGGCCTCTTTTGCAAGAGTGCTCTCCGGGCTGACGCCAATGGCCAGAACCACCATATCCGCCGTCAGAGCTTCCTTTTCTTTCAGCAGAACCCTGACCTTTTCTTCTTTTTCCTCAAAACCTTCCACGCTGTGTCCCAGCATCAGGCGGATCCCATTTTTCCGCATCTCTGCGTGGACAAACGCCGCCATATCTTTGTCCAGAGGATTCATCACCTGCATCGGCCGCTGCACGACTGTGACGTCCATGCCCAATTCCCGCAGATTCTCTGCCAGCTCCAGACTGATGAAGCCGCCGCCTGCCAGAACCACGGACTGCGGATGATTTTTTTCCACAAACTCCCGGATGCGGAAGGTGTCCTCCACCGTGCGCAGCGTAAACACCTTTTTTATTCCAACGCCGGGTAGCTTCGGCTGCACCGGATGCGCCCCCGGGGAAAGCAGCAGCTTATCATAGCTTTCCTCCCAGATCTGTCTGGTTTCCAGATTGCACACAGATACGGTTTTCCGTTCCGGGTGGATCGCCGTCACCTCATGATGTACCCGCACATCAATGTGAAATCTGGAATAAAAGCTTTCCGGCGTCTGCAGGGTCAGTTCTCCCGGATCCGTTATCACCCCTCCCACATAATAGGGAAGTCCGCAGTTCGCATAGGACACATATCCGGACCGCTCAAAAACCACAATCTCCGCCTTCTCATCCAGTCTGCGGATCCTGGCCGCTGCCGTGGCTCCGCCGGCCACACCTCCGACAATGACAACCTTCATCTTACCGTTCCACCTTTCCTCTGTAAGAACCAATCCCGCCAATATTGGTGACATTGGCATAGCCCATCTGCTCCAGCGCCATCACTGCCTGACGGCTTCTTGCGCCGCTTAAGCAATATACGAACAACGGAGCTGCTTTATCCTTCCATATCTGCGCTGCCTTATCAATCTCCTGAAGGGGAAGATTCCTGCTGCCGGGAATCCTTCCCTGCGCAAACTCCTGGGGCGTACGCACATCCAGGAGCACCGCTCCCTGTGCAGCCTCATACTGCTTCAGACTTTCGTTGATATCTGTTTTTTTCATAAATCCAAAAAGTCCCATGCTGCACCTCCCGTTAAGACCGCGCCATACCGTCTACGCTCAATACAACGCCGGTAATGTAAGAAGCTTCGTCGGATGCCAGGAATACAAACGCATTCGCAATATCCTCGGGCTGTCCCAGCCTTCTTAAAGGAATCTGTGCGATCAAAGGCTCGATCACATCCTTCGGGACCGCCTTCATCATATCTGTCTCTGTGATTCCGGGAGCCACCGCGTTGACCCGGATGCCTTTTGGCCCCAGCTCTCTTGCCAGCGAAACTGTCAGCCCGTTTACCGCAAATTTCGAGGTGGGATATGCAATCCCGCTGGCCTGTCCGCTGATGCTCACCATGGAGGAAGTGCTCAAGATCACGCCGTTTCCTCTGGCGATCATACACTCAGAGGCTGCTCTGGTTGCATTAAACACACCCTTGACATTCAGATCCATGACTCTGTCAAAATCTTCTTCCGTATATTCTGTAAAAGGGGTACTCTCTGAAAGTCCTGCATTGTTTACCAGGATGTCCACACATCCGTATTTGGAGGTTGCTTCTATAAACGCCTCCCGCACAGAGCTCAATTTTGCCAGATTCGGGCTGATTCCGGCTATGATCGAATCCGGATATTTTTCCTTCAGCTTTTCTACTGCCGCATCTGCCGACTCCTGGGAACTTGCTGTGAGGATCACCTTCGCGCCCTCTCTGAGAAATGCGTCTGCTGTTGCAAAACCAATGCCCCTGCTTCCGCCGGTAATGATCGCTACTTTATCTTTTAACCTCATATGGATTACCTCCTTGTTCATTTACTGAACTTAGGATACCCCAAAAAGGAGGGTTTGTATGTGATAAAGTCACGATTCTGCCGAGATTCCTTTTTGCGCACGTATAGCTTCATGATATTCCTCTTTGCTGCAGGTGCCCAGGTAATTTCCATCCGTATCTATTTTAAAGAAGTCTTCGGTCCATCCATCGGTGCAGTAAATGATATCACCACAAATTTTATATCCGCTTATTTCTATTTCTTCTGAATCATTGAGATACATCTCCTCTGAAGCAACTGCTGTGCCCGCCGGAAATTTATAAAGTTTTCTGTCAAAACTGTATCCCATATACAAGTCCCCATCTACAACCGTCGTCTGCGTCGCGTGAAAATTATATCCAAAATTATCCGGAAGAATCATTAAGGGCGTATTATCACTTCCATCCAGATTACAGCTATACACAACATCTTCCAGACCATTCCCTCCGACGCCATAATAATAAACCTTATCATCTGCAATCAGCAGAATTTCTGCATTCGGCAGAAAATCCGCTATTTCTGCCTTTTCCAACGTATCCCTGCTGTACCAGGCTACGTCTTCTCCATATGGATCATAGCCTCTGATATATGCTTCCAGTATACTGCGCTGATTCTTTTATAAACGCCATCCTTCAGACAAAAAAGGCAGAAGCAGATCACTATAATATCCATACAAATTTCCACATCCAGCTTTCTGCCGCCGCCAAGGAGCTGGAAGGATTAAACGAAACGGATCTTTGTTCCCTGCTCTTTAATCTTCTTGACAACGCAGTGGAAGCATGCCGTATCGCAGATACACCTGCTCCTTTTTTTGAGCTAAGCATCTATCGTAAAGGAGATATCCTGCATTTTCATATGATCAATTCAAAAAACAAATCTGTTATTTTTAACCGCAAAACAACAAAAAAGGATTCACAGATACATGGCTTCGGCATTATGATCATTGAGGAGATTGCAAAAAAATATAATGGCTACTGTTTATGGGAAGATAAAAAAGACACTTTTGCTTCCAGTATTATGCTGACTCTGGCCAGAAAACACAAGGAGGAGAAAAATTCATGAGTGTACAGCAGCTTTCAGCCGCCATCTGCGAAGACGATCCCGTATATCTTGAACTTCTGCAGAAAGAAATCCTTCAAATCATTCCTGTTTCCATACAGAAATTCTCTTCTTATCAGGACCTTTGGGATATTTTAAAAAACGGAAACTGTCCATTCGATATCATATTTATGGATATTGAGCTGGGAGAATTTTCAGGCATAGATCTTGCAGAAAAAATATCAACGCTCAATCCCTGCACACAAATCATCTTTATCAGCCAATATCTGAAATATGTCAGTCCGGTTTACCATGTGGCACATACCTTTTTTATTTATAAACCGGAATTAAAATCCTGGCTGAAGCCAGCTGTCACACAGGCGCTGGAAAATATCCGTCAGCTTTCACAGCAGTTTCTCCAGACATCGTGGAATAAAGAAGTTTATACCCTGCTTCAACAGAAAATCCTTTATATGGAACGAACGTTAAGAGTCACAAATATTCATATGGCAGACCGCAAAACATACTTCACCTCAGAAAAGTTTTCGGTACTTCTGAAAAAGCTGGAGCCTGCCTTTGTTCAGTGTCATCGAAGTTATATCGTCAATCTGAATTATGTTTCCGAATTCAATAAGTTTACTCTGTATCTTTCAAATGATAAAGAAATACCTGTAAGCAGAAGACAGGCTGAACATGTAAAAAAAATGCTTGCCTGTCTTTGATCTATATCCTCTATTTTATTGCTGCTTCGCCATTTTCATATTATAAAGAAACATTCCCAGCGATGCCAAAATAATAAACCCATATCCAATAAAGCTGTACTGATCCGGAATTTCCCCAAACAGGAGAAATCCCAGCAGCGTTGCAAAAATAATCTGCGAATAATCGAAGATGGAGATCTTCCCTGCCGGTGCATAAGTATAAGCCGCCGTGATCGTAAACTGCCCGCCTGCTGCAAATAATCCTGCCATCAGAAGCGTCACAAGCTGTTTCATTGTCATCGGGGTAAAGTGAAATACCAGCCAAGGCACAACCGCCAGACAGGAGAATAAGGAGAAATAGAACACAATGACCGGCCCTTTCACCCCATGCGTTCCGAGCACACGCACCATAGTATATGCAATGCCTGCTCCCAGTCCGCCGCAGACTCCGATCAGCGCCGGAACCAATGCCGCATTGTGAAATCCCGGCTTCACTACGAACAGACATCCGATAAACGCTAACGCCACACACGCCGCCTGCGCCGGTTTTATCTTCTCCTTCAGCAGCAAAAAAGAAAACACAATCGCGAAAAACGGCGACAGCTTGTTCAGGATCGAGGCATCTGCTACCAGCAAATGATCGATGGCATAGAAGTTGCACAAAATCCCCAGCGTACCGCACACGCATCGTAGGATCAGCGGCCCCCAGTATCTCTTATCCACTTTCGGCGCCGTATGATTCCTGCAAAGAATAATCGCCGCAAACACGGCCGCCACCAGATTTCGGAAGAAGCTCTTCTCCACAGACGGCAAATCCCCTGCCAGACGCACACTCACATTCATGCAGGCAAAGAAAAACGCCGACAGGATGATCATGATCATACCTTTTATATAATTTTCCTGTTTCATCCGATGTAACCCGCCTTCCTAATAATTTTGAAGCACGCTGAGCATATACTCTTTATACTGCCGCTTCACATTTTCCGGTCCGGCAATCCTCATACCGGGCCCAATACCTGTGATCCAGCCAAAGAACTGTGGGCTCACCGATACCGGCACTCTGACTTTGAAATGACCTTCCCCCTGGGGAAGCAGCCATACATCATGACCAAAGCGGTCAATCACTACACCGGCCAGTTCATTCCTGCATTCCAGCGTAACCTCTGCATCTGCACCGCCATACATGCCAAAGGTTTTCTTGGCAAAGGAAGCCAGGTCAAAGTTTTGAAAGGGCGTCTCCCCTTTACGCTCTGTTTCCAGGATTTCTGTATGCTGCATCTTATCCACACGATAATGTTTGATCATCCCCACCGCAGCATCATAAGCCACAAGATAATAATTTTGATCATCCCAGGTCAGCGCCCATGGACTGACAACATAAAAAGCGCCGTTTCTTTTTAACCGGAACTCCTTCTTGACCGTCCACTCCGCGTACTGGAACATGATCTCTTTATTCTCATAGATAGCATTCTGTATGTAATCCACATTGTAATAAACCGTCTCATTTTCCGTCTTCGGACGATTCACAATAAAAACGTATTTGGAAAGCATTTCCGCATCTGCTTTGCAGCAAAGCTTTTCCAATTTCTGTATCAGTTCTTTGGATTTCTTCTCTGTAATAAATCTGGAAGACTGCACCGCATCCACCAGAAGCTTTAACTCCGGCAGTTCAAAATCTCTGGCCCCAATATAGTATCCGGGACGCTTTCCCTTCTTCTGCTGGATATCCAGCCCGAATTTGGCAAGGATCTCCATCTCGGAATAGATTGTTCTTCGATCTGTACGGATCCCGTATTCATTTTCCAGTATCCTGCACAGCTGGGATGCGTTCAGCAGATGCTCATCATCTGTGCGCTCCAGCATGATATTCATAAGATATAGGGTGCGGAGCTTTTGATCCATAGCCGCCACGGTTGCCCACCTCCATCTCGTATCCTGGTCAGAACTCTTCCGGTACTGCTTCAAACCTGTATTTCTGCTTTGCATGCGGATATTTCTCATCCTATCGGCCTTTTACCAATTTAAGCGTTGAATACTCTCCGTCGTAATTGAAAAACAGCTTAAAAGCATCCTGTTTATTATTATACCTCACACATCAGACTTTGTCATAAACAACTTTCGCATTCTCGTAACCCGTCTCAGAGATCCCATCCTCCCTCTTACTCTTCCATAAACTCGAAATATTCTTTGTCACTGGCAAATAAAATGTATTTGCCATCTACGTATCCCATATATCCATTGCTTGTGTTATAACCTTTCATCTGCCAGCTCTCCTTAAATTTTTTTCTTTTTTGATGTTATCATTTTACGACAAATGACTGTGCAAAAATCCCGACAACCAGATTTTATTGCACAAAAAAAAGACCGCCTACCTTTATCAGATAAGCGATCCTTAAAATTTTTCACAAATTCCTGCGCTCAACCGTTGTTTCAATCCGGTATTCCGCCCTGTCGTTGTCTCATTTTTAATGGCATAGAAAACTGCCTTTTTCTCTCCTACCAAGACCAGAATCTTCTTTGCTCTTGTTACGCCTGTATAGAGAAGGTTTCTCTGAAGCATGACAAAATGGCTCATGGTAAATGGCATTACAACGATGGGATATTCAGACCCCTGAGATTTATGTATGGTGACAGCATACGCCAATGACAATTCATCCAGCTCTGTCACATCATAGAGAACTTCCCGATCATCAAAATTAACCGTCAGCTCCCGGTCTTCCTTATTCACCTTGACAATGGTTCCGATATCTCCGTTAAAGACTTCCTTATCATAATCATTACGGATCTGCATGACTTTATCATGCAATCGATATTGCGTCCCGCCTCTCCGTAAAAAGAGCGCAGATGGATTCATGGCTTCCTGCAGAACCTGATTCAGATTTACAGCTCCACATTCACCCCGCTGCATCGGCGTCAACACCTGAATATCTTCCAGAGGATCCACATGGTAATACCGCGGCAAATTTGTTTTGCAGTATTGGACAATGGTTTCTACTACTTCCTGATTTGTTTCTTTTGCCGCAAAGAAAAAATCCGCATCTTTTCCGCCGCGCATATCAATGGCCTCTCCCCGATTGATCCGATGGGCATTCATAATGATTCTGCTGCCCTGCGCCTGGCGGAAAATCCTTGTAAGGCGGACAACCGGTATACTACCGGAATCAATGATATCTCTCAACACATTTCCAGCTCCAACGCTGGGCAGCTGATCAATATCTCCTACTAAAATCAATGACATATGCTCCGGAATTGCTTTTAAAAGATTGTACATGAGCATGATATCTACCATAGAACACTCATCCAGGATCAGCACGTCCCCTTCCAATGGCTTTTTTTCATTCTTCTGATAGCCTTCCGGCGGTTTATATTCCAACAATCTGTGAATGGTTTTTGCTTCCATCCCTGTCGCTTCTGACATACGTTTTGCCGCTCTTCCTGTTGGTGCTGCCAAAAGAATCTGCGCGCCGGCCTTTTGATAAGCTGAAATAATCCCCAAGGTCGTGGTTGTTTTTCCCGTGCCCGGGCCACCTGTCAACACCATCACTTTCGAAGAAAGCGCTCTTCTGACTGCCTCTAATTGAATTTCGTCGTAAGTGATCTCCGATTCTGACACAATCTGTTCCATGATTTCATCTGCACTCACTCGGATTCTCCGCTTCACGGCCATTAAGCGTATCAGACGCTTTGCACACCCTGTCTCCGAAAAGAAATAAGGAGGAAGGTAAATTGCCTCTGCCTCCTGCTCCAGATCCACATCTCTGATTACTTCATTGGTACGGAGCATCTCATCTAAGGTAATCTGTATTTCCGGCTCCTCCACCTCCAGCAGCTCCTTTGCTTTTTCAATCAACTGCCGCCGGTTTGCATAACAGTGACCACTTTCCGCCAGCTTATTCAACGTATAGAAAATACCACTTCTTAAGCGGACAAATTTTTCCTTCTCTATCCCCATCTTCTGTGCAATGGAATCTGCTGTCTTAAAACCGATCCCCCAGATATCATCAGCCAGGCGGTAGGGATTTTCCTTTACAATTTCAATGCTTTCACTGCCATACGTTTTAAATATTTTTGTTGCGTGAGAAGTACTCACCTCATGACTCTGCAAAAAAAGCATGATATTCTTAATTTCTTTCTGTTCCTGCCAGCTTGTTTTAATCCGATCCACACGAACTTTTCCGATTCCCGGAACTTTCAGAAGTTCATCCGGAGATTCTTCAATCACATCCAGCGTATCTTTTCCGAATTTTTCTACAATACGTTTGGCGAACTTTGGTCCAACTCCCTTTACCAGTCCGGAGCCAAGATATTTTTCAATCCCATACACGGTAGCCGGTAATGTCTCTTCAAAATGCTCCACTGAAAACTGACGGCCGTATTTCGCATCCATTTTCCAGAAGCCATCCAGAGAAAGCACAGATCCGACATGGGTATCTGGCATTGTTCCAACAACAGTGACCAGATCGTTGTAATTCTTCACTGCACATTTCAGCACTGTATAGCCATTATCTGCATTTTGGTATGTAATTCGCTCCACTACGCAACGTAAGTGCTCCATGCGCAGTTCCTCCTGAGTTTTTAGTGTATCCTTCTTCTGTTGGAAAAAGATTATATTGAGACGTTTCCGGTGGATTTTGAAGAATTCCTTTGAGCTATGAGGGTCGAAACTCTCAATAACCCCGGTTTTATTTTTTCCATGTCAGGCAAATTTTTTCCATTTTTTCAAGGATTGCCTCCTTAATCGCATCCTGCAAATATGCCGGATTCAATCGCTTCTTCATATATGCAAGATAGGTATCTTTCGTTTCATCAACCAAAACTGCTGTAAAAAATCTTTCCCAACTGAAAAATTTTTCACTATCTACATAATCATATGGAAAATCCAATATTTCATCCACATAATTATTTTTCAAAACTCCGGTAGTCAAAATCAGCCACTCAAAAGACTCCGGCAAATATAGCGTCACATTTTCGCACCCTTCTATTAACCGCAATACCCGGTCAATTTCAGCGCCAAAAGCTGCTCCATCTGCAATCACAAGTATTTTCTCATTCGTATGCTCCTTCAAGTAATGGAATACATTGGATTTTCCATTCATAGTCTCACATTGCAAAAGATTTTCCCGGCACACATAGTTAAAAAACTGGTATCCCGAATTACTGTCTTCGGTAATCACCAATTCCGGATTTACTTCTCTCTCATAGGCGGCCATACCATATATCCGATAAAATTCATGGTAACTCTGCTTCAATGTTCCATACTTTCCCGATGTCCGGATTCCGTAAATTTCTTCCACACTGTATGGCAAAGTTGGCAGGGACTCTCTCGTTACAATCACATAATAATTATCTGTTTTCTGAATTTTTCCGGCAAACTCCTCTGTCTTAATAAAAGCATTTCCCTCATCAATAAATACGATACTGTCCGTAATCTCCGCTAATTGTCCTTTCCACAGAGCACCTTCCAGTACATAACATTTCTTATCACATACCATTTCCACCGGACTTCCGGTTGGATTGTTCACATATTCCTGAATCATATCCACAAGAGTAGTTTTCCCTGTAGCGCTGTCCCCGCGAATGATCGTCAGATTTCTCCGAAGTTCAAAATCATATTTTAAACGTTTTGTTGATACAATAACTCTATGTTTCCCTTTCATCGTACCACTCCTCCATCAGACAAATTCTCCGGCAATCGGCACCAGTTCTTTCATAGAGTGAACAATCTCGTTTGTATTCAAAATACGAATCGTAAAAGGTTCCTTACCAAAATCCATCAAATGCCGCAGATTCACTGTCCTGTCTTCCGATTCCGCAATTTTAAGGAGCCATTTCGCACAGTTATCGCCACAGGTTGACGCATTGAAAATTTTCTCTTTATGAAACTTAAAAAGGATTAACGTTTTCACACCGCCTGATAATCCGGTTGGAGGAATTTTCCCTAACACCGGACTGTCTATCACTCCACTGTCCAAAACCGTTGATTTATCTACATCCTGAATCATTTCTTTCACAAAAGGATCTACAATCCAACTGTCTTCATAATCATATTTAAAATAGGCCGATGTATTATATACTGCTTCTTTCATATCACCATAATAGATATTCAGCATAAGATTCCCTTCCTTATTAATATCAAAAAACGCGGAAGATTTCATTAAAAATCTTCCGCGGTAGTGCGCTGGCGTCCCCGATGTGATTCGAACACACGGCCTTCCGCTTAGGAGGCGGACGCTCTATCCTGCTGAGCTACGGAGACAACTATACAAAATATTCCGTTGTTAATTTTACTATATCTCCCGAAAAAATACAAGACAAGAATTTTCCCGGAAGATATTTTATTTTGCTAAAAATGGAGCTGCCCCTGAAGCCACACCATTCCTTTAAACCGGCGTCCAACCTTTGGCTCGCCCAAAAGGTCTTTTTTATTAATGCACACATCAAACTGCATATCATTGCATTCCACAGTAAGCTGACAAATATCTTCCCCTGTAAGAATATTCTTAAAAACCATAAAATCAAGAATTTCTCCCAGAATGCTGTACTGGTCGCACTCAATGCCATAAGGCATAAAATAGGAGTCCACAATCGTCAGAATATCGTCTGTCACAATCCTCTGGGAAATCATGGAATAGGTGTCCATATCCTCCATTGTCAGGCTTTCCATCGCATCCTCATCCCCGTTTCTGGCCGCGGCAATAAGATTGCTTCGATTCTTTGCCAGCTCGCGCTCCACCTTCACCGCTTCCTTATCCTTCTGCAAGGGAAAAAGGATCTTTCCCTCCGAAGCCAGACCGGAAAGGGTCAGCGGCTGCCCTTGTGGTAAAAAATTACCTTTTTGTTCTTCCAACATAAATTCTGCTGCATTCTGAAGATAAAAAATCAATGTGACGCCAATGCGCAGATCATCACATGCGCCTGCAAAAGATTCCTTTTCTGCATGACGCTGTATGGAAATATTTTCCTGTGTGGTAATCCCGGTTCCCCGGAAAAAAGGGAAATAATATTCTACATGAAATTGATTGTCCTCATCGTACTGTCCACACACGGTAATTCCACAATCGCAGCCATAAAACTTTGAATATTCTGCAAATACACCGTCCTGATGATTTTCCACCACATTCTTTTCATCGTAAGACGTTATCACATCCTTAATGATTTCCTTGATTTCACTGCGTTTTCTTACCTCGGAAAAACCTACTGCTTTCAAATAACTGTGCACAGGAACACCTCCTTTCACAAAAAATCTCCTGCCTTATTTATGCCTGAGACTTCGGCTCTATTTTCTTCATGCCGCCCATGTATGGCTGCAACGCTTCCGGAATGTTCACGGAACCGTCTGCATTCAGATTGTTTTCCAAAAATGCGATCAGCATACGGGGCGGAGCTACTACGGTGTTATTGAGTGTATGCGCCAGATATTTCCGTCCGTCTTCTCCATTCACACGGATCTTCAGACGACGTGCCTGCGCATCTCCCAGATTAGAGCAGCTTCCAACCTCAAAATATTTTTTCTGACGGGGGGACCACGCCTCTACGTCCACAGATTTCACCTTCAGATCCGCCAAATCGCCGGAGCAGCACTCCAATGTACGCACCGGAATATCCATGGAGCGGAACAGATCTACCGTATTCTGCCACAGCTTATCAAACCACATTGGGCTCTCTTCCGGTTTGCAGACAACGACCATTTCCTGCTTTTCAAACTGGTGAATACGATAAACACCGCGCTCTTCCAGACCATGCGCACCTTTTTCCTTGCGGAAGCATGGAGAATAGCTGGTGAGCGTCTGGGGAAGCTGTTCCTCCGGAATGATCTGGTCGATGAATTTTCCGATCATGGAATGCTCGCTGGTTCCGATAAGGTAAAGATCCTCGCCCTCAATTTTATACATCATAGCTTCCATTTCTGCAAAGCTCATTACGCCGGTCACCACATTGCTTCGGATCATAAAAGGCGGTACACAATAGGTAAAGCCCCTGTCAATCATAAAATCACGTGCATAGGAAATCACTGCGGAGTGCAGTCTTGCAATATCTCCCATGAGATAGTAAAATCCATTTCCGGCCACACGCCTTGCGCTGTCCAGGTCAATTCCATTGAATTTTTCCATAATATCTGTATGATAAGGAATTTCAAAATCAGGAACAACAGGTTCTCCAAAACGTTCTACTTCCACATTTTCACTGTCATCTTTTCCAATGGGAACAGACGGATCAATGATGTTTGGAATCACCATCATATCTTTCAGAAGTTCTTCCTCAACCTCTTTTTCCCGGGCGGAAAGCTCCTCAATGCGGCTTCCGGAAGCAGCTACCTGTTTTTTTACTTCTTCCGCTTCCTCACGTTTTCCCTGTCCCATCAGCGCGCCAATCTGCTTGGAAATCTTGTTTCTCTCTGCGCGAAGAGCCTCTACTTCCTGTTTGATTTCCCTGTTTTCTTTGTCAAGCTCCAGAACTCTGTCAACCAGCTCCAGCTTGCTGTCCTGGAATTTATTGCGGATATTCTGTTTTACGATTTCCGGATTTTCTCTCACAAATTTAATGTCTAACATGATTTTCTTTTCCTCCTGTATTCTGCGCACATACGCATGTATATTTCCTTTTTATGACTCGGAAATGTCTCCGAACTCAAAATTTACAGCTTTCCGAAGGGCCTCTACTTCTTCCTGGCTGAGCATTACATAAGATTCGCCCTTTACAATCTCTTTGAAATAAAGGAAGCAATTATCCCGGCTGTGTACTGCATTCAAAATAATACCGGAATTGCTTTTGTCAAGCAGCGCCAAAGCAAAGCTTAGTTTTCCACCGACATCATCAAAAGCATCGTACTTTTCCACACCATACTTACTAAAAATCACTTCGAATTTTTTCTTAATATAGTTGATATCCTGCTCATGCTCTTCTTTTGCCTCATAGAGCCTGTCAATCTGCGCAAACTTGCGGACAAACTGTTTTTCCAGGGACTGGGCGTCGCTTCCCTTCATAAACATCCTGTACTTCCGCTCCAGACGGCTGATTCGCATATTGCTGCTGATAACATTCACAAGAAGGATAATTACCAGAACCAGCAATACAACGATCATAATCCCTGAAGCGCTTCCCAGGTTTTCAAATATTGTATTCATAAGTTCCTCCCAAATATATCCTCTGTCTGTCAGCCAATGGATTCAAACAGATCAATGATCCGTTCCAATTCATCCTTAGAATAATATTCTATTTCTATTTTTCCTTTATTGTTCTTTTTTCTGTGGATCAATACTCTTGTTCCCACAATTCCTTTCATTTTCTCTTCCAGGCTTTCATAAATAGCATCCTCCGCCGTATTTACAGCCGGAGTTTTTTTTGCTTTTGCCGGCTCTGAAAGACGTTTTACCAGCTTTTCTGTCTCCCGGACACTGAGCTTTTCATCAAATACTTTCATTGCCACCTCAGCCTGCATATCGCCTGCCGGAAGTGCCAGAAGTGCTCTTGCATGGCCCGCAGAAATCATCTCATCGATCAGCATCTGCTGTACTCTTTCATCCAGTTTCAAAAGACGCAGGGAATTTGTGACCGCAGTACGGCTTTTGGATACACGCTCCGCAATTTCATCCTGCTTCAGATGAAACTCTTCCAGAAGACGTTTATAAGCAAAAGCTTCCTCCACCGGATTCAAATCTTCCCTTTGAATGTTTTCAATCAAAGAGATTTCCACAATTTCCTGTTCTGTAAATTCCTTAATGATCACGGGAACTTCTTTCAGACCCGCCATTTTGGCGGCTCTCCAGCGTCTCTCTCCTGCGATGATCTCATAGTAGTCCTTTTTATCGGACACAAGAAGCGGCTGTATAATACCGTATTGCTTAATCGATTCAGAAAGTTCCAACAGTGCGTCCTCATCAAACTGCTTTCTGGGCTGATTCCTGTTTGGCTCTACCATTGACAGTTTCACATAAGTTTCTGCCGGAACCTCCACTATTTTTTCTATTATTTTTTCTTTTATCACAGGCTCTTCTGCTTTTTTTGTTTTGGATGAAGAGTCAGCTGCTTTTATTTTCTTTTCCGTTGTCTTAAAATTTTCTGATTTCGTAGGAATCAGCGCATCCAGACCTCTTCCAAGGCCTCCTGTCTTCCTCGCCGCCATTATTCGCCCTCCCTGTTGATCACTTCTTCTGCAAGCAGTCTGTAACTCTCTGCTCCTGCAGATTTTGGGTCATAAATGTTAATTGGCTGCCCATAACTTGGAGCTTCTGCCAGTCTGACATTTCTCGGTATAATGGTCTTATAGATATTTTGCTGCAGATTATCCTTCACATTCTCTACAACTTGAAGGGAAAGATTTGTCCTGGCGTCATACATGGTAAATACCACACCTTCAATCTTCAAACGTTTGTTCAGGCGCTCCTTTACCAATTCAATGGTATGTACGAGCTGTGAAAGCCCTTCCAGCGCATAATATTCACATTGAATGGGAACCAGCACAGAAGTCGCTGCTGTCAGCGCGTTAATTGTCAGCATGCTCAGCGAAGGCGGACAGTCCATAATAATATAGTCATACTTTCTCCGAATCTTATCTGTGATTTCTTTTAGTATGTACTCTTTGTTTTCTACTCCGATCAGCTCTATCTCTGAGCCGGACAGATTCATATTCGATGGTATTAAATCTACGTTTTCTACAACATTTTTGATGATTGTATTTTTTGTTTCCGCTTGCCCCAAGAGAAGCTCATACAACGTATTCTCTACACTGTTTTTATCCACACCAAACCCACTGGTGGTATTTCCCTGCGGATCAATGTCTATTGTCAAAACCTTCTTCCCCAGTTCCGCAAGACATGAAGACAAATTGATTGCTGTGGTAGACTTTCCAACCCCGCCTTTCTGATTGGCTACAGCGATGATTCTTCCCAAACCTTATCCCTCCTTTAACCAAAAACTATCAACTTAATTCACATGAAATTCATTCTGCGTCTTCGTCTTGAATTCATTAAGTGTTTCGGGTAATACCATGGTCACTAAACTCGGTTGATCCCATTTCTCACCTCGCTAAGTGTCCAGGTATAAATTCACACTAAATTCATTCTGCATCTTCGTCTTGAATTCATTAAGTGTTTCGGGTAATACCATGGTCACTAAGCTCTGTTGATCCCATTTCTCACCTCGCTAAGTGTCCAGGTATAAATTCACACTAAATTCATTCTGCGTCTTCGACTTGAATTCATTAAGTGTTCATATTATATCATACTATTAAGATTATAACCAAAAATTTTGCAAAATAATCACAAAAAATAGTGCATGAATTTTTCTTGAATCATACTACAAAACTTAGTCACATTTTTCTTTACAATGTTTCACGTGAAACATTATTAAATTTTTCCAGCAAACACTTATCGCTATTTCTTATTAATAACACCTAAAACAAACATACAAATTCCTATAGGATAAAACGTAGCCATTTCACCTACAATTCCCGCTATAATAAAACACAGTCCTACAAAAAAATAAAGGTATCCAGGATGCTTCTTTTTATTCATTTTATCACTCCAATTCTCATCCTTTCATCATTAACAATTATACCTAAAATCACAAGATTTGTAAAATGTTTCACGTGAAACATTTTACAAAATCGTTGTAAAACCATGCATATTGGCGTATAATAAACCTATCTGGAAAGGAGGAATTAACATGAAATCGAACAACCATAAATTATTTACATTCGCAACATTAATGGCAGGCGCTACTGCAATTCTCCATTTATCCAACCGTTTTATAGAAAGTAACTCTCAGGCAAAAAATTTGCTTTCGGAATCTTCCAGCAATTTTTATACATGTCGATTAGGCCGTGTATATTATAAGAAATCAGGAAATGGAACACCTATTCTTTTGATTCATGATATGCTTCCAGGTGCTTCCGGATATGAATGGAATCAGATTGAAGAGCAGTTATCTTCTGATCATACAGTTTATACATTGGATTTGCTTGGATGTGGTCGTTCCGAGAAAGCCGGAATCACTTATACAAACTTCGTTTACGTAGAGTTGATCAGCAATTTTATAAAAGATGTAATTAAAGAAAAGACAGACATTATGACCAGTGGATTTTCTGGTTCCTTTGCTCTCATGACAGCACTTCATGATCAGGAGCTTATTCATCGAATTATGCTCATTAATCCACCAAGTCTTACTTCTTTTACACAAAAAGTAAAGGAACAGGAGAAATTATTAAGCTGTATTCTTCAAGTACCTATTTTCGGAACCTTTATTTATCATATTGCAGTTTCACGTGAAATTTCCAGTAATCTGTTTTTGGAAAAGCTTTATTACAATCCTTTCCATGCGGACGAATCCATCATAGATGCTTATTACGAAGCTGCTCATAAGGGTGGATACTATGCCAAATATTTGTATATTAGTATGATATGCAAATATATGAATGTGGATATCACAAATGCACTCAAAACGATCAACAACAGTATTTATATAATATCAGGAGACAAAGAGACAAACAGTTCGAATATAGCAAAAGAATATCAGAAAATAAATTCTTCTATAGAAACGGCTGTCGTTAGAAATGCAAAACATCTGCCGCATATTGAAACTTCCGAAAAATTCATGGAACAATTTCATATTTTCTTCGAGTAAAACTAAAAAATGCTTTAGAAGTAAAACACCCCGCTGGTACCCTTGCAGATATTTTCCACAGGAAGCCGTGCTTCGCACAGAGCTTCTCTGCCGGGAAATCTCATACTGCAAATCCAGCGGGGCATTTTTATCTTCTGACAACCATACGACATCTGTCTTTTGGTTGTACTGTTCTATTCTTTGTTATTCTTCACCTCCTGCAACAAGGTTTTCATATGCCTGGAACATATCCTTAATACCCACCTTATTTACCAGATATACTCTGTCCTCAATAACGACAGCATAGAAATTTGTATCATAACTATAAAAGTCTGCTTCCACAACAGCACCATCCACAGAAGTAACCTTTGTTGTCATCTCAGACTCTGTCTCCGGCACATAGCTTTCTGTGAGAATTTTCTGGGCGGACATATTTGTCAGCTTATTCCAGAATGTATTGAGCGTTGTTGTATCATCCAATTCTTTTCCGTCTAACAGATACGTAATTTCTTCTTTTGTTTTTCCGTCCTCATCCTCAGATGTTTCACGTGAAACATTTATTGTGTGATTTTCACTTCCGTAGGAAATATCAACTTTTTCAGCCTGGTTTAACGCTTTATATCCTAGAGACAAATCCCAGAAGCTTTCTGCTGTTTCATCTAAAAGAGGCGCAAGCAATTCTTCTGAAATTGTATAAATATCATCGCTTCCTTCTAATGCAGCATATCTGGTTTCTTCCTCACCCTGGTCGCCAATATAGAGTACTAACTGCTTATCAAGCATAACCGGCTCTGCTTCTTCTGTCTCTTCCTCTGAAGAAGTTTCTTCTGAAGTTTCCTCTGCGTTTTCCGCATCCGAAGTTTCATCCTCACTCTTTTCCGTCTCTTCCTCTTCCTTATAGTCTACTGTAATTGTAGCGTAAGGTTCTTTAAGACCGTACTTCTCCAGATCTGTGCATTGATAATCCACAAAATCAAAGTATTCCAAAGCAGAAACTGAAGATGTAACGCCTGACGCTTTTGCCGAATCTGCTTTTTCTACGGATTCATTAGCAGAAACTTCCCACAGAGAATCTTCTTCCTTGTATTTCAGGGTATATGAATTTTCTTTCATGTCTACTTGTACAGAACTTATGTTCGAACTGTCAATAGCAGGAAATTCTTCCTTTTGGGCATAATCATACAAATCCCCAAAAAATGGTTCTACCAGAGCACCTGCAACCAAATATACTGTACTGTCATCATCTCCGCAGGCAACATAATACTGACTCACACCTTCATTGTAATCGCCAATACGCATCGTAAGATTTTCTTCGCCTGCATCCACAGTAACTGTGTTCTGCGGACTATCCAGTCCATATTCTGCAAGGTTTTCCACATCTTCCAGAACACGTTCTGCATTTAAACTGCTCACAGCCCCTGCTGCCTCAGAAAGTTTATCCTGATTTACAGGAAAAGCCGCCTCATCTCTGCGCGTCCACAAATCCCCTTCTTTATCATAATCAAAGGTCACTTCTTTTTCGTCAACAAAAAACTTCACAGATTCCAGATTTTCCGCGGGTGCAGAGAATATGGAAATATCCTCTGCCTCCTTTTCCTCAGCTTCTGACTCTTTCTTTTCTTCAGTTTTCACATAATATCGTACGCCTGCGTATCCTGCACCAAGAACGCCCAAAGCTACGACAGAAGTGAGGAGTCTTACACTCTTTTTCTTCATTATGCTTTTCTCCTTTTCAGCCAAATACCAAAGCCTGCGACCAGGAAAAATCCAGGAATCAGACCCATGGTACAGATTTTCCAGAAGCTTGCATCATAGTCTGTAAGCGTCAGATAAGACATTTCCAGACTTTTTGCCGGAATCGCGACAGATGCATTTTCCTCTGCCCCTGTCATCCATTTCAGAGAAGAGAGCAAAAGCTCATGATTGCCTCCGGATACCATTTGGTTGACCTGACCGTCCAGCAATGCAGATGTTGAATAGTATACTATTTTTGTCTCTTTTTCTTCATCCAGCTTTTCCGTGATACTTACGCCAAGATCAAGCGGCCCTGCAATGTCACCCTCCTCTTTTTCTATCTGTGTGCTGTTCATATTTGTCTTGGAATACGCCTGATCTGTGGTAGTGAGAAGACTTTCGATGGTCACCGTATCTCTGACCTCATCCATTTTCTGGATTCCCTGGGCATAGGGCATAAGAATCAGACGATTTCCGGAAGCCACATCATAGGTTGCGTCGGTACTGTTCACTGTCGGGATCAGATAATAGGGCATCTGCATTGCATAATGCTGAGAATCTCCTTCAAAAACAATGCCCTCTGCTGTCTGTACACCGTAATTTTCCAGAACCGCAGCAAGATTTTTCATTTCTGTTCCTGTATAATCCGTAAAAATCATGGCTTTTCCGCCGTTTTCCAGATAAGAAAGAAGCGCATCTTTTTCTTCTGCAGAAATATCAGAGGTAGGTGCGTTGATCATCAGACAGTCTGCATCTTCCGGAACTTCTCCTTCCGTGAGAAGATTCAGCGTCTGTATTTCCATATTGGCTTTCTCAATGCTGTCCTTCAATGTAGAATCCAGACTGATTTCTCCATGCCCCTCCAGGGTATAGAGAATCGGCAGCTCTTCGGAGGTTACATATCCAATTGCGCTTGTGATCTGCCCCTCTCCGTCAAAGCCGGTTGTCTGATAGCTGTAAGTATTATAGTCAATGGAGCTTTCGTACATATCATTATAATTGATAACCTTGCTTCTCTCCCCGCTCTCCACGATCAGGCTGTTATTTGAAAGGTTATCCTCTGTATATTCCGAAACAAACCCCGGATTTACCACCGGATCCTTCTGTTCTACTTTAATATGCTTGGATTCATCCTCATATCGTTTCAGAAGGCTTTTAATATTTTCGTCTTCACTTCCATCCTGGGCAATCTGATAAATGGTTACATCAGATTCCAGATCATGAAGCATTTTTTCTGTCTCTTCCCCAATGCTGTAAAGTCCAGAATCACTGATATCTATCTGTGAATACTTTGCCGGCAGCTCTCCTACGATCAGGTTTACAAGAACCACAGCCGCAATAAAAACAGCGGAAATTCCCATTGTGTAAGAGCCGTTTTTCAAGTGCTTTTTGCTTATTTTTCCAACTTTTTCTTTCCATTTTATTTTCTTTTCTTTCACCTTTTTCACCCCCTAATTCCACCGTCTTTTTGTCACTGTCTGCATGGTAAGAAACAGGCAAACCGCAGCTACAGAAACAAAATATACAATACCGGTGATATCAAACATACCATTAGCAAAATTCTCAAAATGACCGCTCAGGTTAAATACCTCCAGTACTTTCTGGATCCCACCCTCAAACACCGCAGGCTTCACCAGATATACGACCACCAGTGCTATTTCCCCTGCTGCACCTGCGATCACGGAAATCAGAAGGTTTTTTATCATCGTGTAAAGAATCATTGCCAATGCCAGAATCACAAGACCAAAGGCCACGCAGGTAGACAAAGCAGTCTGTGAAAAGAAGGAAGAAATCCCGTTCATCATATAAAATGCAAACAGAAGAACAAAGGTCAGAACCGCAGCAATCACCTGACTTTCTGTAATCGCAGACACAAACATACCAATAGCCAGATTAGAGCAGCCAAGCAGGAAGAATCCCAAAATAGCCGTATAAGCAGAGCCAAAGGAAACTGCGCCAAACTTTGACATGATCAAAGGGTAAAAACAGAGAACACCTACCGGAATCGCATAAATCGTCACAAGCGCCAGGAATTTTCCCATGACAATGCTTCCTACCGATACCGGCGCTGTCAGAAGCAACTGGTCTGTTTTCTGTTTCCGTTCTTCCGCCATGACACGCATGGTAAGAATCGGAACTCCTATGAGAAATACAAAGGTCATTGCGCTCAAGGTATACTCAAATTTGGGAATTGCCGCAGACAGCTGGTATGCAGAAAAATACACTCCTGCCAGAATCAAAACAAAAAAGATAAAGAGATAGCCCACCATAGAAGTGAGATAGCTTTTTAACTCTCTCTTATAAATCGCCTTCATGTTCTTTTTCCTCCTTTTCCCCTTCCGTCAGCTCCAGGAATATTTCTTCCAGAGAAACCTTCTTGGACTGCATTTCCAAGATCGGACAGCCTGCTTCTGCCATTTTGTAGAATACCTGCTCCCGGATATCGGTCTGCTCTTCTGTGCGAATCTGAATATTCCAGAACGGCTGCTCCGGATCCGATTCTACCTTCAGCTCTTTTACGCCTTCTATCGGCTCCAGAGCGTCCAGAATGGCCTTTCTTTCGCCTTTTGCAGTGATAGACAGGGTATTCGACCCTTCTGCCAGACGGCCCAGATTTTCCGGCGTATCGCTGGCAACCAGCTTTCCATGGGAAATGATCATCACATAATCACATACTGCGCTGACCTCCGAAAGAATGTGAGAGCTCAGGATCACCGTGTGCTTCTTTTTCAGATCTTTGATCAAAGAACGGATTTCGATGATCTGCTTGGGATCCAGACCAACCGTAGGCTCATCCAGAATGATCACATCCGGATATCCCATAATGGCCTGCGCAAGTCCAACCCTCTGACGGTATCCTTTGGAAAGATTCTTTATCAGACGATTTTTCATGTCCGTAATTTTCACATTTTCCATGATCTCTTCAATCATGGATTCCTTTTTATCTTTGGGGATTTTTTTCAGATCAGCCACAAACTTCAGATATTCCAGAACGGTCATATCAAAGTAAAGGGGCGGCTGTTCGGGCAGATAGCCAATGCATTTTTTTGCCTCTTCCGGCTCCTCCAGGATATCGTGCCCGTCAATGAGAACCGTCCCTTCTGTTGAGGCAATATAGCCGGTAATAATGTTCATAGTGGTAGATTTTCCCGCGCCGTTCGGCCCCAGAAATCCATAAATTTTTCCCTTTTCAATCTGAAAAGAGAGGTGATCCACTGCCAGTTGGTCTCCATATCGTTTGACCAGATTGTTCACTTCAATCAATGTACTCTCCTCCTTTTTTTAAGGGGATATCCTTAAATAAAACACAAAAACAGGCTTTCAGGACATCCCTGTCTTATATATTTTATGAAGATTATGTGATTAAAATGGGATAAAAATGTGAGGATTGTGTGAAAATAAAAGAGCCTCAGGACAGAGGCTCTTTTAATGGTGTTCCTGCTTTTCGCGGATAACGGGCAGGCGTATTTTTTATTTTTTCGATAACTACCAGGGAACGTTCAATATCGGAATCAGGAAGCGCAAAATAGACGATTTCTTTTATTTTTCCACCCAAAAGCGCAATGGCTTTCTCCGCTCCCGCTGCTTCTTCTTTTACACTTCCGGACTTATAGGAAACAAAGAAGCCGCCTTTTTTTACATAGGGAAGGCAGTATTCCGACAGCGTAGCCAGGTTGGAAACCGCCCGGGATACGCACAGATCGTACTGCTCTCTGTATGCCTTATTTTTGGCAAATTCCTCTGCCCGGCCATGAACAGCCTCGATATCCCGGATTCCCAGAAGTGCAAAGGCTTCCTCCAGAAAATTCACTCTTTTTTTCAGAGAATCCAAAAGGCATGCCTGAAGATGGGGAAAGGCAATCTTCAGGGGAATTCCCGGAAATCCGGCGCCGGTCCCCACATCCATAAACGTTTTTACCTTTGACAGATCCACCGCCTTTACACAGGCCAGGCTGTCCAGAAAATGCTTTACCAGAACCTCTTCAAGCTCCGTGATCCCTGTCAAATTCATCACCTTGTTCTTTTCTATGAGGTGCTCGTAAAACCGGATAAACTGTTCTTTCTGCACTTCATTTAAGGAAATTCCAAGATCCTCACAGCCCTTTTCCAGAATGCTCACATCATACTTCATCCTGTTTTCTCCTTCCATACTGCTCCATATATACGAGAAGCACCGAAATATCTGCCGGGGATACCCCGGAAATCCTGGATGCCTGTCCAATGGAAACCGGACGGTATGCTTCCAGCTTCTGCCGCGCTTCAATGCGCAGGCTTCCCACTTTTTCATAATCCAGATTTTCAGGGATCTTCTTTGCTTCCAGTTTTTTGAACTGCTCCACCTGCTTCAGCTGACGGCGGATATATCCGTCGTACTTGATGTTGATTTCCACCTGCTCCTTCACATCCCAGGGAAGCTTTGGACGGTTTTCATCAATGGGAGCCAGCGCTTCGTAGGTGAGCTCCGGACGGCGCAGAAGCTCTGCCAGGGTGGTCCCTGATTTCAGCGGAGTGCTTTTGTATTGTTCCAAAAGTGCCTGCACCTCTTTGGATGCACCTAAATTGGTGTGCTCTACACGCTTTACCTCTTCTTCGATCATCTTCTCTTTCTGAAGAAGCTTCTGATATGTCTCTTCATCCACAAGCCCTGCTTCATATCCCTTTTTGCGAAGGCGCAGATCTGCATTGTCCTGCCGCAGAAGCCGCCTGTATTCTGCCCGGCCGGTCCTCATACGGGCGGGCGCGTGGTTTTCCTTTGTCACCAGATCGTCGATGAGAACGCCGATATAAGCCTCTGAACGGTCGAGGACCAGGGGTTCCTTACCTTTGATGCCCAAAGCTGCGTTTATGCCCGCAATAAGCCCCTGTGCAGCCGCCTCCTCATATCCTGAGCTTCCGTTAAACTGACCTGCACTGTAAAGCCCTTTGATCGTCTTAAATTCAAGACTGGGATAAAGCTGTCTCGGATTAATGCAGTCATATTCAATGGCGTAGGCATTTTTCACAATTCTGGCGTTTTCAAGCCCGGGAACGGAGCGGTACATCTCATACTGCACATCCTCAGGCAAGGAGCTTGACATACCGCCGATATACATTTCGTTTGTATAAAGTCCCTCCGGCTCAATAAACACCTGATGCCGGTTTTTATCCGCAAACCGCACCACCTTATCCTCAATGGACGGACAATATCTTGGGCCGGTTCCCTCGATCGTTCCGGAAAAAAGCGGCGAGCGGTCAAGGTTTGCGCGGATGATCTCATGGGTTTTTTCGTTGGTATAGGTAAGCCAGCAGGAAACCTGATCGATCTGTACCTCCTCGGGATCGGTGGAAAAAGAAAACGGCACCACTCTCTCATCCCCGAACTGCTCCTCCATTTTTGTATAATCAATGGAATTTCCCGCAATACGGGCCGGCGTTCCTGTTTTGAACCGGAACATTTCTATGCCGAGCTCCTTCAGGGATTCTGTAAGGTAATTGGCCGCCTGCAGCCCATTTGGCCCCGTATAATTGCTCACATCGCCGTAAATACAGCGCGCCTTCAGGTAGGTTCCCGTACAGAGCACCACTGCCCTGCAGGTGTAAACAGCGCCGGAATAGGTCTCAACACCTTTGATCCTGCCGTCCTCCACCAGAAGCTTCGTCACCTCTCCCTGACGGATCGTCAGATTTTCGGTTTCTTCCAGAACACGGCGCATCCGGTTGCTGTATGCCTGCTTGTCCGCCTGCGCCCGAAGGGAATGGACCGCCGGACCTTTGGAACTGTTGAGCATTTTTGACTGGATAAAGGTCCGGTCAATATTTTTTCCCATTTCTCCTCCAAGAGCATCCACCTCACGTACCAGATGGCCCTTGGAACTGCCGCCGATATTCGGATTGCAGGGCATCAGAGCGATGCTGTCCACGCTCACAGTGAACATGACCACCTTCATGCCAAGGCGAGCCCCTGCCAGGGCAGCCTCACAGCCTGCATGTCCTGCTCCCACCACAACAATGTCATAATTTTCTGTCAGTGCTTTTTTCATGATTTTTTCTCCGTTTTATACTGCAAAAGATTATTTACCCATACAGAATTTGCTGAAAATCTCATTCACCAAATCCTCGCCCACGGATTCACCCAAAATACGTCCCAGACTTTCATAGGCATTCATCAGATCAATCGAAAAGAAATCCTCCGGCATTCCCAGCTCTATGCTGTTTTTTACAAGGGAAAGGCTTTCGTATGCTTCTTTCAGGGCTTCTTTGTGACGGGCATTTGTAATATATATCTGGTCATTAAAGGTAAGATCTCCCCCAAAAAACATAGCCTTCATCTCTTCTTCCAGTTCTCTTACCCCAGTTTCCTCTTTTGCTGAAATGGGAATCACCGGATGACCGGCAAGCTTTTTCAGCTCCTCCAGGTCTATGGCTGCCGGCAAATCCGTCTTATTGTAAAGAACGATCGCTTTTTTGTCCTGAATCATGGAAATGATTTCTTCGTCATTTTTGTCAAGCGCTGTGGAGGAATCCACCACATACAGGATCAAGTCTGCTTCCTTTGCTGTTTCTCTGGCTTTGGCAACGCCGATCTTTTCCACAATATCTTCTGTTTCCCGGATTCCTGCCGTGTCTATCATTCTGAGTGTGATCCCATGCAGGTTGATATACTCTTCCAGAATGTCCCTTGTGGTGCCTGCGATATCGGTGACAATCGCCCGGTTCTCTCCCACAAGAAGATTGAGAAGAGAGGATTTCCCGGCATTGGGCTTTCCGAGGATCACCGTCCGGATTCCTTCCTGTATGATCTTACCGTCAGAAGAACTGTCCACAAGATACCGGAGCTCTTCACATGACTTTTCCACAACTTCCAGAAGCTTCTGTGCATAACCCTCAAGACTGATATGTTCCGGATCATCCAATGCAGATTCAATATAAGCGATATGATAAATCAGATCGCTGCGAATTTCTGTCACCGCCTTTTTCAAAGAACCTCTGAGCTGCTCCATGGAGCTTTGGAGTGCATATTCGTTTTTCGCCTCGATCACGTCCATGACAGCCTCTGCCTGGGACAGATCCAGCCTTCCATTCAGAAATGCCCTTTTTGTAAATTCTCCGGGTTCTGCGATTTTTGCACCGTTTTTCAAAACCGTTTCCAGTACTCTTCTGCACGCGTACACGCCGCCGTGGCAGTCAATTTCCACCGTATCTTCCCCGGTAAAGGTCCGCGGCGCATACATGAGCATTACCAGAACCTCATCCACCAGTTTTTCCTCATCATAAATATATCCATAATGAATGGTGTGTGTGGGCATCTCTTTTATTTTTTTCTTTCCGCCCTTGGAACGATAAATTTTTTCAAGAATCTCCATGGCCTGCGGACCGCTGATCCTTATGATCCCGATTCCGGAAGCACTCATCGCGGTGGAGATTGCAGCGATTGTTTTTTCCATATAAACTCCTCACAAAAAAATGTTATCCCAGGGAAAGCACACGCAGTCACGTGTTATTCACGCTTTCACCTAGAATAACATTTTTATTTACTTCAACGCAAGCCTGAGGCTTTCATTTCTAGTATCTTTTTAATTTTACAACTACATGGCGATAGGGTTCTTCACCCTCGCTGATGGTCTCCACAAATTTGTTTCCCTGCAGAGCAGAATGGATGATCCTTCTCTCATAAGGATTCATCGGCTCCAGAACAACCGGTTTTCTTGTCTTCTTTACCTTGTAGGCAATGCCTCTTGCAAGATTTTCCAGTGTTTCTTTGCGGCGGCGTCTGTAATCCTCTGTATCCAGCTTCACACGGATGTAATTGGATCTTCCCTTGTTTACTACAAGACTTGTAAGATACTGAAGAGAATCCAGTGTCTGGCCTCTCTTACCGATGAGAATACCCATATCCTCACCCTCAAAGCTTACCTCCAGACATCCGTCTGTTGTATTGTATTTGGAATTGATCTCCACTTCTCCAAGTTCCATGGAGGAAAATACATCTGCCAGGAATTTCTTTGCGCTGTTTTCGATTTCTTCGATCACTGCAGCATCTGTGATGATTTCTACCGGCTTTCCGGTCTTTACCGGTTTTTCCGGTCTCTCTGCTTTTTCCTGACGAGGCTGTCTTTCCTTTGCAGGTTTCTCTTTGACAGGCTTTTCTTTTTCAGCAGTCTCCTGCTTTGCCGGTTTTTCTTTGACCGGTTTTTCCTGAGGTGCAGGAGCTGCCTTTTTTTCTTTTTTGACCGGCTTCTTATTTTCTTCCTTAATGGTATCCAGCTTTACGGATTCCACTATCTTTTCAATCTCTTCCTGTTCAGAAACGCTGTCAGTCCTGCGCACTTTGATGACTGCCGGCTTGCTGCCAATTCCAAAAAATCCGCTGCTTCCTTCGCTGACTACCTGAATTTCCAACTGGTCACTGGATACGCCAAGTTCAATACATGCCTTTGTGATTGCTTCGCTCTTTGTTTTGGCGGAAAACTGAACGTAATCTCCCATGATAACCCTCCGTTTCTGTTACTTCTTTTTGTTTCTTTCGTTAAAATCTCGAACCATATTTGCTTTGGCTGTAATACTTCCGGGTTTTGCATTCGCTGCTTTCTGGTAAGATTCTTCTAATTTTCTGTTTTTCTCACTGCTGTCTGTATTGCTGATGCCTTTTTCCACAGGCTTGATGTTTCTTGCATTCTGATGGGCCTGGTTTGTGATTTTCTGAGGAGGAAGTCCGGCTTTCTCTCTCTTCTTCTCCAGCTTCTTCATATTCTCGTTGATCAGGTCATCCATATTGATCTTATTCAGATGACGGTTGATGAGAATCTGCTGGATACTTCGCACCACCGCACTGGAAATCCAGTAAATACCAAGACCAACCGGGAATGTGAAACAGAAGATGGCGGACATGATCGGCATGAACATATTCATGGTCTTCATGGAGCCGGCCATTGCGTTGTTTTCGTCATTCTGCACTGCGGCCTGCGGCATCAGTTTGATGTTCAGAACCTGTGTTGCCCAGGAAAGCAGAGGAATCATAAGAGCTGCAATTGCCAGAAGGATTGCGCCGCCGGCAAAAGCTGCCTTGATATAGTTCCACGGCTGATCCGCGATGTTCAGTCCGAAGAAATTCTGCATTCCGGAAATTTCTGCTGCTGTTGTGTTAATTGCATCTGAGAAAGAGGAAAATTCCTTCATCTCAGAAAGCTGTGCCCACTGAGAAGGGGACAGCGCGTACAAAAAGTCAATGACAGAGTTCTTTGTCACAACATCATTTTCCATGATGAGACGAACTCGGGTCATGTTGTTGTCTGTTACAAATTTGCTCAAAATATCAGAGTAACCGCTGACACTTACAATGTTGTTCATAACATTGGTAAAAACTGCCTTTACACTGTCAACATACGCAGGAATATTCTGGATAACCTGCCACAATGCCATCAAAATGGGGAACTGTATCAAAAGCTGCACACAGCTTCCGGTAGGAGACACTCCATATTTCTGATAGATGGCCTGCTGCTCTTCCATCATTTTTTGCTGAGAAACCTGATCCTTTTTCCCTGCATATTTTTTCTGTACCTTCTGGATCTCCGGCTGCATGACAGCAGAAAGCTTGGAAAATTTCTGCTGTTTGATCTGCAGCGGCGTCATGAGAAGGTAAATGATGATACTGAAAATAATGATACAGAGACCAAGATTCTGAATACTGAACAAGCCATCCAGCATCTTGTAGATTCCATTCATGATCCATCCCATTACAGATGCGATGGGACCAATAATGAATGAATTACTCTTGGTTGCCAAAAACATTTCCAATTTCATTTCCTCCTAGAGTCTGACAAAAATAGTCTGTCCTTTTATGGCACGGGGTCATACCCTCCATGAGAAAAGGGATTGCACCGCAAAATCCTCCATACTGCCAGAATGCTTCCCTTCACTGCGCCATATTTTTCAATAGCTTCCAATCCATACTGAGAACATGTGGGAATATAAGGACATTTTGTTCTCTTCATCGGCGATAAATATTTTTGATAGAGACGAATCATTTTAATCAGAAATTTTTTTATCATTTTTCTTACCTGCAATTTTATTCTTTCCTGCCAGATGCAAAAGAGCGCTTTCTATTTCCCTGTAGCTTTTATCCTTTGCCGCAGGTCTTGCCACTACGACTACATCATAGCCAATTTCAAAAAAATCTTCATTTAAACGATAGCTTTCCCTTATCAACCTGGTGATTCTGTGGCGTACCACACTGTTTCCTACTTTTTTGCTTACTGATATTCCCAGACGATTCTCCATGTGCTGATTTTTCAGCACGTACATCACCAGAAGCCGATTTGCATTTGATGTTCCTTGTCTGTAAACGATTTTGAAATCTCTGTTTTTCTTTAAGGACTCCGAGTTTTTCATCGAATCCTCCTTTTTTCTTCGTTATAGAAGAAAAGACCACATGACTGCGGTCTTATGCTGATAATTGCTTTCTTCCTTTTAATCTTCTTGCAGCTAATACTTTGCGTCCGCCCTTTGTGCTCATACGCGCTCTGAATCCATGAACCTTTGCTCTGGATCTCTTCTTCGGCTGAAATGTCATTTTCATAGGTAAGGCACCTCCTTTATCTATTTTCCGTTATTTCATTAACATAAGAGAACATCATTACAATTATATTCATAAAGCTTATTTTCGTCAAGTACTAATTCCATATATGTCCTCAATGTTGACAAAAAAAAGGTTTACGTAAGATTATCCACAAAATTGTGGATAACTTGTGGATAACTACCGTTTTTATCAAAACTTTTTCCACTTTTGGTACCCCAGTTTTACACAAGAACACATTTTCCCCCAGAAATAGAGCCATTTCGACAGTGTAAAACTATTTTTCAAAAATTGCATAGTTTTCCACATTTTCCTTTGAAAGATATCTTTTAGGCATTGCGCAAAACTCTTATTTATTATAATATATAAAAGGATATTTATGTCCTTTTGGGACTTGACGTACATAAACAAGACATAAATATAACACCTTTATAAAACAGAATATAAAGTGGAGGAACCGGGAGAACAAAAATGGACATCTTAAAGGAAAAATGGGAAGAAATACTGCAGGCTGTCCGTGTGGAATACGATCTTGCAGATATTTCTTTTAATACATGGCTCAAGCCCCTGGAGGTTTATGAAGTAAAAAATAATACGGTCACAGTCGTAATTCCCGCGGAACAGGGAACTATGGGACTTGGCTACATCACCAAACGCTACAAAATCCCGCTGCAGATCACAATCTGCAACGTGATCGGCCTTGCGGACTGCGAGGTTGAATTTATTTTGTCAAGCGAGGTGCAGAAAAAAGAAACTTCTTATAATAATACTTATACACAGGACAGCCGTTTTGAAGAAGCGCATCTGAATCCAAAATATACCTTTGATACCTTTGTCGTGGGAAGCAACAACAAATTTGCCCAGGCGGCATCCCTTGCAGTAGCGGAATCTCCGGGAGAAGCATACAATCCTCTGTTTATCTACGGCGGAGCTGGTCTTGGAAAAACCCATCTTATGCATTCCATCGGACATTACATTTTGGAAAACAACAAAGACAGCAAGGTTTTGTACGTGACAAGTGAGGAATTTACCAACGAGCTGATTGAAACCATCCGTAACGGAAACAATACAGCCATGACAAAATTCCGTGAAAAATACAGAAATATCGATGTTCTTCTGGTAGACGATATTCAGTTCATCATTGGAAAGGAATCCACACAGGAAGAATTTTTCCATACCTTCAACAGTCTTCACAGCGCGAAAAAACAGATTATCATATCCTCCGATAAACCGCCGAAAGATATGGAAATTTTGGAGGAACGCTTCCGTTCCCGATTCGAATGGGGACTCATCGCAGATATCACGCTGCCGGACTATGAAACACGAATGGCAATCCTTCACAAAAAAGAAGAACTGGACGGCTACAACATCAGCGAGGACGTGATCCAGTATATTGCCAACAATATCAAATCCAACATCCGGGAGCTGGAAGGCGCTTTTAATAAAGTAGTCGCTTTCGCCAAGCTTGAAAAAAGAGAGATTGATCTTGAACTTGCCGAACAGGCTCTGAAGGATATCATTTCTCCCGATGAAAAAAAGGTGATCACACCGGAATATATCATTTCTATGGTTGCAGAGCATTTCAGCGTTACCGCTGCAGATATCTGCGGAAACAAAAGAAATTCCAAGATCGTGGTTCCCAGACAGGTTGCCATGTATCTCTGCAGAGAAATTATTTCCACACCTTTGAAATCCATCGGCAAAAGCCTTGGAAACAGAGACCATACAACGGTTATGCACGGTATTGAAAAAATCGAACACGAGATCAGCGTAGACGATAACCTGAAAAACACAGTGGAAATCCTCAAGAAAAAGATTAATCCACATGTTTAAGGCCTTTTTCCACATAAGCGGTGTATAAGGTGTTTATAACCCCCTATGAGATGTTGATAATTTTTTTGCTCAAATTTTCAAAATTATTTCGCACAATTTATACACATACTTAAAGTTGTCCTTTCCCTAGAGTTATCCAACCTCAAAACCTTAGGAATTACGGGGCTTTAAGAAGTTTTTCACATATTCACAGCCCCTACGGCGACGAATACGAATTTCTTTTATAATATTATTTATAAAAAAACCACATCACCCAGGAAAGGAGTTTTACACATTATGAAAATTATCTGCTCTAAAAACAGCTTACTGAAGAGCGTCAGCATTTCATTAAAAGCAGTTCCTTCCAAGACCACCATGCCAATTTTGGAATGTATCTTAATCGATGCATCTGCCAGTCAGATCAAATTTACAACCAATGATATGGAACTTGGCATTGAAACCATTGTTGAAGGAACCATTGTCGAAAGAGGAATTGTGGCTCTGGATGCAAAAATTTTCTATGAAATTATAAGAAGACTTCCGGACAATGATGTAACCATCGTGACAGATGATAAATTTACAGCCACCATTACCTGTGAAAAAGCAAAATTTAATATTCCTGGAAAATCAGGAGAAGATTTTGCTTACCTCCCCCTGATCGAAAGAGAAGAGTCCCTGACAATCTCACAATATACCTTAAAAGAAATGATTCGTCAGACAATTTTCTCTATTGCTGTAAATGAGAACAACAAATTGATGACCGGAGAACTTTTTGAGATTAAAGACAACTGTCTGAAGGTTGTTTCTCTGGATGGCCACCGGATTGCGATTCGAAAAATGGCTCTGAAAAAGAATTATGAGGACCGCAAGGTGGTGGTTCCGGGAAAAACGCTGAATGAAATCAGCAAGATTCTTTCCGGAGAAATGGATGATATGGTAAGTATTTTCTTTACAAAAAACCATATCTTATTTGAGTTTGACCAGACCATGGTTGTTTCCCGTCTTATTGAGGGAGAATATTTTCGGATTGAACAGATGCTTTCCAGTGATTACGAAACAAAGCTGTCTATAAACAAAAAAGAATTTTTGAATTGTATTGACCGGGCAACCCTTTTGGTAAGAGAGGGGGATAAAAAACCGATCATCATTCATATCACAGATAATAAGATGGAACTTCGCATTGATTCTGCCATGGGTTCCATGAATGAAGATATTGATATTGAGAAGGACGGAAAAGACATTTTAATTGGCTTTAATCCCAAATTTTTGATCGATGCGCTGAAAGTAATTGATGATGAGATGATTCATATTTATCTGGTAAATCCCAAAGCGCCGTGCTTTATCCGGGATGATGAGGAGAATTATACATATTTGATTCTTCCGGTAAATATCAATCAGAACCAGGTACGATAAGGGGAAGGATATGGAGATTCAGATTCGGGATGAATTTATAAAACTCGGACAGGCGTTAAAGCTTGCCGGTGTTGTAGAAGACGGAGTGGAAGCAAAATATGTGATTACAGAGGGGCTTGTAAAAGTAAACGGGGAAACTGATTTGCGCAGGGGCCGCAAAGTATATGACAGCGATGTGATCTCTTACAACGGACAGGAAATAAAAATAATCGGGGGCAGGAATGCATATTGAATCCATTCAGCTTTCCAACTTCAGGAATTATGAAAGTCTTTATATGGAATTTGACAAAGGAACGAATATTCTGTATGGAGACAATGCCCAGGGAAAGACGAATATCCTGGAATCCGTATATCTGTGCGGAACCAGCAAATCCCATAAGGGGAGTAAGGATAAAGAGATGATTCGTTTTCAAAACGAAGAATCCCATATTCGTATGATGGTAAAAAAAGAGGGTCTGTCTTACAAAATTGATATGCACCTTCGGAAAAACAGGGCTAAAGGAGTTGCCATCAACGGACTTCCCATAAAAAAAGCCAGAGAGCTTCTCGGGGTGGTCAATCTGGTTTTCTTTTCTCCGGAAGATTTGAATATCATCAAAAACGGTCCGGGGGAACGAAGACGGTTTCTGGATTTGGAGCTTTGTCAGCTTGACAGCGTATATATTACCGAGCTTGCCGGATATAACCATATTGTCAATCAGAGAAATAAGCTTTTGAAGGATCTGCTTCATCAGCCGAAGCTTAAGGATACCCTGGATATCTGGGATATGCAGATGGTAAAATATGGGTGTCAGATTATTCGGAAAAGAAAAAACTTTATCTGTGAATTAAACGAAATTATCCGGGACATTCACCGGAACCTTACAGGCAAAACAGAAGAAATCCATGTGATCTACGAGCCAAATGTAAACGAGGAAGAGTTTGAACTGCTTCTCTTGAAAAACAGAGACAGGGATATTCGTATGAAATTAAGCTCTACCGGTCCGCATCGGGATGATTTTTGTGTAATGGTCAACGGAATTGACATTCGTAAATACGGTTCCCAGGGACAGCAGCGGACAGCCGCGCTTTCTTTGAAGCTGTCGGAGATTTATCTGGTAAAGAAAAAGATCAAGGATACGCCGGTGCTTCTTCTGGATGATGTGCTCTCCGAACTTGACAGAAATCGTCAGACATACCTTCTGGACAGCATTCATGATATCCAGACCCTGATCACCTGTACAGGTCTTGATGATTTTGTAAGCCATCAGTTTGAAATCAACAAGGTTTTTCAGGTTGTGAAAGGAAATGTCTACCTTCCATACCAGAAATAAATGAAAAAATGAAATAAAGTTTTTTGACAAGAAAAAGGGCATATGTTACACTGTTTTTAATTACGGAAAGTTGGTGAATATCTTGGATAAAGAAGAATTTCGAATCAAACTGGAAGAAATCAATCACCTGGTAGAGAAAAAAGATTACAAAGGTGCGATGAGCGTTGTTGACAGCATTGACTGGCGTCGGGTAAAAAATGTCCGCACCCTGTGTGTGGTAGGTGAGATTTATGCCGCAAACAAACGCTATGAAGACAGCCGGGAAATCTTTTTGCTTGCATACCACAGAGCTTCCATTGGAAAAAATATACTCTATCGCTTGATCGAAGTATCTCTGAAAATGGGAGATGTGGAAGAAGCAGAGGAATTCTATAATGAATTTCTGGAGATTGCCCCCAATGACAATACCAAATATATTTTGCAGTACAAAATATACAAAGAAAAGGGCGCTTCTTTAGAAGCGCAGATCAAAATTCTCGAGGAATATAAGGAGCGGGAATTTACAGAGAAATGGACGTATGAACTGGCCAAGCTTTACTACAAGGCAGGGGACAAAGAAAAATGTTTAAGTCTCTGTGACGAGATGGTTCTGTGGTTCAGCGAGGGAAGCTATGTGATGAAAGCGCTTGATCTGAAGATGCGGATGGGCGTTCTCACGGGAGAAGAAAAAGAGAAATACGAAAAGCAGTTTGTTCCCAAGCTTCTTGCACCGGAAGACGCAGAGCTTCTCAAAGAAAAGAAAGCTTCCGAAGCACCGGAAGAAGGTTTCTCCGAAGGGCCTGCGATTGAGAGCATTCGTATCCGCAGCGACAAGGATTTAAGCGATGCGGAAACTTTGCAGGATAAGATTTCCAAGGGATTCAGGGATATTTTCGGCTCCAAGAAGAAGGAGGAAGAAGAGGAATCCTTGCAGGAAGAGGATCCCGCAGAGGAAATTCCTGAGGAAATGATCAAGCAGACGATTTCCAAAGAAGAATTTGCAGAGATCCCTCAGCTGGAAAAAGAAGGTGCTGCTCCGACTCCGGCTGCAGAGATGAAAATGCCGGAACTGAATATTCCGGAAAGTATAAAAAAACCGGAAATCGTAATGCCAAGCTTTATTATGGGAAGCATGGATGAAATTGCAGCCTCTGTGGAAGAAGAGCGCAAAGAAAAAGAAGAGCAGCCGAATCCGGAAGAAGAGGACTTTGATTTCAATTTGGAAGACACCATTCTTGCTGCGGCTTCCGCCCAGGGAATCGATATTCCGGACAAGACAGAAGAGGAAGAAGCTCTGCCCTGCGAGGAGGAGTCTTCTGTTGAAGAAAAAAGCGAAACAGAAGAAGCTTTAGAACTGGAAGAAGAGCCGATGACAGAGGAAGACCTTCAGAGAGCGGAAGAAGAATTTCTGAATGGAGGCTCTGCGGAAAGAGAAGAAGAATTTGATTCGGAGCTTTTTGAGGAGACCATTCAGGAGGAAGGTCAGGAAGAGCCTTCACTGGAAGAGCTTCATCTCACAGAGGAAGAAGAGCTGGAGCAGTTTATTGATTCCATGAAACCGGCGGATGACAGAGATGCGTTGGATATTGTGCCAAGAGCTTCCGAGCTGGATGATGCCGAAAAGAAGCTTTTCACCTATTTTGCAAAAATTCCGGGAATGAAGGAACAGATCGTGGAAGCGCTGACAGATGTACAGGAAGCTGCCGCTGACAGTACCTCCAAAACAGGAAATATCATTGTGATGGGCGGAAAGGAAACAGGAAAAACAAGGCTGATCGGAAGTCTGATTCCTGCAATCTGTCGGGAACTGAATCTGGAAGCTGCAAAGGTTGCCTATGTTTTTGCAGAGCAGATCAACGGAAAAAATATTTCCGCTATGGTGCAGAAGCTTTCCGGAGGATTTTTTGTGATTGAAAATGCAAATCAGCTTACGCAGGAAACCGCGGATCAGCTGGAAAAAGCCATGGATGCGGATACCGAAGGAATGATCGTGATCCTTGAGGACGAAAAAATCGGAATGCGCAAATTGATCGCGAGATTTCCGAAGCTTGCCAAAAAGTTCACCTCTGTGATCAATATTCCGGTATTTACCAACGATGAGCTGGTGATGTTTGCAAAAGTGTATACAAAAGAAAACGGATACCGGATTGACCAGATGGGCCTGCTTGCCCTCTATAATCTGATCGGAATCAATCAGAAAGAGGATGAGCCCATGTGTATTGGAATTGTAAAAGAAATGCTCGACAATGCCATGGCAAAAACCCGTGGAAAATTTAAAAAGAGCGTATCCAAAAAGCGGATCGACCGGGACGGTTTTATCACGCTTTACGAAAAAGATTTTATTTAAAAATATAGAAAGTCAGGATGTATGAATATGGCCGAACCTTATCTTGGAAACCCGAAATATACCATTGAAGTTCTTCAAAAGTATGATTTTGCATTTCAGAAAAGGTTCGGTCAGAATTTTTTGATCGATACCCATGTTCTGGAAAAAATCATTGCAGCAGCGCAGATCACAAAAGACGATTTTGTGCTGGAAATAGGTCCCGGCATCGGAACGCTGACGCAGTATCTGGCGCAGGCTGCAGGAGAAGTGGCTGCAGTGGAAATCGATAAATCCCTGATTCCTATTCTCAAAGACACCTTGAATGGTTGGGATAATGTGGAAGTGATCAACGAGGATATCCTGAAGGTAGATATCCGAAAACTCGCAGAGGAAAAAAATCATGGAAAACCCATCAAGGTGGTTGCGAATCTTCCTTACTACATTACCACCCCGATCATTATGGGACTTTTTGAAAATCAGGTGCCTATGGATTCCATTACCATTATGATACAGAAAGAGGTTGCGGACCGGATGCAGGTCGGACCGGGAACAAAGGATTATGGAGCGCTTTCTTTGGCAGTGCAGTATTATGCAAAGCCCTCCATTGTAGCCAATGTGCCGCCGAACTGCTTTATGCCAAGACCAAAGGTAGGCAGTGCAGTGATCAGACTGGAGCGCTATCAGGAGCCGCCGGTTCAGGTGGAGGATGAACGCCAGATGTTTCGGATCATCCGGGCATCGTTTAACCAGAGAAGAAAAACGCTTGTCAATGGGCTAAAGAATGCACAGGACATTCCTTTTACAAAGGAACAGATTGAGGAAGCGCTCACAAGCTGCGGATTTTCGTTGAATATCCGAGGCGAAGCGCTTGATCTTGCTGAATTTGCGGCACTTTCCAATGCGTTTTCAAAAATGACAAAATAAAAAGTATCCGGTGGCTGGCCGGATACTTTTTGATTATATAATAAAAAAGGAAGGAGAGTCGATTATCTCCGAAGAGATAATCAACATATGAAAAAGAAAAATTTTATTTTACAAGCATAGTATAGCCGGAAATTATGAGAAAATCATGTTTATCTTGTAAAAAAATGGTGAACGAAAACAGAATGTTTTATGAATTTGAAAATAGACAGAGCATATAGCCTATAAAATGGTGGGCAAAATTGATTTTGTGAAAGATTTATTTAATGAAAAAACTTATAACTATACAAAATATACAATGGAAATAAAAAATAAAAGAAAAGAGGATATTAGAATTTTATAAAAAAACAGATATGCACAAAAATAAATTGTGCAAATAAACTAAAATTTCACTAAATGTTCATATTTTGTTCATTTTTAATTGTTATGATAATAACAGTTCGAAAGAACTGCTGAATGAAGATGTAATGAGAATCATTACACATACAATTTTTTCATAATAATTGCCCCGGTAAACCACTACCGGGGCACTCCTCGTTTTTGGAGGATTTTTTAATGAGGCATTTCGCCGTATTTCTGAATTTCGTTATTCAATTCTTCCATTCGTTTATCCAAATCAGCAATATATTTTGCACAGTCTCTAAGCTCCTGCGAGATGTAGTCCGGACCGTCCCCCTCAAATTTATAGTGGATCTTGTGCTCCAGAGTTGCCCAGAAATCCTGTGCTACTGTCCGTATCTGTATTTCTACCTTGGTGTCGATAATGGCATCCGAGAGAAACACAGGTACGGTCACAAGCATGTGATAGCTTCGATAGCCGCTCTTTTTGGGATTTTTCATATAATCCTTTACGGAAAGAATGGTGAGATCGCCCTGTTTGCTCAGCATATCCGCAATTTTGTAAATGTCTGAGGTGAAGGAGCAGGTGATCCGGATTCCTGCAATGTCATTGACATAGCGGACCATGTTTTCTATGGAGCTTTCATATCCATGACGTTTTAGCTTTTTTACAATACTGGTGGAAGTTTTGATTCTTGAATTGACATGCTCAATGGGATTGTATTTGTGCCGGTTTTTAAATTCGTCGTTTAGAATGTCAATTTTTGTATTAATGCTTTTCAGCGCGGAGGTATAAAGAAAAATAACCATTTCCCAGTCATTGATCTCTTTGATATCCCGCAGTGGTACTGATTTTTGCTGCATACCTATATCCTTTCAAAAAATAAGAGGTTACAATCTTTACTATAGCAGTTATTAAACGTCAAGGCAATAGAAACCAGAATGTGTTTCCATTCAAAGATTAAGTGTGTTATACTGCACTTAGAAATAGACATTCAGGTGAAAAGATGTACAGAAATTGAGAAAAGAGGTATTGGATCATGGCAGAGACAATGAAAGATTACGAGGCAGAGCTGGAAGCATCCTTCAAGAAGATCGAAGAAGGAGATATTCTTACAGGAACAGTGATCAGTGTGGATGAAAAAGAAGTGATTCTTGATTTAAGATATTATGCAGAGGGAATTATACCGGCGGAAAATTACAGCAGAGAGCCTGGATTTTCCATAAAGGATCAGGTACATGTGGGCGATGAGGTGTCTGCCACGGTTGTGAGACGAGATGACGGACACGGAAATATTCTTCTTTCCAGGATTGAGGCAGCCGATATTCTGGCCTGGGATAAGCTTTTGGAACTGAAGGAATCAAAAGAGATTCTGGAGGTTGTGGTTAAGGATGTAGTAAAAGCGGGAGTGATCGCTTATGTAGAAGGTGTGCGCGGCTTTATTCCGGCATCGAAGCTTTCTCTTTCCTATGTGGAAAATCTGGAGGATTATCTGGATAAGTCCATAGAAGTACAGGTATTTGATGTGGATAAGGATCAGAAACGGTTAATTCTTTCCGCAAAGGAGATACTGAAAGAAAGAGCAGAAGAGCAGCGCAAAAAGAGCATTTCCAATGTACAGGTAGGCTTTGTCACAGAGGGCACGGTAGAAAGCCTTCAGCCTTACGGCGCCTTTGTAAATCTTGGAAACGGCCTTTCCGGTCTGGTGCATATTTCCCAGATTTGCGAAAAGAGAATCAAAAAACCTTCTGAGGTGCTTGCAGAGGGAGATAAAGTAAAGGTAAAAGTAATTGCCATCAAAGACGGAAAATTGAGTCTCAGCATCAAGGAAGCTTCGGACATGATGGCAAAAGAAATCGAAGAGGAAGTGATCGAGCTTCCCGATGCAAAGGAACAGGCATCCACATCGCTGGGAGCTCTGTTTGCCAACCTTAAGCTGGATAAATAAACGACAGGTGAATGTGAATGAAAAATCAGGAGAAAATATTTGTCATCGGACACAAAAATCCGGATACGGATTCTATCTGTTCAGCCATTGCCTATGCGGATATCAAAAACCGCACTATGCAGGAAAAGAAATATGTTCCGAAGAGGGCCGGACAGATCAATGAGGAGACCCAGTATGTGCTGAATTATTTTGGCGTACAGGCTCCGGGGTATATTGGAAACATTGGCACGCAGGTAAAAGACATGGATATTCGGATCAGCCCGGAGGTGGACAAAACCATGTCTCTGAAAAATGCCTGGGATCTTATGCGGGAGAACAGCATTGTAACGCTTCCCATTCGGGACAAAGAGGGCGTGCTGGAGGGACTTCTCACCATTGGAGATATTGCGCAGACGTATATGGACACCACGGACAGTTATCTTCTTTCCAACGCAAGGACACAGTACAAACGGATCGCAGAGACCCTGGACGGTGTGATCCTGGAAGGAAATGAACACGGATATTTTGTGGACGGCAAGGTTCTTGTCGGAACGGCGAATCCGGAGATGATGAAGCAGTATATTGAGGAAAATGATATGCTGATCCTGGGCGACAGAACCGAGGATCATCTTCAGGCCATCAAGCAGAATGTGAGCTGTATTATTGTGGGAATGGGAATTGAAGTATCTGAGGAGGTTTTAAAGCTTGCTCATGAGAGAAATATCATTGTGATCATGTCTCCCTACGATACGTTTACCATATCCAGGCTGATCAATCAGAGTATTCCTGTAAAATTTATTATGAAAAAGGACAATCTGATCACCTTTTCCACGGAGGATTTTACAGACGATATTCAGGATGTGATGATCAAGAACCGGCATCGGGCATTTCCGGTCATCAATAAGCGGGGAAAATGTATCGGAACCATATCCAGGCGAAATTTTCTGGACATGCATAAGAAAAAAGTTGTGCTGGTAGACCACAATGAAAAAGGCCAGGCCGTGGAAAACATTGAAAAGGCGGATATTCTGGAAATCATAGATCATCATAAGCTGGGCTCGCTGGAAACGATCAATCCGATTTCTTTCAGAAATCAGCCGGTGGGCTGTACAGCGACGATCCTCTACCAGATGTACGGCGAGCAGAGACTGGATATTTCTCCGACCATTGCAGGGCTTTTGTGCGCAGCCATCATTTCGGATACGCTGATGTTCCGCTCACCTACCTGTACTTTGCAGGACAAAATGGCTGCCGGTGCATTGGCATTGATTGCCGGGATTGATATTCCGGAATTTGCAAAAGCTATGTTTAAAGCAGGAAGCAACCTGAAGGATAAGGCACCGGAGGAGATTTTTTATCAGGATTACAAAAAATTTATCGCAGAGGGAAATGTTACCTTCAGTGTTGGGCAGATCAGCTCCATGGATGCGGAAGAGCTGAAAACCATCCGCGAAAAACTGAAGCCGTTCCTCATAAGCGAATGCGGGCGTCATGGGGTTTCCATGGTTTATTTCATGCTCACAAATATTATCGACGAATCCACAGAGCTTCTTTTTTATGGAGAAGGAAGCGAGGAGCTGGCAAAAATGGCGTTTCACATGGAGCCGGAGGATGGAAGCATGAAGCTTGCAGGGGTGGTTTCCAGGAAGAAACAGCTGATTCCTGCCATGATGGAGGCGGTTCAGCTTCTTCAGAACGATTTCAGTTAGAAAGGAATGCGTATGGCGAAACAAGTCTGGAAACCGGGAAATATGCTCTATCCTCTGCCGGCGGTGATGGTAAGCGTGACAGATGGAAAAGGGCAGGACAATATTATCACCATTGCCTGGGCAGGCACGGTATGTACCAATCCGCCCATGGTGTCCATTTCTGTGCGTCCCTCTCGCTATTCCTATGAAATGCTGAAGGAAACGGGAGAATTTGTCATAAATCTCACAACAGAGGACCTGGCTTTTGCCACAGATTTCTGCGGCGTTCGTTCCGGAAGAGACGTGGACAAATTCAGGGAAATGCATCTTACCAAAGAAAAAGCGCAGTTTGTGAAAGCGCCCATGATAGGCGAGGCTCCGGTATGTATTGAATGCAGGGTTCGGGAAATAAAAGAGCTTGGCTCTCATCATATGTTTCTCGCAGATGTCCTGGCCGTGCACGCGGAGGAAGAATATATGGATGAAAAGGGCAAATTTCATCTGAATTTGTCGAAGCTTCTGGTTTATTCCCATGGAAAATATCTCGCAACGGGCAAATGTCTCGGGACTTTTGGCTTTAGTGTAAAAAAGAAGAAAAACAAAGGGAAACGTTAGATATTTTAGAAAGGATTGCGATATCAGGTGGCTTGTGCTAAAATGAAAAATGCAAAAACAAACAATATTACGTTGATTGGCATGCCAGGCGCCGGCAAAAGCACATTAGGAGTGGTTCTTGCCAAGGTTCTTGGATATGAGTTTTTAGATTCAGACCTTCTGATCCAGAAGCAGGAAAAAAGAAAGCTTCACAGGATCATTGAGGAGGAAGGGTACGAAGGATTCCGACAGATTGAAAACAGGGTGAATGCATCCATAGAAGCAGAAGAGACCGTAATTGCCACAGGCGGAAGTGTGATTTACTGCCAGGAGGCAATGGAGCATCTCAGATCAATCAGCACAGTGGTGTATCTCAGGCTCCCTCTGGAAGCCCTTTCTAAGAGGCTGGGCAATTTGAAGGGACGAGGTGTTCTGCTGAAAGAGGGACAGACTCTTGAGAGTCTTTATCTGGAAAGAAGCCCACTTTATGAAAAATATGCAGACGTGATCGCAGAGGAAGAAGGGAAAAATCTGGAGGAGAGTCTGCAGGAGGTTTTATACAGGTTACAGGGGGAATTATAAATTTTTGTTTACAAATACAGAAAATGTGTTATAATATGAAATTGACTTTGAAAAAGTGGACCTGCATGGATGAATTTGTAAGCAGAAAATTACCGACGGAGTAGAATAATATAGAGGTGTGTTATGGAACAGTATGTGATTAAAGGTGGTAACCCTCTGGTTGGCGAAGTAGAAATTGCAGGTGCAAAAAATGCAGCCCTTGCGATTCTTGCAGCGGCAATTATGACGGATGAGACCATTCTGATCGAGAACCTGCCGGATGTCAGAGACATTAATGTCCTGCTTGAGGCGATTGCCGGTATTGGAGCGCAGGTAGAACGTGTCAGCCGGTCTACTGTAAAAATCAATGGTTCTACCATTGGCGATGTAAGTGTAGATTACGAATATATCAAAAAAATCAGAGCTTCTTACTATCTGCTCGGAGCTCTTCTCGGAAAATATAAACATGCGGAAGTTCCGCTTCCGGGCGGCTGCAACATCGGAAGCCGTCCTATCGACCAGCATCTGAAGGGATTCAGGGCACTTGGAGCAGATGTGGACATCCTTCACGGAGCTATTGTGGCCAAGGCGAAGAATTTGAGAGGAAGTCATATTTTCCTGGATGTGGTTTCGGTTGGTGCTACCATTAATATCATGATGGCAGCTTCCATGGCTCCTGGAAGAACGATCATCGAGAATGCGGCCAGAGAGCCTCATGTGGTGGATGTTGCCAACTTCCTGAACAGCATGGGAGCGAACATCAAGGGTGCGGGAACCGATGTCATCCGCATCAGAGGTGTAGAGAAGCTTCACCGCACAGAATACTCCATTATCCCGGATCAGATCGAAGCGGGAACCTTTATGTTTGCAGCTGCTGCCACAGGCGGAGATGTGACGGTTAAGAATGTCATTCCGAAGCATCTGGAAGCAACCACCGCAAAGCTGGAGGAAATCGGCTGTGAGGTAGAGGAATTTGATGATGCGGTTCGTGTACGCGCAGGGCGCAAGCTTTACCGCACACATGTCAAAACCCTTCCCTATCCCGGATATCCTACGGATATGCAGCCGCAGATAGCAGTGACGCTTGCCCTTGCGGAGGGAACCAGCATTGTGACAGAGAGTATTTTTGAGAATCGTTTCAAATATGTGGATGAGCTGGCGCGTATGGGCGCCAACATCAAGGTAGAGGGAAACACCGCTATCATTGATGGTGTGGAAAGTCTTACCGGAGCCAGAGTCAGCGCACCGGATCTTCGGGCAGGGGCAGCGCTTGTGATTGCAGGGCTTGCCGCTCAGGGTGTGACGGTTGTGGACGATATTGTATATATCCAGAGAGGATACGAGAATTTTGAGGAAAAGCTCAGAAGTCTTGGAGCAGAAATTGAGCGGGTTTCCAGCGAAAAAGAAATTCAGAAATTCCGTCTCCGCGTAGGATGATTTTTCAAAAAAATATATAGCGAAAGCCTTTTATTCAGAGTGGTGGAGGTACAAAGGACCTGGGAAGCCACGGCAACCCCTTTTTGGAGGAAGGTGCCAACCTGAGCGAGTATTCGAACAATAAGAGGATTGTTTCAAAAATGTAAGCAGTCCGGTCTTTGTCGGGCTGCTTTGTATTATATAAAAAAATGATTACACAAAAGGAGAAAAGATACCATGGAAAAAATTTTGTTTACTTCCGAATCTGTAACCGAAGGTCATCCGGACAAAATGTGCGATGCCATTTCCGATGCCATTCTGGATGCCCTTATGAAGGAAGATCCTATGAGCCGTGTAGCCTGCGAGACAGCAGCTACCACAGGACTTGTTCTGGTCATGGGAGAGATCACCACCAACGCTTATGTGGACATTCAGAAGATCGTCCGCGACACGATTCGTGAAATCGGTTATACCAGAGGCAAATTCGGCTTTGATGCAGACACCTGTGGTGTGATCGTTTCTATTGATGAGCAGTCTGCAGATATTGCTCTTGGCGTGGACAAGGCGCTGGAAGCGAAGATGGGTGAGGATGAGATTGACGCAATTGGCGCCGGCGACCAGGGAATCCAGTTCGGCTATGCATCCAACGAGACAGAGGAGTATATGCCTTATGCCATTAATATGGCGCATAAACTGGCACGCCGCCTTACTGAGGTTCGCAAAAACGGCACGCTTCCTTACCTGCGTCCGGACGGAAAAACACAGGTAACGGTAGAATACAGTCCGGAGGGAAAACCCATGCGTATTGACGCGGTGGTCTGCTCCACACAGCATGACCCCGAAGTAAGTCAGGAACAGATCCATGAGGATATCCGCAAGTATGTTATGGATGCCATTATCCCGCAGGATATGGTGGATGAAGATACCAAATATTTTATCAATCCCACAGGCCGTTTTGTGATCGGCGGACCGCACGGCGACAGCGGTCTTACCGGACGTAAGATCATCGTGGATTCCTATGGCGGAACCGGCCGTCACGGCGGCGGCGCTTTTTCCGGAAAGGACTGCACAAAGGTAGACCGTTCCGCAGCATATGCAGCACGTTACGTGGCAAAAAATATTGTTGCGGCAGGCCTTGCAGATAAATGTGAAATCCAGCTCTCTTATGCCATCGGTGTTGCACATCCTACCTCCATTAATGTGGATACTTTTGGAACAGGACGCCTTCCGGAGACCAAGCTTGTGGAAATCATCCGCGAAAACTTTGATCTTCGTCCGGCAGGAATCATCAAAATGCTGGATCTGCGTCGTCCGATTTACAAGCAGACAGCTGCTTACGGACATTTTGGCCGCACAGATGTAGATCTTCCCTGGGAGCATCTGGATAAGGTTGAGGATCTGAAGAAATATCTTGTGTAAGAAAATCAAATAAAGAAACATAAACGAAACTGCTGCAAAAACAGCCTAGGCAATAGCACCGCCGGGGGATTTTGCGGCAGTTCTTTTTATAGAAAATTTAGAGATGAAAATGCGGCTTTATGGTATAATAAAAACATTGAATGAATGCAGGACGAAGACGCAGAAGGAAGGGAGGAATTTAAGACGAAACTAAAATCACGGATCATAGTGGGCTTTGTGATGATCATTCTTGTTCCTCTGCTTTTGTTTGCGGCAACCCTGTATGGAATGGCCCAGTCTCAGAATTTAAGCCAGCCACAGACGGCGGAGATCGTGATGGAGACAGAGGGGAGCGGTTATGAAGGAATTGCCATTGCCCAGTCAAACGGAAGGACGCAGATCCAGATTATGGTGAAGGATCTGTTTCTGGCAGCCTTTATTATTTTGATATTTACAGCTATGGCAGTCGGACTGTGGATTTACCGCAGCATTGCCGCGCCTCTTGTGAAGCTGAAGAAAGCCACGCAGAATATCAAAGAAGGAAATCTGGATTTTGTGCTGGATGTGGAGGGAAATGACGAGTTTTCTGATCTGTGCCAGGATTTTGAAGAAATGCGGATCCGACTGAAAGAATCTGCGGAAGAAAAGCTGGTCATGGACAAGGAAAATAAAGAGCTCATCAGCAATATTTCCCATGATTTAAAAACACCCATTACCGCGGTAAAGGGGTATGTAGAAGGGATTATGGACGGTGTTGCAGACACGCCGGAGAAAATGGACCGCTATGTGCGCACCATTTATAATAAAACCAATGAAATGGATCATCTTATCAATGAGCTGACCTTTTATTCAAAAATTGATACCAATCGTATTCCCTATACATTCAGCAAGCTGAATGTGGAAGCGTATTTTAATGACTGTGCCGAGGAGCTTGGCCTTGAAATGGGAACAAGGGGGATCGAGCTGGTATATGCAAATTATGTGGATTCCGATGTGATCGTGATTGCGGACGGAGAGCAGATCCGCCGTGTGATTCACAACATCGTGAGCAATTCCGTCAAATATATGGATAAGAAAAAAGGAATCATCCAGATGCGCATCAAAGATGTGGGGGATTTCATCCAGGTGGAAATAGAGGACAATGGAAAAGGCATCGGGGCGAAGGATCTAACCTGTATTTTTGACCGATTTTACCGCACGGATGTATCGAGGAATTCGTCTAAGGGCGGAAGCGGAATCGGACTTTCTATTGTCAAGAAAATTCTGGAGGATCACGGCGGAAAGGTTTGGGCCACCAGCCGTCTGGGCATCGGCACAATTATGTATTTTGTACTTAGAAAATATCAGGAGGTACCAATGAAATGAGCAAAATTCTGATCATAGAGGATGAAGAGAGTATTGCGGAGCTGGAGAAGGATTATCTGGAATTGTCCGGCTTTGAGGTGGAAATTGCGGGAAGAGGAGACGTTGGACTGGAAAAAGCGCTGAAGGAAGAATTTGATCTGATCATCCTGGATCTGATGCTTCCGGAGGTGGACGGGTTCGACATCTGCCGTCAGGTGCGCCAGGAAAAAAACACGCCGATTATCATGGTTTCCGCAAAAAAGGATGATATTGATAAAATAAGAGGGCTTGGCCTGGGCGCGGACGATTATATGACAAAACCCTTCAGTCCCAGCGAGCTGGTTGCCAGGGTAAAGGCACATATGGAGCGCTATAACCGTCTGACTGGTTCCAACATGAACAAAAATGATATTATCGAGATCCGCGGAATCAAGATTGACAAAACCGCGCGCCGCGTATGGATCAATGGCGAAGAGACAACCTTTACTTCCAAAGAATATGATCTGCTCACTTTCCTCGCGTCCAATCCCAATCGCGTATTTACAAAAGAGGAGCTTTTCCGGGAAATCTGGGATATGGAATCTCTGGGAGACATTGCGACGGTGACTGTGCATATCAAGAAGATCCGGGAAAAAATTGAGTTTGATACAGCAAAACCGCAGTATATTGAGACTATCTGGGGTGTGGGATACCGGTTCAAAGTATAAGAGGCGTTAAAAATTTCAGAGAGTTATTTGAAACAAAAAATAAGGAACCAATGCAGGCATCAGTTCCTCGGAAAAACATTTAAGTTTTTTGATCTACGCTGTTATTATATGCAGTTAATACTAAAAAGTCAACAAATTATTTTCTGTGTTTATTGCAAAGGGTAGTAACCACTTTATTTGTGAAATGGTAGCATTCTTTGATACTGATATTTTTTTCAAAATATTCTTTGTGTTTAAGCATCCTTTCATGAAATAACCAATGCATCTGTTGAATACCATGCTGCTTAATACCATTGCTTTTGATTACATTCAGATATACGTAAACCAGGATAATGAAATCGTGAACTACAGGATTTTTCATCCATGTAGTTCTGCTTTTTTCGGATATGGCTTTGATTTTTGATATTTCAAACAGAATATCTTTGTTTTTATGGAGGATTACATTATAGGGTGCTTTGATACTGTTAAGCAAACAATTATTGTGTGCTGCGGCATTTCTCAAAAATTTTAATGACCATAAATAACTGCCGAAATTGTTTTTTGAGGGATACTTTGCATAATATAATTGATACAGGTCAATAAAATGTCCAAAAGAGAGCACCTCTACAATTTCCCAGAGGGCGTAGTTGTCATCTTCGTTTAAACGTTTCTGAATCAAATCACTTGCAGCTGATTTTCCGATTTTATCGTGGATTATTTTTACAGTGGTAAAATCTTGGTTAAGATATTCAGTGACGATATCGTAACCGTTTTCGAAAGGATTTTGGCTGAGATCATAAAGAAGCTGTACTTTTAAAGCATGTTCAATATCCAAAACCATTGATAAAATGATTTTTCTCAAATACATATCCAAAGTAGAAAGCTCCTTTAAGTAAGCAAAATCTAAATTGATATACTGTCCTTTTTTTGAGGTAGCATTATATTTATCGTAATTACGTTCATAAGCTTTTATCTTGAAATAATAGTTATTATATTTCAAAAAGTGCTTAGCATCGTCTTCGTTTGAGTGAAAAAAAGTAATTCCTTTTTTGTGCATATCAGCTATTTGTTCATCTATAGATAATTTAGGACGAGACATTTGTTTATCACCTGCATTTCGTGTAAATTGTTAAATCCTATTATAGGGTGATAATAGTTAATAAGCAATGAAAAATTATTGTTGTGGATAAGGTATAAAGACTATGGAAAACAAAAAAACATCCAACTATGATCTGCAGGTGGATATTGCGAGAGATATTTTTGTGAAATATGACCAGAAAGTATTGATCCGCAAGTTTCATTTCACGGCGGATGAGGAACGGATTTATTTGAAATATCTGGGGATTCCTTTTCGCATCTGTCGTAAAAGCGGACGCATAGAGGAAAGCCTGCAGGAGAACAATTGGAAGGAATGCCGATCCTATGACACGGTTATGACGATTTATGATCTGCTGTGTCACTCCAAAGGCGAGAAAATGCCCGTTTTATCCGGGAGTTGGTGTACAACAGCCAGTGTTTTTGATATAGACGGACAGAATTCTGAGACCTTTACAAAAGAGTATGCCGAAGCATTCCAGAATCATGTGGAAGAGCTGAAAATGGCTTGTCAGAAAATGAAAGGTGTTGTGGAGCCACCGCTTGCCAGAGCAGATGTGACCTGCCGGATTCCGGTGACTTCTTTTTTTGACATACTGCTACAGTTCTGGGAAGGAGACGAGGAATTTTCCCCGAAGATTCTTTTGATGTGGGATAAAAATTTTCAAAGCTTTCTGCATTATGAGACAACCTTTTATCTGCAGAAAGATCTGCTGGAACGATTAGTCAAGAATCTGAAAAATATTTAGGTATCATTAAAAAATAAACAGAGGAAAGCTATGGAAAACTTATACAGAAAGTTGAAACAATACGGGGAATCGGATGCGTATCCCTTTCATATGCCTGGACACAAAAGAAATCCCTTGTGTGTGTCAGGAGAATTTCCACTGGGGATTGATATTACGGAGATAGACGGCTTTGACAATCTTCACCATGCAGTGGGGATCCTGAAGGAGGCGCAGGAACGCGCGGCCGGACTTTTCGGAGTGAAAGAAACTTTTTTCAGTGTCAATGGCAGCACGGCGGCGATTTTGTCAGCAATTTCGGCCTGTGTAAAAAGAGGTGGCACGATCCTGACGGCAAGGAACTGCCACAAAGCAGTATATCACGCCATGTATCTTCGGAATTTACAGCCGGTTTATGTGTATCCGCATCTCAGTACAGAGCTTGGTCTCAACGGGGCAATTGCGCCGGAGGATGTGGAAGCGGCTTTGAAAAGGCATCCGGATGCAGAGGCAGTGATGATTACCTCGCCTACCTATGACGGCATTGTTTCGGATATAGAAAAAATTGCGCAGATTGCGCATGAGCACGGAGTTCCCCTGATCGTAGACGAGGCTCACGGAGCGCATTTTTGCTTTTCTGAGTATTTTCCCGTATCGGCAGCAGCGCTTGGCGCAGATGTGGTGATCCAAAGCGTGCATAAAACCCTTCCGGCTATGACGCAGACAGCGCTTCTCCATCTCTGCAGCAGCCGGGTGAGCAGGGAAACAATCGGACGTTTTATGGGGATTTATCAAAGCAGCAGTCCGTCCTATGTGCTCATGGCTTCCATTGATGCCTGCGTGGACAGGCTCTGCCGCGAGGGAGATAAAATGTTTGCCGTATTTACGGACGCGCTTGAAAATGCCCGCACACGGCTGGAAAAATGTAGATATATCCGTCTGATCACGCCGGAAATCGTCAAAGCTATGGGAGGCTTTGCCTATGACCGCTCCAAGCTTGTTTTTTCTACAGCGGGAAGCAGTCTTACCGGTCATGAATTTGCAGAGCTTCTCCGCCGGAAGTACCATCTGGAGCTGGAAATGGAGGCGGAGGCTTACGCTCTGGCTCTTACCTCTGTGGGAGATACCGTCCAGGGCTTTGACCGTCTGTGTGAGGCGGTTGAAGAAATTGACAGACAGGAGTCGTTAAAGAATACAGAAGGATTTTGGAAAGACAGGGCAGAAAGGGCGCGGACGCAAAATTTGCTGTCGGCAGAAATGTTTCCTCAGGTGTGTATGTCCATTGCAGAGGCCATGGAGACAGATTGGGAGGAACTGCCCATAGAAAAGAGCGCCGGTAAAATATCTGCTGAATTTGTTTATCTGTATCCGCCCGGAATTCCGCTGCTGGTACCGGGAGAAGAGATTACTGGACATTTTCTTGAGAATATGAGAAGATACAAAGAACAGGGGCTTTCCCTGCAGGGAACAAAAGACATGGCCTGTGAGCAGATATGTACAGTTAAGGAGTAACGGGGGATGCCCCGGAGAGAGAATATGGGAAAAATATTTTACATTATGGGGAAAAGTGCCAGCGGCAAGGACAAAATATATGGATATCTTTCGGAAAATCAGGAGCTGGCGCTGAAAAAACTGATTCTTTATACAACCCGCCCTATCCGCGCGGAAGAGGAGAACGGAAAACAGTATTATTTTGTGGATGAAAAGAAATATAAGGAGTTTAAAAAGGCGGGGACGTTGATCGAAGCCCGCACGTACAAGACGGTTCATGGGCTTTGGACATATTTCACCGCGGATGACGGACAGGTGGAGCTTGACAAGGGAGATTATCTCGGCATCGGAACTCTGGAATCCTACAAAAAAATGAAAAAATATTATGGGGAAGAAGCCCTTTGCCCGGTCTATATTGAGGTGGAGGACGGAGAGCGTCTGGAAAGGGCGCTGCTGCGGGAGAAAAAACAAAAAAAACCCAAATATGCGGAGCTTTGCCGTCGCTTTCTTGCAGACCTGGAGGACTTTTCCGAAGAGAACATTAAGGATGCGGGGATTACCTGTCGATTCCAGAATGTGGATTTGGATGTTTGCATAGAAGAAATTGTAAATTATATAAAAACAATGCAATCATAAAAAAGATATGATATAATAGGAGCACTACAAACTATCGGAGGTGATTCGTATGCTGGGATTTCATAATATTATTGGACACGACGAGATTATTCAGCACCTAAAAACAGCCATCGAAATGGGGAAAGTATCGCATTCCTACATTTTTTCGGGGGCAGCAGGCTCCGGCAAAAAGCGTATAGCAAACACGTTTGCCGCAGCTCTTCAATGTGAATCTTCTGGTGAACGTCCCTGCGAAAAATGCGAATCATGCAAAAAAGCCATAGGAAAAAATCATCCGGATATTATTACGGTCACACACGAAAAGCCGGGAGTTATCAGCATTGATGAAATTCGCGACCAGATCCTCCACGATGTGGCGATCAAACCCTACTGCAGTCCGTACAAAATTTATATTGTTCCGGATGCGGAGATGATGACGATGCAGGCGCAGAACTCTCTTCTCAAAACCATTGAGGAACCGCCGGAATATGCAGTGATCCTTCTGCTTACCACAAATGTGGACAGCCTTTTGCCTACGATCCTTTCCCGCTGCGTAAAGCTGGAACTGAAGGTGGTGGAAGACAGTCTTGTGAAAAAGTATCTCATGGAACATCTTCATGTGCCGGACTATCAGGCGGAGCTGGATACTTCTTTTGCGCAGGGGAATATCGGCAAGGCAAAGGAAGCGGCAACCTCGAAAGAATTTATGGAGATGACACAGAATGCGCTGCAGATTTTGAAATTTGCAGATAGCATGGAGGTCTATGAGATGGCGGATGCGATCCGCAACCTTACCGCAGAAAAAAATAATATCAACGAGTATCTGGATCTGTTTCAGTTCTGGTTCAGAGATGTACTGATGTTTAAGGCTACCAGGGAGATTGACAACCTGGTGTTTAAACAGGAAATTAATTTTATCAAGGAGCAGGCGAGCGAGCGTTCCTATGAGAATCTTGAGAAAATTCTCGAGGCTCTGGAAAAAACAAAGGTCCGTCTCCGCGCAAATGTAAATATCGAACTTGCGCTGGAGCTTCTGTTCCTTACGATCAGGGAGAAATAGAATGACAAAAGTAGTAGGTGTAAGATTTCGTAATGTGGGGAAGATATATTATTTTGACCCTAAGGAATGCAAAATAAAACAGGGTGACCACGTGATTGTGGAGACAGCCAGAGGTGTGGAATATGGAAAAGTAGTTCTTGCACCGAAGGAGGTTGGGGATAATGAAGTGGTCCATCCTCTGAAAGAGGTTCTCCGCGTGGCTACCCAGGAGGATATAGAGCGGGAAAAACAGAATCGTCTCCGCGAAAAAGAAGCATTCAAAATATGTCAGAAAAAAATCCGTGAGCACAATCTGGATATGAAACTGATCCAGGCAGAGTACACGTTTGACAACAACAAAGTGCTGTTTTATTTTACTGCGGACGGACGAATTGACTTTCGCCAGCTGGTGAAGGATCTGGCATCCATTTTCAAAACACGTATCGAGCTGCGCCAGATTGGCGTGAGGGACGAGACAAAAATTCTTGGCGGTATCGGAAGCTGCGGGCGGTGCCTTTGCTGCAACACGTATCTGTCCGAGTTTGCTCCCGTTTCCATCAAAATGGCGAAGGAGCAGAATCTTTCTCTGAACCAGACAAAGATTTCCGGCGTCTGCGGACGTCTTATGTGCTGTCTCAAAAATGAGCAGGAGACTTACGAAGAGCTGAATAAGAAGCTTCCGGGTCTTGGAGATACGGTGACTACGCCGGATGGCTTGCAGGGGACGGTACAGAGCGTCAATGTGCTTCGTCAGCTGGTAAAGGTTGTCGTGGAAGTGGACGACGAAAAAGAAATTCAGGAATACCCGGTGGCAGATTTGAAATTCCGTCCCAAACGCAAGAAAGCAAAGGAACAAAAATCAGATGAAGAGTGATCTGGTAAAAGAAAACGAGCGCGTGGATGATCTGCAGAACGGTTATTATATCATACAGGATCCTGAGAAATTCTGCTTTGGCATGGATGCGGTTCTTCTGTCCGGCTTTTCCAGAATCAAAAAGGGTGAAACTGTTTTTGACATGTGTACCGGAACAGGAATCATCCCGGTTCTGCTCGCTGCAAAAACGCAGGGAAAAAGCTTTATCGGTATGGAAATACAGGAAGAGTGCGCCGAAATGGCAAAGCGCAGCATTGCCTACAATCATCTGGAGGACAGAGTGCAGGTGATACAGGGGGATATCCGGGAGGCTGCCCAAAAGTTTGGGGCGGCTTCTTTTCATGTCGTTACCTGCAATCCGCCTTACATGATCGGGGAACACGGGCTCAAAAATACGTATGTGCCCAAGGCGATTGCCCGCCACGAAATACTCTGCACTCTGGAAGATGTGGTGAGCCAGGCAGCCAGACTTCTGACGGACAACGGGCGGTTTTACATGGTGCATCGCCCCTTCCGCCTCGCAGAGATTATGAGTGTGCTGACAAAATATAAGCTGGAGCCCAAACGGATGCAGCTGGTGTATCCTTACATTGACAGGGAACCAAATATGGTTCTCGTTGAGGCGCGCAAAGGAGGCAATCCACGCATTACGGTGGAGCGCCCGCTGATCGTTTATGAGCGTCTCGGGGTGTACACCAAGGAGATCCTTGAAATCTATGGAAAACCATAAGGACCATCTGCAGACAGACACTGCCGAGATGATAAGAGGACATATTATGAGCGGAAAATTATATTTGTGCGCAACGCCCATCGGTAATCTGGAGGATATTACGCTCCGCGTGCTGCGTACCTTAAAAGAAGCAGATTTGATTGCTGCGGAGGACACCAGAAACAGCATTAAGCTTCTGAATCATTTTGAGATTAAAACGCCCATGACAAGCTATCACGAGTACAACAAGATCGAAAAGGGCCGTGTGCTTGTACAGAAGATGCTTGCGGGACAAAATATTGCTCTGATCACAGATGCCGGGACACCGGGAATCTCTGACCCGGGAGAAGAGCTGGCGGCGATGTGCCATGAGGCCGGGATTGAGGTGACTTCCCTGCCCGGACCTTCGGCCTGCATCACGGCGCTTACCATATCGGGGCTTCCCACCAGGAGGTTTGCCTTTGAGGCATTTCTCCCCGCAGACAAAAAAGAGCGGCGTACCATTTTGGAAGAGCTGAAAAACGAGACGAGAACGATCATTCTCTACGAAGCGCCCCACAGGCTTACAAAGACGCTGGGAGAGCTTTTGGAGAGCCTTGGAGACCGCAGGATGACTCTTTGCCGAGAACTGACCAAGAAGCACGAGACGGCTTTTCAGACAACGATTTCCGGTCTGATAGAGTATTACAGCCAGGAAAAGCCGCTTGGTGAGTGCGTTCTGGTAATCGAAGGAAAAAGCCGTCAGGATATTGAGGCGGAGAAGAAATCCTCCTGGGAGGAGATTTCCATTGAAGAACATGTGGCGCTTTATGAAAAGCAGGGCCATCAGAGAAAAGAAGCCATGAAGCTTGCGGCAAAGGACCGCGGGCTTACCAAAAGAGATGTTTACCAGTATTTGATCTCACAGACAGAAGAAAGATGAAAAAGAAGGGACTGTCCAAATCCAATGGAGCTGGTTTTGGACAGTCCCTTTTTATAATTCAAGTAAAAACAGTGGAATTACTTATAAAGACCTTGTTTTTTCTTCACAAAGAAACTATACTATATACGTTATATAACCCATTTGGAAAAAAATGGAAATACAGGTTAGACAACCCCATAAGCTCCGTCAATGATGATGTCTGCACCGGTGGTATATCCGGCAGATTCACTGCAGAGCCAAATAATTGCGCCACAAAGTTCTTCTGGTTTTGCCATACGGTGCATGGGGAATAACGGCTGCCATGCTGCCATCAATTCCGGCTCTACAAAGTCGGGATCAATGGACATGGGGGTAGCCACATATCCGGGACTGATGCAGTTTACTCGAATATTTTTGTCTATCCACTCAATGGCAAGACTCTTGGTCATATGAATAACGCCAGCTTTAGAAGCGTTATATGCAGCCTGACATTGAGGAATGTTTACGATATGCCCGGAAACAGAAGCAATATTTATAATACTTCCTTTAAAATTATTTGCAATCATAATTCGGGCAGCTTCACGACACACAATGTATTCACCTGTAAGATTGATATCCAGACATTCTCTCCACTCTTCGACAGTAGCTTCAAAAGCGTCTTTATGATAGCAAACTCCTGCATTGTTTACTACAATGTCAAGTCTGCCATACATTTCCATAATTTTTTCCATACCATTTTTAACACTGATTTCATCTGTTGCATCAGCTAAAATATCCAGTGCTTTACCACCTTCTGCTTCAATAAGAGCTACGGTTTCTTTTGCACCCGAGCGTGAAAAAATAGCAATGTCAGCGCCGGCACGAGCCAATTCCCGGCAAATTACCTGACCAATTCCACGACCGCCGCCGGTGACTAGGGCAACTTTACCTTCCAGAGAGAACATATTTTGCAAGTAGTTTGATTTCATAGAGACCTCCTTTTAATTAAGTTAGTTAAGTTATTGGTTAAAAAATAATATGAGACATTGACAATCACTCTTAATTTTGTCATACTCATAATAGGTTAAGGAACATTAGTTATTATCAATATAACATATTATCTAAAAAAATCAATAATTTTTTTGTATTATTTTGTAATTTGTACAAAAGAAAGGTGGTTATTATGTTACAGCAGGTAATGACAGCTCCAGGAGTGATTGAATTTCATGAGGTTCCCATGCCAAAAGCAGGTAAGGGACAGGTTGTGGTTAAAATTATGAAAATTGGCATTTGTGGATCAGATATCCATGTATACCATGGAAAGCATCCTTTTACCAAATACCCGGTTACGCAAGGACATGAAGTTTCCGGCAGTATTTATGAACTTGGAGAAGGGGTAACGGACTTTTCTGTTGGTCAGAAAGTTACGATACAGCCTCAGATTTTTTGTGGAAAGTGCTATCCATGTACGCATGGAAAATATAATCTCTGCGAAGAGTTGAAAGTTATGGGGTTCCAGGATACTGGAACCGCTTCTCAGTATTTTGCTGTGGATGCTAGTAAAGTGACGCCGCTTCCAGAAACAATGGATTTTAATGAAGGTGCTATGATTGAGCCTCTTGCAGTAGCATGCCATGCTGTATGCAGAGCTGGAGATGTAAAAGGAATGAAGATTGCAGTGCTGGGAGCTGGTCCTATAGGAAACCTTGTCGCCCAGGTGGCAAAGGCTATGGGAGCTCAAAGTGTTATGATTACGGATATTAGCGATGTCCGTTTGAAAAAAGCGGCTGAATGTGGGATCGACTTTGTATGCAACACCAAAAATACAGATTTCGGAGAAGCAATGCTTAAGTATTTTGGTCCGGATAAGGCAGATGTGATTTATGACTGTGCAGGAAATGATATTACTATGGGGCAGGCAATTAAGTATGCAAGAAAGGGAAGCACTATCATTTTAGTGGCTGTTTATGCAGGAATGGCAAATGTAGATCTGGCGGTATTAAATGACCACGAGCTGGATTTGAACACTACAATGATGTATCGCAATGAGGATTATCTGGAAGCAATTCGGCTTGTTGAGGAGGAGAAAATCAAGCTTCGTCCGCTTATGACAAAGACCTTTTGCTTCAAGGACTATCTGCAGGCATATCAGTATATTGATGAGAACCGAGAGACAGCTATGAAGATATTGATTGACGTGCAGGCATAATTATTATACGAGAGGCGGGGATTACAATCACAAGGTATTTGAGTATCCACAAAAAAAACATAGGAAATATGAATAAACGAAACGTTTTAAGCTGCATTGAAGAAAATCAACCGATTAACCGTTCAGCTATTGCGCAGATGGTGGGGCTTAGTATACCGGCTGTTATGGCTATTACGGAGGAATTACTTAGTCATGGAATCATTCAATCAGCAGGAAAAACGGGTTCAGGAGTGGGAAAACATCCAGAAGTACTTTCTATTTGTGGAAGTCATTTTCGGTATGTTGGTGTGGATGTAGGACGTGTTCATACAAGAGTAGCAGTGACAGGGCAGGATGGAGAAGTTATTGCCAGCACAAATCAGCTTACACAAACGCCAGAAGAACCAAAGAAGTGTGTGGAACACATTTGCGAACAAGTGAAAAGTACACTGAAAAAATCTGCAGTGGATGCAAGTACGATTGTAGGCGTATGTATAGCAATGCCGGGATTGATTGAAACGGATACAGGTACAGTAATTTTTTCTCCCGATTTTGGGTGGAAGGATGTTCCGCTAGAACAATGGGCAAAAGAGCAGCTTTCGCCGTTTCATGTGATTGTAAGAAATGCCAACCGTGCACAAGCGCGATGGGAGACAAGACCTGGAAGAAATAATCGGGATTCCACTATTTTTTGCGTAGGTTTGGGATATGGAATCGGATCTGGAATTATTTCTAATGGAGAAGTATACTATGGATCTTCCGGTACAAGTGGAGAAATAGGACATATTATTGTAAATCCTAGCGGGCCTGTCTGTTTGTGTGGAAATAACGGATGTTTGGAGGCGGTTTCTTCGGGACGTGCAATAGCGGAACAAGCGCAGCAAATTGTAAAAAATGGAGAAAAAACTATTCTTCAGAAGATGTGTCAGGATGATATCGAAAGTATTACGGCAAAAATGGTGTTTGATGCAGCAGCCCTTCAGGATGAGATTGCAATGAATCTTATTGATCAGGCAGCAAAGTATATCGGTATTGCGCTTGCCACGGCTATTAACATGTTGGATCCGGACACGATTTATCTTTGCGGAGGTTTGATGAGAAACGGGGATGATTTTTTTAATAGAATAAAAAAGTATACCCGGGAAAGACAAATGCAGCTGGCCGGAAGGCATGTGGCAATTTTACCAGGCAGCAAAGAGGATTTGAATGTGGCCAGAGGTGCAACTCTGATGATCCAGGATTCTGGATGGGAGTTTGAAGCTTTGTCTTTTTTGTATTAATTATAAAAACTGAATAATAAAAAAACAAACGGGATGTGTTTTATGCATCCCGTTTCGGCATTTTGTATAAAAAATGATAGAAAAATAGAGTGAAATACACGAAAAAGTAAATACAGTATTGACATAAAAATAGATAAGATATATAATTTGACTATAACTTAGGTAACTTAAGTTAATAAAAAGAGGAAAAACAACTTCCTCTTACTTTTTTAATAAATAACTTAAGATATTTAAGTAATTACATCAAAAATCCTTGGGTGTGGCCAGCCGGAGGAAAAACAAAATTAAAAAAAGGAGAATAAACATGGAGAAGAAGTCTACGTCAAATTTTAAAGACACAATGAAAAAATTCTTTTTGCAGAGCTGGTCCAGCGCAGTGGTTGCAATTGTTTTACTGGTTGTAGTTTTTGCAGTTACAACGGAAGCCTTTTTGACGCAGTACAATTTGTTTAATCTGTCAAGAACAGCAGCAGTATATGCCTTTATTGCAGGTGCGCAGTTGATGGTTGCTGTTATTGGAGGAATGAACCTTGCGGTTGGAGCAGTTGGTGCTCTGTCCTCGGTTGTGCTTGGACTGGCAGTGCAAGATCTTGGTCTTCCAACCCCTCTGGCTATTTTATTAACATTACTTGTAGGTGCTGTGTGTGGTTTGATTAATGGTTTTCTGGTTGTAAAACTGAAGTTATCCGGATTTATTATCACACTGGCTATGTCCTTTGTGTATGAAGGGATTGCGATTGGCGTTTCCCATGGATATGCTTATAAACTATCTCAGAATTTTACGCTTCTCGGAAGAAGTAAGGTAGGACCTACTTCCGGATTATTTGTTATCATGATTATTTTTGTGATTTTTTTGGCGGTATTCTTTAAAAAGATGCGTTTTGGTCGAGACATTCTTGCAACAGGTGGAAATGAATCAGCGGCAGCACTTTCCGGTATTCGCACAGACAGAGTGAAAATTGCTTGTAATACGATTTCTTGTGTATTAGCGAGTGTAGCTGCTTTAATCTGGGCGTCCAGAACAGGTACCGCAGTGTCTTCTACAGGAGAGGACTGGATGCTTTATTCTTTTGCAATCTGTGCTATTGGAGGTATTAATCTGAGTGGAGGGAATTTTACCGCTATTGGTTTCTTCTGCGGTTCTTGGATTTTGACGATGATTCGAAATGGTCTGACTATGATGAATGTGGATATTTATTATGAACAGGCGTTTCTTGGAGCGATTATTCTTTTAGCGGTATCTGTGGAGAGTATCCGTACAAGGGTATCTCAAAAAATGGGTTAAATTTTTTTGAATTTATTAAACAGAGGCGTAAATAGGGGGACTTCGTCTCTGAAAATAAATACCAAGATACATCAAAGCAATGCATGAACTAAAAAATGAAAATTGGAGGGACAGAAAATGTACAAAATGAAGAAACGAGTATTGGCAATGGCTATGGCGGCTACTATGATTGCTGGAAGTGCAGCGACTGTTGTTGCAGAGGAAAAAGAAGTAAGCGTAAATGTAGACACAAAGAAAGCGGCGGAAAATAATACCTGGAAAATGGAATCTGACCCTGCAGATTATAAGCTTTGCTGTTATTGGCCGGCACCGGATACCTTTTTTGACAGCTATGTACTTGAAGGCCTGGAAGCTTTTGAAAAAGATTATGGCGTAGACATTGAGTGGATGGTAGGAACAGAGTGGACGCAGGATGTAGAAAATCAGTCTGTAGAGGCAAAAATTGCACAAGGATATGATTTGTTCCTTATTTTTGGCGCGGATACTTCCGGAGCAAATGCATTGTATAAAGAAATCTATGATGCAGGCGGAAAAGTTGTAAACTATGCAGGATTAATGGATGATCCACAGGAATCAGCAGCAACTCTGGCGTCGGATGTATATGTACAGGCGTACAATTCTACGAAGCATCTTATTGAGCTTATGGGAGGCGAAGGCGAAATTGTCAACGTTTTGGAACAGTTAAGTGATGTTAATACACAGAAGAGACAACAAGGTGTTGAAGATGCAGTTGCAGAGTATGAAAACGTATCTATCGTACAAACTGTAGCAGATATTGCGACTGTAGACCAGGGATATGAAAAAATTTCAGATGCTCTGACTGCGAATAGTGGTATTAAGGGAATTATTACCACAGGCGGAACTGCGTCTCAGGGATTGGCAAATGCGCTTGCTGATTACTATGGTACAAATCCGGATGCAGAGCACATTTATGCAGGTACTATGGATCAGTCTAATGAAGTTATGAATGCGATTGCATCGGGCCAGATCGACTATACAGTAGCACAGAATGGATGGGCTATGGGTTATGTTTCTTCTATGATTCTCTGCATGCTTCAGGATGGCTGGGAGCCCAATGAGTTTGGACAGTTCATTGATACAGGATATATTTTTATTGACAGTGAAAATTCAGATACGTGGCAGGCAGATATTGAGAAAAAGGCAGCAGAGTTAATCAGTGTTCTTGAGACAGATTGGTTTAAAAAAGCTGAATAATGAAAATGTTCATGACTTGCTAAGTTGGTGTATTGGAATTGTTTGCGGGCTATAGATTGCATGATAAAAAGTCATAGCCCGCGTCCCCTAAGAAGGTTTCATACACAAAAGTAGCTTTAAAAGTTGTTGGTTGTCTATTGGCTGGATTATATACAGTAAAAAATTAACGGAGGATTGCAGATGCTTGAATTAAAGAATATTTCAAAATCTTTTCCGGGTGTGAAAGCTTTACAGAATGTTTCCGTTGATTTCCTTAATGGCGAAATTCATGCAATTTTGGGCGAGAATGGAGCTGGAAAAAGTACATTGATGAAAATTATATGCGGAATTTATCAAGCGGATAGTGGAGAAGTGGTTTTGGACGGTAAAACGCTCCATTTGAATGGCTATAAAGATGCCGTGGATAATCATATTAGTATCGTAAACCAGGAAATCAATCTGATTCCAAACAGCAGCATTGCGGAAAATATTTGTTTAGATAAACTGGACCGTTTCACCAAAGGGGGATTCGTAAATTGGAAAAAAGTGAATGAGACAGCTGCAAAATATATGGATATGGTTGGGCTGGATTTTTCACCTTCAACACCTGTGCGACATTTAAGCGCTGCACATAAGCAATTGATTCAGATTGCGAAGGCACTGAGCACAGAGGCAGAGGTGTTGATGTTAGATGAGCCTACATCTTCCCTTACACAGTATGAGGCAGATATTCTTTTTGAAATTATGCGAAAATTAAAAAAGCAGGGAGTAGCCATCATATTTGTTTCGCATAAATTAGAGGAGGTTTCAGCAATTTGTGATAAGGTTACGGTTTTTCGTGATGGACAGTTGGTAGGAACAGAACTCATGGAGAATATGACCCGCGACAAAATGGTGCGTATGATGATTGGCCGAGAAAGCCTTATTGAATATAAGGGACGCCTTGATGCGGAAGATCATGAAGTTGCTTTAAAAGCAGTAAATATTGGCTCAAAATATCATGGTTTTCATGGCATGAGTTTTGAGGTGAAAAATGGGGAAATTCTTGGTATGTATGGCCTGGTCGGCTCTGGAAGGACAGAATTAATTCGGACAATTCTTGGAGTGGATTACATGGACGAGGGAGATGTCTATGTGCATGGAAAAAAGGTTAGGCTAAAAAGTTTATCAGAAAGTCTTCACAAATATAAGATTGGATATGTAACAGAAAATAGAAAAGAAGAAGGATTATTTCTTCAGAATTCTGTCCAAATGAATATATGTATGAATTCGTTGGATAAGTTTTATAAAAACGGAATTCCACTTATCAATCATAAAGCAGAAACGGAAAATGCGCGGAAGTATGTCGAAAAATTAGAAATAAAAACTCCTAAGTTGGCTACGAAATCAGGAAGCTTATCTGGAGGAAATCAACAGAAAGTTAGCATTGCAAAGTGGCTTTCAGCAGACTGTGACATTATTATTATCGACGAGCCTACGGTAGGTGTGGATATTGGGGCAAAAGAATATATTCATGATTTGATATGGAAATTGGCGAAGGAGGAACAAAAAGCAGTTATTTTAATTTCTTCGGATATGAATGAAGTTATTTCATTATCAAGAAGAATGCTGATTTTTAAAGAAAAACAGATCGTAGCTGAGCTTAAAGGTGAAGAATTTTTTGCGCAGTCGGGCGAAAAGATTTCAGCCAAAATTGGAGAATATTTTATTTGAATTTTACAGGAGATGCGACATGAAAAGATTTGGAGAAGTTATTAAGGTAAAGCCGGAAAAGTATGAGGAATACAGGAAACTGCATGATGAAATTTGGCCTTCTATTGTTGAAAAACAAAGGGAAGCTAACATGCAGAATTTTACAATTTTTTATCGTGATGGGCTTCTTTTTAAGTATTTTGAGTATGTAGGAGATAATTACGAAGAGGATATGAAAAAATTAGCGGCGGACGAGGAAAATAAGAGATGGCTTACTTTTACAGATCCTTGTCAGATGCCGGTAGAAAGTGCAACTGATGAAGAATGGTGGGCTCCTATGGAAGATATTTTTCACATTTTATAAGAAAGAAGGCAAAAACTATGAAACGGTCAGAAATTAATGCAGCAATTAAATGGGCAATTGAGCTTTTAGACAAAAATAATTTTAAGCTTCCGCGATTTGCGTATTGGACTATGGATGAATGGCGAGAAAACCAGGATAAAATTGATACGCTGAGAGAAGTAATGGCAGGATGGGATATTACAGATTTTGGAAGCGGAAGATTTGATGAGATAGGAGCCATTTTGTTTACAATCCGAAATGGAAAATTGGGGAAGCCCGGCGTGGGATCGCCCTATGCAGAAAAAATCCTTATTTTTAAAGATGGACAGAGATTACCTATTCATTATCATATAGAAAAAACAGAGGATATTATTAATCGTGGTGAAGGAACCATGGAAATGCGCTTCTACTTAAGCAAAGAGGATGGAAGTGTGGACTATGAAAGCGATGTAACATATTACAGCGATGGAATCCCGTGTGTTGCAAAAGCAGGTGAGTCTATTTATGTTTCAAGAGGAAACAGCGTACGCCTTGATCCTTTTGTAAATCATACTTTTGGAGCTAAAAAGGGGGACGGACCGCTTATTAGCGGGGAAGTTTCTAAAGTAAATGATGATAATACAGATAATTATTTTGCAGAGCCGACAGCACGCTTTGCGGACATAGAGGAGGACGAGCCGGTTCTGTACCCGCTTTGCAATGAATATGACAAGTGGTTTCCGAAGAAAGGTTGACAGCGGGAGGGAAAGCTAATGAACAAGTTAGGTGTATTCATCAATTTTTGGGAAAAAAACTGGGATTGTGATCATGGAAAATATATTCGCAAAGTAGGAAAATTGGGATTTGATGTTTTGGAATTTCAAGCTCAGGCTCTCTTGAACATGAGCCGAGAGCGAATGCAGGAACTTAAAAAAATGGCGCAGGAAGAAAATGTGGAGTTGACCTACAGTTTGGGTCTGGATCCTAAATATGATGTATCAAGTGCAGATGAAATGGTGCGTCAACGCGGAATTGAGTACCTGAAAAATATTGTAGAACGAGTAGGCTTTATGGATGGAAAAATTATTTCGGGAGTCAGCTATGCTGGCTGGGGATGTGTGCCGAGAGAAGATTTGTCAGGAAATAAAGAACCTATTGTTGAGCGGTCTGTTGATTCCATGAGAAGCATTGTAAAAACAGCAGCAGACTATGGGGTTACTTACTGTGTAGAGGTAGTTAATCGTTATGAGGGTTGTATTCTGAATACGGCAGCAGAAGCGATGGATTATGTAAAACGTGTGGATGCACAAAATATTGGCGTATTGCTGGATACTTACCATATGAACATCGAGGAAGATAGTTTTTCAGAAGCAATTCACATGGTGGGAGACAAGCTTTATGGTTTGCACACAGGAGATAACAATCGCAGATGTCCTGGACGCGGACATATTGATTTTGATGAGATATTTCAGGCACTGGCTGATATCCATTATCAGGGAAGAATTGTTTCTGAATTGTTTGTTGCGAAAGGTGGGGAGGTAGGCCGCGATATTTATGTTTGGAGAGATTTGGAAAAAAATCTCGCAGAAGAAGCACTGGATAAAGAGGCAAAACATCTTTTAGAATTTGAAAAAGATCTTCTGCAAAAATATAATATGATATAAGGTGAAAAATGAAAGGAAGCCACTTCAAGAACTCAATTTGAGTGATTGAAGTGGTTTTTGTCATAATAAAATGTGGATTTTGAATTTTGAGTAGTGGGGGGAAGAAAGAATCAGGAACGAATTGCAGTGACGATGGCGAGGCTTCCGTTGGGAGGTCTGCACTAGCTTCCGACATTGAGCGAACTGTTTGAGCCGAAGGCGAGTTTTCGCGAGTGGCGGATGATAAGCGTGCGGACCGAGCAGGAAACGTAGCCTGTTACAAAAGCGTTCCTGATTCTTTATATATTTTCCTACACAACTTTTTTGTTAATTCTCCCATTTTTATAGAAACCCAGAGGATTCTGTGCTATAATAAATTAGTATGACTATGTCCAAAAACAGATGATCGATCATCTGTTTTCAATATATGAGAAATAGCAGGAGGAATAACATGGGCGGAGAGAATACAGAATACGGCGCGGACCAGATTCAGATTCTGGAAGGTCTGGAAGCTGTAAGAAAAAGGCCCGGTATGTATATTGGAAGTACATCCGGCCGGGGGCTTCATCATCTGGTATATGAGATTGTGGACAATGCAGTGGATGAAGCACTGGCAGGATTTTGTACAGAGATCCAGGTAATCATCAATCCGGATAATTCCATCACCGTTGTGGATAATGGCCGCGGAATTCCGGTAGGAATGAACCATAAGGCAGGGCTTCCGGCTGTGGAGGTGGTATTCACCATTCTGCATGCAGGAGGAAAATTCGGCGGCGGGGGATACAAGGTATCCGGCGGCCTTCACGGCGTGGGAGCGTCAGTTGTAAACGCGCTTTCCGAATGGCTGGAGGTTATTATTTATCGCGACGGCAAGGAATACAAGCAGAGATATGAGCGGGGCCATACCATGTATCCGCTGAAAGAAATGGGTGACTGCGAACCGGGGAAGACCGGAACTACCGTTACATTCCTGCCGGACAAAGAAATTTTTGAAGAGACCGTATATGATTACGATATTCTGAAACAGCGTCTTCGGGAAATGGCATTTCTTACCAAAGGATTGCGCATTGTGCTCAAGGACACCAGAGCAGAGATGGAGAGGGAGAAGGTTTTTCACTATGAGGGTGGAATCCGGGAATTTGTCACCTATCTGAACCGCAGCAAGGAGCCGCTTTATCCCAATATTATGTACTGCGAGGGGGAAAGAGACGGCGTTATGGTGGAGGTTGCTCTGCAGCATAACGATTCCTACACAGAAAACACCTACGGATTTGTAAATAATATCAATACGCCGGAGGGAGGTACTCACATCGAGGGCTTCCGTAAGGCTCTGACAAAAACATTTAACGATTATGCCCGCAAAAACAAGCTCCTGAAGGACAGCGAGCCTAATTTGAGCGGAGATGATATCCGGGAAGGCCTGACGGCTATTGTCAGTGTCAAGATCGGAGAACCTCAGTTTGAGGGGCAGACGAAACAGAAGCTGGGCAACAGCGAGGCAAGAGGCGCTGTGGACAACGTTGTCAGCACGCAGCTGGAAATTTTTCTGGAGCAGAATCCGTCTGTTGCCAAGGCAACTGTGGAGAAGTCTGTGCTTGCGCAGAGAGCCCGCGAAGCTGCGCGCAAGGCCAGAGATCTGACCAGAAGAAAATCTGCGCTGGAGGGGATGTCTCTCCCCGGAAAGCTGGCAGACTGTTCCGATAAGGATCCCGCAAACTGTGAGATTTATATTGTTGAGGGCGATTCCGCAGGCGGTTCCGCAAAGACGGCGAGAAACCGTGCTACACAGGCGATCCTGCCTCTTCGCGGCAAGATCCTCAATGTGGAGAAGGCAAGACTTGACAAGATTTATTCAAACGCGGAAATCAAGGCTATGATTACGGCTTTTGGAACAGGAATTCACGAGGATTTTGATATCAGCAAGCTGCGTTACCACAAAATTATCATTATGACCGATGCGGATGTGGACGGCGCGCATATTGCGACGCTGCTCCTGACATTTTTGTACCGTTTTATGCCGGAGCTTATCAAACAGGGGTATGTATATCTGGCGCAGCCGCCGCTTTATAAGGTGGAAAAAAACAAAAAGGTCTGGTATGCCTACAATGACGAGGAACTGAATCAGATCCTGGTGGAAATCGGCCGTGATACAAACAACAAGATCCAGCGTTACAAAGGTCTTGGAGAGATGGATGCGGAGCAGCTCTGGGAGACTACCATGGACCCGGAGAAGCGTGTTCTCCTGCGCGTGACTATGGATGAATCCGCTGCTTCGGAAATTGATCTGACCTTTACGACTCTCATGGGAGATAAGGTTGAGCCGAGACGAGAGTTTATTGAAGAAAACGCAAGATTTGTAGAGAATCTGGATATTTAATCTGCCCGAATGAGGAGAAGAGAGAATGGAAGATAATATTTTTGACAAAGTCCATGAGGTGGACCTGCAGAGAACCATGGAAAAATCTTACATCGATTATGCCATGAGCGTCATTGCTTCCCGTGCGCTGCCCGATGTAAGAGACGGTCTCAAGCCGGTGCAGCGAAGGGTTTTGTACTCGATGATAGAATTGAACAACGGGCCGGACAAGCCGCACCGTAAGTGTGCGCGTATTGTCGGTGATACCATGGGTAAATATCATCCTCATGGTGACAGCTCTATTTACGGTGCCCTGGTAAATATGGCGCAGGAGTGGTCAACCCGGTATCCTCTGGTTGACGGACATGGAAATTTCGGTTCCGTGGACGGAGACGGCGCGGCCGCCATGCGATACACAGAGGCGCGCCTGAGCAAAATTTCCATGGAAATGCTTGCGGATATTAACAAGGATACGGTGGATTTTGTTCCGAACTTTGATGAGACGGAGAAAGAACCGTCCGTACTGCCGTCCCGCTACCCGAATCTTCTGGTGAACGGAACCTCCGGCATTGCTGTAGGTATGGCGACCAACATTCCGCCCCACAATCTTCGTGAGACTGTCGGGGCAGTGGTAAAAATTATTGACAATATTATTGAAGAGGACAGAGAAACTACCCTTGAGGAGCTTCTGGAAATCGTGAAGGGACCGGATTTTCCTACAGGCGCTACGATTTTGGGGACAAGGGGAATTGAAGAGGCTTACCGAACCGGCCGCGGCAAAATCCGTGTGCGTGCGGTCACGAATATTGAGACGCTTCAGAACGGCAAATCCCGCATTATTGTGACAGAGCTTCCTTACATGGTAAACAAAGCCCGCCTGATCGAGAAGATCGCGGAGCTTGTCCGGGACAAAAAAATTGACGGCATTACAGATCTGAACGACCATTCCAGCAGGGAAGGTATGCGTATCTGCATTGATCTGCGCAAAGACGCCAACGCCAATGTGATTTTGAACCAGCTTTATAAGCACACACAGCTGCAGGATACCTTTGGCGTGATCATGCTTTCTCTGGTTCCCAAAAACGGAAAGCTGGAGCCCAAGGTTCTGAACCTGAAGGAAATGCTTTCCTACTATCTGGCACATCAGGAAGAGGTTGTTACCAGAAGGACAAAATATGATCTGAATAAAGCGCAGGAGCGGGCCCACATTTTGGAAGGTCTCCTGAAAGCTCTTGACAATATCGACGAAGTGATCCGTATTATCCGCGGTTCCCAGAATGTCCAGATCGCAAAACAGGAATTGATAGAGCGCTTTGCACTTACGGAGGTGCAGGCACAGGCCATTGTGGATATGCGTCTGCGCGCGCTTACCGGTCTGGAAAGAGAGAAGCTGGAAGCGGAATATGCGGAATTGATGGAGAAAATCCGCAAATTCAAAGCAATTTTGGAAGACCGCACACTTCTTCTTCGTGTGATCCGGGAGGAGATTCTGGAGATTTCCGAAAAGTATGGGGATGACAGAAGAACGGCCATTGGTTTTGACGCCTATGATATTTCCATGGAGGATATGATCCCCCGTGAGAATACCGTGATCGCCATGACGAAGCTGGGATATATCAAACGTATGACGGTTGACAATTTCCGAAGCCAGAACAGGGGCGGAAGAGGCATCAAAGGAATGCAGACGATCGAGGATGATTTTATCGAAGAACTGATGATGACGACAACGCATCATTATGTCATGTTCTTTACCAATACAGGACGGGTTTACCGGCTCAAAGCCTACGAGATTCCGGAGGCCGGACGTACAGCCAGGGGTACTGCGATCATCAACCTGCTGCAGCTGATGCCCGGAGAGCGTATTACGGCAGTGATCCCGATCAACAAGTATGAGCAGGGACAGTACCTTATGATGGCTACCAAGAAGGGGCTTGTGAAAAAGACGCCGATCCAGGAATACGAAAATGTGCGGAAAACGGGTCTGGCTGCGATCAATCTCAGAGATGACGATGAGCTTATAGAGGTGAAATTTACCAACAACAAAAAAGATGTTCTTCTTATCACGAGAGACGGACAGTGTATTCGATTCAAAGAAACCGATGTGCGCGTGACCGGGCGTAATTCCATGGGCGTGCGCGGCGTAAATCTCCTGGAGGGAGACGAGGTAGTTGCCATGCAGCTGAACTCGCAGGGAGATTATATGCTGGTCGTATCAGAGAACGGTATGGGAAAACTGACTTCCATCAGTGAATTTACAGCGCAGAATCGCGGCGGTAAGGGTGTGAAGTGCTACCGTATTACAGAAAAAACCGGAAATGTAGTAGGCGCCAAGGCGGTGAATGAAGGCAATGAGATTATGCTCATTACTACGGAAGGAATCATTATCCGTCTGCAGTGTTCGGATATTTCTATCCAGGGAAGGATTACCTCTGGTGTGAAGCTTATCAATCTGGAAGAAGGCGTAACTGTGGCAAGTATTGCCAAAGTCCGGGAAAAGGATGAAGAACAGACAGAGAAACAGCCGGAACAGGATTTAGGGGAGAAAACTGATTCCAAGAAAGATACTGAAGGGGAAAATGAATAATCATGAAGAAGGGATTTCGAAAGCGTAAGCAGAAAGAGTACATGAAATATATGATCATCGGATGTGTTGTGATCGTGGCGATTGTGGCACTGGTTTTTGGCATCCGAAGCTGCGGAGTGAGCCACAGATCACCGGAACATGTGGTGGAAGATTTGATAAAATCCGCTGTAAAAGGTAAGACGGATAAGATGGCAGACTGTTATTGGGCTGACAAGAAGGGGAAAAAGCTTCTGCAGAAGGAAATAAAGGCGGACGTGGCCTACTATAAGGCTCACGAAGCCTCAAAAGTAGAAATTACAGACTGTAAGACCATCTATGAAGAGAAAAAATATTCTTACGTTTATATTATCTTCAATCTGGTTCTGGAAAATGAGGAAAAGTATCCCTGCATCAGGACCTATATGGTGGAAAACAAAAATGAAGAATATTTTGTGCTTCCGTCTTCTGTTATTACCGAAGAGATGAGTAAGCGCGCGGCACAGGAATATGCCCAGTTTATGACTACGGATGCGTACAAAGATTATGTAAATGCTTATGATACTTTTACGAAAAAGAATCCCGGATATGAAGAAAAAATTGCCGGCAAGATAGGCTGAGACAAAGAAGAGGCTGCTTTCGGGCAGTCTCTTTCTGAAATTTTTGGAAACCTTATGGAGGGACGACAGTGAAAAACATTCAGGTTGCTGAAATTACAAAAAATATCAAAGAGATGTGCATAGAAGTAAACCACAGGCTTTCTCCGGATATGGAAGACAGGCTTAACCGGGCTTGTGCCTGTGAACAATCCCCGTTGGGGAAACAGATTTTGGAACAGCTTCAGGAAAATCTTAAGATTGCCTCGGAGGATATGATTCCGATTTGTCAGGATACGGGAATGGCAGTAGTTTTTCTGGAGATTGGGCAGGAGGTGCATTTTGAAGGAGGCAGTCTGGAGGATGCGGTAAATGAAGGGGTTCGCCAGGGATACCAGGAAGGATATCTGCGCAAATCCGTTGTTCGTGACCCGCTGCTTCGTGAAAATACCAGAGACAACACGCCGGCGGTCATTCATTATTCCATAGTGCCGGGGGAAACGGTAAAGATTACGCTGGCTCCAAAAGGGTTTGGAAGCGAAAATATGAGCCGCGTATTTATGCTCAAACCGGCAGATGGGATCGAGGGAGTGAAGGACGCGGTGCTTACGGCGGTAAAAGACGCAGGGCCCAATGCCTGCCCGCCTGTAGTAGTTGGCGTTGGGATTGGAGGGACTTTTGAAAAATGTGCTCTTATGGCAAAACAGGCTCTTGCCCGCCCGGCGGATGTGCGTTCGCAGATACCCTATGTAAAAGATCTGGAGGAAGAGCTTCTTGACAAAATCAACGGTCTTGGCATTGGTCCTGCGGGACTTGGAGGCACAGTAACAGCGCTGGCAGTGAATATTAACACATATCCGACACATATAGCGGGGCTTCCTGTGGCAGTGAACATCTGCTGTCATGTAAATCGTCATATCAGCCGTACGCTTTCATAAACAGAGGAGGGAAAACATGGACAGAGAAATACAGGCGCCCATTGATAAAAAAACAGCAAAAGAGCTTCGGGCAGGCGACTATGTAAAAATTACCGGAACCATTTATACGGCCAGAGATGCGGCGCATAAGCGAATGGCAGAGGCTCTTGACAAGGGCGAGAAATTACCTGTTGATATACATGGAGAAACCATTTATTATATGGGGCCGACACCGGCGCGGGAAGGCAGGGCGATTGGCTCTGCCGGTCCGACTACGGCCAGCCGCATGGACAAATACGCTCCGCGTCTTTTGGATATGGGGATGGTGGGAATGATCGGAAAAGGAAAACGGACAAAAGAAGTGGCGGATGCAGTTGTGCGAAATGAAGGTGTATATTTTGCGGCGGTGGGCGGTGCAGGCGCCCTTCTGTCCAAATGTATACTTTCTTCGGAGGTTGTTGCATATGAGGATTTGGGAACAGAGGCGATCCGGAAACTTACGGTAAAGGATTTTCCTGTGATCGTCGTGATGGATTCTCAGGGAAATAATCTGTATGAAACGGCAGCAGACGCGTGGAGGAGCAAATAATGAAGCGGATATTGATGATGGTTTTAAAAAATATTATATTTGTTCCTTTTGGGTGGATAAAGCTTTGCTGGTACGCTGCGCATGTGGATAAGTACACGGAAGAACAGCATTTTAAGCTTTTGAAATATATTGATCACCGGGCAAACTGGGGAGGAAACATTCAGATAGACAGCTATGGTGTGGAAAATATTCCCAAAGAAAGCGGCTTCATTTATTATCCGAATCATCAGGGAATGTACGATGTACTTGCGATTCTGGAGGTCAGTCCGGTTCCTTTTGGCGTTGTTGCAAAAAAAGAAGTTGCCAATGTTCCGTTTCTGAAACAGGTTTTTGCATGCACAAAATCCTTTGTTCTGGATCGGTCTGATGTGAAGCAGGGGCTTCAGGTGATCCTGAATGTAGCGCAGGAAGTTAAAAACGGAAGAAATTATCTGATTTTTGCAGAGGGTACCAGAAGTAAAATGGGAAATAAGCTTTTGGAATTTAAGGGAGGAAGCTTCAAAGCAGCTACAAAATCAAAGTGTCCGATTGTTCCTGTGGCCCTGCTGGATACGTACAAAGCTTTTGACACAGGCTCTGTAAAAAAGCTGGTGGTGCAGGTGCATTTTCTTCCTCCAATGTATTATGAAGAGTATAAAAATATGAAAACTGTAGAGATTGCTGCTGAGGTAAAAAGAAGAATTGAAGCGGTGATTGAAAAAAATGAAAAAAATTAAAAAAACCTGTTGACAAGATGAACTTTATTAAGTATAATCATCTATGCGTTTCGGATGAAATGCGCTCCAATTTTATAGAGTTAGGCAATAAATTCGGAGTGAGGAGAAGTACTCAAGAGGCCGAAGAGGTGCCCCTGCTAAGGGTATAGGTCGCTAACGCGGCGCGAGGGTTCAAATCCCTCCTTCTCCGTTCAAGTTTTTTGGAAGAAATAAAAAAATAAAAAAACTTGAAAAAAGGTGTTGACAAACTCGAAAAGATATGATAATCTAATTGAGCTGTCGCAGGACAGGAACCTTGATAACTAAACAGTGAAACACATACGATTCTCGAAAATTCTTTTTACATTTAAAACGAACGGTTCGATGAACCAAAACAGTAAAACGGGAAGATAGCCAAGTGTTATCTGACCAGACAAACTTTATCAGAGAGTTTGATCCTG
>QFCE01000022.1_pt1 | contig 171291 bp, 157 predicted proteins | sample 5346091 | NCBI WGS metagenome assembly QFCE01 (sample SAMN09062252, study PRJNA434731) | Human gut metagenome, whole genome shotgun sequencing project. | isolation source: stool timepoint A chromium assembly | host: Homo sapiens | collected 2015
AAATCCGCCAACAAGGTCAATCTGACACGGGGAGTCAATTCTGATCCGGAAGATCTGGTCTATTTCAAAGAACTGGCCCAGATCGGCGGTCATGTATTCTCACAGCTGATTCCGTCCAACCCGGTTGAAAACTTCGCCGAGATCGTTTCCAAACTTTAAAGAAAAAGGGGGTTCCTCATGACCAACGCATTATTGATCGCGTTCGCCTATCTCTTATGGCAGGTTGCTGACAACTGGCTGGGATGGCAAACGTTTACTCGTCCGTTAGTTTTATGTACATTAACCGGTTTAATGTGCGGCGATATCACCACCGGCGTCATCATTGGCGCTGAACTCGAAGCTGTTTATATGGGCGTCTCTGCCATCGGCGGTGAAGCACCGTCCAACTATCAGGCCGCTTCCGTTCTGGCTGTCGGCTTCGTTGTTCTGTCCGGCGCGGATCAGGGCGTCGGCTTGGCGCTGGCCGTCACGGTCGGCACGCTGATCAACGCCGTGAAGCCGTTCACGCAGGCCATTGCCTTAGCGCTGCATCCGTGGTTCATGAAAATTGCGGAAACCGGCAACGTTAAGAAATTCCGTATCGCTATGTGGCTGCAGGTCATCTTCGTTTCTCAGCTGCTGAACACAATCGTCGTCTTCTTGGTCGCGTTGGGCGGCGAAGCCGGCTTACAGACGTTTATTTCGATTTGTCCGGCCTTTATTATCAACGGTCTCAACGCTTCCGCGAACATGCTGGTAGTCGTCGGCTTATGCCTGACAACGCAGGCGATCTGGAATGGAACAACGACCGTCATGTATGTCATTCTCGGGTTTGTTGCCGTTAAATATCTGGCGCTGGGCACACTGCCGCTGGCGTTGATCGGCATCGTCATTGCCTTCGCGCATTTCCAGAACAGCTATAAATTAGCGCAGAGCCGCTCCGCCGCGGCGATTGGCACGAATGCTCAGGAAGGGGATGATTTCTATGAATAAGGCGCCGAAACTGACTCCGGAAGAACGGAAAATGTTGAATAAATCGTTCTACTTCTCCTTAGGCACCAATATGGCAAGCAGTAAGGTTTCCCAGCAGTCCAAGTGCTTTGCGATGGCGATGGCGCCGGGATTGGAAATGTTCTATGACGATCCCGAAGACCGCCGCAAGGCTTTCTACCGCCACGCCGGCGAATTCTTCAATACCCATCAGGTATTCTTGGGTTTGTTGGTCGGTATTTCGCTGGCAATGGAAAAGCAGCAGGCTGAACATCCGGAAGACGATATCACGGAAACCATTTCCACGCTGAAAGCGTCCCTGATGGGACCGACCGCCGGCATCGGCGACAGCTTCTTCTTTAACTGCTACCGTGTCATCATCGCCGGTCTGTGTATCGGCTTATCCGCCAACGGCAGCCTGCTGGGCGTCATTCTGTTCGTCCTGTTATACGGCTGCATGCTGCTGGTCTACAAATATATCTTCTTAACGGCTGGGTACCGCTACGGCACCAGCCTGATCACGGAAGCGTTTGAACGCGGTATCGTTCCGTTAATCACGGAAGCGGCGGGTATCCTGGGTGCGATCATGGTCGGCGCACTGATTGCGCAGAACGTTTCGATCAAAATTGCGCTGCAGCCGGTAATCGGCGGCGCGACGATCGATTTCCAGGGCATGCTGGATTCAATTATGCCGGGCCTGCTCTCCCTGTTATTGTGGGGCTGGAGCTTCTCCCGGGTCCAGAAGGGCTGGTCGCCAACCAAATTGATCTTTATGATCATGGGCGGCTGCGTCATTCTCGCTTTCTTCGGCATCCTCTAAAAAACAAACGGCTGTCACGCAAAGTTTAACCCTTATGCGCGGCAGCCATTTTCTTAGAGGACATGGAAAATCCCGACGACATCCTTATACGAGCGGTCATACAGAGTGTTGATAAACAGTTCGTTCTGGTGGATGAACTGCTTCAGCAGGTAGGAAATGATCTGAACGTTCTCTTTGCTTCCGTTGCCTTGTTGATAAAAGATGTAAACGCTCGCTTTTGCCCGTTCCCACAGCATCGGCTTCTTGTTGACGAACACCTCGAAGACCGGCTGTGCGATCCGCAGCGCCAGCGGTGTGATCAGGATGATATTCTTTTCCTTCTCATAGCTGATGAAGCTGCTGCGCATCTTTAAATCATGGATGAAATGTTCATGATCGCCGATCTCGTTCTGATACAGCTTGTAGATCGCGTCATAGACCTGCATCTGCGAGGTGAAGCTGCATTTGTGGAAGTTCTTTTCCCGGAATAAGGTCCGCGCTTTCGCGTTGAAGCGCTGAATCAGAAACGTGGAAAGGGAATTGAGATCCGACTGGATATGATTGAGATTGCTGTCAATCAATGCACCGGCATAGGTTTTCGGCAGGATATTGCGGTTGACATCTGTGATGATTGCGTCGTAATGCTCCAAATCGCAGGCGAAGACTTCCGTATATTCCAGAATATCCAGTGTTTGGATATAGCGGCCATATTGCACCCGCATCCGGTCGGCCAGGTTTTCGCTGTAATACCGGCCATGGCGGGAAACAATCGCCAGGTTCATTTTGTTGTAATAGGCGTTGTTCTTGTATAAGGCTGAATTGAAAATATAGTACGCGTCGACCAGATCCACCTCCCGCAGATATACGCCGTGCTTCACTTTATAAAACAGTGCGAACAGCGAACTGATATCCGCGGATAACAGGCCGATTTTTGTAGAACCGGGAAGCTTTTCCGCATCCGAGGAAAAATTAAATTCCATCTTGAGATGCAAGCCATAGAGATAACAGGTGAAATCCTGATGAAAATGATCGTCAAAAATACCGCTGACATCGTAATATTTTGCGATAAACGCTGTTATCTCCCTGACTTCCGCTTCGATCGCGGCCCGCTCGTTTTCCGGAATCCGTGACGGATGTTTCACCGTCATGCAGCAGGCAATCAACGCCGCGAAGGACAGGATATCCGTTTCTGTCACTCCCTCTTGAAAATAAGCGGGCAGTGAGGCGTAAATCGTCTGGGAAGCGGAATAGACCGGAAGACTGTGCAGCTGACGTATTTGATCAGCTGAAAAATGAATCTCTCCGGCATGGGAAGATCGAGTTTTCGCCAATGCGAGATATTGTGCGAGTTTGACAAAATGAATGTTGGGGATTGTGATTTCCTGATGCTGACGGAAATAATTGAGCACACATTCGCGCACCACGCCTGGATAGTCGGTATGGTTGAGAAACAGGGCGTTAAAGACGCCGGTGCGCACAAGCTGCGGATTTTCGTGAACATATACCTTGTGCATGAAGATCAGACAAATTCGTTTCGATCCTTCGTCGCCTTCGATATACAGACCGTAATTCCGTTTGTTCTTTAAGTCCAGATGGAACTGATCAAGAATCAGCTGCGTTTGGTCCAGTGTCCGCAGCACGGTGCTTTTAGAACAATACAGACTATTTGTCAGCGCGTCGATTGTCGTATACGACGAGGCCGTTAACAGCCGCAAAGCGATCGTATACGCGGTGGAAAATTCCGAATAGTTCAGATAACGGAACTGCCGGAATTCCTTCAACATTTTTGCCAGAAACGGCCGTGCCAGCTCAGGTTGGTCCAGCGTCAGAAAATAGCCGGCGGCGATCTTGGTGTCGATAAAGCAGCCGTGTCCGCGGAGATAATCGTTGATCAAATCGATTTCCTTGCGGATGGTGTTGATCGAGACGTTGCAGATTTTGCTGAGTTCCTCACTGCTGATGTAATCATGGCAGGCAGCAATTTGCTGCAAGAGCGTTTTTCCAAGTTCGTTTAGCATCTTTGTTTTCTCCTGAACTCCATTATATCGGATTTTCAGGGTTATTGCATGAAGAGGAGAGAGGTTATGTTGACATATTCTGTAATTTTATTGATTTTGTTGATCCTCGTCGTCTTTCTCGGCTCCGCATTGATGAAGAAGCGGCTGGCCGGAAAGCTGGAACAGGCGCTGCGGAAGAAGGATTACGACGCATACCGCAAAGTGATTTATGCCCGGAGCGCGACGGTGTTTCTGAATCCCAATACAATTCTGCTTTTGCGGGCCAGCGATCAGATGGCTTCCGGCAACCGGGATGCGGCGAAAAAGATTCTGCCTGCCATCCGGGTTATGCGGCTGGAGGCGGCGCAGAAGCTCGCTTACCTGCAGCTGTGCAGCTCGGCGGCGGTGGAGACCGGCGATGTTTCTTTGTTTCAGGTTATCCAGAAGGAGCTGGATCAAATTCAGGACTCTTCGCTGCAGGGCATGATTGCGGACTTACGGGAAGAAAATGAAATTAACCAGAGTTTGTATGGAGTTTATGATCGCCGCGTGATTCCGGTTCTGGAAAGTCAGGTGAGCCGGAATGAAGGTCAGAACCGCGGCCGGCTGATGATGTCGCTGGCCAAAGCCTACTATCTCGACGGTCAGACGGAGAAGGCGAAAACAACATTAACCACCGCCGGAACGCTGCTGCGGGGAACGTCCCTGGAAAAGGTTATTCATCTGACTTTAAGTGATTTACGGATTCTCGGCAACGACATCGCCGCAGAAGAAAACGCTGGAATCTGAGTTTCCGGATTCCCGGGAAAGACATCGTTCTTTTCCAGATGGAAGAAACCGGAAGATTGGACAGCCGGAGGCTGCGTTTGTTCAAAACTCTGTTTTGTTTTGAACTTCCTGAGAATTTCAAACAAATTTCCAAGGTTCTGGAAATGGGTTTTTCTGTACCCTCAGCCGTTCAAAATGTAACGGATTAAAGATTAAAAACTGAATTAGAAACCGCTTTCAACTTCGATACAATAAGAGCTGTCGAGGGGAATATTAAAATTCAGCTTTAAACCAATTCGTAAGAAATGAGGTGTTTTTGATGATTGTATTTATCCGCTGTGACGACCGTTTAATCCACGGTCAATGTCAGACCAAAATTATTCCGCTGAACAAAATCACCCGCGTCATCGGCGTGGATGATGCGACCGCCGCGAATCCAATGTTAAAACGGATCTTTGAAATGGCCGCGCCGCAGGGTGTGAAAGTCACCGTGCATTCAGTTGCCGACGCGCTGACGCCGATCCGCAAGTGTATGATTAACGACAAACGGACGTTGATTATCACCCGCCGTCCATCGACGCTGTTAAAAATCTACAAGGCGATTCCGGATCTGATGAAGACGATCAACGTCGCGAACATGCCGAAGGAAAAAGACGGCTTCTGGGTTCGCCGCGACATCTGGGTCAATGAGGAGGAACTGGCTGCGTTAAAAGAATTGGATGCGCTGGGAGCGACGATTCAGTTCCAGCAGTTCCTGGGGGATGGTCAGCCAGAGTTGTATTTCAAGGATATTCAGAACCAGCATTAAGTAAGCATTAAGTATTTTATTTCTATAAATGAGAAAGGGGAGAAAAATACGATGCAAATCACAATCCTTCAAGCGATTCTGCTTGGACTCTTCTGCTTCCTGGTTTCGACCGGAATGTTCCCGTTAGGCTGGCTGAGCATGAACATCATGAGCAAGCCGCTGATCCACTGTATGATCATCGGTCTGATCATGGGCGACATGAAAAACGCGCTGATTATCGGCTGCGTCATTCAGGCTGCTTATATCGGTCAAATGTCGATCGGCGGGGTCGCGACCCTGCCCAGTATCAACGTCGCGCTCTGGTTTGCGCTGCCGCTGACACTTGTTTCAGGCGGCGACGCGGCGGAATGCCTGACGATCGCGCTGGCGTTCGCGGCGGTTCAGAACATTCTGAACACCGTCGGCAACCTGGTCAAAGTCGGGTTCCTGCACCGTCAGGACGCTTTGATTGAAAAGGGGAAAATCAAACAGGCCTGGTGGTTTCCAGCCTGCGGTCACATCTGGACGTTTGTTTCCTGCATGATTATCGTGCCGGTCTTCTGCCTGGCCGGATCCGCGGTCATCAGCAACATCGTTAACGCACTGCCGCCGCAGATCAACGCGATCACTTCGACCTTTACCGGTCTGCTTCCGGCAATCGGCTTCATGATCCTGATGGTCACGCTGATTCACACGCCGTTCCAGTGGATTTATTTCCTGTTCGGCTTTGTCCTGGCCGCTGCTTTGGGCTGGGATACCATTTCCATTACGATTATGGGCTGCGTCATCGCTTATCTGATTTTCCAGTTTACACCGGGTAAACAGTTGGCGGGCGCCGCGGTTGAGGAGGATGACGACTAATGACGCAGAACATGGAACGCCTGCAGGCGTTAAAGAGCGATAAGAAATTTGTCAACAAAGCCTTCTGGGCTTACAACTGGTCGATTCCAATGAACTTTACGCGGGAACGGATGCTCGGCTGTTCGATGGTTTGTATGCTGGCGCGCGTCGCGGATGAGATTTATCCGGAAGATACCGTGAAGCAGCAGGAATTATGCCGCAACCACGAAGTCTTCTTCAACACCCAGCAGGGACTGGGTGCCGTGATTTACGGGATTGTCTTAGGCATGGAAGTTGAACGGGCACATGACGATTCGATCACCAACGAGCTGATCCAGTCGATCAAACAGGCGCTGGCAGGGCCGCTGGCCGGTCTGGGCGATTCCTTGATCCAGGCGCTGATCACGCCGATCCTGATCTCGATCGCGATCGGGTTAAGCACCGACGGCTCGATTCTCGGCCCGCTGTTCCTGTTTGCTTCCTACACGGTCATCAACGGGATCCTGTGCTACTCGTTGTTTAAAGCAGGCTATAAAACCGGGATCATCGGTGCGGAAACCCTGGTCAGCTCAAACATGAAGGACCGCGTGATTCCCGCGTTTGAAGCACTGGGCGTGACGGTTATCGGCGGCGTGCTGGCCGGTATTATGAATGTCAGAACCAACCTGGTCGCGTCCTTCGGCCAGACCAGCATCAACATTCAGACCGACGTATTGGACGCCTTCTTCCCGAAGATCCTGACGTTAATCATCTGCTTTATCGTCTATTACTTAGTGAAGGAAAAGAAATGGTCGGCGACCAAGATCATGCTGTGGATGATTCCGGTAGCGATCATCGGTTATCTGACCACGATTCTCGCGTAAAGCGAAAGAAAGGAAACGGTTATGCAGAAACTGAATTATCAATGGACTCAGGAGGATGCCCTGCATTACTATGAACTGCTTTTGAGCACGGCGCATGAAACGCGGCTGACACGGATGATCTCGATTCTCTGGGGACCGGCGCTGAGCGTGGCGCTGATGATCGGGTTTCAACAAGGAAATTCATTGATCGCCTGGCTGCTCGCCGTTTCCTTTTCCCTAATCTGGATCTTTGTCATCGCGCCAAGATTTTACCACCATCTCTGCAAGAGCGCAGCCAAGCGCAAATTGTCCGCAAACGAGCTGGCCTGGGATTCCATTGAGTTTGAAGAAAAGGCCGGTGACTACGAGGTCAACGGTGTGAAAAAGGAACCGCTGAATTATTTCGTCATGCCGGATTTTCTGATCGTCACCTTTACCGATCACACCCAGCTGGTTATACCGGAACGGGCGTTCGAACAGGATGAGGAACGGATGCGGCAATGGCTGAAGAGACTGGCACTGACGGTCAAAGACAAACAAAATTCAAAAGTTCAGGAAATAAAGGAAATCGCCGTCTGACGATTTCCTTTAAAAAGTGAATGCGATAGGTATGCAAGACGGAACAATTCTTTAGTTGAGTGACAATGATAATGACGGATAAGAAAAAAATAAGATTTTCGGAAAAAGAAAAGAAAGAAAGGAGGTCGCAGCAATGGTTGGACTTGTACTAATCAGCCACGGTAAGATGGCGGAGGGAATCGCTGATTCCCTGTCAATGTTGTTCGGCGCCGATCTGCCGCAATTTGAAATCTGTGCGCTGCGTGAAATGAATTCTCCGCAGGAGTTTCATGATGAATTATGCCGGAAGGTGGCGAAGGTCGACAGCGGGGACGGCGTCTTGATCTTCGCAGATATGCTGGGCGGTACGCCATGCAATCAGGCGCTGACGCTGGTCAATGAAAAGGTACATCTGATCGTCGGCATGAATCTGCCGATGATTCTGGAATTACTGGGGATGCGTGAAACACAGCCGGCGGAGGTTTCCGCGATTATTGAAAATGGCCGGCAGGCCATTCAGGATGCGGGCGCACTGTTATTGGCTCAGGCAGGATCGGAGTCGGATGAGGATGACGATTAACCTCATCGCTTCCTCTTTGAAAAAGAGAGGGGGATCCGCAGCATGACGGCGGCCGCAAAACGCAAGGTCGGAACCAATCTGACGGAGGGCGGGATCTTAACCACCCTGCTGGTCTTCGCGATCCCGATCGTGCTGACTAACATCGTTCAGCAACTGTATTCGATGGTCGACTTGTCGGTCATCGGTCAGTTTGTCGGCAATGTCGGAAGCATCGCGGTCAATACCGGCGGAGAAATGGCCGATCTGGTCAGTCCGGTGGCGATGGGCTTTGCGGCGGCCGGTCAGATCTACATCGCGCAGCTGGCCGGTTCGGGACTGGAAGATAAGATGAAGAAAACCGTCGGCACGCTGCTTTCGTTTACGATCCTTTGTTCGATCGTGCTGACCGGCTTCGGTATCGTGTTCTGCCGGCCGATTCTGGAACTGCTGAACTGTCCGGAGGTCGCGTTGTCCCAGGCGTCCCAATATATGATCATTACCGCGGTCGGGTATCCGTTTATTTTCGGCTACAATGCCGTCTGCGGCGTATTGCGGGGAATGGGTGAATCGAAGAAACCGCTGTTGTTTATCTTAGTCGCGGCAGCGGTCAACATCGTTCTGGACTTATTGTTAGTCGCGGTGTTCCACATGGGCGCAGCCGGGACGGCGCTGGCCACGGTGGCTTCCCAGCTGGGCTCCTTTCTGGCCGCATTTGCTTATCTGTGGATTCAGCGCGAACATTTTGACTTCGAGCTCAAGCTGCGTTATTTCCAGATTGACTGGCCGATTCTGAAAGTACTAATCAAGCTGGGCATTCCGCAGGTATTCCGTTCCCTGATGGTCCGCACGGGCATGTTGTGGGTCAACGCGTCGGCGAATGCTTACGGCGTTGTCGTTTCTACGACTAACGGCGTCGGCAACAAGCTGCAGAAGTTCCTGGAGGTCTTCATCTCAGGCGTCGATACGGCGGCAGCCAGTATGATCGGTCAGAATCTGGGTGCGCACAAAACGGATCGGGCCGGGAAGACGACACTGGTCACAGCGGGCTGTTGTGTTGTGCTGGCCGGTGTATCTTCGCTCTTGTGCGTTACGATTCCGCATGTCATCTTCGGAATCTTCACTCAGGATGCGGCAGTCATCGAGCTGGGCACCACCTTCCTGCGGATCTTCACGATTCATTTCTTCGCGTCGGCGATCACCGGTTCTTTCCAGGCGATGGTTACCGGCTGCGGATTTGTCGAGCTGGGCTTTCTGTTAGGTCTCTTGGACGGAGTCATCTGCAAGATCGGTTTAAGCTTGTTGTTTATGAATGTTTTTCACATGGGCTATGAAGGCTTATGGTACGGCGTTGCCTGTTCGCGCATTGTCAACGGTCTGATCTGCATCGCTTATTATCTCAGCGGCAAGTGGAAGACCCGAAAATTGTTGAGCGAATAGCGGGATTGACAAGACTGACGTTTGATCTCAACACAACGAAGAATTATAAAAAAAGAAAAGACGGGAGGAATCTTTATGCCGGGAAGCTTTAAGAAAAACACAGCCCTGGGCGCGACACCGCGTCCCATCCATTCCGACTTGAAATCCAGACGCATCGTCTGGGAAACGGAACACCCAGTCCGCTGGTCGTTTATGAAAGTACTGCGGGAAACCAGCTCGCTGAAACAGTTCTATCCGGACATCAATCCGTACACCGAGGTTTATCAGGTGCGCGATCATGTGTACGCCTTCTACAATGACAGCTTTGACGGAGCGGGCGACGTCTGGATGTATCTGATCGACGGTCCGGAAAAGGCGCTGCTCATCGACACGTCGTTCGGCGTTGGCGATCTGAAGGGACTGATCCACCATTTGATCGGCGATAAGGAAGTGATCGTCTGCAACACGCATGCCCATTATGATCACTGTTACGGCAACGGTCAGTTTGAACGGGTATACTGCCACCGCCATGAAGTTCCGGATTTGATGACAAAAAACAATCCGGATATCTGGGATTATTTGTTTAACAATACGGACCAACCGATCCAGGTTTGGGATGAACTGATTCCGCCGGGAGATCCGGTCTACACGCATTTTGACAAGCGGGATATCGTCGTCGACCGCGACCATCGGGAAGCGTATGTTCCGTATGAAATCATCGGAATTGAAGACGGTCATGAATTTGATCTGGGCGGCGGCGTGATTGTGGAAGCGGTGCTGCTTCCGGGACATACGCCGGGGCAGTGCGGTTATTATGACCGGCAGAAGCATCTGTTATTCTGCGGGGATATCACCGGCATCGGAAGACGTCCGAAGGGAACGCCGTATGGCGAGTTCTGTACCGTGGAAGCGATGAGCGAGGCGCTGAAGAAACTTCAGCCGTGGTTCGCGGAAATCGACGGCGTCTTTCCGGGCCACGGGGCCTGGGATCAGTCGCCGCTGATCCTGCAGTATCTGTTGGATACCGTAACGCGGATTCTGGAGAACCCGGAGAACGCTGACGGGAAACGGAGCTTCGAGCGGGATGGAAAAACGCATATTTCCCTGACAAAGAATATTCACCAGTGGACGGCATTGCGGTATAGTCCGGATCGTGTCTATAAGCGGCAGTTTACGGAAGAATAAAGTTTTAAATAAGAAAGAAATGCTGCTATCCTTATCAGGTTCTTTCATAGAACCTGATAAGTAAAAGGGAAGGCAGGACAAAGCTTTATAACGCTTTATCCTGTCTTCTTTTCTGAGCGCACCTTTATTTACCATCTCGCGGAGAATCAGCACAGAGGTGGCTTGTGACACGCCTAACGCGGTCTCTACATCTTTACGAACAATCAAATCCTTTTCTTCAAACAATGAGATAATCATGTTTTCACGGGTGTCTGCGGCTAAAGCTTCTAGATTGTTTAGGGATTTACTGGATTTTCTATAATTTACATCATCCGTATTTTCTCTCTTAAATTCGATAATTTTATTCTTAATCATGATTAAAGCATCTTCTCTTGCTAATCATCTCGCTGATAATCTTGCTGATAACAATTATTAGTGATAATCAGCAGGAAAGCAACAGGAGCTTTAGTTTATATTCCTAGCCCCAGAATTATAAGATATTAAAGCAGTCCACTACCTCATCATAACTCTGCTCATAAAGCGTATTGAGGAACAGCGCGTTCTGATGAAGAAATTGTTTCAACAAATAACTGATCCGCTGGACGTTTTCCCGGCTGCCGTCGCCATATTGATAAAAGATGAAGACGTGCGCTTTATTCTGATTCCAGGCAATCGGCTTATGGTTGACGAACACCTCAAAAACCGGCCGGGGAATCCGCAGTGCCAGCGTATTGATCAGCACCAGATCCTGTTTCTTTTCGTTGCTGATAAAGCTGTCGCGCAACTGTAAATCGCGGAAGAAGGCTTCGCGGTCGCCAAGCTCCTGCGCATAAAGTGAGAAAATAGCGTCATAGACGTCTTGTTTCCGCTTGAAATCGGCCTTGCGGAAATTGACTGGCTGGAATAACGGCAGCGCCTGCAGATTAAAATACCGAATCAGAAAATCAGAGAGGTCTTTGTATTCAGGACTGTCGCGATGATGATTGAATTCAATATAAGTGCTGTGATCCTTCTTCGGCAGGGAGGATGAATAGATATCGGTGATGATCGCGTCGTAAACATCAAGATCCGTTTCATAAAGCTCAGTCACCTCCAAAACACGGATGTTTTTAATATACCGGCTGGAAGATGTCATAAGCCGGGCTGCGAAGCTTTCACTGTAATAGCGACCCTGACGGGAAACGACGGCGACGTTCATTTTGTTGAACGTATAATTCTGTTTGTAGATCGCAGCGTTAAAAATATAGTAAGCTTCCGCCAGATCGGTTTCATTCAGATGCACACCGGTCTTATTTTTATAGAACAGAGCGAATAAAGAACACAGGTCGGCAGTCCACAGTCCGATTTTTGTCGAGGTTGTCAGTTCTTCAGAATCCGTGCAGAAGTTGAATTCTTTTTTCAGGTTCAGACAATAAAGATAGCACGCGAACGCATTGTAAAAGGAAGTGTCCAAACAGCCTTCCAACTCGTAGTACTGACGGATAAAGGCAAGACTGTCCCGAACCTCCTGAAATATCCCGGGCTGGTCCTCCAAGGGGATCTGATCGGTGCTTTTCAGCGTCATGCAGCAGGCGATTAGCGTGGCTAACGATAAAATATCGTTTTCGTGGAGATTCTCTCTAAAATAAGCCGGGAATACGGAATACAGCTCCTTGGCCGCAGTATAGGCGCGCAGCTGCCGGATCCGATTTTGCCGGGATGGATCGTATTGAATTTCCGAAGCGTAGCGGGACCGGGTTTTCGCTAACAGAACATATTGCGTAAGTTTGATCACATGAATGTTGGGAATTGTGATATCCGGGTGGTTTCCGAAATAGCGCAGAATCTGATCCTGAAGAATCTGCGGATAATCGGTTTGATTTAAGAACAACGCGCCAAAAGCGCCAGTGTAGATCTGCGGCTTGTTTTCATGCGCAAAGACCTTATGCATAAAAATCAGACAGATGCGTTTTGACCATTCGTCGCCCTGGATGATCAGGCCATAGTTCCGCCGGACTTTCATCTCCAGCTGAAACGGATTCAAAATTAGCTGTACCTGATCCAGTGTGCGCAAAATCGTGCTGCGGGAACAGAACAGACTGCCGACCAACGCTTCGACAGAGGTATATGAAGAAGCCGTCAACAGCTTCATCAGGATGAGATAGGCCATGGAAAACGCAGAATAGTTCAGGTAATCAAAGCGCCGGAATTCTTTGAGCGACTGGGTGAGAAAGGGCGCGGCCGCCTGCGGATCACGAATGGTCAATGAATAACCGACAGCGACTTTGGTCTCGATAAAGCAGCCTTTGCCGGCCAGCTCGTGGTTGATCAAATCGATTTCTTTACGGATCGTATTGATGGAAACGCTGCAGATTTTGCTTAACTCCTCACCGCTGACATAACTGTCGCAAGATGAGATGTGCTGTAAGATTTTCCTTCCAATTGTACTTAACATTGTTTTTCCCTCTACTAGTTATTATAAAACGTTCTGAGGTAATTTGAGCAATGGAAAGGCAGAGAGAAGGCGGAAACTTAAAAATAGCCGAAAAAAATCTAATATAATCAGATGTCTTTTCTGAATTCATTTAAAAGCGGTACATACCGATTGTGAAGAGCAGTCAATGAAGTTATAATAACCGTAGAGAGCGGCGTGTGTACGCGAGGGAAAGACTATGAAAATCACGTGGATATTCTTAATCTTAGCCATAGTCTGTGCTTTGTTTTCAGATAAAATTGATGTGGCTTTTAAAGCGGATCAGAAGCTCAAAAGAATCATTTTGATCTTTAGCGGCGGCATACTGTTGGTTTGCGCGATTGCGGTCATCGCAAGGAATCTAACTTAACAAGACGATCCCTTTGAATACATCGATTAAATATGATTGGGATGCTGGCAACTTAAATAAGAAAAGAGGCAGATAAAATGGTGATTGAAAAATATTGGGGCAACTATATTGGAGGAACAGACGACAGCTTGACCTTGCTGGATTATTTAGCCGGAAAGCAGAAAGATGAAATTCCGCTAAGGGAAATCTTTGCGGATACGGGTCTGGATAAGCTGAACTGGAACTTCCGAAACACGGAAGTTCCGCTCGAATATAAAGATAAAGAGGGTTGGGAACATGAGTTTGATTTTGCGATCGATCTTGTTACCGATCTGGCCGCACTTCTGTTAGAATGCCGGGTCAATGGAAAGGTCCCTTTACGGTTAATCCAGAATCCTGCTTCAGATCGGACTATTCGGATAACGACTACTTCAGAGGAGAACGCTTTGATGAATAAAGCGCTGGCTGATTTTACGAAAGATCCGCTTGCCTATGATCTTCATGAAATGGTACCCGATGAAGAAATGAAAGAAATGGCGCAAGAGTGTGAGAATCTCCGTCAGGAATTATTTGAATAAGCAGATTTCAGATTGAAGAGAACAAACCGAAGACAGGTGTCGGATTGTCCTGTAGAAAATATCCTGCTTAGAAAGCAAAAGAATTCATTGATGGAAGATATTTGACAGGTTGGGGCGGTACTGCTGTCATGCCCATGGTGAAAGGTCATTATTTTACGAGTGTCATCATCGAAACCGCTAATGCTGCGGTATCATTTCTATTCATGATCAGGAACATCGTGAACGTCATAATTCGCTGAAATGATAAATTTTCTGTTTCAATGACGGATAGAGTAGAATTTGAAGGAGGTCAGGTTTATTAAGAGGTTTAAGTTTTTTATCATTCCAATATTATTTTTAATTCTGATAGATCAAACTTTAAAAATAATGATATCAAGAGAATTCATGTCGTATGAATTTGATATCCTGTCCGGAATTCTTAGATTTAATCCGGTAGTAAATACCCGTTTGTCTTATATCGGGAATTTTTTTGAACCGTTATCAAACCCATTCTTAACGATTCTTCTAAATGTTTTTGCTTTGGGGATCTTGATATCGGGTTATTTGTTGTATAAGGTAAAAAGAGAAAACACAAGTTTTTCAGTAAAAGTAATAATGATTTTCGGCTTAGCTGGATGCTTGTGCAGTCTGATCGATAAGCTGTTTTGGGGTGGAAGTCTAGATTTTCTACAGATTCCCAACTACTTTATTTTTGATTTGAAAGACTGTTATATAACGATGGCAGGAATTCCATTTGTGATTCTTGGAATTTCGCATAGTCAGGAAATATCAGTGAAAGAGTATCTGCGTTTTTGCTGGAATAAGTTTAAATTGTAAAAATTCAATTTCAGGGATGGAGGAACTGGAAGCGAAAGAACTGATCATGAACGAGTTCATTTGAAAAATAAGATATTCAGAAATTCCAGTTTAAAGGATCGATAAATTTGAATTTGTGGAGGATTATAATATATGATGATACATGAAAGAAATAAGAAACTATGGGAACATATGAAGTCAGATTGTTCAAAATGTTCCGGGTTGTGTTGTATTGCTCTGTTTTTTTCAAAAATTGATGGCTTTCCAATAGATAAAGCACCAGGGCAACCATGTATAAATTTATTAAAAGATTACCGATGTAAAATACATTCACAACTTGAAAAACAGAAAATGAAAGGTTGTATTGGTTATGATTGCTTCGGTGCTGGACAACATGTGACGCAAGTTATTTATCAAGGCCAGACATGGAATGACATACCCAACCAATCAATGGAAATTTTTGATGTTTTTATAATTGTTTTCCAGCTTTATCAAATCAGATATTATTTGACAGAAGCAACATCGCTTATTTCAGCAAAACCATTAAAAAAATCTATTCAGTGTTTGATTGATGAAAATATAAAAATGTGCCATTATCGACTTAAGGATATCTTATCTTTAGATTTAGAGCAATACAGAAACAAATCAAATCATATATTAAAGCAGGTGTGTAAGTTGCTTCAACAAAGTATTCATAGTGAAAATAAAAAAGGTCTAGCTAATTTTCCTGGCGGCAATTTCAAAGGACAGGACATGAGTGGAGCAGACCTAAGTACAAAACTTTTAATAGCCGCAAATTTTGAAAATAGCCTTTTTAATGGAACAATTTTTTTAGGAGCTGACACTAGAGATACTAACTTTGATGATGCGGATTTAAGTGAAGCTGTATTTTTGACGCAGGGACAAGTTAATTCGGCAAAAGGAAATCGAAACACAAAATTGCCCTATCAATTAGAATATCCATCTACATGGAAATAAAGAACAAATTTCAGTTTATTAAATGTAATCAGTTTTCGTATCAGAACTTTAATCAGTAAAATCGTGGTAATCATTCTGGAATGAACATTGGCAATCAAAAAACAGAAAAATCGAGGAAAAAACAATGGAAGAATTTACGATCAATGAAATGAAAGAAATGCAGAGAACGCTGCAGGAAAAATATAAAGAACAATGGGAAGGGATCTCTCCGGAGGTCGGTAAAAACAAATTACTTTGGATGATCGGCGAGGTGGGCGAAGTGATCGACATCGTAAAAAAACAGGGTGATCGGAATGCCTGCCAGAATGAAGCAGTAAGAAAAGAGTTGATCGAGGAATTAGCGGATGTTTTGATGTATTATAATGATGTTCTCTTATGTTATGATATCTCGTCAGAGGAATTAAAATCCGCGTACATCGAAAAATTTAAAAAAAATATGAAACGCTGGTAAGGAAGTTCTATTGAAGAGATTCAGGATTTCGGGAATCGAGGAACTTCTCAGAAAAGAAGGGATGAATGAAATGAAAACTGAAGAAGAATGCGGTTGGATCGAAAAGATCAGCACGATTTCAAAAAAAGAAGAGTTCATCCGTTTTCTTGAAGATTTATCTTCGGATTATCAACAACATTTTGAGGAATGGGAAAATACAACAATCTCTGACTATTTGCGGCAAATGGCGAGCTGGATAGAAGACGATTCGACCAGTCCGTCCTCAAATATAGCCTGGACAGAGGTTGATTTTCAGGTTCTGGCTAAAATTCTCTATATGGGAAAGCTCTATGAATAGAAGATACGTCTCAAAGAAAGTTTCAATCTCACTGATTTTCGAATACGTTAAAATTTAAAAATTTAATAAGGAAACTGACTTCCCGCAGCGAAAGCTTAACGATCCGCTGCTTTTTTATTGGAAAAAGGACGCGGCGAAGCGCTCAGCGTCCTTTGAAACATAGGAAATTCCAGAGGTTATTTTATAGCATAAGGACTCACAAATAAGACAAAATGATTTTATCTTTCAGTTCAAATCGGAGCCGTTCGATATTGAAACCCATCTCCGGCCTTGATAAAAGTTACAGGCAAAGCTTCGCCCACGACCTCCGGCAGCCAGCGAGCCATCGCCTTCATACCCAGTTCCTCGCAGTTGAAATGTCCCATTTCCAAAAGAACTTTGTTCCGGCCTTGAGCCGCGGCGTCGATTACATACTGCGTCAGCGTATAATCACAGATTTCAAAGGGAATCAATACGTCGGCCTGTTCCGCTTTCCGGATGATCTCGGCATCTTTGGACGAGCCTGTCACATGCTCGCAGAACAAGACGGAGGAAACTTCGCAATCTAAATTGCCGACGATCCGAAGACCGTTTAATTCAAACCGACGGAGGATGAAATCGGCCAGTGTCTGCGCGGGAACAGGCGGAATCTGGTAAAGCAGCGGTTTCAGCGGATCGTCCGCAACATAATTCTCCCATCCCAGTTCAGACAGGATGCCGGTGAAGATGGAATCCGGATTCACCCGCTGGGGCTGAAAGGGCAGACCGTTGCCATGCAGCCGGTCATGATCACGCCAGACGACCAACCCGTGATCGTCCGCGAACTGCTTTTTTTCCATGGCAACCGCATTGTTCGCTAACATTTCTTCGGTGTTGCCGCTGCCAAAGAAGATGGATTCATGGGTGATAATGAAGTTGATGTTCCGGGCCGCCGCTTTTCGCAGAACTTCCATAGTGGCGCAGACGGTCACGGCGATCCCGGTGCATTCCTGATCCGGATCCCCGGTTAAAATCTGATCACGGGTTCCGTGCGGAGATTCAATGAAGGGTTCGTGCCAGTCCTTGAGCTTGTCGATAATTTTCTGGATTTTCATTTTGAGTTCCTCCTGTCCGGCGTAGTTCCCGGATTCCTTGGGTGTTTCTTCTTTGTCTATTATAGAATCAGAAACGGGAATCAACATTTCAAAATTTGATTCATTGAAAGTCAGTTTGCGAATGCTGGTCAGAATTGTCAAAGCACAAAAAAGCGCAGCCGTTTATGACTCTGCGCTTTATGAGACGGATTTAGGCTTGATGGACGTTATAATCGAGACACCAGTTAATCGCATCCGCGGCGGATTCTACGATGTGTCCAGCTTTGCGCTGCAGCTCGGGACTGCCGCTTTGCATCGCGAAGGTATGATCCGCTCCGGCAAACATTTCCGCGTCGTTAAGCGAATCGCCGATGACCGCGATCTCGTTCGCCCGCAGCGAATAGGTCTGTTTGAGGTAATCAATAAAAACTCCTTTATGTGCTGAACCGCTTCCGATCTCCAAAAGCCGTTCGCCGCTTTGCGCGATAAAACAGGAATGATCCAACTGTTCGCTCAGTTGCCGCCGGGCCGCAAGACAGGCTTCCTGAGAATCAAAGGTTAAGGAAAGCTTGCCAGCGAGAATACCCTGGGAATCATCGAGATATTGATCCAGCGTGAAATCCATAACCTGTCCAATTCCCAGCTTCGCACATTCTTTCCGATAATGCTCGGCGATGGGATCCTGGAGATTAGCTAAAATCCGCTCAGAATTCATGCCTTGAACCTGAATCATAGTGCATTGCGGGCATGCCTTCCGGGTGATCTCGACAATCTGACGGATTTGACGGATTGCCAGCGCATGAGTAACGACGAACTGTCCCTGATCGTAACAGACAGCGCCGTTAAATCCTGCGGTTCGGATCTGGGGGAAACCATATTTTTCTAACAGATGAATACCGTAGCCGATCATCCGTCCGCTGGCCGCGCTGAATTCGATTCCCGCATTCTGAACCGCTTGCAGCGCCGCTTCATTGGCCGGACTTAAATCAAAGACCGTTTCTCCATGCCCTTCAAACAATGTGCCGTCAAGATCGCTGACAATCCATTTAATCATAATCTTTCTTCTCCCCTGGTTTTTCTCTTTGCTTCTTATTTTACTCTGAAATCAGGCCTGAACGGAAGCTGAGATTTCCGCTTATCCGCCGTTGTTTCCGCTTCAGTATGCGGCTCATTCATCTTCATCATCATACTGGGGGAACTCGTAATCATTCATACAGATGACCGCTTCTCTGCCGACGTCGGCCAGCGCTTTGATCTCAGCCTCCGTTGCGTTTTCATCCAGGCAGGTCAGCTGCAGCAGCATTGGAAAATTCATTCCGGTAAACAGATAGGTGTTCGGCCGGGAAAGATAAGGCAGGGCCAGCTGATTGACGCTGCCGCCCAGGATATCGGTGCACAGGACGACCTGATCGTCATCGTTGACGCTCGTCCAAAACCGCTCCAGCTCCGCTTTGGGATCGCAGTCGTCAACATAGGCGCTGATCGCTGTGATAGGATCGATATTGGCTGTGAAAATACTTAAGGTGTTCAGGAGGCCTTTCGCCATCCCACCGTGACTTAAGAGAACAATTTTACGCATAATTCTTCCTTCTTTCTTTGATTTAATTGGGTGTTGTGAGAATGGAAGTCCTCAAAACACAGCCATCTGCCATGATTCTAATTCAGATTCTGGGAAAATAATAACGGGAAAGACTGCGGGCTGTTCACCGGAAGCTGCTTCCCAGCGTCAGCACCGCAAAATGATATTCCAGAATTACATCCATCAGTCGCTCATAATCCGGATTCTTAACCAGCTCGTCGATCACCAGCCGGTCGTGGAATACGGTTTCCAACAGATGCGGAACATATTCATTTTCAAACCGTTCGGCGTCTTTCGCTACCTGGCCGCGATCCCAATAGACGATGATCTGTGCTTTGTGCAGGCTGTGATTCCAGGGAATCGGCCGTTTCAGGACAAACACGCCGATCGTCACGCCCGGGGTATGCGAATGCAGTCCGCTCAGAATGACGACATTGTCGCGGGGCTGCGACGCCATGATCTTTTCACAGGTCCGCAGATCCTCCGTCAGCGCCTGCGGACTGTCCAGCAGCGGCTTCAGCGATTGCCCGATCAGTTCAAGGCAGGCATCCTCGCTGGCGGCCTCCACGCCAGTGAAGATCAGCTCCGGCCGCAGATCGCTGCGGATTTTGAAATTGCTGTGATGATTGCCGTTGACGAACAGACTGCGGATCGTGCGCTTGGTGCTTTCATCGAAAAACAAATCCAGCTGAAAAACGGTCAGCGTTGGCGGCAGGAAATCCAGCATCTCCGGATTGTAGGAGGTGAATAACAATTCATAGCCGCTCAGATCCATTGCCTTTAACTCATACAGTTCCAGCACGTCGATCTGTTCGATAAACCGGCCGAAGTTGCGCATCAGCCGTTCGGCGAGTCCCCGGCCGACGCTCTTGTCGATATTGGACACGCAGCAGGCGCGGATCTTCCTGAACTTCCATGGGAAGCGGCCGAAGACCGGATGGATCACCAGCGCTAACCGTGTGATTTCCTCCGCACTGATTTCGATTTCATATTTCTCATGCAGATACACCATCGCCTGCATCGCCATTTTCCGCGACATCAGCGAACTTTCTACCTGCACCTCGCTGGCAAACTGCGTCGTACGCAGATGATAGCGGGAACGGGTGAACAATCCGTCAAGATGCAGCGCGATGTCGTCGACCAGCTTGATATCCTTATTGATCGAGCTGAACTGGTTGGTCTGCGCCAGGTGCTGAACGAGGTCAAACGCAATATCCTTGCTTTCGAGAAAACCGTCGCGGAACATTTCGTCCGGACTCAGCGCAATCCGGAAGCCGACGAAACCGATCGCAAGCAGAATGATATCCTCGCGGATAAAAGTACATTGAAGCAGTTCGGCACACTGGTTCAGGACCAGCTTGGCGACGTAATACGAATTCCGGTTGGTGAAACGGATGATTGTGGATTCGGGATAGTCCAGCGGATGACCGTTTTGGCTGCGGACCGCGGAGATCAGAATCAACCGGCTCAGCGAAGCCAGACTGGATACCGACAGGTTGTAGCTGATAAACATCTCCTGCAAAGACCGGATGATCAGCTCGATCCGCTGCTGGATCTGCGGGTCAAACTGATAGAGCTGGCCGTATTCCTCAGGCTGGGCCAGCGGCAGGGAGGTAGTTGAAAAATTACCGTATTCATAATTCAGACATAACCGGATATCATGCTCGCGTCCGCTGATTTTCATGCCATGCCGACTTTTGGAAACAATTTTTAAATCGAACAGTCTCAGGATTTCACGGGCCCGGTTGAGAATCTGCTTGACGCTGGTCAGATTCATGAAAAGCAGATCTTCCAGTTCTTCGATCCGGGTATAATCCTGGCGGCAGAGCAGCGTGCGGATGATGAGGTGCGCGCGGTCGACCTGAACCGGATTGAGAATCAGCTGTGAACTGCACATCGTGTTTTTCTGCATAAAGCGCTCAAATGTTTCCGGATCCTCGACGATCAGCCGGTAGCCGCTGCCAGTCTTGGAGGCAATACGGGCGCCCTGACCGGCCAGGTAGCCGTTGAGCTGGTTGAGGTTCTTACGGATCGTTTTGCTGGAAACACCCAGACTGTTTGCGAGAAACTGGGAACTCACCGGTTCTTTGGTCCGGTTCAGCCGGTCGAGCAGCTGGTTTTGGATCGGGAGCAGTTTTTCCTTCATCCGTTCACCTCCTGGGATCGTCAATGAATTTCAAGAACTTCCAGCCGGGAATCCGCGGCGGCCCAGGTTTGCACGGCCTTCAGCGAAGCGGGATCGTAGACGAGAAAGTCAACGTAGCCATGGGCGTTGCCCAGTGCGGCGTTGATCAACATGCCGCCATGATGTTCGCTTAAAATCCGGTTGACTTCTTTTTCAACCGTTTCCCGCTGCGCGATCTTTTCGTTTTTCGGCAGCGACGGCGCGGTAGGAACGACAATACTGTAATAACCAGCCTGGCAGGCCCGCAAGAGTGCGGTGGAACGCTGTTTCTCCGCCGGTTCGCCTTCTTCGTTTAAAAGCGGAAGGCAGAAGCTGATTCCTTCGGTGATGTCCTGGCGCAGCTGCAGCTTTTTAGTCCGCCGGGTATAATTTTCTGCGATAAAAACGATGTCCTGGGGATCGATCCAGCCGCGTTTTTTACATTCTTCCTGCAGCACCGCTCCCAGTTCAAGCAGCGATACCCGGGTTTTTCCACGATGCGTCAGGCGTCCGACCTTGTCGAGAAACTGAATCGATCCGAGGTAGGCGTCGACAGCGGTTTCGCCCAGCGCGTCGGAAAGCATCATATATAATATCATGAAGCAGTCTTCCTCACGGAGCCCTTTGAATTTCGGATTCTTCTCCACCAACAAATTCAGCCGATGACGCTTGTTGTCAAATGAAGGAATGACCTGAATTTCCGCCGGCGACCAGGTGATGCCGTCCTGCGTGAAACTGCCCTTAAAGGCGGGGTGGCAGAAATCGAAACACCAGCGGGACCGCAGCGTTTCCGGCAGGCGTGAACAGAAATAAAAAGCCAGAATCCGTTTGAGCGGATCCAGCGTTGTCGTCAGCTCAAGATGGATCTTTTTCCCGGATTCCGTCCGGATCAGCCGGAAGGCAAACCCCGGCAGCACGGCGTCGATCATCGACAATAGCCGCGGATTGACTTCCGCGAAGCGCCCTTGATCGATCAACTGTTCAAATTCAGTGTGACGCCGGACGAATTCGTTCATGAACAGGGCGGTGTTTTCTTGAAATCGGATCATATCGTTCTCCTCTTATGAAAGGAAGCACGCAAGAATACTGCGTGCTTCGTGAGTACCTAAATTGACGGCTAGGCAAGAATCCCAATCGCTGAAAGAACGATCGCGGCGACCAGCACGATGACGATCATCTTGCCGGACGTCATGCTCTTACGGCCTAAACCCCAATAGATCAGGGCGACGGTGACGACGTTGCCGAAATGCGGAATGATCGAATCGAGCAGATCGTTGACCGGCTGGACAACTTCGCCATAGCTCATCGTAATACCGAATTTAACGTTGACGGTCGAAGCGACCAGCGCGCCGACAACGGACAGGCCGAGCACGGAAGCCGCTTCCGTGATGTGCTGCAGCTGTGCGCTGCGGGTCGTGACAAACGTGACGCCCTGTTCATAAGCGACGAAGAACAGCTTGTAGAAGGCAAACCAGATGACCAGCTGAATGGCTTCGGCGATGACCCAGCCGACAATACTGCCTTCCAGCGCCATGTACGCGGCAATCGCGCCCAGAATCGTCATAAACATGATCCAGATGATCGCGTCGCCGATGCCGGCCAGCGGCCCCATCAGCGCGGTCCGCATTTCAACGGCCTGTTTGGTTGCATCCGGATCCTTCGTGGATTCGATGGCGATGCACGCGCCGAGGATGATATTGCCCATCCATGGATGTGTATTATAGAATTTGAAATGATCCTTGTACTTTTCCGCTAACAGATCGGCGTCGCCGTCATAAATCTTTTCCATCGCCGGATGGATCGAGTAGACCCAGCCGCCCGACTGCATCGTTTCATAGTTAAACGGCGACTGACGTGTGAAGATATAACGGTTTAAGCAGCGCCGGAGATCTTTTTTGGTTAATACGTTACTCATCGTAGTTCCCTCCGTTTCCGGCCGCTGCGGCGGTATTGCCCTTTTCCAAGCCTTTATAGACCATGTAGGCGGCGACGAACGCGAACATTGAAATCGCGACCATCGACAGTCCCAGATAGGAAGCGGCCGCGAAGCCGAAGATCATAAAGACGCCGTATTCGCGGATCGGCAGATATTTCATCAGAATCGCGAAGCCCACGGCCGGCAGCATTCCGGCGGCGGTGTTCAGCCCTTTGGTCAGCCACAGCGGCATGTTTGCCAACAGGGTGGTGATGATGCCGGAACCGACAGTCATAACCAGTAAGATCGGCAGTGTGTATAACGTGGCGCGGAAGATATTCCAGCCATGCGCCCAGATGCCCATTTTATCGAACTGGTGTTTTTCAACGCAGTCCATCTGTTTGTGAATGAAGAAGGAGCCGCACATTTTCGCGAGGATATCAAACTGCGTGCCCAAGGTCGCAACCGGAATACCGGTCGCTAAGCCCGCTTCGACCCCGCCGCCGGTCGCAATCGCGAAGACGGTGCCGACAACGGTGCCCATCGCGTAATCTGGAACGGAGGATCCGCCGTAACCGCCGACCCCCAGCCCCATCAGGCACAGAGTACCGCCGACCGTCAGGCCGGTCGCGACGTCGCCCATGATCAAGCCGGTAACAAACCCATGCAGGACCGCCACGCCGTAGCTGAAAAGCTGAACGCTCATTCCGATGACGGTGAATCCCCACATCCACACGCAAACGAGAATGATTTGAATTGGAGTAAACATTTCTCTCTTCCTTTCTTAATCAATTTGATTGATTGAAACTGTGAATCACTACAATTAATCCAGAACTTCCTTGCAGATCTTTATCGGATCGTCGGTTCTAAACTGACAGGTGATCTGAATGCCGGCGTCGCGCATTTCGCGCAGCATCGCTTTTTCTTCTACGTTGACCCGCACGGTCTTGTCGAGGATCAGCGTTTCCCCTGTATTCTGGGTAACATTGCCGAGATTGACCCGGGCAAATTGAACGCCGGCCTTATATAAGGCGTAAACATCCTGAATCTCGCGGCCGACAATAAACACGCGCTGATCGGCATAATTGCCATTTTTGATGTTGCCCGCGGCTTTTTCCGGAGCCAGGACCGACAGGCTGACGCCGGCCGGCACGGACATTTTCAGCGTGCTGCGAATCACCTGGTTGTTGGAAGCATCTTCGTTGACAACCATAACCCGGGTGCAGTGATTCTCTGGAATCCACATGGTAGCAACGATACCGTGAACCATCCGGTCGTCGACGCGGACGTCAACGATGCCGCTGCTCTGCAGATATTCATTCATAAAACAATCTCCTTTCGTATCAATCAAATATGCATATTTATCTGATAGACTAATTATAAACGCTTACATTTTTTTATTATAGGATATCAATTTCCACTAGAATTTAGCCTTTTCCATGCTTGTTTTCAAAAGAATGATGCCAAAAACTGGAAATAGCCTGGAATTGGTCAGATAAGTTCCTTAGTATTGTTGTCTTTTGTTGAATTTTCGGGAATGAACGCTGAAAGACGGGCGAAGTCTGTCGCTTTTGGGGGGCAGACTCAGGAATGCCTCTTCCTTATTTAATCAATTGAACCGATCGGCGATAGGAAGAATGAACGGCGGGCGTGGCGGCTGCTTAACGGAAAACAGAACCGGTAAGAATAAAAAATTCCGCAAACCATCTTAAGGAAGGCTTGCGGAATAGGCATGATTTGAACGGGTGAAGAACTCAGAACAGATTCTGGATCAATTTGGCGACATATTCCTCGGCCTGTCCGCGCAGAAGCCGGGTGGAGATGCCGTCGTGGCCGCCGTTGAACTCGCTCGCTTCGACGACATAGGTGCTGCATCCATTGGCATAACCCCAGACTAAGCAGAGCTTGGCGTTGGAACTGCGCTTGATCTGACGGCCGAAGGCACTGGCCAGCTCGCAGGGAACGACGACCAGCTCCAGATCGCCTAACCGCAGAATTGTACTGTTGAGGCAGACGTGGACATGATCCTGCGCCAGCTTGCGCTGATAGCCGGAAATTTCCGAAAGCAGCCATTTGCGGGCATCAAATTCCGTGACGACGGAAAGCTGCTGCTCAAGCTTTGCCAAGGCTTGTGCCAGCGCAGCTTTATCATTGTCATAATCCACTTCAAAAGCGACTTCACGATAGCGGACCGGCGTCAGACCGAGGGCTGCGCCGTCGCGGAATCCGGCGATATGCGCTGCGATTCCGGAGGTCACGCGCTTCAGTTCGTTAAAATCGTTGCCATGGCGGTACAGCCGGTTGGACAGATCACCCGCATTGCCGTTGCTCATAAGCGGAACAACACCCAGATACGGCGTTAATTCCCGCCGGACGTTCCCCAGCATATCGGCGCTCAGCCGGGTTTCCAGCGGATTCATAATCGTGGAGTGACACGACATGTTGACGAAGGCCGCGACAGGCTTGCCGGTTTGATCACGGAATTCCAGATCGGTGATGACTTCATCGCCGGGTTTATCCAGACCGTTGCGGTTGCCGTAGAACCCTTTGACTTCGCCCTGGCGCACGATGACGTCGGTAAAGGGCGTCCATTGTTTTGCCGCATCCAGCACCGCTTCGATCGTTTTGTCCAGCACTTCGTCTTCATATTGAGATTCCGCTCCGGTTTGGGTTCCCGTCATCGCGGAGAGTCCAAAATAAGGACCGGTATGAGTATGCGTGACGCTGAAGATGACCAGCGCCGGGTCAATGTCCAGTAATTCATGCACCGTTGTTTTCACCCGGCGGACAAAATCAAAGCCGGCGCCGATCACGTCGGCATTGATGAAGCAACATTTTATCCCCTCGAGATTAAGGAGAAGAACATGGACCTCTAATTCGTCGTGGACGCCGGTGGAACTTTCGGTCCGCATCGCATGACCGGCAATCGGAACGGAACCGGACGGGGTGATAATGCGGGAGCTTTTTGCGACTTCTAACATGAATATTTCCTCCTTGAGCTAACGGGATAACCGCAGCTATTTTTGATTGAATTGCGGATGATGACATTGCCGGTCAAGCGTGAGTCCGTCCGGCAAGCAGTTCTTTACCACTGGCGAACTTCTCATTCTGGATAGTGATCGTAGGATGATCGCTGACCTTGCACGCATCGCGGGTTTGCGGAATCGTATGATTTGTAAGCGCTGGATAAGTTTGGCGGGGATCAACGCAGAGTGCGAACAGCGTCAAGAATTTCAGCGACGATCTGTTCCGTCGTGCCTTCCGGAATGGAGCTTGCGGCGCTTTCAAACGACCAGCCGTATTCTTCCCGGTCGACCAGATAACCGACGGAATAATTGGAATATCCCCAGACGATCGGACACACAGCGGACATCGCCTGTTTAATTTCCAAACCGAAGCGGGAAAACAGCTCGGCCGGGATCGTCAGGATAAACAAATCGTTCATTTTATATAATGTATATTCCAGATCCAACTTTGTTTCCGCTTGCTCTGACTGAAGGCGGAGCACCGCCAGACTGGAGGTGTAGACTTTCTTTTCATCGAAGGTCTTTGCTTCAGCAATTCTTTTTTCCACTTCCGTTAACAAGGCTTTCTGCTTCTGCGGATCGTTTCTGAACGTGCGTTGGAATCGACCGGTTCGCATCGTTACCGGCGTAAGGTTCAGCGGTGTTCGCTCCGGATGGGCGTCCCATTGCGCCATGATCGCATCGCCAATCCGCTGCAATTCATGGAAATCGTTGCCCTGGCGGTATAACCGGTTGGACATATCGCCGGCTGCGCCCTGCATGACCAGAGGATACACGCCCCAGCGCTGCTGCAGGGCACGGGATAAATAGCCGGCTAAATCGCCGCTGACGAATAAATTCTGTGGTCCCAGCACCGTTGGATGACAGGTGAAATGGAGGATTCCACCGACAATCCGTTCGCCAGATCGGAACTCAATGGTCGTCAGGCTTTTATCCGCCGGTTTGTCCTTGCCGTTGCGGTTGCCGTAACACCCTTCAATCTGAAGGGTGGAGGCGTAAGCCTGGACTTCCTCAAACTCCTTTTCGAAGCAATTCTCGACAGCTTTCAGAATCTGGGCATGAACAAAGTCCAGATAACCGGGAACGGCCGCTTTTTCCGTTCCGAAAAACGGGGAGACCGAATCATATTCCGGTCCGGAATGGGTGTGGGTGAAGCTGATCGTGACGGCTTCCTTCGCAACGGAATACCGGTCGGAAAGCTCGCTGCGGAGCTGGTCGCTTTCCCTCTTGTTGAAGCCGGCCAGGTCGACGGATACCCAGATTAAAGTCGTTTCTTCAATCTTTAAAACAAGCGCACTGGCCCAGAGCTCGTCCGCGACGCCGAGGGCTTTTTCGGTCCGGATCGCATGACCAAGAAGATAACATGGAAAAAACGGACCTTCCGGTGTGATCCGGGTGCGGCTGGTGCTGATCTGCATTTCTTTTCCTCCTTCAATACAGGCGGAACAGAAGAATCACTGTTCCTGTTGGTTATCCAAATTATAAGCATTTTAAAAAAGGGATGAAATACACTTTACTTCCGGAAGCTTGCGGACCTGGAGCGATGGTTTTGATCGCCAGCGGAGTCCGTGATCCAAGAAAAGAGCCTGTTTCCAGCCAATCCTTCGGGGTGCAGGGGAAGCCGCGGCTCTGTGCTAACGATGAACGCAAGGATGAACTCTGCCTGTATTCTGCTTTTTAATGGATATGTAAAATTTCTAATTTCATGGTAATGATGGATTACTTATTGAAATTTTAGCTGAGCGGTTCCTTGTTAAAATAAGCGTGTTCATTGGAGGTGTTTCATTCATGACCCAAACGATAAAAAAAGACCGAGTCGGAATGAACCTGACGGAAGGTTCCATTCTGCGCTGCCTGGTGATTTTTGCGATTCCGATCGTGCTGACCAATCTGGTCCAGCAGCTGTATTCGATGGTCGATCTGGCGGTTATCGGCCAGTATGTCGGCACCCTGGGAACAATCGGTGTCAATACCGGCGGTGAGATCGCCGACCTGGTCGCACCGATTGCGATGGGCTTTTCCACCGCAGGGCAGATTTATATATCCCAGCTGTACGGCGCACGGGAAGAGGGGAAGATCAAGAAAACGGTCGGCACGTTGTTAAGCTTTATGATACTCATTTCAATCGTGCTGGCACTCGCGGCGATTTTCTTTCATACGCCGATTCTGAATCTGATCAACTGTCCGAAAGAGGCGATGGATCAGGCGAGTGCTTACATGGTGATCACGGCGATTGGATTTCCGTTTATCTTCGGTTATTACGCTGTCTGCGGAATCCTGCGGGGGATGGGCGAATCCAAGCGTCCGCTGATCTTTATTCTTGTGGCGGCGGCGATCAACATCGTGCTGGATCTGGTGCTTGTGGCAGGCTTCCACATGGAAGCAGCCGGGACGGCGATCGCCACGGTGCTGGCGCAGATCGGATCGTTCGGCGCGGCGTTTATTTTCATGCTCAGAAACCGTGAAAAGTTTGACTTTGAAGCCAAGTTGTCCTATTTTAAGCTGGATGGCGAAGTCATGAAAATTATTATTAAGCTGGGAATTCCGCAGGTGGTGCGCAGCTTATTAGTTCGGTTCTCCATGTTGTGGGTTAATTCGACGGCCAATTCCTACGGCGTCATTGTATCCAGCACCAACTCCATCGGCAACAAGCTGCAGAAGTTCCTGGAAGTCTTCGTTCAGGGCGTCGATACCGCATCCGCTTCAATGGTGGGGCAGAATCTGGGGGCGCATCAGGTGGAAAGGGCTGGCAAAACGACGATCTATACGCTGGGCTGCACGTTAGTCTGCGCGACGGTGACCAGTCTGTTATGCCTGTTCTGTCCAAAGGTGATCTTCGGTCTGTTTACTAAGGATCCGCTGGTTCTGGATCTCGGCGTTACCTTCTTACGCATCTTCATCCTGCACTTCTTCGTCTCCGCGGTGATCGGTGCCTTCCAGGCCATGGTCACTGGCTGCGGTTTCGTCGAACTGGGATTTGCGATCGGTATCCTGGACGGCGTTGTCTGCAAGATCGGTCTCAGCCTGATCTTTGTCAATCTCTTCCAGATGGGCTATCAGGGCTTGTGGTGGGGCGTCGCCTGTTCGCGGATACTTCCATGTCTGATCTGTATCGGCTATTACTGCAGCGGGAAGTGGAAAACCCGGAAACTGCTGACATCCGGTTCCTGAAGGGAACGATCAAGCGGTCAATCCGGGATCGGCGAATGAACCTCCCTTTCTAAACCGATCCCGGTTCCGACTGACTTGACAGGCAAAGGAATCGAAGAAGAATTCTAGAAGTAAAAGGAAAATCAGAGAAAAATGGGGAAAGCGCGGTCTGTAACAAAACAGCCCGCTTTTTTTCGATGGCTTTCCATTGCCGGCGAAGGGCTCATGGCGTGAGAGGTGTCAATCTAAAGTTTTCCTGCCGGCAAGTGTCAGATCCTACAAGAAAAAAGGAGGAAAACAGCGTACAATAAAAACCAGAAGAAAAAGGGGGAAGTTCATGCCATCGACACAGGAACAGCGGCATGTTTACTATGACCGCGATTTGGAAATTGAAGCGTACAATCTGGGTGGGATTGTTCAGAAGTTTCCAAACCATTTTCATGAATTTTATGTCCTGGGTTTTATCGAAGGGGGAAAACGGCATCTGTGGTGCCGGGGCGAGGAATATGACGTGAGCGCCGGGGATCTGATTTTATTCAATCCGCGGGATAATCACTATTGCGCGCCGATCAACGGTGAGATTTTGGATTACCGGGCGGTAAATATCAATCCGGATGTTATGCGCAAAGCCGCCAGGGAAATTACCGGGCGGGATCAACTGCCGCGGTTTACGCAGAACGTCGTGCCGCAAAGCGAAATCGCATCCTTGATCGCAGATGTGTATGACGCGATCTTAAGCGGGGCGCCGAAGCTGAAAAAAGCCGAAGCTTTTTATTTTCTGATCGAACAGGTGCTTCAGGAATATGCGGTAGATTTTGATCAAAGTCCCGCTCCGCAGCCCAATCCGCAGATTCAGGCGTTGTGTCAATATATAGAGGACCATTACGCAGAGAATATCACACTCGAAGAGTTGGCCGGGCGGGCCGGGTTTGGCAAGTCGTATCTGCTGCGTTGTTTTACCCAGCAGATCGGCGTGTCGCCTTACCGTTACTTACAGACGATCCGGATCGATCGGGCCAAGAAGCTGCTGGAACAGGGAATGGCGCCGATTGAAGCGGCGGCCATGACCGGCTTTGCGGATCAGAGTCATTTCACCAATTACTTTAAAGACTTTATCGGTCTGACGCCGAAGCAGTACCAGCGGATTTTTACCCAGCCGCAGGAAAGCGCGAATCCGGATCATGAATAACGACCGGCAGCGGATCGGCCAGGCCGCGGCGCTGGTCACGATTCTGATCTGGGGGACGACGTTCATTTCCACCAAGGTTCTGTTGGATACGCTGTCTCCGGTGGAAATTCTGTTTCTGCGGTTTAGCCTGGGCTATCTGGCTTTGTGGCTGGCTGCGCCGCGAAGGCTGCGGTTGACCGACCGGCGGCAGGAAGGCTTATTCGCATTGGCCGGACTGTGCGGCGTTACCTTATATTATGGATTTGAAAATCTGGCGCTGAGCGCTACCCGGGCGTCGAACGTCGGGGTAATCATCTCCATCGCCCCTTTCTTTACCGTCCTGTTCAGCGCGGTTTTCCTGAAAGAGAAACGGCCGGGTCTGCGCTTTTTCGCAGGGTTTCTGATCGCTATGGCAGGCATTATGCTGATCAGCTTTAATCAGGAAGCGGTTGAGATTCACCCCGCAGGCGATGGGTTGGCAGTGCTGGCCGCGATGATCTGGGCAGTCTATTGTTTGCTAAGCCGGCGGATTTCCGAGCTGAGCTATAACGTGCTCTTAGCGACGCGGAGAACCTTTTTTTATGGCTTACTCTTCATGCTTCCGCTGACGTTCACGCAATTCTCAGTTTCACTTCCGACGATCCTGCGGCCGGAAATTCTCTTCAATTTAGTTTTTTTAGGATTGGGGGCCTCCGCGCTGTGCTTTGTCACCTGGAATCTGGCCGTCGGAATTTTGGGTTCGGTGAAGACCAGCGTTACCATCTATATCGTCCCTGTGATCACCGCGGTCGCTTCCGCGCTGGTTCTCCATGAACCGCTGACGCCGAAGGTGATTCTGGGGCTGGCTTTAACGTTAGGCGGCCTGGTGCTGTCGCAGAAAACAAATCAAGAAAAGGAGCAGAAAGAACAATATGGAACACTCGAATGAAAAATGCGTCATGGTGATCAACGCCGAATTGCCCTTGGGCTTAATCGCGAACACCGCCGGAATTTTAGGCGTCACCTTAGGCAAGCTGGCGCCGCAGATCGTCGGCGAGGATGTTGTCGATCAAAGCGGAAATTCCCATCTAGGCGTCGTTGCGATCCCGGTTCCCATTCTCAGCGTATCCAAGGAGAAGCTGAAAACCATCCGGGAACAGCTGTATCAGCCGGAGTTCTCCGACCTGATCGTCGTTGATTTCTCTGACGTCGCGCAAAGCTGCAAGAACTATCCGGAATACATTGAAAAGGCCGCCGCGGTGACCGAAGAAGAAATCACGTACTTTGGCATCGGCATTTATGGGCCGAAGAAGCGGGTAAACAAGCTGACCGGCGATCTGCCGCTGCTGCGCTGAACCCTGTTTTGTCAGGGGGAAACGACGTGGACTCAGGAAGTCTTAAACAATCAAGGGGAAGCGATTCTGCCGCCGCTGGAAAACAGCGTGACCTGGCCGGTAGAAGAAAAATGGCTGGTGCGTGCGGAAGGTGGCGGAACCCAGACCCCGCGCCTGGTACTCTATGATCTGGAAGGAAACCCAAGGAAGGTGCTTGAGGGCGCGGTGAATTTTACCATGGATTACGCTGACGGAGAAACGTTCTACCGTTACGTGATCGGAGAGGAAAATCATGCGTTTCAGCTTGAAGCCGATGAACAGGGCGGGCTGGTGTTCATCGAGTGGGAAGGAAACGAACAAACCCCTACACTGTCAAGACCCGATGAAACGGAGCGAATTCTGCGGGAAAATCAGGATTCCAGTCTTCTGGGCAGCAGCGATGGGGCGACGCCGGTGAAGCTGACTGTCGGTGGTCAGACGCTTGCGGAAGCGCCGGGTCTTTCCTTGATCGAAAAGAATGTGTTCAAGCAGGCGCAGACTGTGGACAGGCAAAGACTGCAGGCAAAAGAAATGACGCTGCGGACAAGCGACGGCCGCTGGGAATCGGAAGTCTGCGAAGCGATCGGCTTGTTGAGCGAGAACAAGCTCGCCTTTTGTCAGGGTCAGAAATGGGGCTATTGGCAAGGCGCCGGGGAATAACCGGGTCTTGCCTTTTTCCTGATCAATTTCTTTTCAGCTGTAACTCGGATTGTTGAAATAATCCAGAGAATCACAAGACATTTTAATGCTTTTAAGCCCGCTTCGTGGTATATTATTGATGTGAAAACAGGAGGATATATCATGAATAGAAAACCTTTAGTTCTTGTTGTCATGGACGGCGTCGGATTAACCGATAAGGACAACGGCAATGCGGTCAAGCATGCCTACACTCCGAATCTGGACGCGTTGATGGCAACCTGCCCAAATACGAAAATCAAAGCGCACGGAACCGCAGTCGGTCTGCCGAGCGACGCTGATATGGGAAACTCCGAAGTCGGTCATAATGCGTTAGGCTGCGGCCAGATTTACAGCCAGGGCGCAAAACTGGTCAACGAGTCGATTGAAACCGGCGCGATTTATACTTCGGATACCTGGAAGGAACTGATCGCCAATGCCAAGGGTCACACGCTGCATTTCTTAGGTCTGTTGTCGGACGGCAATGTTCATTCCCACATCAAGCATCTGGAAGCGATGATCCGCGAAGCGAAAAAGGAAGGCGTGGAACGGGTTCGCCTGCACGTCCTGCTGGATGGCCGCGATGTTCCGGAAACTTCGGCGCTGATCTATGTGGAAGAAATTGAAAATCTGTTGGCCGAGCTGAGCGACGGTACCTTTGATGCGAAGATTGCCAGCGGCGGCGGACGGATGGTCATTACGATGGACCGTTACGAAGCCAACTGGAATATGGTGGAAAAGGGCTGGCATATCCATGTCCTGGGCGAAGGCCGTCAGTTTGATTCCACGAAGGAAGCGATTGAAACCTATCGCGACGAGCTGCACTGCTCCGATCAGGATCTGCCGGGCTTTGTCATCGCTGAAAACGGACAGCCGCTGGGAACGATCGAAGACGGCGACAGCGTAATCCTGTTTAACTTCCGCGGCGATCGCGCGATCGAAATCTCCAAGGCATTTGAAATGGCGAACTTCGACGCGTTTGACCGCGTCCGCTTCCCGAAGGTGGTTTACGCGGGTATGCTTCAGTATGACGGCGACTTGCACATCCCGGAAAAATTCCTGGTGACGCCGCCGCACATCACCAACACGTTATCCGAATATCTGGTGAAGAAGGGTATCCGTTCCTACGCGATCTCGGAAACGCAGAAATTCGGTCATGTCACTTATTTCTGGAACGGCAACCGTTCTGAGAAATTTGATGAAAAGCTGGAAACCTGGGTTGAAATTCCTTCCGACGTCGTTCCATTTGAGCAGCGGCCTTGGATGAAGGGCGCGGAAATCAGTGATGAACTGATCAAAGCGATTGAATCCGGAGACTATGACTTCTACCGCGTCAATTATCCGAACGGCGACATGGTAGGGCATACGGGCAACTATGAAGCGACGATCATCGGTATGGAAACCGTCGATCTGTGCCTGAAGCGTCTGATGGATGCCTGCGATAAAGCGGGAGCGATCATGATCGTTACGGCCGACCATGGCAATGCCGATGAGATGGAAGAAAAGAAGAAGAATCCGGAAGACAAGGCGAAACCGAAAACTTCGCATACGCTCAATCCGGTTCCATTCATCATCCGCGGGGCGGACATTGAATTAAAAGACGGCGATTTCGGTTTAAGCAATGTCGCGGCGACGGCCGTCGAGCTGATGGGCCTGGAAGTTCCGGAAGGCTGGAACGAAAGCATGTTGGCAAAGAAGTAAAAAAGTATTCCGCAGAACAAACAATCCCTCTGAGTTGTGGTATCATAAACTCAGAGGTTTTCTTTACCCGCGGCGATGCCGGAAACCGCGGCATTCCGCAATAAACTGAATTTGAGAATTTGCGGCGGCCTGGAAGTTCCAGTACCGGTCCGTACCGTCCGGCAGACAGGAAGGCAGCGGATTCAATTCGAAACTTGATTCAGGTTAAGAAAATCAGATTCCCATTCCCTGAGACATCTATCAAAAAGGAGGAGAATTATGCGAAAAAGATTATTGATCATCCTGGCCTGCGGCCTGTTGGCGAGCGCCGGCTGCACAACCGCGGTTGAACAACGGACATTCAGCGAAGATGGAAAAACAGCCGTCGCTTATCAGGAAACGTTGTTGGAAACGCAGAACAAACAGACTGAACAGATCGCGGCCCAAGCAACGGGCGGAACGCTGGACAATCCCGTCGTGATTGTCAATCCGTATGGCTTAAGTCCGCTGAGCGCTTTGATTCAATTCGACACTGAAACCGCGGAACCGGTCACGGTCATTGTCAAAGGCAAACAGCCGCAGACGGACCTGACCTGGACTTATGAACCATCAACCTCGCATTGCTTGCCGATCATCGGATTGTATCCGGAACAGAAAACCACGGTTCAGCTGATTGTCGATGATATGGTGAAAGAGCTGGAGATTGAAGGTCAGGCTCTGCCAGAGAACGCGTTTATGGCCGAGGTCACAATCGAACATCAGAATCCGCAGCCGAATCAGCTGATCTTCACAACACCTTCCAGTACCGGCTATGCCACGGGCTATGACAGTCAGGGCGAAATCCGCTGGATTTTGAATGTGATGATGTTATGGGATTTGAATTTACTGGAAGACGGGCGGATCACGCTGAGCACGAACCGGCTGCTGGACAGTCCCTACTACACGACGGGATTTCTGACGATGGATTTACTGGGGCATATCGACGCGGAATACAGTGTACCGGGCGGATATCATCATGATCTCGATCAGCTGCCTAACGGCAATTTCCTGATCGCTTCGGATGACTTCAGCGGATCGACTGTGGAGGATGTGATCGTGGAGGTGGACCGCCAAACGGGGACCATCGTGAAGTCCTTTGATCTGAAAACGATCCTGCCGCAGGATCAGGGAAAGAGCTTGAACTGGACGGCCAAGGATTGGTTCCACAACAACAGCGTCGATTATAATCCGGCGCAGAACACGCTGACGGTTTCCGGGCGGCATCAGGACGCTGTGGCGGTGATCGACTACGATACACAGGAACTGATCGCCATCATCGGTTCGCCGGACGGCTGGCCGGAAGAAATGCAGCAATATTTTCTGACGCCGGAGGGTGAGAATTTCGAATGGCAGTGGGCTCAGCATGCCGCAACCTGGCTGGACGATCGGCATATCATGATGTTTGATAACGGGATGTACCGGTCGAAGACCGAAGAGAATGCCGTGGCGGCAGAAGATAATTATTCCCGGCTGGTTGTTTATAAAGTCGATTTAGAGGCCAGGACGATCCGGCAGGTCAAGGAATATGGCAAAGAGCGGGGATACGCTTATTATTCCCCGTATATCAGCGACGTTGATTTCCTGGGAAATGACCAGTGGCTGGTGACTTCAGGCGGAATCTCCTGGCTGGACGGCAAGATTAACAACATGCCGGGATCACTGACGACTTATGATCAGATGGAAGCGTATGTGACGCTGATCGAAGGGAGTCAGGAACAGTTTGAAATTAAAATCCCGGCGAATATTTACCGGGCTGAGATGATCGATGTTTCCAAGACGACGATGACACCGTTGGAATCCGGAAGGTTATTGGGGAGTCTGGGCGTTACGGCATATCAAACGGAAGACGATCTGGAGTCCAAGCTGAAATTCAGCGAAGCTCAGCCGATTGACGGGGAACTGGCTGCGAAACTGACGTTAACGCAGGAACAGGATCGCTTGATGGTCACGGCAACGTTAAACAAGCATGATAACCTCGACCTCATTCTGGCGAAGGAGGAGGAAGTGCGGATTTATCCGGTTCAGACGGATACGCAGCCGGGGATGTGCGTGGCGGTTTTCAACCAGCCGAAATCGCCGGACGTCGCAACGTTAATCCAGACGGTCAGCGCGGAAGGGCTGAACGGAACATGGCATGTGTACTACCGGTTCAATAAGCAGCTGATCGACGCGCGTCAGATTTATCGGAACTGACGATGGGACAGAAAGAAAAACAGAAACAGGCAGCCTGGGCAGAAGCTAAACGCCGCTGCCGGTTAAGTGTAAAAGACATTGAGATGGCTAAACAATTAGGGATGACACCGAAAAGCTTAATCAAGAATATTCCTGCGCCGTCACAATCCTGGAAGCTTCCAGTGAAGGATTGGATCCGGTCGTTGTACTTTGAAAAATTCGGCGGGGATGAGGAAGATGAACTTCCTTTCTGAATTGTACGATTTTCATTGATGGTATAAAAAAATCGGGAATGAAGGAGTTCCCGATTTTTTATGCCTTTTTTATTTCTCCTGACGATAACATTGGTAACGGAATGAATATTGATCTGCGTGGTAATAAGTTTCCGTGTATTCAAACGGCGTATTGTCAGTAAGATACGAAATATGCGTACTGAGGACGACGTCCCGTTTCTCGCTCATTTCTAATGCCTTTTGGATTTCCTTACTCGGCATGACGACGCTGATGGTCGTATCATTGTAAGCCAGCTGTAAATTCAATTTTTCTTCTAAATACTGATACAGTGACTTTTCCAGATAAGTAATGTCTAAATATGGCACTTTGACAACAGAAATGTAATTATAACTGACGGCCATCGGCTTTCCATCACCTAAGCGCAGTCTGATAAAATAATGGATAAAATCATTCTCTTTGAGGCCGAGCTTCTCCATGATTTCCGGAACTTCTTTCGCGCAGATGACAGAATACTGAAGCAGTTTAGCTTCTGTTTTAATTCCAGCGCGCCGGTGTTCTTCGGAAAAGGAAAGCATTTCCGGTATTTTCCGCTCGATTCTCGGCCCGCGTACAAAACTGCCCTTGCCTGGAATCCGTTCGATGTATTCCTGATCAGAAAGGTGAGTCAGCGCTTTATTTACAGTCATACGGCTGACGTTAAACTGCGCGCACAGCTCGTTTTCAGAAGGAAGCTTATCTCCGCGATGAACTTTTCCGTGTTTGATTTGTTTAATGATATACTCTTCAATCTTCTGATATTGAAGCTGTTTCTTTGCCATGGTGTTCCTCAACTCTCTATTCGAAATCATTTTACCATAAATATCCAAGAATTCGTATTTCTTCAGATGGAATTACGAAGTAACTAGCTTGCTTCCCGCTTTTTTATGGAACTGCGGATCTGCGGCAAGGAAAGGATTGATGCCCAGCTTGTAGGGAATCCGCGATGAAATGATCTGCAGCGGCAGAATGTACTCTAAAACATGGAAGTCCGGATCGTCAGTCATCGGTAATAAACAATCTTTGTTTGTCGTGATTGAAGGCGGAAGCTTCCCGCCGATGATATATTGATGATTGGTCGTTTCCTTGATCACAGAATGGATTTTAATCAGTCGATCTTTTTCATAGGGATCCGGACTAGCAAGATAAAGGAGTCGGGTATCATTTTGGATTGAATTGTAGATACCGTGACAGAATTCTTCCAGCTCATAACCAACGATGCCGAAACGGAGAGTTTCCAACATTTTCAGCGAGCCTTCCAGCACATTGGCATAGTTATTGCCATAGCCTAACACCAGGATTCTCCGGCCTTCGATTAATTCTTCTTGGATTGCGTCCACCCAGCGAGTCGCCGCAGGGATGATCGCGTCATAATTAGTAATTACAGTGTTCAGCCGTTGAATCAGCTCCTCAGCTTCTGAATCGCTGATTCGTTTCAAACACAAAGCACCTTCAATTCCAAGCAGCCACAAAATGAGGACGGTGGCGGTGTATCCCTTGGTTTTGGCAATGCTCAGTTCCGCGCCGCATTCCATAAGCAGATGAACGTCGGATAATCGGAAAATCAAGCTTTTTGAATTTTCACTTAAACCGGCGGTCATGCATTGATGCGTCTTCGCTTTTTCCAGGGCATCCGCGGTAGAGTAACTGTTTCCACCTTGGGAAATTCCCAGTACTAACGTATTTTTTGAATAGATTTTCTGCTGGGTTGTGAATAAAGAAGGCAATTCAGCGCGAACTCGGATTTGAAGCAGATTTTCCATTATTCGCCGGGCTGCCAACGCTGCGTGATAAGAGGTTCCTGATCCGCACAGAACAAGCTCATCAACATTCTTTTCCTGGAGCAGAGTACAGAATGGACGGGTGATCGTTTTTCGTTTCTGAAGAATATTCAATAATACGTCTTTTTCTTCCAGAATATAATCATACATCGTGATCTCAGTCATCGTGTTTCCTCCTGTTTCAACATCGGGATACCGGAAACAAACGTTTGAAGAATCTGATAGTCATCATTATAAATCGTTAGATCTGCCTGATATCCAGTTTCAATCAAACCTAAATGATCGTCCAGCTTCAACATGCGCGCCGGATTGATCGTCGCTGCGTTGATGGCGCAGACTTCGTCGAGGCGGCCTAAGGTTTGAAGATTACGGACAGACTGGATCATCGTTATACAGGATCCCGCAAGCCGGCCATCAGGGAGCCGGCCGACGCCATCTTCGCCAATTGTGACCTTGCGGTCGACCGATTCATAATAGCCTGGCTTTAATCCTTTATAACGGGAAGAATCGGTAATGACAACCAGACGGTCTTTGCCTTTGCACTTGCCGATAATATTGATAACGGAAGGATGAACGTGAATGCCGTCAGCGATGACCTCAGAGTATAGATTGTCACAGGATAACGCAGCCCCCGGCAATCCTGGCTTTCGGTGATGAAGCGGATTCATACTGTTGAAACAATGAACGACAGAGGTTGCGCCATCCTCAACCGCCTGCATCATTTCCTCATAACTGACGCCGGAGAAGCCCACCGCAACTTCCAATCCGGAAGCGGCGCAGTGCTTTAAAAGCTGATGCTGATCATCTTTTTCCACAGCGATGCCAACGCGGATGATATGCCCGCCGGAAGCTTCCATGAAACGGTCAAATTGCGCGATATCTGGCTTTTGAATTAAATACTTATCATAAGCGCCGGGATATTCGTGAGAAGTGTAGGGACCTTGCAGGAAAATTCCAGGAATATGAGCGCCGTTCTCATTTTTTTCTTCCATGACGGAGCGGATAGCCTGAAGCGCTTGAAGAATCCGGGGTTCCGAACGTGTCACGGTGCCCGGTAAAAAAGAAGTAACACCTTCCTGAGGTAAATACTTCTGCCAGATCCGAATGGTTTCCGGATCTCCGTCGGAGGCGTCGCCGCCCGCATAGCCATGGGTATGCACGTCGATCAAGCCCGGGATAATCCGGGCGTGGCCATAGGATTGGGAATTCTTCAGGATACCTTTGTGAATTTCGGTGATTTTCCCATTTTCCAGTTTTAAGGTAGCGGGAATAAATTGTTCGTGGATCCAGACACGTTGACTGCTGATAAAGACCATTAGTGATTCTCCTTTCCGCTGATTTGTGATCAGCACCAGACTACTTTGTTGTTGATTAAATTATATACCACGAACGTGCAAATTGGAACAAAAATATATACAAGATTAAAAATATGTATTGCATAACTGCGGATTTTATTTATAATGAAATCATAACAACCCGATGGAGTAGGGAAAGGTAATCATTTCTGAATGAATAACACTTCATCATACAAGTCGGTTATCAGAATGTAGAAAGGAGGACCGCGGCAGTTCAGTATTTCGACAAGATACTTTCCATCATAATGAAAGAGGTAGACTTATGACAATCTTACAGATTTTGTTACTCACTCTGTGGGCAGGCTTCTCTCAGGTCGATCAGATGACGTTCAACCTGCTGCCCAGCGGCATTATCCCGACGGCAATTTTTACAGGACTTGTGGTTGGAAAACCAGAATTGGGATTACTTGTCGGAGGCACGCTCCAATCTTACGCCTTAGGTTTAGGAATGTTTGGCGGAGCTTCGATTCCTAACTATCCGGTTACAGCGATTATCGTCGTCGCCTTGTCCGCATCCGCTGCGGATGTACCGGCAACGATTGCCTTGATTGGTATTCCGGTAGCAACGCTGACAGTTCAGATTGATGTTTTTGGCCGCTTCTTAAATACTTTCTTCCAGCACCGTGCGGATAAATACGCGGCTCAGGGTAATTCCCGGCAAGTTGCTTTCAGCAATCATTTAGGTGTTTTAAGCTGGTCCTTATCGCGGATGATCCCTGTCTTTGTTGCTTTATGCTTAGGGCCAACCTTTGTTGATACCCTGAATGCGATTATGCCGCCGTGGCTCAGTTCCGGTTTATCCATCGCTGCGGGGATGTTCCCGGCTGTCGGGTTTGCGATCTTATTAAAATATTTGCCAATCCGCTCCAATCTCCATTTTTTAATCCTGGGTTTTGCGTTAACGGCATGGGCGGGAATGCCGACCTTGGCTGTGGCGACGTTCGGCGCGGCCGCCGCAATTGCCGTTTATTACCAGGCGGGAAAGACCGGGAAATCCAATGCTGGAGGTGAAATTGATGAGTAAGCAGTTTACAAAAAAAGATATCCGCAGATTATCCTATCGTTGGTCATGGAATCGGTCGTTAGCCTGGAATTATGAGAAAATGATGACAGTCGGCTACATGACGACGATGCTTCCGGTTATTGACAAGCTTTATCAAGATGATCCGGAAGGGCGGAAGAAAGCCTTTGAAACGCACAGCGTGTTCTTCAACTGCGAACCAAACCTGACCAATATTATTCTGGGGATGGACATCGCGATTGAGGAAGAAATGGGGGCTGAAGGTCTTGAGACTGTCGCGGGGATTAAAGCCAGTTTAATGGGGCCGTTTGCAGGTATCGGAGATACGTTGTTTACCAGCGTCTTAGCGACAATCTTTGGCTCTATTGCGGTAACGACCGCTTTAGAAGGCAGCTATTTTGGAATTATCTTATGGGAAATCTGGTTGTTCTTCGTGATGTTTGGATTGCGTCCTTATTTGATGCAGTTAGGTTATACCCAGGGTATTAAGCTGGTTACAACTCTGAGTGGAAAACTAAATCAGATTACGCAGGCTGCCAGTGTTTTGGGGATTATGGTTGTCGGCTCCATGGTCGCTTCTTTGGTAAAGGTAAATTTTGGGACGCTGACTATCATGGGTACAGAATTTGATCTGCAGACGAAATTATTTGATGCGATTATGCCGAAGTTCGGCGCGGTTCTGGTAGTCGCTTTATGTTATTGGGTTTTAGGTAAAATCGGCATGAAATCTTCGCGTCTGATCCTGATGATTATGGCGCTGGCAATTCTCTGTTCCTTCCTTGGTGTTTTGGTGCCATAAGATGAAAATCATTGTCAACGCTGACGATATGGGATATACCCGAGGTGTCAGTGAGGGAATTATCGAGGGTTATGAAAAGGGAATCGTTACATCAACCACCGTGATGTGCAATATGGATCAAGCTGCTCAAGCCGCACAACGGCTACGATCGGTTCCGGGACTCGGAACTGGAGTTCATTTAACGTTGACCTGCGGAAGGCCGTTGACACAAGCGAAAACGTTAGTAGATCAGCATGGTGATTTCCTGAAAAACACACAGTTTTATAAAGTATATGTTGATCCCGCTGAGGTGGAAGCTGAATTCCGCGCCCAAATTGAAAAATTTATCGAATTGTTCGGCCGCCGACCGACTCACTTGGATTGCCATCAGGGGTGTTACGACGGACAGACATTGACAATGGCGCACGTTGGCGGAATTGGCGAGGAACATAATACCGAGGAAATATTGGCTGTAACGTTGGCTTTGGCGAAAGAGTATCAGCTTCCGATGCGGCGTCATTGCGAATACTTATGGCTGAGCTCCTATCATGGTGAACAAGCGACGCCTGAGCATTTTGTGGAAATGTTAGAGGAACATGCCGATGCAGAAAAATTGGAGTTTATGGTTCATCCAGGCTGGTGCGATTTAGAACTATATCAAAAAAGTTCTTATAGTTTAGAGCGGGTTCAGGAACTGGCCGGACTTTGCGATCCTAAACTGAAAGAAGAGTTGAAGTTACGGAATATTGAACTAGTTCATTTCTAATACTGAGGAGCAGTCGTCTGTGTTTATGACATAACGGCTGCTTTTTTTGATATAGGAATTAGGCTTAGCCTGAATAGCGAGAGTTTTTTTCGTTTAAGAATTTTTAAATTTGATTCAGCTGAGTCATAACCATTTCAGATTGATTGGCGAACTCTTTTGAGCTATAATGAGGATGTAAAATTAACTCAAAAAAGTATTTTTTAGTTTTTTTAATTATTTTAGGGGGCTTTTTTCGATTTTCCGCAATATTAATGATAGGAGGTATCCTATTATGCAGAGAATCGACCGGCTCAGAACTTTAACCAGACAGGAAATTCAAAAAGTCAGATTTGTGTTCGCTCCTACGCATCCCGTCTTAGCGGCCTTGGATTATCGGAGTAACGATCTCTTTCGTTACACATTTGGTTCAGAGGATCAACTGTCCAATAAAATCCTGATCGCTTTTCTATCGGATTTGCTCGGCGTTCGGATTGTCCGGCTGAAGATCCGGGAGAGTGAACCGGTGAAAACGAACGAAGGTGAAAAAGGGATTCGCTTTGATCTGTTAGTAGAAATCTTTGATGATCAGGGAAGGGAGATGGTGGTTAATTTAGAAATGCAGAATTACCGCATGAAGGGTTCTTTATCGCTGCGCTCTCAAGCCTATCTGTCGCGGATGGTCAGCAGTCAGATCGTTGCCGGAGAGAATTATGAATTCTGCCCGGTCATTCAGATTATGATCGTTAACCGGCTGCCCAACATGAAGAAGCATTCTCATTTTACTCATCAGAGCCGATATTGCGTGATGGAAGATCACATCCTCATGCCGGACGAGCGCTGCCGGATTCTCTGGGTAGAGATGGATTATCTGAATGAAATGGTCAAGAAACCGATTGAAGAGTGGCGGATGGCAGAAAAGATTCTATACATGACACGGTACAGCTTAGATCCGGAAAAGCAGGAAGTCATTCAGGAATTAAAAGAAAAAGAGGAGGTCATACGAATGATGGAAGAAAAGCGGATGGAGTTTTTGAGAAGTACAAGCATGGACATCGCATTAATGCGGACCCGGTTTGATGAAATTGATGAACAGAAGATTTACGAAAAAGGACAGCGGTTAGGGAAGAAGATCGGGGAATGCATTGGCAGGCGACAGGGAGAACACATTGGCAGACAGCAAGGAGAACTCATTGGAGAACGCATTGGAGAACGTAAAGGGGAAAAAAGACAAAGAAGGATGCTTCAACAGATGTTGAGTATCCAGATTCCGATGGGTGAAGAAGAAGCTGAACTGCTTCAGCAATTAAACGGTGATGAGCTTTTATTATTGTCAGAACGGTATGAGAGGATAAAGACATCCGAAGATCTGGCTGAACAGGTTCATCAGATTGTAAATCAAAAAAAGAATGCTAATGATCAGTTTAATCAATCTTTAAAAGTCAGAAGCTTGTAATGAAGTTAGAAGAAGACTTTGAACATCTCATTTTGATGGTAAGACATTATTTCACAGCCTAAATGGACAGACCGTAAAATAAACGACGTCCGTGAGAACTTCAGATTGTATTTTAGAAAAGAAGAGGGGTTGTTCATTAAAAAAATCAGGGTGAGTGCTCTGCGTGAATTGTCATAGAAACTTTAATAAGATTTAAGAGTTGCCGGGAAAGAATCATGATATACTCCTATCATAAACCGCGAAAGAAGGGGTATAATGTTTAGAAATAAAAACGGGGAGATTCGTTCTGGCTGGAAAATCGCAGAGATGCTGGGAATCGTCTTCGGCGTATTGTTTCTCTTGATTTTTGTGATTCAGTTTGGATTTACGTCTGTGATGATCGCAACTGGCAATCTTGATCAGTCGACAGGGATGGCCACGCCGTTTGCTTATCAGTTAGCGGCTCTTTTAAATGGATCAATGATGTTTATTCAGTCCGGGGTGATGATCGCGGTGCCGATTCTTTTATGGACACGACGATTAAAAAGAGAGAAGTCGGCGCTGGGGTTGCCTTCTTTGTCAAAACATGGACGCGCGATGATCTTGGGACTGGTAATCGGCGCGGGATCAATGACGCTGACCTTCTTACTGCTTCTGGTGACGGACAGCGCGCAGGTTCTGACCTGGGTTCCGCAGCTGTCGCCTTCGTTGCTTTTGATGTTAATCTTGTATATTCTGGTCGGGTATTCGGAAGAGATTATCTGCCGGGGGTACATTCAGGGTGTGATGCGGCAAACGCGAAATCCCTGGCTGATCATTCTGGTGCCTTCGCTGATTTTTTCTTTGCTGCACTCGGCAAATCAGGGGATCGGCTTGATTCCTTATCTCAATATCTTTTTGATCGGGTTGTTCCTGTCGCTGATCACGCTGACCAGCGGCAACTTATATCCTGCCATCGGCTTCCACATTTTCTGGAATTTTTTCCAGGGTCCGATTTACGGCTTTTCCGTCAGCGGCGGTCAGGAAAACGGTCTTCTGACAACCTACATGAAAGGCAATTCACTGCTCAACGGCGGTGCTTTCGGACCGGAAGGCGGTTTGATTGTCACAGCGGTTATTCTTCTGATGATCGGCGTCTGGTATTGGCGAACCAGGGAACAACTGCCGGGATTGATCGCTCAGCTAAAAGCGGGGGATCAATCCGTAGTCAAAGAGGAAGCGACCGGCGATTTTCAACGGGAAAGCGATCAAGAACTCCCAGCGGAATCCAAGGCTGCCAGCCAAGCTGAAAAGATAGAGTTGTAAAAATCCAAAGTAAAACGCGTTCAATCCTGAAGCAACAGGATAAAACGCGTTTTTAATCTTATGGACAAGTCAGAAATGCGATCGCAATGCTGAGCTGCTTAAGCTTACGCTAACAGCCGGACTTCACTGCGGTATAAGAACAGGATGTAAACGAGGGTGATCGCCAGATTAATGACGTTGCTGGCAATCGAAAGAACGCCGGACCAGTTTGACATAAATACTAACAAAATGGAAAACAGAATATTAAGACCATAGCTGACAATCATCAGCTTCCAGGTTGTTTCACCATGCTTGACCAGCGCTTCTTCCTGCAGCTCGCCCAGGAACTTGGTCGTTCCCTTGATGATGAAGAAATTCTGAAGGAAGCCGAAGACCGCGGCGATAACGGACAAGACCAGCGCGACGATCATAAATGTCTCAGCGGCTCCGGTATTGCCTCCGGCATACAAATTGGAAAAGTAAACCGTTGCCATCGACAGGATCAAACTGCAGCCTAGACTGCACAGAACCATAATGAAGGCCCGGTTATATAAAGCATCGGCTTTGCGTGCTTTAACGATCCCGACTAAAATTGTGATTCCGGCGATCAAGCTGATAAAATTACCTACGCTGGGCAGGCTGACAAACAGCGCGATTACCTGACCGATAAAAATCAGTTTCAAGGCTTTGCCGGCTGTAAGATAACGTTCTTCTGACATAAAAAGACTCCTCTCTGCATGAATTTTGAAAAAATGTTTGTTCACCGGGAATTCTACCATAGAAAGCCCCGGAGGACAAGGCACAGGTCAGGCTGCAGTCAGAGTGAAAACCGAATAAGCAGGACAACCGCGGGTAAAACTAGCGGGGAAGGGGGATTCGTGATGTATTTTAATTATCATGCTAAAGCGATGCGCCTGATCCGAGAAGGTCATTGTACGCATTTTGAATTGGTGGACCGCTGGAATCAAATTGCGCCGGCCCTGGTATTGTATTTTGATAACGAGCCGCCGATGCCGATCCGGGAAGAACGCTGGGCAGATTATTTTGAATTGATCGACGAAATTCATAATAAGTCCATAAACGAAGGAGAATAGGCCTTTACTCCCGCTGCGAAATCCGCTAAACTAAAAGCGATTGAAGAGGGTGATAACGTGACGCAGATCAAAGCGGTTGTGTTTGATATGGACGGCGTTCTGATTGATTCGGAACAGTATTATCAAGATCGGTTAATGGCATATTTCAGAGCGCTGGAGGTAGATTTACCGCCGCAGCGGCTGAATCTATTGGTCGGGGCCAACGGTAAAATGAATTTGTGGCCCAAGATTCTGGAGGGAATAACGCTGCCGCAGCCGTATGACGAGTTCATGGTCGGATTGCGGGAATATCGCCATGCCCAGGGAATTGAGGACTACCGGCCGTTGTTATTTCCCGGAGTGGAAGAAACTTTGAAACAACTCAAAGCTCGTGGCAAGAAGCTGGCTTTGGCCTCCTCCAGTTCCTTTGCCTCGATAGAAAAGATGTTGTCGGACACGGGATTGTATGCTTATTTCGAGTTGGTCACGTCCGGCGGAATGTTTAAAGAATCAAAGCCGAATCCGGAAATCTATTTGTTTACCGCAAAGAAGCTGAAGCTGGATCCGCATCAGTGTCTTGTGGTGGAAGATTCGCAATATGGAATTCAGGCGGGAGTTTCGGCAGGGATGACGGTCATCGCCCGGCAGGACGAACGGTTCCCGATGGACCAGTCGCAGGCTCACTATTTTGTAAAGCAATTACAGGAAGTCCCGGCGATTGTCGACCAGCTTGAGCGTTAAATTCAGATAGACTTTTCAGAACCTAAAGAATCATGAATGATTGGCGGGCAAGAGGTAATTTATCTTTTGAGTTCAAGACCGTTAATGAATCTCAATTCTTGCCTTTCCTGAAATCGCTCTATTGGCGGGAAATTGCTAAAAAAGTTCAAGATGTTTTTATGAAGGCCAACATTCGACTTTGAAGGCACCGTTGGAAGCTTTCTCAACAACCTCGCAGCCCCGGTTCCGCTCTATTTTTAAACAGAAGACTGAGTCACTCACTCATCCATGAGGGAACAGTCTTTTTTTTGTATTGCAGGCTTGCATCGAAGACGGAAAGAACTCCCGGCTTTTGGTATTTCTATCCTCAAAGGATGATCAATCAAGGAAAATTGTGGGAAATAAGACAAAGAAGCTTTCCGCAGTTCTGATTTCGACAAAAAGCAAAGGCCCAATCGAATAAACTAGTTTCCAGTAAGCAGAAGTTCAGCGTTTCTCAGGGAATGAACTTTAAAGCTCAGAAATCGGATAAAAAAGGAAACCGAAGCGTCTTCAGGTTCTCTGCTGGATCAGGCTGTTTTCAACGGATAAAATTGATAGTCCTCAGTTTGTGAAAAAAACAATTTTGTAAGCGCTTCATTTTTCCCTTGACTGATCAGACCAGATGCTGCTATGATGAAGAAATCGAAAGGAAGACTTTGGAAAGAGAGTACGACGAAAGAGAGGAAAAAGGATGAAAAAACTGATGATTTTAGTCCTGGCCGCAGTGTTAGCCACCACGGCAGCCGGATGCAGCACAAATAACTCGTCCCCCGCCGGCCAGCCATCGGCGCCGACGAGCCAAACGGGCGGTGTGACGCTGAGCGAAGGCGCCAGCGTTAAAGGGGTTCAGGCGGATATAACCTATCCGCTGGAAGGACTGGACGACACACTGGCTATGAACAACCTGACCACGATTAAAACGTATGCCGGACAAGGCAAGGTTTCTGTCACGCCGGAAGGTGCGGAAAGCTTCGATCTGTTTATCAACGGCACTGCGGTGGATCACAGCGAATTTGCCGGGAAGGCTTTCACGGTGGATTTTTCCGCCCTGGCCACCAACGAGATCAACACGATTCAGGTGACGAACATTCTTCCGGAAACCGCCAGCGTGAATATCAAAGTTGATTATCCGACGGTGATCGAAGGAACGCCGGAGGAAGTCGGTTTCAGCAGCGAAAAGCTGAGTTTCATTGACGATCTGCTGAACACGGAAGTGGAATACGGTTTCCCGGGCGGCCAGCTGGTCATCATCAAAGACGGAAAAATGATCAAAAACACAGCTTATGGTTATGCCAATTCCTATAATCAAGATGGGACACGGATTGAAAATCCGGTGGCGAGCACGACGGAAACTTTATATGATTTAGCCTCCAATACCAAAATGTACGCGACCAACTATGCGCTGCAGATGCTGGTCAGCGAAGGAAAGGTTAACATTACCGATACGATCCAGAGCTACTTCCCGGAGTTCAAGGATGAACCCGGCGCGGCAATCCTGGGCAAGAATACGATGACCCTTCAGAATATTCTGGAACACCAGGCCGGCTTCCCAGCCGATCCGCAGTATCATAACGATACGTATGACAAAGACGATGGAATTGTCAACGGCGTCAACGATCTGTATTCGGTGGAAAAAGCCACGACCAAGGAAATGATTTTGAAAACGCCGCTGCAGTATGAGCCGGGAAGCAAAACCGTTTACTCCGATGTCGACTACATGCTTTTGGGACTGATCGTCGAACAGGTTACCGGCATGGAGCTGGATGCGTATGTCGAAGAAAATATCTACAAACCGCTCGGCCTCGATCACATCGTTTTCAATCCGCTGCAGAAGGGATTTGAAAAAGATCAATGCGCGGCGACTGAGCTGAACGGAAATTCCCGTGACGGTGCGATTTCCTTTACTGTTAACCGCACTGATACGATTCAGGGCGAAGTTCATGATGAAAAAGCTTTCTATGCGATGAACGGCGTTTCCGGACATGCCGGTCTGTTTGCCGACGCGCAGGATTTGGGGCGGCTGGCGCAGGTTATGCTGAACCAGGGCGGTTACGGCGATGTGAAGCTGTTCTCGAAACAGACGATTGATCAGTTCACCAAGCCGAAGTTTACAAGTCAGACCTATGGACTGGGCTGGCGGCGGATGGGCGATCATGGCTACAGCTGGTATTTCGGTCCGCAGGCCGGAGCTTCGACGTATGGTCATACCGGCTGGACAGGAACGTTAAGTCTGATCGATCCGGAAAACGACATGATCGTCATCTGGCTGTCCAACAAAATCAACAGTCCGGTTGTCGATCCGACGGTCAATCCCAATTATTTCTACGGCAACCATTTTGTCGGCGGCACCCTGGGCGGTGTGGCGACGCTTACTTATGACGCGCTGAATCCGACGTCGATGGAAAGCACGGATTCCCTGTTAGCGCAGATGGTTGCGAACAAGCTGACATTGATCGAAACGGACGAAGGCTATCAGAATGCTGCCGATGAACAGTCGCTGCAAGCCTTGATGGATTTGTTGGTCAGCCGCGTGGAAAAGACCGGTTCCGCCGCCGTGAAGAGTCAGGCCGAACGACTGGTCGGCAAGCTGAGCGATGAAGCAGCGAAAACAGCGCTGAACGAACGTTTGGCCGCGGTGAAATAAGCGACTTTCTTCCTGAAAATCTGAATTTCAGGCAAGCGGAAAGGCTGAAATCCAAGCCGTGAAGAACCTGCTTTCAGACCTATTCTGCTGAATATGCTGAAATTTTCTAAAATGGAATCGAAGTAAAAAGAAGCGAAATCAATTCGCTTCTTTTTTGACTCTTTCAACTCGTGAGAGAGAATCTCTCTTGATGAAGGGTGATAAAGAAGATCAAGGAAAAAACATTTGCTTATACTGATTGGTTTCACTTGGTAATGATCTTCCCTGCTTTGATTCGTTCCCGGCAGATTTCCTGTTTAATCCGGAACTTGATCAAAGAATAAGAAAAGCGGACGGTCCGGCGTGATTCACGACTTTGACAATCCGCTGTTTTTTGGTTTCTTTTACCAATTCTCAATCCCAGAGTTCAGTGTTTTGTGTCGATAGCTTCCATTGCTTAATCAGGGCTGCGACAGAGTTTCTGAATTCCCTTGGATCTGATCCTTAAAGTAGCTGCCGCCGAATAAGCGCTCATACTGCAAGGTTTGATAGTCTTTGATGAGCGGCGTAAAATCCGTTGATTCCCAATGACTGTACGCGTTTCCCTGAGCATCCATGTAGCCCGCGAAGGTTACGACCGGCAGCGACGTGCGCAGCGTTTGTAAATATTGTCCATACGCGTCGCTTTCCACTCCGGCATAGTCCAGCAGCAGCGACGACAGAAAATTCAGACTGGTTTCCGGCAGCTGAGTTTCGGGCAGGGGATAGTTGGCCCAGAGAACAAACGGAACGCGGAATTTATTCATGTACTCTTCCATGGACATCGCGCCCCCTTCCGCCCCATAAGCTTGATCCAGAAACGCCTGTTCCACTGACGGCTGATGATCGCCGAACATCAGAATCAGGACGGGTTCCTCCTGTTGGCTGAAATATTCCGTGAGCCGCAGAAACTGCTCCTCTGTTTTGTGAATCAACGTCAGATACTGTTCGGCCATCGGGTAGGCCCCCGGCTGATCGGTCAGAACAATCTGAGCCGGATAATCCTTCACGGTATACGCACCATGATTCTGAATAGTGACATTGAACAGAAATAACGGTTTGTTTGGATCGCGGTGTTCATATTCCCAGATTATCTGGTTGAAATCCGATTCATCGCTGACATAGCCATGTTCCAGGGTCAGGGGAACATCCAGCTCCTTCACGCTTTTAAACGAATCAAAGCCAAGCCGCGGATAGGCCTGATCGCGCTGCCAGGAGCTTCGCTCGCCAGGGTGAAACGCCGCCGTTTGGTAGCCGAGCTGCTTCAGCCGGGAGGCCAGGGAGAAGGAATCCTTTAAAATATATTGTTGGTAAGGAATGCTTCCGGAAGGCAGAAAAGCCATTGAATTCCCGGTCAGAAACTCAAATTCGCTCGCGCTGGTGCCCGCGCCGAAGACGGAGGCATAAGCATGGGAGAACCGGGCGTTTTCCAAGCTGGAAATGTCGTCGATGACGCTTTCACTGAGCTGAAGCTGGCCGAATTCTTCAAAGTCCGCCCACGATTCGTTCATAATGACGATGATATGCGGTTTTTGATCTAAAGTCACGGACGCGCCCTCCAAGGACACCGTGCTTAGAATCTGATCTAATTTTTCCGCCGAGGTATCCGCCGGGACTTCGACATTCATAAATTCAGTGTTGCGTAAGAAGGTGGCGAGGATACCGCTTTTCTGGTAAGCGCCGGACTGATCCCAGACATCCGTCTGGACGTTAAACCGGGCTAAATTCTGCGGCGAAGCCAGGAATGCGCAAAGCAAAGTCAGCGCCAGGCAGATTAACCGTACCGGCAGCGGAAAGCGCGCGGAGAGCGAGCGAGGCAGAACGTCAAGCTTGCGAAAGCGCAGAACGGCAAGCAGAAATCCCGTTAAGAGGACTGCGGTGACGATCATCGGCCCATTTGGTGTAAAATCATAAGTGGAGGACACGGCAAGCGCGGTGTTCAGTGCGGTCAGATCCCAGGGTAAAACCGGTGTGCCGCGGAAGACGGAGACGAAATAATTGATCGCGCCCAGCAGTGCGCAGGCGGCATGGATCAGGAAGCTGCCGGCGGCCGGTTTGCGGAGCAGCGCGCAGATCAGGTAATAAAGGACGCCGACGCAGATCGCATTGGCCAGAAAAGCCGGCGCTGAGATCTGCCACGGATCTCCGCAGTAAACATACTGCATCAGAAAGACGGCGGTAAACGGCGTCGCTATCATCAAGAACAGTCCCCCGATCCGGAGTCGGTTCTTTTTTATCTTCTCGATATAAGGAAGCAAGGAATTCATCCCCCTTTCAATGTTCATTTTCACAAATTGAACATATTGGCTTATTTTAAACGAGTTCTGGGGAAAGATCAAGAAAGCCGGGTCAATTCACTAAAAATTCCCACATTTTAAGAATGATATTGTGTCAAAAGCAGGGGATCCCATCTGAGCTTTTTCCTGGGCGATCATCACAGCGAATTGCCGGGATTCGCAATCATGCCAAGGCATTTCATTCTCGGCATCATGAATTTAAAAACGGGAAAAGTGGATTCCGCAAAAACAGGAGAACACCCGGCTTTTGGCAGAAAGTCCTCCGACGCCGGCTTGCATTCGTTGTCTTTTCGCCTTACAATATCTCTCATAACCAGCTTGGATAAGGGGGAATTCAAGATGAAACGGGAAAACTGGGCGTTTTTGAAACGGGTGATTTTACTTTCGCTGCCGGTTATGATCCAGCAGCTGTTGACCAATATGCTGAACCTGTGCGATACGATGATGATCGGTGGGATCGGCGAGAATGCGATCAGCGCGGTGGCGATTGTCAACAAAGTCTTTTTTGTTTATCAGCTGATTTTATTCGGGTTAAGCAATGGGATCGGAATCTTCATTTCGCAGTATATGGGGGCGCGGCAGGAGGATCAGATCACGGATCTGTATAATTTCGGACTTGGTTTGTGCTGCGTCATGGGAATTGTGGTCACTGGGATTCTGATCATTTTCCCCCAGCCGATTCTCGGTTTATTTGTTCAGAATCCGCTTGTGCTGGCGGATGCGGAAGCGTATCTGGGCGTACTGTTGTGGACGCTGCTGCCGTTTGCCTGTACGTCCATGATCAGCGTGGCGTGCCGTGTGATGGGGCGGCCGGCCATTCCGATGATTTCCGGCGTGATTTCCTGTCTGGTCAACATTGTTTTCAATGCACTGTTGATTTATGGTTTATTCGGTTTTCCGCGCTGGGGTGTGATCGGTGCGGCGGTGGCAACGATGATTGCGCGGTTTCTCGAAGCAGCCTACTTATTCTATGCTTCCCGTCAATCTCTGCCCGCACTGAAGCTGCGGTTAAAAAATCATCTGCCGGCGTCGATGCGCTGGACGGTTATCCGCAAGGCGCTGCCGCTGATGGGAAACGAATTGATCTGGTCGCTGGGCTTGAATATGATCTTTATCAATTACAGCTTTATCGCGGAACAGTACATTCCGGCGATCACGGTGGTCGACAACATCAGTAATCTTGTTTATGTCGCCTTCAGCGGCTGTTCCGTGGCGGTCGGGGTGATCATCGGTCAGGCGCTGGGCTCAGGAAGGTTGGAACAGGCGAAACAAGACGCGAAGAAAATGATCGGCTTTGCGCTGACAGTGTATCTGGCAGGGGGATTGATTTTAGTGGCGATCCACCGCTGGGCTCCGGTTTGGTTCTCGTTAAGTCCGGCGAATGTTTCAATGGCAGCGTCTCTGATTCTGGCAAAGGCGTTTCTGGCCTGGACGCAGGGCTATGCGAACACAGTCTATTATATTCTGCGTTCCGGCGGCGATACGAAGTCGGTGCTGATCATCGACGGGTTGTTCACCTGGTTTGGACCGGTCTTGCTGAGCTTTCTGGTTGCGCGGGTGTTTCGGGTTTCGTTGTTTCCGGCTTACTGCATCGTCGAAGGCGCGGGTCTGGTTAAAGTCTGTCTGGCAACCTGGTTTTTGAAAAAGGGCAACTGGCTGAAAAACCTGACGGAGAGTCCGGCAGCGGCGGCCGAGGTGGATCCGGCGTAGAATCGATCACCGTCAAATCCGTGGAAAACGGGAAATGATCCCCATTAAAAAAGCTTATCTTCCTTAGCGGTTAAATCAATTCTGAAATTCTGAATTTCCAGAATCGATGGATGACAACCAGGGCGATAAGCTTTTATTTTGATTTTGATGAGAAGCGGCGGCTTATATATTAGAAAAGCTACAGACAGGAATCTTGCTGATCCCAGAAGCTGTGGATCAGCGGCAGGATTTCGTCATGCGGGTCGTCGCATTGCACAAGATAATCGATGAACCGCTGTTCAACCTCGGGATCCTCCGGGAATATCCGCAGTGCCTGGTAAGCCGCTTTGCGCAGCATTTTGGGCGGTTGATCGTCAAGGCAGGTCAGCGCTAACGCCTTCAGCCGCGGATCGCGGCGGCAGCGCAAGTAGTTGAACAACGCGATTGTTTTTAGTTCTTTGTCCCGAACGTCCATCCGCAGGAAAGCGTAAAGCTGTTTGTCGTCCAGGGCCCTGTTCCAATTTAAACCCGCAGCGGCCATTTCCGCGGCTTCCACCACCGTCGGATAAAACTGTGCGCTGTTTCGATAGGCGGCATCCCATGACGTTGAGTTCAGCGGGTAAGCTGGAAGATCCTGAAGCTTAACGGCCTTTTCCTCCCACCGCAAAGGGTGGAACGTGGCATGAAAACGGACGGGCAGCTGATCTGCGGAAACCGGAATGGAGGAAAAATAAAATTGTTTCGGCTGTCGTTTTGAATCGCGGGAATAAGCGATGCCGCTGACGGGGATGATAAACAAACAGTCCAGGGGTTGACGCAGCCGCGCGGCAGCGCAGGCTTTGTGATGACCATCCAGAATGAGATTCATGAACTCATTCAGATGATAGACAACAGCGCGCGGTCTAACAGACGAAGTCCGGAAAAGTTCTTCATAATGGGTTACACGTTCCGGATTCAGACAGGCCGAGGTTTCTGTGGGATAGAGATACAGCGGCCAGCCGTTGACATATTCATAATCCGGTCTGATAAACGCTCCGGCAGTTGCCGCGGATTCTGTCCAGGTATTTTGAATATCCCAGAAGAAATGACCTTCGCCATCGGTAGGCATGCAGATCCCTTCGGCAATCACATAAAGTCCGGATTCCAGCAGGGAAAGCAGTGGTTTTAGCTGAGTGATGGATTGATCCACTGAAACAAACGGTTGATTCAGCGGATCTTCCAGCTTTCGCAGAACTTCACAATCCGCGTGTTCGATGCCCATCCCGGCCGCTAACAAGCTGGCGCAGGTCGGACACCCGGGCTGAATCATCCGGACCAGCGGAATCTGATTTAACGTCATAGTGATGAGCGAATGATAAGCATAGCGTTCATCCTCTATTGGGGCCATCTGTTTTTTCAGCTGTCCGCTTCCAACGATAGAAATGAGTTTCGCCGAGCGCATAGACGGCATGGCGGACAAATCTAAATCCACATCCAAAATTTTTACGGAGTTCCGGGTTTTAAAGAACATACATCTGCCTCCTTTCCGCGATCAACATGATGCTTGAAAAACGGGATTCACAAGGGATACGATTGAACTCTGAAACGGTCAATCCGGTTCCCGGCTTTACTTTTAAAAATGCGGGATCCTTTGTTTGGAATTCCGCACTTGAAATAAACGTTTATTCCACATCAGCTTTACGTTAGCTGTTCATCAAAATAAGGGTGTTAAAAATAAGGCGATCAGTAAGGCTGGAAGCAGATTCGCAACCCGGATCTTCGTGTTGAACATCAGATTGACGCCGACACAGAAGATTAACATCGAGCCGGTCATCGCCAGGTTGGCGATCATCCCTCCGCTCAGCACCGGTGCGATCAGCCGCGCTAATAAGGTTATCGAACCTTGAAACAAGACAAGCGGAATGACGGAAAAAATAGCGCCTTTCCCTAAGGCGGAGGTAAAGATCATGATGATCAGACAATCCAGCACGGCTTTGGTGATCAATAACGACGGGTCGGCGGCCAAGCCATCCTGCAGCGCGCCGACAATCGCCATCGCGCCGACGCAGATCGTTAACGAAGCGGTGAGAAATGCTTCCATGAACCGGTCGTCTTCATCGCTGCCGGTTTTCTTTTTCAGCCAGCTTCCGAATTGTTCAAAACGGTATTCCAGATTGATTCCCTCGCCCAACAGTGCACCGGCCGCCAGGCTGAGCACCGCCAGCAGGGTGCCCTGAACGCTGACGCCGCTGGCTTGAATCACCAACATTTTCTCCATCGCGCCGGCTATCCCGATAAAAATTGAGGACAGACCCAGCGCCTGCATCAACGTGATTTGAAACCTTTGCGGTAAGCCTTTACGGAAAATCAGTCCCAACAGCCCGCCGCCGATGACCGCTAACCCATTGATCAATGTTCCCCAACCCGGCATAATTGAACTCCCTCTCTCTTCAAATAAAGAAACTGCGCTGAAATCAGTCGGCATTTCCGTAGTTATTTCTTAAATTCCCCATAAGTCTTATAGGTTTTTTCCTCATTGTCCATCACCGTTTGACTTGGCTGGTAATCCTCATCCCCATAAATATTCGCGTGCAGATGCCGCACCATATCGCTGTAGCTGCGTACCAGATACCCGCCCAGCCCCGGACAACGCATGATATCGTCATATTCACCGCTCGGTTCTTTATAAGTTTCAATGTTAGTCAGATCGAAGCTTAAAAGCGAAACGAGATACTCTTTGATCTCAGAATTCGTCAGGTTGGTCGTAATATAGGGAAGCATATCGTTGACGATCTCCATCAGTTCCAGAATATTCTTAGGCTTCAGCTTGGCGATGATCGCGTTGATCACGTTGTTCTGGCGGTCCATCCGCACGAAATCACTGTCGATGTACCGCTGCCGGCAATACATCATTGCGTCATAGCCGTTAAGTGTATTGACACCGGTGTGCACGCTGTTCTTCGTGTTTCCCCGCAGTGCCCCGACTTCCTTGGCCGTCAGATCAATGTCAACCCCGCCGATCAGATCGACAAGCTTTTCCACGGCGTTAAAACTGAAGGTCACATACTGCGTGATGTCCAAGTCTAAATTATAATTCAAGGTCTGAACGGCCAGCGTAGCGCCGCCGAACCAATAGGCCCAGTTGAAATGACCGTATTTCTGATAATCGCCGGGAATCCAGACGACGACGTCGCGTTCGACAGAGGTGATTTTTAATTTCTTATTATCAAAATCCAGCGATACAATTTTCATCGCGTCGCTGCGGTCTTCGTCGGTGCCCGTCGGCCCCTGACTGTTGTCCGCGCCAAACAAAGCGATGTTCACGAGTTTCCGTTCTTTCACCGCTTCGATGACCTCGGGCGCGATCGCCGCGGTATCGCTTTCGATCATTTCGCCATGTTCCATTTTGTTTAACATGGAGTCCATTGCCCAATTCGCCGCGCCGTAACCGCAGCCGCCGATCAACAGAATGACGGCAAGAACAAGCAGTCCTGTTTTAACACCCTTTTTCAATTCCTTCACCTCAGCAATAATCTAAGAATCCGATAAATCAAGTTATCGTTTTTATTATACCAGTTTGAGACCGAAGCGAAACGGAAAAAGCGAAAACTTGTATTTCAACGAAAGGACTGCAGGCCATGGTTTTGAATTCTATTGAATAAAGATCAAAATGGGGGTCAAAGCAAAGCTTTTTGAGTTCAGGCTTCGGATTCCAGGCTGCGGTTACACCCCGCGGTTTAATCCGGCCGCAAAATCTTCGGAGAAATAAACGGGAAGAAACCTGTTATTTTATCCCAAAAAGCGAGGATCAGTCTTGAAGGATGGCATGCCTGTGCTTTGTTTACCCAGGAAGGCCGCGAATTATCGCTCTGATTTTTGCCGCCCGGCAAGAATTAACAGAACAACCGCCAGAATAATGATCAGACAGCCAAGAATTTTCGCCGGCGTTAAGTTTTCATGCAAAAACAAGGCGCCGCAGATCACGCTGCCGATCGGCTCAAACAAACAAAAGATCGAGGCAGTGGAGGAGCCCAGCGCCTCGATGCCCTTTTGAAGCAGGACCACCGCGAGAAAAGAAGTCATCATGGCGATCACAATCATCGTCAGATAGGAAATGACCGGCTGTTGAAAACAAAGAACATCCGTAAACGAACCGACCACAAAAAGATCCGCGGCGGCAAACAAGGCCAGCCAGAAAGAGCATAGAAAGGGATTCAGCCGGGACAATCCCTTCTTTTCCAACAGAACCATATAAAACGCGTAGGTCATACCGGAAGCCAGCGCCATCGCGACACCGGCCAGATTCTTTAAATTACTGAAATCCATGAAAAACAACGTGCCGGCCAAGGCCAGAATTAACGCAAGGACCTTAGCCTGTCCCAGTTTTTCATGGTAGAAGAACCGGCAGAACAGAGCGACGAAAATCGGATAGAAGAAATGCAGCGTGGTGCCCGTCCCGACACCGACGTAGGTATAACTGCTGTATAAAAGTAAAGGTGTCAAACATGAGCCCATCGCCGCGACAAACAACAACTGAAAGAACCGCTCGCGCGGCAGCCTGACCACGACATGATCCCGTTTCATGAGGACAAACAACACCGGCAGCACAAACAGATTGCGGAACAGAACCATCGTCAGGGGATTATTGCCCCACCCATAAGTCCAGCTGACCAAGACTGGCGAGATGGCAAACAACAAAGCAGAAAGAATCGTAAAAATGATGCCAGCGGTTTTCATAGCCATTCCTTCTTCCTTTTCTGCTTCTATTATAAGCGCTGGATGCCGATTGAGAAGCGGATGAATTACACTAAATATAAGGAAGAACATTTTCAGCTTGCTTTTTCTTTAAAATCTCTCTATAACTAAATCAGAGTCTTACGCGAAGACCTGGATTTCCATCGGCCTTCGGGAAACGATCAGAAAACGAAACAGGGGGAGAATATGGAACTGACAGAGAAAACCAATTCGCAAAAACGAGTATTTACCGGGCGTTTGATTCATGTGCGGCATGATGAAGTCACTTTGCCCGACGGCACGGAAACGATCCGCGAGGTCGTTGAACATCCCGGCGGCGTGGCGATTGCGGCGCTGACCGATCAGAACGAACTGCTTCTCGTCGATCAATTCCGCTATGCCCAGCAGCGGATTATGCGCGAAGTTCCGGCAGGGAAACGAGAACCTGGTGAGGATCCGTTAGTCACCGCCCAGCGGGAACTGCAGGAAGAAACCGGCTATACCGCTGAAACCTTTGAGTTTCTGGGGGAAATGGTGCCGACCGGCGCGTATCTGGAAGAAACAATTCAGATGTACAGGGCGAAAGGGCTGACCTTTGTCGGCACGCACCTGGATGACGATGAATTCCTGAACTGCGTGAAGGTGCCGTTAAAGGACGTCGTCGATCAGGTGATGCGCGGCGAGATCATCGACGGGAAAACGATCGCGATGACGCTGAAATTACAGAAATTGCTGGAGGAAGAAGAATGATGAATTTCGACTGTTTTGATCAACCTTACCCATCCAACCGCTATCCGGTGATGGCGCGCCGGGGGATGGTTTGCACCGGTTCCGCGCTGGCTTCGGCAGCCGGCTTGGAAATGCTGCGGCAAGGCGGCAACGCGATCGACGCGGCGGTAGCCACGGCGGCCGCGCTGACGGTTGTGGAACCGACGGCCAACGGCTTGGGCAGCGACGCGTTTGCGATTGTCTGGCACAAAGAGGAACTGATCGGGCTGAATTCCTCCGGCTTCGCTCCAGAAGCGATCACGGCTGAACAGGTCAAAGCCCAGGGCCATTCGACGATGCCAACCTTCGGCTGGACGCCGGTCACAGTGCCGGGCGCGGTCAAAGCCTGGAAAAGTCTGAACGAACGCTTCGGAAAGCTGACGCTGGCGCAATGCCTGGCCCCGGCGATCCGCTATGCCGAGGAAGGCTATCCGTGTTCTCCGGTTTTAGCCCATTACTGGCAGGCCGCTTTTGATAAATACAAAAAAGAATTTGCCGGGAAACCGGAATTTGACGAATGGTTTGCGACGTTCGCTCCGCAAGGTCATGCGCCGCAGCCTGGAGACAAGATTACCTTAAAGAATCACGCGGAAACGTTAAAAGAAATCGGCCGCACGCAAGCCGACAGCTTTTACCACGGTCAGATCGCCGATCAAATCGACGCCTGCAGCCGCAAATACGGCGGGTATCTCCGCAAAGCGGATCTGGAAGCGTTTGAAAATGAATGGGTTACCCCGATCCGACTGAATTACCGCGGCTATGAAATCTGTGAAATTCCGCCGAATGGGCAGGGCATCGTCGCGCTGATGGCGCTGAATATCCTGAAAGAATTCCAATTTCAGGAGAAGCTGCACGTGGAAACGGTGCACCGTCAGCTGGAAGCGATGAAGATGGCGTTCAAGGACGGTTTGTTCTATATTACAGATCCGAAGGCGATGAAGGTGAAAACGGAGCATCTGCTTGATCCGCAGCTGGGGCGTCTGCGCGCCGCTCAGATCACGGATACCGCGCAGGATCCGCAGGTCAGCGAGCTGCCGCAGAGCGGAACGGTGTATTTATGCACGGCGGATGAGGAAGGCAACATGGTGTCCTATATACAGAGTAATTATATGGGCTTCGGCAGCGGCATCGTCGTTGAGGGCACCGGCATTTCCTTGCAGAACCGGGGTCATGATTTCTCGCTGGATGACAAGCATGCCAATTATTTAGAGCCGCGCAAGCGGACGTATCACACGATCATTCCGGGATTTTTGATGAAAGAGGGCAAAGCGGTCGGCCCGTTCGGCGTCATGGGCGGCTATATGCAGCCGCAGGGGCATGTCCAGGTAGCGATGAACCTGATCGATTTCCATCTCAATCCGCAGATGGCGCTGGATGCACCGCGCTGGCTGTGGGAACGGGACAACCGGATCTACGTTGAACCCCACTTCCCAACCGCTTTGGCGAAAGCGCTGCAGAAGCGGGGACACCGGATTGAAGTCTGCCTGGATCCCGGCGTTTTCGGCAGGGGACAGATGATTCTCAGAATGGAGAACGGCACGTTGATCGGCGGGACAGAATCCCGCACTGATAGCAACATTGCCTGTTTCTGACAATGGCTTCAACACTGGAATTTGTCACGTATGTGACCGATCAGCTGGCGTTGGCCGGCACAATTACCTGGAAGCGGATGTTCGGAGAGTTTGGCTTGTATTGCGATCAGGTGTTCTTCGCGGTGATCTGCGACGATCAGCTGTTTATTAAAATCACGCCGGAGGTGGCGGCCAGGATTCCGGATTGTCCGAAAGCGCCGCCCTATCCCGGCGCAAAGGAAAGTTTCTTAATTGAAGACCTGGACGACCGGGAAACGTTAGCGGAAATCGTCAGAGCAACCTGCGACGCTTTGCCGAAACCCAAACTCCGGCAGCCGAAAACTTCGAAAGCTGAATCAAGACAGAGATAGAACAGGGAAAGGCTCTGTTCTATTTTATTTAGTTGACATCGCCAATGAAACGCGGTCATATAACCGCATTTTTGTTGACACGCTGTTAATATGAGCTATAATAGAATTAAGGAGGTGTCTAAGTGGGGACTCAAGCGAATACACAAGACATTTCGGCGTTTCTTGCGAAGATGAAGCGTCAATTATCCGCAGGAAACTATGATTTTGTTCCGCGGCGAAAAAATATGCAGGCATTAGCTCAGCATGGACTGACTATCCTAGATGCAAAAGATGTGATATTTAGTTTAACCGTTGGAGATTACTATAAAGGACCTAAGCAAGATTTAGACCCTCATCGACCTGGAGATATTTGGGAATTTAAGAAAACTGTAAATGAAAAACAGTTCTATATTAAAGTTAAAATTGTATACGTGAACGGTGAAGAGTTCGTTAAATGCCTTGGATTTCATGAAGATGATTATTCTTAGCGTATAGGAGGCGGCGTTAATGAGAAAGTATTGTGAGCAATGTGAAAAAGAAACAGAAACAAAAGTGATAACAAAACGAGAAGCTTATCAAGTTTGCGGTGAGTTAATTGAAGTCGACGCTCAAGTCTTGGTCTGTTCAGAATGCGGCGATGAACTTTTTTGCGAAGAATTAGACAATGCGACATTGGTGAAGGCTTACAATGAATATCGCAGAGTGCATAAGCTTTTACTTCCGGAAGAAATAAAAAGAATAAGAGAACAATATGGCTTAAGTCAAAGAAGTTTTGCGAAGCTGCTCAACTGGGGAGATAAAACTATTTGCAGATATGAAAATGGGTCTATTCAGGATAAAGCGCATAATAGCATTCTTTTATTCCTTCGTGAACCTGAAAATATGAGAACGTATCTTACAGAGAATGAAGTAACTTTGGATGAAAGACAAGTTACCAAACTTTTAAAGAGAATCGAAAAGATAGAAGAAGATGAAGAGTTTTGCACAAGCTATCGAATCCTTAATCTGTTTTCCAATATTCCCTGCGAGGAGAATGGGTTTAAGGGATTTGACTATGACAAATTCTGTGCGATGGTTTTGTTTTTTGCCCATAAAAGCAGTGAATTGTTTAAAACCAAGCTAATGAAATTGCTTAATTACTCGGATATGATTTTTTACAAGGAAAATGGTATCTCGATCTCGGGTTCAAAATATGTTCATTTTCCCTATGGCCCGGTACCGAATCATTTTGAAATCCTTTTGGAAAAAATGCAAATGGATCATATAGCTCATATTGAGATTATTTATGATAATGGATATGAAAAACATCAGATAATTCCGGATCGTGACATTCCGTCCGATGAATTTTCTGATGAAGAACTTAAAGTTTTGGAACGTGTAGTTAATAAATTCGCACATTTTGGATCCGCTGAAATTTCGGAATACTCACACAGAGAAAAAGGGTACAGTTCAACCAGAAAAGGCGAGATCATATCCTATTCTTATGCAAAAGACATTGAGTTAGATAGAGAATAGGATAAAGAAGAAATGCCAGAATTTTACTAGAGATCACTTACGCCGATAAGAAACTCTGTATAAATTTCTGCCTTTCCATCTCGGTCAAAATGGATCAGACTCGTTTCAGTCATTCATCACTGAGAGCTTACAGACCAAGCTGTTAAGCACTGAGATAAAACTGCGGTTTCGGATAAGTATGCGGATCTGAAACAAGACGAGGGAAATCCAAAATGGAAATCCCTCGTTTTCTATCTCAAATAACAGACATTTAAATAATTAATTTTACAAGCGGTTAAGGACGGTAACGTTCTTCATTGTAAGCGTGGGTCAGTTCTTTGAACTGATCGTCCGGCTCCTGATCCTGGACTTCCTGCCAGTACTCCCAGGGTGTTTCGGAAGAAGCGAATGGATAACCTCGTTGAATACGCTCGTTCACGGCCTCTTTGTATTGCTTTCGGACTGGGGAAAGCACTTCCGGATGCAGCCAGGAATGCAGGCGCTGACGCAGTGTCGGCCGTTCTCCTAACGCGGATACTGCGATCTTTTCACTGCGGAAGCCCTTCTCCGGGGAAACCGACCGGGATTTCCGAATCAAACGAAGGAACCAGCGAAGCAGGAAAAACAGAAGTAAACCCGCGGCGATCATGGCGATCACGGCCAGAATTCCGTTGAAAGCAGACGAAGCGGCGTTGGCGGATTCTGGGTCGGGCGTTAGGATGACCTCGGTCTGGGGTGTCTGTGTCGTGACTTCCGTTCCCTTTTGATGGGCCAGAATCCAGCGGATCAAACTTTGCAGCGACAGGATGATCGCCGAGAAAACAAAGGCGAAGGCTTCGATCAAACGACTTAAAATCCAGGTCAATCCCTGGCTGAACAACCCGGCAGCCGCAAGAATCAAAGCGCTCAGCGGGCCGATTGCCAAGGTAGCTGCCAGTTGAATTCCCGCCAGCTTAAGCAACAGCTTTTCCTGGTCGGGATCCAGCTGGGATATCGCGGCCGGATCAGAAGGGTTGAAAAACTGGGACTGGATGCGCAGGCATAACGCCGACAAGACCAGCAGCAGCGAGCTGCGGATCAGATCCGGGCCGGCGCTGACCGTATTGACAAGAATCAGGATCAGTGCGCCAATCCCCAGCTTTCCCCATGAACAATCCCGCAGATCTTCCAGTGTCAGGATCAGGCCGGTTTCCAGAATCAACCCGACGGCGGTTAGCACCAGCGTCAGAATATTTTTTTGGATCGGAAGTCCAAACGCAAAGAGAATGATGTTCAGGAAGTAGAAGCCAGACCGCAGCGCTGGTTTTTTCTCATGGGAAACCAGCGACAGACCCCATTGCAGGATGAAAAACAGGACGCACCCTGGCAGGAAGAGCGTTCCGGGCAGAAAAGCCTGCACGAAGACGATCATAATCCAGAGTCCGCAGAGAACCTGCTGGAAGGCAAGGAGATACGGAATGCAGCGTTTCATTCTGTTCCCTCCTTCCGCAGCGGCAGCGCCTGACATCGCGCCGGCAGCGTCTTGGGATCCGGCAGTGTCCAACAGACCAAGGTCACGGCGGTGCCCTGAGCGCAGATCTTCATCACCCACTCGCGGATGGCCTCCGTCAGTGAATTCAGAATGAACAGGCAATGATGCGAGGCGTCCAACAGCTGCGGATATCGTTGAAACAAGCGGGTCGGCTCACCCAGCGGATAAGGGGCGGCGCAGGCTAACAAATCCAGACAGCTGACCGTGTGGTTCAGACTGGCGTCGCAGACCGAGGTATCCGCAACGGAAAAACGCACGACGGCATTGGTGACCAGGGCCGCAGGCAGCTGCTGGCGCTGACTTTGATCAAGGATCGCCGCGGCGAACTGCACCGCGCTTTCCATAAATTCCGCATCGTCCGCAAACAGATTCTGGATCGACTGCAGGATTAAAAAAATTGAAAACGCCGGATCGGAAGTGTGATCGTATTCTTTGACGTAAAAGGATTGATACCGCGCCGTCGCCCGCCAGTCGATATCGCGGAAGCTGTCCTGCGGCTGATAGGGACGCACACCGGTAAAAAAGATCGGATCCGGGTAGAGCCAGCGGCGTACTGACTGCTGCCCCTGAAGTCCGCAGGGACTGGCTTCGAGCGCCGCCGGGAATTGCCGTAAGGGATGGACGACGCATAAGCGCGGCGTAGTCGGAGGACCGTCCAGCTGGGTCAGATTCAGATAATCAGAAAGGATCGTCGAAGCCCGGAATTCACCGGCTCCGCGCTGTTTCGCAGTAAACCGCAGCGAGCGGGTTTTCTTCTGGCGTCCGGCCAGCGTCGTATGCAGGACAAAGGCGTTCGTCGCGCTTTCGCCGGTCAGCGCCAGATCCGTTTCTTCGCAGTCCAGAATTGCGGGAAACGTAATCCGCACCGCGGCATGCGGCACACTCATCCGCTTTTTATTCTCAAGAATCACCGTGAGCGTCAGCGTCTGTCCTGGTTCCAGCCGGCTGACATCGCTGAGCAGCGTGATCGACATGTCGCGGGCGCCTCGGCGTTCAAAATCATAGCGTCCCAGCTGAACGAAAACCAGACCGAGGACGAAGATCAACAACAACGTCATGGGGAATCAACCCTGGAACTTTTCAACCGGAACCGGGATTTCTTCCAGGATCTGCGCCAGTACGGCTTCCGCCTGCCGATCGGAGCCCAGACTTAATCCGCCTAAAATCAGCCGATGAGCCAGGACCGGCTGGGCGCAGGCTTTTAAATCATCCGGCAGGACATAATCACGGCCCTGGATCGCGGCCATCGCTTTCGCGCAGCGTATCCAGGCCAGAGCTCCGCGGGGACTGACGCCTAATTGAATCCGTTCATGTGCCCGTGTTCTGCCAACAACCTTCAACGCATAGTCCAGCAATACATCGTGGATCCGGACCGCATCGACCTCATCCCGCAGCGCTAACAGCTGTTTTCCGTCGAGCACCGGCGAGAGCTGCGGCGCGGCCGCCTGGACGCTGAGATTTTTCAACATCCGCTGTTCCTCCTGCGGCGAAGGATAGCCGGGATGAATCCGGATCATAAACCGGTCGATCTGAGCTTCCGGCAGCGGGAAGGTTCCCTGGTTTTCGATCGGATTCTGCGTCGCGATGACAAAGAAGGGTTCCGGCAGCGGGTAAGTCGTACCTTCCACGCTGATCTGATGTTCTTCCATCGCTTCCAGCAAGCTCGACTGGGTGCGCGGAGCGGCGCGGTTGATTTCGTCCGCCAGCACCAGCTGGGTAAACAACGGGCCCGGACGGAACTCGAATTCCCCTTTAGCCTGATTGTAGAACTGAATGCCGATTAAATCGGACGGCATCAGATCCGGTGTAAACTGAACCCGCTTGAACGAGAGGTTCAGCGACTGGGCGACCGCTTTGGCCAGCGTCGTCTTGCCGGTGCCGGGCACGTCTTCTAAAAGAATGTGACCTCCGGCTAATAAACTCATCATGATCAGGCCGCAGCTCTGTTCGCTGCCGACCATGATCTGTTCGATATTCTTCTTTAATAAGGATGCGGCTTCCTGACAGTTCATGGATATTCCTCCTGCGATTTTTCTTATTTTAACATGAATTACGCTTGGGATTCGGAAAGTCGGTTGAAAATAGCCGGGGAAATTGGAAAAAAACAAAAATTTCAAAAAATTTTGATGAAATTAGACAAAAAGTCCCAAACTGTTCACCGCTCCTTCATTGAATCTGAAAGCATTCAATGAGATAATAAAACCAATCGGAAATTGATGTTTCCTGGCTTGTAGGAAACGTTCGGCGGTCAATCAAAAACCAGACAGGAGGCGGAGACCATGTTTGAGCGGATGCTGGAAGGCGGACACCGGCCAACCCCGGAAGAAATTCAAAACACGCTGGGCAGGGAAGCTTGCGCTCACCTGGCCATGCTGGAAACACGGCTGGCGGATCTTTACGATCTGCGCAAAGAACTTCGGTTTCCGTTTGGCAAGGACTACGGCTGGGGCATCAAGTACAGCCACAAAGCCGTTCACTTAGCTTATGCTTTCTTGGAGCAGGGAGCGTTTACAGTGATGCTTCAGATCGGCGATGGCCGTGTTCCGGTGCTGAAAGAATGCTTATCCTCGTTGAGTGATAAAGCTCAGTCGCTGTGGGAAAACCGTTATCCTTGCGGTGAGGAAGGCGGATGGATCCGCTATCGGATTCTGAAGCCGGACGAAATCGACGAAGTCCTCCGGCTGATTGCGATCAAAAAAGCACCGCCGAAAAAACGGTAATTATTAGATTTGAAACAAATGAAGGAAAGGGGCTGACTATGCGTAAAGGAAATCGCTTATTACTGATCATGACCGGCTTGCTGGGGCTGTGCGCCGCGGTGCTGCTGCTTCTGGTCAGCGTATTCCGGGTGGAAAGCCTGACGATTATTGAACAAAATACCGAATTGATCTACCAGAGCAGTTCGGCGGAAATGATGGGCTTTGAATTCAGCTATTTAAGCGCGCAGGATGAATCGAAGACTGTGGAGACCCTGCGTTTTGTCGCTAAGGATTTTCCGGTCTACGTGATCGGCCGCACAACGCAGAGCTTCGGCCCGTTTGAAGTGACGACGGTGCAGGCGGTTATCGCGCCGATGGACACGGAATGGCCGGAAAGCGGCGGTTTGGATTTGTCCGACGCAATCCTGACGTTCACCGACGGCAGCGAGGAACAGATCCGGCTGGGCAAGCTGAAACTGGTGCCAAAAGAAAAGAATGAAGGCCCGTATGAAATTACGGAAATGACGTCCAAAGACGACGGCAGTTTTATGATCCGGTTAAACGCGACAAAAATGCTGCATTTCGCCAGTATTTCCAGTACGGCAACGGAAAATGTGCTGGATGTGCTGGAACTCATCATCAACGACAAGCCGGTGGAGGAATGGAAAGGTTTGCTGGTGCCGCAGGGTGAGATTGTGATCCAGGGCAGCTTTAAGGACAAAACGGTCGATCCGCTGCAGTCGATGCGGCTGAGTCCGACGATGACGTTGGAGGATGAAAAAGGTAATCCGTTCGATCTTCAGTTCACTACCGAGCGGAAACGGCAGGAAGGGTTCAACGTCTTTAACCTGTTGTCGACCACACGGAAGGGAGGCAGCGAATGAAAAAGGGTATGCTTCTGATTTTCTGGGGCTTGATGTTTCTGACACTGACGATCGTGGAACTGCCTTGGGAAGGTCTGGTCTGGGGTTTCAATATGATCGGCTACGGCTTATGCGCGGCGGGGATGCTGATGACCTTCAGAGTCAGCGAAATCCGCGCGTTTCTGATCTCCGGCGTCGGTCTTTTGGGCGCGATGATCTGCTGCCTGTTGTCGCTGGCGGCCAGTCTGCCGCTGCGATACAGCGGAATTCTGATGCTGGTATGCCGGATCTTTGAATTGTTCGGCTTTGCGAAAATGTTTGAAGGCTGTTGGCGGCAGTTCCGCCGGCGCCGGCTGCGGGAAAAAGCAAAGGAAACGGATCTCCGCATGAAAATCTACATGTTGGCGTTCACTCTTTGCGCAATCGCCGAGGCGGCCTGCTGGTTCATCGGGGCGGCCTGGGTCTCGCAGATCGTCCAGCTGATCATTCGGCTGGTTTACGGCATGCTGATGGCATGCGTTATGCTGTATTCGGAAAGCGACTCGCTGCTGCCGCGCGAGGAAGAAGCGAGAATGTAAATCTGATCAGAAAACCGGTTCGCCGGTTTTTTTCATTTGGCGAGTGAAAATAACGATAAAACGGAATGGGATGATTTGGAAAGTGCATTTCAGGTATGAAGAATGAGCTCCTGATTTTATTCGGAGGACTCGATTTTATGAATATGAAAAACAGAAATCCTAGGCATGAACTTGAAATGAAGGACAGTAAGAAGTATAATTAACTCAGAAGAGAGTGATTCTTCGATCAAGAAAAAGAAGCCTTCTTCCTAAGAAGAATCACTTACTCCAACAGCATCAAGAAGTTGATCAGGGTAAAATGAAAATAAAGAAAACGGCAGGTCAAGATCCTAAAAAATAAAAAGGAAGGGGATATCAATGATTTATACACTAATGAATCAGAAGAAGGCGGTACTTGATCTGAATTATGACGAAGATTTCCAGGCGGCGACGGAAATCACTGCCATTTATAATTCTGCCTATGCTCCTTTGTCGCTGATGGATAATCAAGAGATATCTCTGAAAAATTTGAATAACTGGCTGCGCAGACGGAGAATTCCTTCTTTGCGCGATGGGTTGAACGATTTACTTAGCTATTTAGGAATTCCGACGACCGCGGATCTGGCGTTAAAGAACCTGGCTTTGTCTTTAAGTGATCAATACTGGCTGTGTCCGGAAGAATCTTATCTCACCTGGGAAGAAGTCAATTTTTTTCACAATGATTACAACAGCCTTGCGTTTTCCGACGGGACTTTCGGATCGTCAACGAATCCGTCGGGCTTATCGTATACGTCCGGTCTTGATCCCTTTCATACGCCTAATAATACGGCGGAGGGAATGCTCCGAAAGGTTTGGCTACGGGATCAGGACGGTCAAAATTATCTTTATAAAGCGGCGAATTCCAATTTTAATTTGGAACCCGTCAACGAGGCTTTAGCGACGCTGATCTGCGAATGTATGGAAGTGCCTCATGTTCCTTATAAAATAAAACGGTTAACTGACCGGAGAAGAAAGAATACAGTGAGTGTTTGCCCCTGCATGATCAATGAGAATGAAGAAATCGTCACGGCTTCGGATATTCTGCGAACCGCGGATCAAAGCGAAGGAAAGGCAATGTATTGCGAGTATTTACGAAGACTGGAAAATAAAAATGTTCCCCGAGCAGAGGAGTATCTGCAAAAGATGTGGATGCTTGATTATTTAATGATGAATGAAGATCGTCATTTGAATAACTTTGGCATTATCCGCGATGGTCGGACGTTGGAATGGACACGGATCTGTCCGATTTATGATACAGGCCGGGCGATGAACACAACCTTATCCCGGGATTATTGGACGTTTGATGATGAGAAAGCAGAAATTAAATTTTTCACTAGAAACTTTTGCGCTTGCTCATGCCTTACAGATATTTTTACGATATCAGTTTCCCAAAAGCAGCTTAACGCCTTACGGGAACTGGTGAGGCCTTATCAGAGTTTGCTGGAAAGTGTTGCCGATCGCGATCATCTTAATCGAGAAATTATGGAGACGCTGACGGCTGGTTGGTTAAGCCGTATTGATCAGTTTGAAAAGGTTTTGAAAATGAAGGACTTGATCGTTGAATGACGGGCGAGACGGAAGAATTGCTTTGAATAATAAAGTCTTCCATTATGTATGAAGAAAAGTTCGTCCAACGCGGCGAAGTTAGACAAGGCATTTAAGTGGATAACCAGCACAATGCGAAATCATCGAAAAGAACAATCCAGTCGCAAGTGAGAATCCTCTACGCTAATATAAAAGAAACGAAAACATAGACACGTTTATCAGTGGATGGAACAGTTGATACTGAAAATATCAATATGATTTTTTTCGAAATCCAATGGTTAACCGCACTAGACGGCTGGGAAAACAATTATTTTCTTCCTCTTTATTAATTCATAGAATCTGTTATAATGATAAACGTTTTGAGAGAAGAAATGTCAGTCGCAATCCCCTGACAATAAACAAAACACGAAAGGAATTCAATAAGATAATGAAAAACAAGACTTTAGTTCGTTTTTGTATCAGCGCGGTGATCGCCGCGTTATACGCCGCCGTTTCTCTGGCGTTAGCGCCGCTTTCGTTCGGACCGGTTCAGATCCGGATTGCGGAAGCGATGACGCTGCTTCCGGTTTTATTCCCGGAGGCGATTGCCGGTGTGACGCTGGGCTGTTTTTTGACCAACTTGATCGGTGCGATCATGGGCGTCAATTTGTTAGGCTTTTTTGATGTGCTGGCAGGGACGCTGGCAACCTTCCTGGCGGCGCTTCTGACCTGGAAGTTCCGTAAGCTCTGTATTCAGGGACTGCCGATTGTTTCAGCGCTGATGCCGGTGTTGTTCAACGCCGTGATTGTCGGCGCGGAACTGGCCTATGTCCTCTATCCAACCGCCTTAATTACTGGTTTTGCGATTAATGCGCTGGAAGTTGGATTGGGCGAACTGATCGCCTGCTTCGTTCTGGGCCTGCCGTTAGTCAAGGCGCTGGATAAAGCGCAGGTGGCCAAGCGCTTCGGCTTATAAAGGTAAGATCGACTCTGTTAAGAAGACCTCTCAAGACAGACAACTAAAGGGATTTCGGACGCTTTCGGGCGTCTTTTTGTTTGGTCAGCCAATGGACAAGCAGAAGGCAAATGTGAAGAAAGGCAGACCAGAAACAAGATTTAAAACTGATCAAGATTTCAGAAATAAGGAATAACGCTGGGTTGATTTTTATCCAAAACAAAACGGTTGATAAAATCTTGTTAAAAATTTTACAAAAGCGCTGAAAAGGAGTTGTAAAGATGACATTTATTTGTTATCATTCTATCGAAGAATATTCATCGAATATAATTCAATGAAATGAATTCGATGAGAATTCGTAAAGGAGAGAAAGAAATGAAAGGAACAAAAAAATTCCTCTGTCTGATGCTCAGCCTGGTTCTGATGGGAATGACCGGCTGCAGCACGCAGAACAAGCCAACGCCATCCGCGGAGCCTTCAACAGATCCGCAGGAGACATCGACAGCGCTTCAGGACAGCGATGTTGATGTTTTAGTTATCGGCGCGGGCGGCGCGGGCTTAAGCGCGGCGGTATCGGCGACGGAAAACGGGGCCAGCGTCATTGTTGTTGAAAAGATGTCGATGATGGGCGGCAATACGCTGCGCAGCGGCGGCGCGTTCAACAGCTATGATCCGGAAGGTCAGGCCAGTACAAAAATGGACGATTCGTTAAAAGCGACCGTCGAAAAACTGCTCGCTGTCGAACCGGTCAGCGACGCGCACAAGCAGCTGATCGAAGACGTTCAGAAACAATACGACGAATATCTCGCTTCAGGCTCGGATTCGTTATTTGATTCGCCGGAATGGCATGCGCTGCAGACGCTGGACGCCGGCGACTACATCGGCAACATCGATCTGATCCTGACACTGACCCGCAACACACTGGATACCAAGAAATGGCTGACGGCCAACGGTACGACCTGGGATCCAACGATCCGCACGGTAATCGGCGCATTATGGAATCGTTCTGCGCAGACGACCAATGTTTCAGGCGCTGATTTTATCGCAGCGCTGAGCACACAGGCGGAGAAAAACGGCGCTCAGATTTATCTGGACACCAAAGCTGAAAGCTTATTGCAGGAAAATGGCAAAGTCGTCGGCGCAACGATCACCAACGCTGAAGGCAAGACGGTGACGGTCAACGCGAAATCGGTTGTCATGGCGACCGGCGGATTTGCGGCGAATGTTGAGATGCGCGTGAAATATAATACGGAATGGGATGATTTAGGTGAAACCATCGCGACGAACAATCATCCGGGGGCAACCGGCGACGGGATTGTGATGGGCGAAGCAGTCGGCGCGGATTTAGTCGATATGGGCTGGATTCAGCTGATGCCGCTGTTCCCGGTCAGCGGCGGCGGAATTTCCGGTTATGTCAACAACGCTATCTATGTCAACAAAGAAGGTCAGCGCTATGTCAACGAAGATAACCGGCGTGATGTTCTGGCACAGGGCGCGCTGAATCAGACGGATAAAATTTTCTTTGTGATCAACGATCAGACGGAAATCGACAGCGTTCAGATTCCGCAGGCGAACCTGGATTACATGGTTGAAAACGGCATGTTATTCAAAGGCGATACGATTGAAGAACTCGCTGAAAATATGGGCGTTCCAGCCGATAATCTGAAAAAGACAATCGAAGATTACGGCAAAGCGGTCGATGCGCAGCAGGATGAATTCGGCCGGGCTACCTGGGGCGCGCGGCTGGATAATCCGCCATACTATGCGGCTTCCTATACGCCGGCGGTTCATCATACGATGGGCGGTCTGCGGATCAATACCGAAGCGCAGGTTCTGAACGCTTCCGGCGAAGTAATCCCGGGCTTCTACGCGGCGGGAGAAGTCACCGGCGGTATCCACGGAACCAACCGTGTCGGCGGCAACGCTGTTCCGGATGCGTTGGTCTTCGGCAAAATTGCGGGCGCTAACGCTGCCGCGCAGAAATAATAAAAATTTACGTGCTTAAGTCATAAATAATTCAGCCCTTCCGCGTATTTTCTGACCTTGGGAAATATCCGGGAGGGTTTCTTCTATTTGACACCTCTTTTGACATTCCTTATAATAAACAAGAGAATGAGGCACAAACATGGAAAAAATGACAAGCCGTCAAGAACAAAAAATCAGAACTCAACAAAAAATTATTGAGGCGGCCAATACGTGTTTTATGCGAAAAGGCATGGCGTACACCCTAATTACCGATATCTGTGAAGAGGCCGGCGTATCTGTCGGCACCTTTTATCATTATTTTAATAATAAGAACGATCTGATCATCAGTCAGTTTAAAAAGTTTGATATGGGATTTCTGGACGTCGCTCATCAGCTGATCGACAATCCCAACGCGCTGGACAGTCTGATTCAATTTGCGCATTTTTTCAGCCGGGACGCGTCCATTTCAGATAAAACGCTGACGCTGGAATACTTAAAGGCGCGTGTATCCTTGACTGTGGAGCAGTTGTTTCCCCGCAACCGTCCTTATTTTATCATTCTTTGTACAGTGATTTATAACGGACAGGTGCGCCGTCAGATCCGGGCAGACCGGACGCCTCAGGAACTGGCGGATCTGGTGATGGCGGCCACGCGCGGATATAATTTTGACTGGGCAAGCATGGACGGCGATTATGATCTGATGACTCGGATGCAGCAGGATATGCCGATTTTGTTTGAGGGTTTCCGCTATCATGCGGAATATCCGTATCAGCTGTGCGCCGTCAACGAGGTCATTCCCGTCCAAAACGTGCCGAAGCTCTATGAACAGGAAACTGCGCAGCTTCGGGAATATTGCGAAAGCCGGCTGCTAAGCAAAGTTAAATGAGTTAGAACAGAGGAAATGTTTAAATTGAATCAGGATTCTAAACATGATCTAAGGGGAAATCAGTGCTCTTCACTTGATCGAAGGCAGGGTTTCCCCTTTTTGCGACTGATCTATAACTCCTTGTCAAATTTTGATATAATTCAGCGTTATTTCCGGAAGACCTTGCTTTCTTTTCAATCCATCCCTTACAATGAAGTTAAAGAAGAAATGGGAAAAGAATGGGGTGAAACAATGGGGAGAGAAAAAAAGTCAAAAGCGAAACGGCGCTGGACAAAAACACTCACTGCGGGGATGCTTGGCATTTTGCTTTGCGGCTGCGGCGTTCAGCCAAGGCAAGAAGGACCGGCACCCTCGTCAACGTCCGCAGCGGATGTGCCGATGCCTTCGGTGGTTCCGACGCCGACGCCGGATTTGGAAACACTTTTGCCGCAGCTGCTCAAGGATCGAGGCTTAATCAAGGCCTTGAATTCCACGATCTATGAATTCAGTCATGAATATGAGCTGGTTATCCATGATAAAGAATGGGTCTTCACCGATGCGAAAGGTAAGGGAAATATTATCGTCAACCTGACTGATTCAGAAATTACGTTTGCTTTTTCTGACGTAACCCTTGAGTACAAAAAGAAAGACCGCATCGTCAAGACCGCGGTGTTCTCCGCTGAACTTACGATGGCGCTGGAAGGATCGGAATCCTCCTGGAATGCGGAAATTGTGACGGAAGATGATCAGCACTTCGTGATTCAGTTTGATCCGAAGACTGCCGAGATCCAGGATGGCGAAGCAGGTTCTGAAACGTTAGGACAGAAAATGAATTTTGCGCCGTCGCTTTACGGCCAATGTCTGAGTTTCTTTAAGCGGTACTGGAATCAGTCGATTGATCAGAGGATGATCATCAAAGCGATGGTGGTGACCGCAACGAAGCTTGAGCGGGGAATCGATCCGGACAACATTACAATCCGGGTTGATAAAACCCCGGAAAACCCTGTCAATGTTCTGGAACCGAATGGCGTGACGCCGGAGATCACGCTGGAAGTGGAAATGAATTTCAATGATAAAGATACGATCTATCTAAAGAACACGTCAAAGCTTGAGAAAACGTTGTACCTGTTCACCGCGATGGACCAGGGTTTCGACGATCCGTCCGCGATCGATTGGGAAGCGCTGGCGCCAACCTTGATGAGCGCAATTCCTAAATATGGCTGCGATGGCCGATATTGCTTGAATGCCGAAGGGCAGGTGCGGTTTGCGGATTACGCGATCCGCGAGGGCTATGGCTCGCTGATCACCCAGCCGGACATGAACAAGGCGGCAAAGGTGTTAAGCGGGCAGGATTATGTTTATGACGATTATGATAACCGGAAGTTAAGCAGCGGCGTCGTTTACAGTCAAAGCGTGAACAGCTATATCGCTTATTCCCGTGAAGGCGATTGGCTGGCAGCCAGTCCCGGCGTCATGGTGCTGGATCAAAAGCAATCAGACAATCGAATCACCGTGGATTTTGTGACCTATGTGCCTCAATGGGAGGATAAGCTGATTGTGGAAGGGATTCCGGTTGAAAATGATAATTGGCAGAGGAATGCCAACCCCAAGGTTATTCAAACAGTGAAAGACAATCTGGATCGTATGCCGCACTGGACCGCGGAGCTGGAAGACACCGGCGACGATCAATTCTATCGTCTGCTTTGGGCTGTCCGGTATTAGACCCGGGAATACCCGGTGAAAACTCCGCTGGCCTGCGAGGTCAGGCGAAAGAGAAACTGGAAAACGAAAATATAAAAAGAACACTATCCGTCAGAGCGCGGGTAGTGTTCTTTCATGAGTGAACGGTGGACAACAGGAAGGGAAAGGTTGTGGCGTAATGGTGGATAACCGTGATATAATAGCACAAGAGATCAAGGGTGAAAGCACATGAAAAAAGGATATTTTATTACATTTGAAGGTCCGGATGGCAGTGGGAAAACCACCGTCAGCACCGCGGTAGCGAAGCGGCTGCAGGAAGCCGGAATTGAATCCATATATACCCGGGAACCCGGGGGCATCGAGATCGCAGAACAAATCCGAAGCGTGATTCTGGATCCCGCCAACACGGCGATGGACAGTAAGACGGAAGCGCTGCTTTACGCCGCGGCCCGGCGTCAGCATTTGATTGAAAAAGTGCTGCCGGCCTTAGAAGCGGGGAAAGTCGTGATCTGCGACCGCTTTGTCGACAGTTCGCTGGCTTATCAGGGCGTCGGCCGGAATTTAGGGATCGAGGAAGTATTGTCGATCAACGAGTTTGCGATCGAAGGCCACTGGCCGGATAAAACCCTGTATCTCGATCTGGCTCCGCAGCAGGGACTGGACCGGATTGCCACCCGGCAGAACAAAGACCGGCTTGATCAGGAAAAAATCGATTTTCACCTGCGTGTCTGCGAAGGTTATCGGCAGGTGCGTGACCGGTTTGCCGAACGGATGATCGTGATCGACGCGTCTCAGTCTGTCGATCAGGTGATTGCGGATTGTGTCGAAGCGATAGGAGCGCTGATTCATCGTGAAGTTCGCTGAACGCCTGGAGGCGCAGCAGCCGGTTGTCTATCAGACGCTGAAACACGCGCTAGTGCAGAAAAAACTGGCGCATGCGTTCCTGTTTGCCGGACAGAAAGGCACGCCGCGGCTGGAAACAGCCTTGTTGTTAGCGCAGAGTCTGATCTGTCAGCATGTCCGCGACGGATTCGCCTGTGAGGAATGCAGCGACTGCCAGCGGATCGCGGAAGCGAATTACGCCGATCTGATCCTGCTGGACGGCGCGTCCAAATCGATTAAAAAAGATGAAATCCTGTCTTTGCAGGAGCGGTTTAATAAAACCGGGTTGGAACGCAGCGGACAGAAGGTCTATATTCTCAACAACGCGGAGAACACGACCCCGGAAGCGCTCAACAGTCTGTTAAAATTTCTCGAAGAACCGCAAGGCTCCGATACCCTTGCGATTCTGATTGTGGAAAATCAGGATCGGATCCTGCCGACGATTGTATCCCGATGCCAGACGCTGACCTTCCGGCCGCTGACGCAGCGCCAGATCCATCAGATCGCTCTGGAGGAACAGCTTGATGAAACCGACGGCTATTTGTTATCGCATCTGATTCGCGATGTTGATCAGATTAAGCAGACCGCCGAGGATGAAGCCTATCAGAATGGTATGCTGATGATGCGCCGGTTTATCCGTGAATTCCCGCTGCGGGAGGAAGAAGTGCTCGTCTGGATGCAGACGGAATATCTCGGAAGCAAGGATAAAGAGAAGGATAAGCGAACCTTCGGCTATTTTATCGACTGCCTGCTTCAATTTCTTCGTGACGCCGCGGTAGGACATACGGAAGGTCCGGCCTGGATGGCGGAAGAAATTGTAAAATGGAATCAGCGTCCGCTGCGGCTCGATCAGCTGATCATCGTCTTGCTTGAATGCCGGGACAAGTTATCCCGTAGTTATAATCTGCCGCTTTTGGCGGATCAGTTAATTTATCAAATGAAGGAGGGAATGAAACATGAGTGAAAATCAGGAAGCTGTAAAAACGGAAGAAGTCAAGCCGGTTCCTGCGTACCGCTATGTCGTATCGGTACGGTTTAAGAATTCACGGAAAGCGTACAGCTTTGGAACAAATGACGAAACGCTGGAATATGGCGATTATGTCGTCGTGGAAACGGTGCGGGGCGTGGAGATGGGTGAGATCATCAGCAATCTGCGCGATGTGTCGATGCACACCCAGAATACGCCGTTAAAGCCGGTGCTGCGCAAAGCGACCCGGCATGACCGCGAGATGTACGCTGAAAATAAAGATCTGGCCAAGGAAGCGCTGGCCCGCTGTCAGGAAGCAGTGGCGCGGCTCAAGTTGGATATGAATCTGATCAGCTGCGAATATACGCTGGATCGAAGCAAGATTATCTTTGTTTACGTTGCGGATGAGCGCGTTGATTTCCGCGAGCTGTTAAAAGAACTGGCGGGGATTTTCAAGTGCCGGATTGAGCTGCGTCAGATCGGCCCTCGCGACAAAGCGAAAATCATCGGCGGCTTAGGCACCTGCGGGATGGAAACCTGCTGCTCACGGTTCATGGATGATTTTGACGTCGTATCGATCAACATGGCGAAGAACCAGCTGCTGGCCTTGAATATCCAGAAGCTTTCCGGACAGTGCGGCAAGCTGATGTGCTGTCTGAAATTTGAGGATGAAAATTACAAGCAGCTGCGTGCCGGACTGCCGAAGATGAACGCCCAGGTCGAGTATGAAGGCAAGCTGTACCGCGTGACGTCGATGAACGTGATCAACGGGACGGCGAAGCTGGAAAACCGGGAGAACGTCCAGTTCATCGCGTTGTCAGATCTGATGGAAAAGGGTGTGTTCCGCCGGCCGGAAGCCCAGAACGCAAAGAATAAAGAAAAAGACGCGCGGTCTGGCGAACGCAAGGATGAGCGCCGGGAGAACGAGCGGAAAGAAGATCGGAAAGAGAATGACCGGAAGGAAAGTCCGGAACGCCGCGGCGCGGAAAGTAAGGACGCCGAGCGGAAAGCAGAGCGCAAAGACAACGCCCGGAAGCCAGAGGAGAAGAAACCGGAACGCAAAGATGGAAATAAACGACCGGCGGAGAAGAAGCCGGAAAAGAAAGCGGAAGAACGCAAACCGGAAGAAAAACGCCGCGAGGAACGCAAACCGCAGGAAAACCGGAAGCAGTTAAAGCCGCGGGAAAGTGTTAAGGAAAGTAAGCCTGAAAGCGAAGCCAAGCCTCAGGAAGGGGATGAGCGCCGGGAGAACGAGCGGAAAGAAGATCGGAAAGAGAATGACCGGAAGGAAAGTCCGGAACGCCGCGGCGCGGAAAGTAAGGACGCCGAGCGGAAAGCAGAGCGCAAAGACAACGCCCGGAAGCCAGAGGAGAAGAAACCGGAACGCAAAGATGGAAATAAACGACCGGCGGAGAAGAAGCCGGAAAAGAAAGCGGAAGAACGCAAACCGGAAGAAAAACGCCGCGAGGAACGCAAACCGCAGGAAAACCGGAAGCAGTTAAAGCCGCGGGAAAGTGTTAAGGAAAGTAAGCCTGAAAGCGAAGCCAAGCCTCAGGAAGGGGAAGGCGAAATCCGCAATCAGGAACGCAAACGCCCGAACCGCCGTCGCCGTCATACCAACCGCAAGGAAGGTCAGCCGAAAAACGAGGCGGGCGAGGATCAGAAATGATTCGTCAGCAGAGCTTTACCAATGAAAAACCAACGTTGTATCTCGTCCCGACGCCGATCGGCAATCTTGAGGAAATGACGCCCCGGGCGATCGAGATCTTGCGTTCGGTCGATGTGATCGCCGCGGAGGATACCCGCAATACGATGAAGCTGCTTCAGGTATTCGGTATCCATACCCGCATGATCGCGCATCATTCCCATAACGAACGGGAAAGCGCTAAGGGCTTGCTGAACCTGCTGGAACAGGGCCAGTCGGTCGCCGTGGTTTCCGACGCTGGATATCCGTTGATTTCCGATCCCGGCCAGAATATCGTTGAACAGGTGACAGCCGCCGGTTATAACGTTGTGCCGGTCTCCGGCTGCAGCGCTTCACTTAACGCACTGGTCGCGTCGGGTCTGAAAGCTCAGCCGTTTTTGTTCAAGGGATTTCTTTCCAGCAACGACCGCGAATGCGTGAAGGAACTGGAAGGGCTGAAAGCCTTGCCGTTTACGTTGATTTTCTATGAAGCTCCGCACCGGATCGAACGGATGCTGGGACATTGCCTGGAAGTTCTGGGCGATCGCAAGGCGTGTCTGGCGCGCGAGATTACGAAACGACATGAAGAATTTCTGCGCGGGACATTGAGTGAAATCAAGGAAGCGGCCGCCGGATTAAAAGGTGAGATGGTCGTTGTGATTGAAGGCTGCGCTGAAGAAAGTGAGCCGATCATCGACATGGCGCTGATTACCGAGCAGATCAACGAACGAATTCAGTCCGGCATGTCGGCGACGGACGCGATCAAACAGATTGCCAAGGAATACGGCATGTCTAAGAATGAGATTTACCGCGCTTATCATCAGGAATCTTAAAAGAAAGCTCTTTTCCTTAACGGCTGTATGTCGCTGGGGGAAAGAGCTTTTTCACTCTGAAAAGTAATTACAATAGATGCTTTGATCAAGATTCGAAGGAAAATTCCTAGAATATGATGAGGATATCGAAAAACAAACTATCCTAAGATTTGATAATCTTTGCTTCAGCCGAATCGTTGCAGATCAACTTGTCTGTTTCTTAAGGCTTTCGGTAGTATAGATTCCGATACTCGTTAGGCGTCAGGGAAAAAGTGGCCTTAAACTGTTTGGAAAAATAACTGGGATGCAAATAATGCAGCTGTTCTGAGATCTGCCTGACAGATAAATCAGGATCCGCAAGCAGCGTGAGCGAGCGGTACAAACGGTGTTGTATAATCAACGATTGCGGCGACAGCTGAATAACGGCTAATGTGCAGCGGCACAGATAACTTTGCGAAACATGAAGACGGTCGCAATAGTCTTGGACGCTTAACGCTTCGTTTGATTTTTCTAATTCATATAAAAATTTTTCCGCGGTTGAAAGCATAGCGCTGTCTGCACGCGAAGAAGCAAAAGAGTTCGGATCCTCTTTGAGCATCATAACTGTAAGTTGACTGATCAAATGCTGGAGGCCTAAAACATAACCCGCTGTTTGTTTTTCCGCGTTATCGAAGCAATAGCGTATAAGATTGAAGGTCGGTTCATCAATCAACTGTTGAAACCAGAGCTGATGATGAAACAGGGTCAGCCATTGTTCCTGATTAAACAGACCGCTGACTTGAAAAAGCAGCTCATAAGTTTCTAAAGAATCAGTGATGAACTGAGCACTGTGAAGCAGATAGGGCGGGATCAAGAATAAATCAGCAGGCCCGGCATGGAAGGTCTGACCTTGAATCGTGGCTGAACATTCTCCCTGACGAATTACGGCCAGTTTGATATGCGGAATGAGGACATTGGATAACTGACGAACGCGGTTCTGAAAAGTATGGCGATAAGCAAAAATCTGATATTGATATTTTTGAAGGGTAACGGAAATAGAATCCATACAACTTTGATTAGGTATTAATAAATTACGGTATTTCATAAGCAGGATTCTCCTTTTTTTTATTATATCGAAGTTCTGAATTTTATCCTAGTCGGTCTGATTGGAATCTTGTGCAAAAATAAACAATATGACATGATAAGAACATAGAAAGAGGGAAGAAATATGAAAAAATTAAGAATGTTATTTTTGGCAGCTTTACTCCTGACAGGCTGCAGTACAGCTCCGGCTCCTAAAACTGACGCAGAATTGGAAGCAGAAGGTTGGGTTAAAAATCCAGAAGCTAACGGTTATATCAAAATGGAAGACGCATTGACCACAGCTTCTGTTGCCATTGATGAAAGTCAACAGCTGAGTCAGCCGGAAATTCGTGAGCTGGCTTTGGATTATCTGCGGGGGTGGCCTTTAAAAAAGGATGAAGCGGGACAAACAATTTATTCTTATCGTGAAATGTATCAAATCGCCACTTCCTACAATAATGAACCGGGTCTGTCATCGGTTGAATTCGTCTTGGATCCTCAAACCATGAAGCTGTACGCTTCCAGTGAAAAAGGAACAGAAAAATGCGTGCATATCGCAAAGAATCCGAAGGTTGTTTTGTATTGGTATAAACAGATACCGGAGGAAGAATATATCGCTTATAAAAATGATTATTTTAATTCCTATGGAGTTCAGATCAAGGGCACCGCAAAGCTGATGGATCCGGCTTCAGAAGAGGCGCAAAAAGCTGCTGCGTTGTATCTGGAAACACTCTATGGCGCCGAAGGTTGGGCGGCTATGGGAGAGAAACAGCCGGCGATTATCACCAAATTGCTGGAAGTTAATGACTGGATTGAAATTGACCCGACTGAGTATGTTGTGAACTCACTGCAGTGGTCCTATAACAAAGAAGGAAGTACTCGCCCGGAGTGGTATGATCCGGAAAGTCCGTATTTCGGCAAGTCTGTCCGGCAGGTTTATTACGTTCATTAAAGGAAGAAAGTGGGAGCCTCATCCCGTTTTTCTTTTTCGCTTTTTCATCTTTAAAAAAGAAGCAGGCAGAGCAGAAAAATTATAGAAAAATCCGTGCGGAGCTATTGACTCCCAGGAAACTTATGCTATAATGATAACAGTTATCATTATTAGGAGGTGAGATGATGATTCGCAGGAATTCAAGACAACGCCAGCTGATCTTGGACGTGATGCGCGGAGAAGGAATTCACATGAATGCCGACCAGGTTTACCAGAAGGTAAAGCAGGCCGATCCTTCCATTGGAATCGCGACGGTCTACCGCAACTTGAATCTGTTGACGGAAATGGGTGAAATCCAAAAGTTCCAGGACCGCAGCGCAGGGTTCATGTACGATGGAAATCCGAAAAAGCATCATCACTTCTATTGTCGATACTGCAAGCGGTATTTCGACGTTTCGTTCTCCGTGGAGGAGCAGATGATCCGCCAGGTTGAAGACCAGATGGGCGTCAGCGTGGAAGATCTGAATATTTCGTTGGAAGGCTGCTGCAACCAGTGTAAAGACAAACAGGAAAAAGAGAAAGAAAGAGGTAAAGAACAATGGAATTAAAAGGATCAAAAACAGAACAGAACTTAATGACAGCTTTTGCCGGTGAATCTCAGGCGCGCAACAAGTACACTTACTATGCAATGAAGGCTCGTGCTGAGGGCATGGAACAGATCGCGAACATCTTTGAGGAAACAGCGCGCAACGAACAGGAACATGCGATGCTGTGGTTCAAGGCTCTGCATGGCGATCAGATCCCGACGACAGACGTTAACCTGCAGGATGCAGCTAATGGTGAAAATTACGAATGGACAGACATGTATGCTGAATTCGCTAAGATCGCGCGTGAAGAAGGCTTCAACAAGATCGCAGCGCAGATGGATATGGTCGCGAAGATCGAAAAGCGTCATGAAGAACGTTACCTCGCTCTGCTGAGCAATGTCAAAGAAGACAAAGTCTTCAAGAAAGAAGAAGACGTGATGTGGAAATGCCAGATCTGCGGTTATACCCTGGTCGGCAAGAACGCTCCGGGTCTGTGCCCACTGTGCGGCTATGCGAAGTCTTTCTTCGAAGTTGAAAAAGCAAACTATTAATTTCTCTGATTCATCGGATCCGCTGTGCGGGTCCTTTTTTGTTTCTGGAAAAATGTCTGTCCGGGTTTTCGCGCGGTTCATCGCAGATCGCATTCATATTCAGGATATCCAAGGCATACACTGAAAACAGAATCGGAGGGTACCGCCATGAAAATCAGAATTCTGCAATGCGATCCGGTTGACCCGCAGGCCGAGGATCAGGTTCACCGGATCCGGCATCAGACGGGCGATCTCGTCATTGAATACATCCAACTCGTAGATGCAGCACGCCGCCCCGAGAAATGGGATCAAACTATTCTCTGTTCCTCAACCGCTGTCGATCCGCAGCTGGCCGCCGCTTTTTCCGAACCGGTCCTGGTCCTGAGTCCCAAACCATGCGGAGAGATTCCGTCCTGGCAAATTTGCCGGGGATTAATCGAGCCGTGGAACGGAGAATGGCTGGTGAAGATGATCAGTCAGCTCGTTCATCAGGGACAGCCGCTCGATCGCAGTCAGACCCTGGACTTTGTCAAAGTGAAGAAGGAACGGAAGATCAGCGCTGAACTCGACCACCTGTTAAAAGGCGTTAAAACCAAGGACTATCCGTCCGCGGTGTGGCTGTTTATTCAGGATCGCCAGAACGACGCCATGGAACAGGACGCGGAAGAACCGCCGTTTCCCGTTGCCTGTTACTGGATGAAACAAAAGGCGGACATGAACGTCGCCTGTCTGATCTATCCGCCCATGCCTTTAACGGACAAAGCGCAGGGGGAGAAATAAATTATAGTTTGGCCGGTTTTCACAAGAAGAAAGATAAGAAAAAGCACTCGGATGAGTGCTTTTACGCGTCCTGGAATGGAAAACGATTAGAGCTTGCAGACATTGGCCGCCTGTTCGCCGCGGTCGCTCTGCACGACTTCAAAGCTGACCGCTTCGCCGTCGTCTAACGTTTTAAAGCCGTCTGTCTGAATCGCGGAATAATGAACGAAGACGTCTTTTCCTTCATCCGTTGTAATGAAACCGTAGCCTTTTTCAGCGTTAAACCATTTGACTTTTCCTGTAACCATGAGCTGTCCTCCTATGCCACTATAATAAAAGACACATGAGCTTGGGTAGTAACTATCCTTTCGTCATGTGAAATTATAGTTATAGCCTAAAAAATCTATTTACAATATAGCACGATTCCCCGACAGAATCAATCCGGATTTCATAATAAACTTCGCTGAAATTGTCAATATTTGTTCGAAATCGAAGCATTTATGAAGAGATTCAGAATTATAAAACGACAGTGTTAAAGTCAGGAAACCCTGTTTTTCATAGTATTGCCGCGGCGTATTCCTCGATGCCCTGGGCGTCTGACTCTCCTCTGCCGGTAAACCAGAAATTTCCTGATTTTGAGCATTCTGATAGAAATTTGTTCAGAATTTGACTATGATGGTCAGGAATAAAAGATTTTTGTTAATTTCCCGGATTTTGGGAAACAATGAATGAAGGAGTGATGCAAGATGGCAATCCATCAACAATTAACGAACGACCTGACTTGGGTGGGTGTCCAGGATCCGCAGCTGAAGGTCTTTGATATCATCATGGAAACAGAATATGGAACGACCTACAATGCTTATCTGTTAAAAGGCTTGGAAAAAACCGCGCTGATCGAAACGGTCAAGCTGCCGTTTTTTGACGAATTCCGAAAGCGTATCGAAGCGGTGCTGCCGATCGCGCAGATTGATTATTTGATCGTCAATCACACAGAGCCGGATCATGCGGGTTCGATTGCCAGACTGTTGGAAATCAATCCGGACCTGACAGTGGTCGGCAGTCCGGCGGCGCTGCAGTTCTTAAAGGAAATCGTAAATCAGGATTTCCGTTCGCTGATTGCGAAAGAAGGCATGACGCTGGGCCTGGGCGGAAAGACATTGCAGTTGATCATGGCGCCGAATCTGCATTGGCCGGATACGATGTACACGCTGGCGCAGGAAGATGGGATTTTGTTTACCTGCGATTCCTTCGGCGCGCATTATGCCTTTGAAGGGCTGCGCGTGAGTGAAGTGAAGGATCACGAAGCGTATCAGAGCGCGTTAAAATACTATTACGATCACATTCTAAAGCCGTTCCGTCCATTTATGCGGAAAGCGTTGGACAAGGTTGAGGGACTGGATATAAAGATGATCTGTCCGGGACATGGACCGGTGCTGGATTGCGGGTTGGATGAGATAGTAGAGCAATACCACCAATGGAACATTGAGCCGCAATTAGAAAATAAGCTGATTCTGGCGTATGTCAGTGCTTACGGCTACACAGAGCAGCTGGCCCAGGCCATTGCCCGTGGGATTGAAAGCGCCGGCTGGCAGGCAGAATTGGTAGAACTCACGCAGGCCCCGGTTGCGGAAGTGGTGGAAAAACTGGAACAGGCCCGGGGATTTCTGCTGGGATCGCCGACGATCCTGGCGGAAGCCCTGCCGCCGGTCTGGACGCTTCTTTCCTATTTGAATCCGGTTGTGCATGGCGGAAAATATGCCGCAGTCTTCGGCAGCTATGGCTGGAGCGGGGAAGCCTTCGCGCATTTGGAAGAACGGTTAAAGCAGCTGCGGATTACGGTTATGCCTGCTTTGAAAGTCCGGTTTAAGCCGTCGCCGGCGCAGCTTGCGGAAGCGGAACAGGCGGGCCGCGGCTGGGTGGAACAAATCACAGGGGAATAAGCTGGATTCCTTCAGCCGGTAAGCCATCTTTCTGTCTTTAAAGAAATCCGCTTTCTTTTGGATTCGATTCAAGATCAACAATGAAATAACAAAACAGACGGTCGCCGCCGCAGCGGAAATCGTCTGTTTTGTTTGGGGGAAGATTGTTTTGGATCTTCGCGATCCGACTTCAGGTTAACGCTTTACAGTAAGGGAAGTTTAAAACGGAAGGGAATCGTGTTGTTTATTGCTTTAACGCATTCTTGACCGCTTCGCGCAGTCCGTTGCTGGAATTGGTTGCGCCTGCGACGGCGTCAATTTCCAGATTCTGCGTTTTGATCAGTTCCGGAATGAACTGTTCTTCCGCTCCGGCATAGATGTTTGGGGTTTCCGCTTGTTCCAGGACCTGGATCTCCGTGATGCTTCCGTCTTTGACTGTGACTTCTACTTTGATCGGACCGTTGTTGCCCTGGCCTTCACCGGTAAACGTGCCGTCCGTGAAATTGCCTTTGGCGGTTTCCGCGTTATTTTCCTGCGGAGTACCGCGGTCAAACGGAACATGTTCCGTCAGTCCCTGGCGATCTTTAATGTATTCGATCGCATTGCGGGCAGAGACACGTCCGAAGACGACCGCTTCGCCCAAGCCGACAGAATAATAAGCACCCTGAACGTTGCCGATGACTTCGCCTGCCGCGTACAGGCCTTTGATCGGCTTGCCTTCCTTATTGATAACGCGGCCCGTGGTATCCGCCAGGACGCCGCCTAAAGTATCCATGACGCCCGGTGTTAAGGTGACGGCATAGTAAGGACCTGACTTGTAAGTATCCGCCAGTTTGACAACTTCTTCGTTGCCGATGTTGTCTGTCTTTAAGCCGTTCATGGTCGCCAGGAAGGTTTCCTGATCAACGCCCAGCTTTTCCGCCAGTTCTTCCAGCGTATCCGCCTTGACGACGGTGCCGCTGTTGTCGATGCCGGTCATGCGGTATTCATCGAAGAAATCTTTTTCCTCAATTGCCATGAACGTCTGGTAAATCGTTTCGTTGTAAACGCCGAAGCATTCCGCGTCGGTTTGCTTCAGGATATCCTCGGTAATCCGACGGTCGGAGCTGGCCTCGCTGTATTCGTTAGTGAAGCGCTTGCCTTCCTTGTTGATGAAGACGACGCCGTTGTTTTTAATCGGCAGCTGCATCTGGATGGAGAATGGAGCGACTGCGCAGGATAACTGGATCAGATCCATGTTGCGAAGTTCTGCGCCCAGCTTTTCCGCCATCACGATGCCGTCGCCCATATTTCCCTGGCTTGGCGCTAAATGAATATGGGCCAGACCTGGATTATCGTATTTTGCGATCATTTCCGGGTTGCTTTCGAAACCGCCGGTTGCCAGAATGACAGCCTGAGCGTCGATGGTATATTCGCCGCTGGCATCTTTGACCTGAACGCCGCTGACCCGTCCGCTTTCATCAGCGATCAGATCGACAGCCGGACTGTTGTAGCGGATTTCAATGCCGTTTTTCTCTGCCTGTTCCTTTAAGACCTTGACTAATTCAACGCCCGGGATTGTGCCGTCGGTCGGGCAGTGCAGGTCGGCATAGCGGATCTTTCCCCATTCGGATCCAAAGCCGTCCAGCCATTCGATGACTTTCGGCGTTTCCATCGCGATGATGCCGGCCATGTCGACATCCGCAAAACCTGCGCCGTTTTTGACGATTTTGTCCACTAACATCACCGGGGTTTCTTCTTTCCCCTGTTCATCCATGAAGCGGGAGTTCGTGCAGTTGAAGCCGCCGAACGCCATCGTTGTGCTGCCGCCCGCAAAGGACATTTTTTCTAAAACCAGGATGTTGTCAGCGCCTTGTTCATGCGCTTCCACCGCCGCGGCCAGACCGGCGCCGCCGGCACCGACGATGACGATGTCAAATTGTTCGTTGCCGGATTCCGGTTGTGTTTCCGGTGTTTTTTCGGCGGGCGTGTTCGCGCAGCCGCCTAAGCCCACAGTCAGGCATAAGCCAAGAATCAGGGCAAGGTATTTCTTCATTTCTCTTTCCTCCTTGAATAAGGGAATTATAAAAAAATCACAAGCGGGGGTCGAGCGAAAAACCGGACATTCTGTTCAAGTTTCAGATATCCGGATGCGGATTTAATTCCGGGCAGCCTCAGTTCCCGCGATCCGGCCGAAAACAATGCAGTCCGGGAATGAATTGCCGCCTAAACGGTTGGCGCCATGAATTCCGCCGGTGACCTCGCCCGCGGCGAAGAGATGAGGAATCGGCTGCTTCTGCAGATTCAGCACCTGCGTCCTTTCGTTGATTTCCACCCCGCCCAGCGTATGATGCACGGTGACGGTTTTTGCGGTAGCGTAGAAAGGGGGATGATCGATTTTGTTGATCAGCGTTTTGCGGTGGAAACGGGGATCGTTCTGCGCCTCGACGCTGCGGTTATAGCCGGCAATTGCCGCATTCAATAAAACCGGATCCAGATCCAACAGGCGGGCCAGCTCGTCCAGACTGTCCGCTTTGACAACCTGCCCCATCAGCACCAGTCCTTCCAGGAAGTCACGGTCTTCCTGCAATGTGGAAAAATCATCGTCGGCGATCGAATACACAAAACCATGTTCCTGACTGCGGATCGCTTCGGCCAGCTCGTCGCGGCCGGCGTCCTCGCGGATAAAGCGGTCGCCCTGCGTGTTGACGAGAATGCCGTGGTTGATCGCGTTGGGAATGGAATTGTGCAGTCCTCCGTCATAAATATCGGCCATCGGATACAGCTCGATGTATTCCATATTTATTAAGGAAGCACCAACGGTCTCCGCCATGACGATCCCCTCGCCGAGCGTTCCCGGAGCATTGCTGCAAAGCAGGTCGCCGGTTAAACTCTGGTCATAGTGCATCCGCATCTCCACGTTGTAGCCGAAGCCGCCCGTCGCCAGAATCACACCCCGGCGCGCCTCGAACTGAATCGTCTGGCGTTCATACGCCGCCGCCACGCCGATAATTGCGCCGGAGTCGTCTTGAAGCAAGGTATCCGCCTTCGTATTGAGATAGAGATCGACGCCTTCCCGGGCGCAGGCGTCGCCGAGCACCTGAATAAAATCCGTTCCGTTATGCGCTTTGGAGTAATGTCCGCGGGCATGTTCGCCGCCCAGACAGTTGTCGATCACTGTGTCGATCTGCAGCCCCAGCTCCTGCAGGAAAGCTAATCCTTCATCGGCTTGGGAAGTCAGGATCCGCACGAGTTCCGGCTTGGCCTTCTGATGCCCGCCGTTGTAGGTTTCTTCAAAAAAAAGTTGTTCGCTGTCCGCAATGTTGAGCGGACGCTGAAGCGCGTCGTCGACGCAGTTATACATCGCCGTGGCCCGGATCGTATTGCCGCCCAGGCTGCCGGTTTTCTCCAGTACTGCGACCGACGCACCCTGCTGAGCTGCACTCACCGCGGCCGTCAGTCCGGCTCCGCCCCCGCCGATCACAACGACATCGTAGGTTTTAAGCGGTTCTTCCTGCTTGGCCGGTGTTTCCGGGAGCGGCCGGAAACATTGTTCATCGGTAAAACCCTGACGTTTCAGCAGTCGTTCAATCCCCCGGCGCAGAGCCTGGCAGGATTCGGTCGCTCCGGCGATGGTGTCGATCTGCAGAGTTTGATATTCCAGTACCTGAGCGATGAATTCCGCAAAGGCCGGATCGGCGATTTCCGCGGTATCTTCATGAGAAAGTACGCGGAGTTCGGTAATTCGCTGATTCTTACTGCGGACTTCGATTTCCATGGGTCCCAGATAACCTTCGATTTGACAGCGGGTTGAGGAAGCGGCGCAGCCGCTGATCAGCGCCAGGCTGAGCCAGGCCAGAATGATTTTTATTTTCATGCGGATTCCTCCTGATAATCGGGCAGCCGCTGACGCAGCTTTTGTAAAAACAAGGCGTAAGCTTCCTCGCCGTTCATTTCCGGCATTCCCATCATTGTCCGTACGGTCTGCAGATAGACTTCCTTTAACAGCGCTTCATTTTCTCCGGCGGGCCGGGTCTGGACTTCGGGAAAAATCTGATCGAAATACATCTTGCCAATGTTCTGACCGGCGAAATCCTCCATGATCAAGTCCTGATATCCTTCCTCAGCATAGGCCGGACTGTAGCTGATGAGCGTGCCGGCGCCATGATTCTTCGCATAAGCCGCACCCGAAGGCGAAAGCAGCACAGCCTGAATAAAGTTCCAGGCAGCTTCGGCATGACGGCTGGTCTTGGGGATCGCCCAAACCGTGCCGCCCCAGGCATAACTTCCGCTGGGCGCCCGGGTGAAGCCCCAGGATTGACCGGTATGGAAAATGCCCATCGACATTAACCAGAGCGAGCAGGGATAAAAGAAGACCTGGTCCGTTTCCAGCGAATTCATCCACTGCGGCGAATATTGTTGATAGGACAAAGCTAATCCGGCCTCCTGCAGCGCGTCCAGTATCTGGAAAGCGTTGAGGAAGCGGTAGGGCTGTAGCAGCGTATTGTTTTGAAGATAAGGCGTGCGGGACTGACCAAACAACATCACCGCAGCGTCTTCCAGGGAAGCGAACATCGCCTTCTCCGGGAACTGCTTCCGGAACTTCAATCCCTTGCTGACGACATCGGCCCAGCTGCTGAAGACGATGCCGACCTGAACCGGATCCTCGGTTTGTAAGAAAGCCTGGGCAATGGCGCGGTTGTAGGCGATGCCGCTGGCAGACAACGTCGCCGGCACGGCCCATAGATGTCCCTGATCATTCTCAAACTGGGCCAGCCGGAACTCCAGCACCTGATCGCGGGGCAGAGAATAAGGCGCTTCCTCCAGATCGAGAAACAGCTCAGCCCCATCGATCCCATCCAGCGTTTCACTTTCCAGAATACAGATGTCCGGCAGCGGCTGATTGAGCGCCAGCGCCAGTTTGAATCGCTGCAGCATTTCGCTTTTTTCTACTACGGTGTAGTTAAGCGTGATCTCAGGATGCGCTTTTTGGTATTCAGCGAAGGCGTCGGGGAGAAAATCATCCCAGCCCCAGACAGTGAGCACTTCCTGCGGCGGATTTGCCGGCGCGGCCGGCGGCGCTGAAAACGCGGCGGACAGAAAGAGCGCGAGGGCCAGCGTTAAAACGACCAAGCTGAGGCGGTAAAATTTCATGAGGTGCTTCCTCCTTTCGTCACCAGCGGCAGATCGAAGAGAAAGGCCGTCCCTTTTCCAAGTTCGCTCTGTACTTTCAGATGGACGGGATGACCATAAAGAAATTCCAGCCGTTCGCAGACGTTGACCAGCGCGATCGAATGCACACTGTTTTTCTCTGCCTGACGGTGGGCGCTGAGCGCTTCCGCTCCCTGTTCGATGAGCGCCGCCAGTTCCGGGCGCAGACCGACGCCGTCGTCGCGGACCTCAACATGCAGCTGATCCTGCTGCCGATGAATGGAAAGCGTCAGCTGTCCGGGCCCATCCTTGGGAATGATTCCGTGGAAAATCGCATTTTCGACGAGCGGCTGAAGGATATTCTTAGCGATCAGCTGTTCCTCCAAGCCGGGCTCAATATCGTAGACGACGCTGAATTTCTGCTTATAGCGGTAATTTTGAATTGTGACATACGCTTCGATCACGGAACGTTCGCGGGCGATCGTATCCATCAACAGATCTTCATGCACCGCCATTCCATCCTGTAAAATCAAGATCAAGGCCCGCACCATGTCGACAACCTCCTGATTCCCGCCCCGGCGGGCCATCACAATCACGGAATTTAACGTATTATAGATGAAATGAGGATGAATCTTCGAGATCATCATGTCGAATTTTAACTTCTTGCGGATTTTTTCATCTTCCACTGCCTGATCCAGCAGCTGATGAATCCGGACAACCATCGTATTGAACGTATCGCCCAGCACTTCCAGCTCGTCGTGGCTATGGATGTCAATCTGCGTTGTCAGATCGCCGGATGCAAATTGATTCAAGCCGTCGGTCAGCGTGGTTAACGGGGCGGTGAACTGTTTGACGATGCGCGAAAGAATCAGTAAAAACAACAGGAAGATCAACAAGGAAAACAAGATGAAAAAGACGATCAGAAAGGAAGCCCGGCCGCGCAGCGCGGCATGCGGCCGGTAGGAAAACAGCGTATAGGGCGTGCCTTCGACCGGACTGGTCAGGTAGTATCCGCTTTGGACCGGCTGGACGGCGGCGCTTGAGATGGCATTGACGGCGTCCAGTCGTTGTTCATTGATTCCGGAAGGGGAGGGAATCAGAACGGTTTGTCCCTGCATCAGCGTCATCTCCTGCTGAGGCAGATTCCAGGCTGCGATCCGGGATTCTAACTGCCGCAGGTCCAGCAGAATCCACAGCTCGCCAATTTTCTGCTGAGGATGAGCGAGATCGGAAATCGGCGTATGATAAGCGGCCAGCCAGAGGGAATCGACGCCGGAATGAACTTGGAAGGCTTCCGTGAATCCAGCCGGCCGAATTTCATCCGGCGGTGTTTTCAGCGCGTCAAAGGTTTGATCGAGCGGGTAGAGATTCCATAAAACCTGATCCTCACGCAGAATCAGCGCACTGTGAAGCAGATCCTGAACCGACAGATAGCGGGTTAACAGCTCGGCGGCTTCCTCGCGTTGGAAATAGTCGGGATCTTCGGTATGGCAGAATTGCTGAAGCTGGGGGTCAGCCAGAAGATTCCGCGTGATGATCATCAGTTCCTGGACGGAGCTTTCCAGCTGCTGGGCGTTTTGCCGGAGTACCTGAGCGTCTTTTTTCAGGTTTTCCTGGGTCAGGATGTGCGCGAAATAATGATAGGAAACGAAGCTGGTTACGCTTGTCATGACCAGCACCAGCGCCCCCAGCGCCGCGGCCAGCTTGACGGAGAGCCGGGGCGGAAGCAGCGAAGCAAGCCGCCTGCGGAGAATTAAGGGCCTCATGCGTAAGGCTCCTTTAGAATATCGCTGGGATAAACGTGGTATTTCTTATAGAAGACAATCGCGAAATACTGGCTGGAATGGAATCCGCATCGCTGCGCGACCTCATAGATTTTCAGATCGTTTTGCTTGAGCAGCCGCATCGCTTTCTGCAGCCGCAGCTCCAGCAGCGTCTGCGCCAACGTCTGGCCGGTTTCTTTTTTCAGCAGCTTGCTTAAATATTCCCGGTTCATCTGCAGCGTTTGCGAGAGATCGTCGAGTACGTTTTCATCGGCGCAGTGTTCCTGTAAATAGTTCAGCATGAAACTGGTTTTGCGGCTGGTCTGCGCCTGAGTTTCTAAAGCTGGCAGCCAACGATGCACAAACGCGTTCAGCTCCTGAAAGGTACTGATCGTTTTCCATTGGGAAAAATCGTCGTCAGCGAGAACGGCAGCCGGCAGCATTTTCTGCAGCTTCTGCAGCATCAGCTTGATCGCTAACAAGACCTGCGGCAGCGGCGGCCGATGCTGCGCGAGCGCGTCGAGAAACGCGGAAAGCACCGGACGCAGCGCAGCGAGGGTGTCGGTCTGGGTCAGCCGTACTTCCCAATCCGCGGCGTCGAAGGGATCAAAAGCCGGACATTCATGGAGTAAGGTAATCCGGCCGGGGGCAAAGTAGAACAGCTGCGTCTGCCGCTGGTTCATCAGACGATACAGCCGGCGCAGTTCCTGGCGGTCGGGGGCGATGGGACTGACAAAGAATCCGGCTGGAGTGAGTTTGTTTTCTAATGCTTCCCGCAGTGCGGTGCAGAATTCATAAGGTACGCTGTCTCCCGGCTGATCCGTTTCCACGGCAAACCACAATTCCTGTGCGGATTGAGGAAAGACCAGAAAGGAAGTGGTTTTGCGCAGCGGAAGCAAAGCTTGCTGGACGGAAGCTAAAAAAACGTCTGTGGACAGCGTGTCCGCAGGATGACTCAATTCGTCCAGTGAAGGCAGATGCCGCAGGCAGACCAGACCGATTCCCTTGTGGGAAGCAAACGGTTCGGACGCGGAGTCCAATGCGCCTTCGTCGTTGCCCCAAAGCAGCTGGCGGAAGCGGGTTTGTTCATCCAGATAGCTGGCGGCCTTGCGCTGCTTACGCTGTTCGCGCATTCCGCGCAGATTTTCAAGCAGCACCTCGGCGGTCAGCTCATGCTTGAGGATGTAATTGTAGACACCCAGCGAGACCGCTTCCCGCGCGTAATCAAAGCGTGAAAAAGCGGTCAGCAGCAGCGTCTGCACCTGCGGATCGATCTGGCGCAGCCGGCGGATAAAATCCAGTCCGTTTAACCGCGGCATCTCGATATCGACGAAGACCAGATCCGCCGGGGTCCGGGCTAGCTGCGCTAACGCCTGTTCCCCATTGCCGGCGGTTCCGATGATTTCAAAACCTTCCGCTTCCCAGGCGATTAATTCCCGCAGATCATCCAGAACCAGAAGATCGTCGTCGACCAGGAAAACACGGCATAAAGAAGACTCGGATTGATTCATAGCACCCCTCTTTTTCTCTCATTGATTCCAGTGTATCATAGTTCAGGAATTCAGGCAAAATGAGAACCTGGCTATCTTGACAAAATAAGCTGGCTGAAAACCATCCAGGGAAGAAGGAAAAATCACTGACTTTCGTTTCTTAACAATATATACCAGCGAAGCAGAAACGGGAGGACTTGCTTTTTTCCAGAGTGCATGGTAAACTGAACGAGCTTAAGGTTAGGTCAAGCTAACTTAAACAGAAAGAATCGATCCGACGTCGACTCTTTTCTTTTTCAATCAAAGTTAGATTAAACTAACAACTATTTCTGAAAGGAGATCGCTATGCTTCAACGAGTTAGAAGTACGCTGCTTCTGGCGGCAGTTCTGGTTCTCTGTTCCGTGCTTTCACTGTTTATCGGCGTGGTCAATTTCAGCGTGTCAGATGTGCTGAACGGGAACTGGGAAGCACTGGAAATTCTGGTGCTGTCCCGCTTGCCGCGGCTGTTGGCAATTTTATGCACAGGAATGGGCATGAGCGTCGCGGGTCTGATCATGCAGCAGCTGTGTATGAATAAATTTGTTTCGCCCACGACCGGCGCGACGATTTCCTCCGCCCAGCTGGGAATTCTGTTCGCTTTTCTGTTCATGCCCGGCTCGACGCTGTGGGTGCGCGCGGGCTTTGCCTTCGTCAGCGCGATTGCGGGAACCTGGATCTTTGTGGCGTTTATCCAGCGGATTCAGTTCAAGGACGTCGTGATGGTGCCATTAGTCGGCATTATGTTCGGCAATGTGATCGGCGGAATCACGAACTATCTGGCGTATAAATATGAGATGACGCAGGCGCTCTCCTCGTGGCTGGTCGGTCACTTTTCCTTAGTGATGAAGGGACGCTATGAGCTGGTCATTCTGGTTGTGCCGTTAGTTCTCGCGGCGTTTCTGTTTGCCAATCATTTCAATATCGTCGGCATGGGCAAAGACTTCTCAAAGAACCTCGGCGTGCCTTATAACGCCGTGTTGTTTCTGGGATTGACGATCGCCGCGATGATCACCGCCAGTATCGTCGTCGTGGCCGGCAGTATTTCCTACATCGGACTGATTGTTCCCAATCTGGTGACGATGTTCAAGGGCGACAAGCTGCGCGGAACTTTGGCCGATACCGCGCTGTTCGGGGCGTTGTTTGTCCTGGTCTGCGACATGCTCGGCCGGGTGGTCATCGCTCCGTATGAGCTGCCGATCGAGCTGATCGTCGGGATTCTGGGCAGTCTGATTTTCATCGGTCTGCTCTGGATGCGGCTCAACGGGAAAGCCCGTATCATCAGAAAACCGGAAGGAGGCTGCAGGGGATGAAGCACAATGATGCCAATCGGTTGAAAGCAATGGTTCTGATCACACTGGCGATTCTGGCGGTGATCGGTTATCTGACGTTCAATGTCAATCCGAAATATGTCGAATTCGCAATGCGCCTGCGCGTGTCGAAATTGTTAGTTATGCTCATGACAGCCTTCTGTATCGGCGGCGCGTCGATTGTCTTTCAAACCTTGATTCAGAACACGATTGTGACGCCCTGCCTGCTGGGGATGAATTCACTGTATGCCCTGATTCATACGGCGGTGGTGTTCTTTCTCGGCTCCGGCAGTTTGATCGCCCGACATCCGCAACTATCATTCCTCGTCGATCTGACGATCATGGGAGCGGCTGCGATCCTGATTTACGGGACGTTGTTTAAAAAGATGAAGCATCAGATTCTCTATGTGCTGCTGGCAGGCACGGTCATGTCGACGTTTTTCTCCAGCATGCAGACGACACTGACCCGGATCATGGATCCCAACGAATACGACGCGCTGTTAAGCTCGCTGGTCGCCAGTTTTTCCAACGTTAATTCCAGTCTGCTGGCGATCTCGGCCGTGTTGATTGGCTTGGTGATCTTCGCACTGCGGAAAGAGCTGAAGCTGCTCGATGTGATTGCACTGGGCAAGAATCAGGCGATGAACCTGGGTGTGGACGTGGATAAGACAATCCGCCGGTTATTGCTGGGCGTGACGGTGCTGATCGCGATCGCCACGGCGCTGGTTGGCCCGATTTCCTTTTTGGGCTTGATCATTGCGAATCTGTCGCGGCAGTTGTTTAAGACGTACAAGCACACCTGGCTGATCTTCGGCTCGGCGGTGCTGGGAATGATCGTTCTGGTCGGCGGACAGCTGGTGGTTGAGCATGGCTTTTCTTACAGCATCCCGATCAGCGTGCTGATCACGATCGGCGGCGGTTTGTATTTCCTGATTTTATTATTCGGCAAAGGGAGGCAGCGGATATGTTAATTCAGCAACTGACAAAACACTACGGCGCTAAGCGCGTTGTCGACGAAGTCAGCTTCGAGATTCCCAAGGGCAAGGTTCTGTCCCTGATCGGCCCTAACGGCGCAGGCAAGTCAACGGTGATGGGGATGATCTCCCGGCTGGTCGCCAAGGATGCGGGGCTGGTGCATTTTGAAGGCAAGGATCTGGCGCAATGGAACAGCCGCGACTTGTCCAAGCGGCTGGCGATTCTGACGCAGTCCAACAACATTCAGATGAAGCTCACGGTGCGCGAACTGGTCAGCTTCGGCCGTTTCCCTTATAGCCAGGGGCGGCTGCAGGAAGAAGACCGGCGGAAAGTGGACGAAGCGCTGGCTTACATGGAGCTGGAAGCCATCGCCGATCAATTTATCGACGAGCTGTCCGGCGGGCAGCGTCAGCGGGCGATGATCGCGATGGTCATTGCTCAGGATACTGATTATATTCTGTTGGACGAACCGACAAACAATCTCGACATCTACCATGCGTCGAACATGATGAAAATTGTGCGGCGGCTGTGCGATGAATTGGGAAAAACGGTGATTCTGGTCCTGCATGAAATCAACTACGCGGCCTTTTATTCGGATTATATCTGCGCGTTTGTGAATGGCAGAGTCGCGCAATTTGGAACTGTTGAGGACGTGATCACCAAGGAAAACCTTTCGGCGATCTACGGCGTGGACTTTGAGATCCAACAGGTCGCGGGCCGGCCGTTGTCAATCTATTATTAAAGACCTGATTCGCAGGAAGATCAGAGAAAAGTTGCCGCCGGACTTTGAATGAAGGTCAGTTGGCGGGGAAGTTCCTGCCTGATACACCCGATCAAAACTTGGAAAAAATAAATAAAAAGGAGAGAATCAATGAAAAAATTAGCAATATTCATGGCCGCCGGCTTGTTAATGTTTACAGCCTGCACGGCTAAACCCCAGAATGAGGGGCAGTCGGAATCGAAACCCACGATGACGATCACGACGCTCAACGGCAATCAGGAAAGGGTGTCGCTGGAAGTCCCGGCGGATCCGCAGCGGATCGCGGTTCTGGACATGGCGGTGCTGGATATGCTGGACAGCTGGGGCCTGGGCGGCCGTGTTGTCGGCATGCCGAAATCCTCAACGGTCGATTATCTGAAAGCGTATAATGAAAACGAAGCGATCTCGAATCTGGGAACGTTGAAAGAAGTCGATATGGAAGCGTTGATGGCCAGCGAACCGGATCTGATTTTCATCGGCGGCCGGCTGAGCGCGCAATACGACGCGTTATCTGAGATTGCCCCGGTTGTGTATCTGAGTACGGACGCTGAGCTGGGCGTTGTGGAAAGCGTGAAGCAGAACGCCATGACCGTGGCTTCCTTATTTAATATGGAAGACAAAGTCAAGGAGCAGCTGACGGGTTTTGACAGCCGGATTGAAACGCTGCGTCAGGCGGCGGAAGGCAAAACAGCGGTGATCGGCATGGTTACTTCCAGCAACTTCAATACTTTGGGCAACGGCAGCCGGTGCTCGCTGATCGGCAATGAAATCGGTTTTACCAATCTGGCGAACGACATTGATTCCACGCATGGCAACGAATCGTCGATGGAACTGCTGGTCAAGCTGAATCCAGAATATATCTTCGTGCTTGACCGGGATTCTGCGATCAATACCGAAGGCGCAAAGCTGGCGGAGGAAGTCATGAAGAACGAACTGACTGCCAAGACACTGGCTGCGCAGAACGGCAACATCGTCTACCTTACGCCGACGGTCTGGTACCTGGCGGAAGGCGGAATTACCGCGCTGGATTTGATGCTTCAGGATCTGGAATCGGCATTACTGAAATAAAAAACAAAAGGATGAAGGCGGCTTCGCTCATGAGAAGCACACGTTCATCCTTTTTTATAACAACGAGTGTAAGGAAGTTCGGCGGGGAGAGAAAATCCGGGAGCTATTGCAGTGTGACGTAGCCGTAATACGGCGTCGTGCCTTTCTTGGTGGCATTCTGGATTTTTTCACTCTTGAGAATCGGCGTGTTGTAGCTGAACAGCGGAATGATATAGGCTTGTTCCTCGATCAGATATTCTTCAGCCGCATGCAGCGCGTTCATGTATTCCGAATGATCGACGATCGCCGCTGCCTCCTGAATCATTTGATCATAAGCAGGATCCTCGACGGCAGGCACAACCTGTTGACCGATTGTCCACAAGGTCAGAAATTGGGAAGGATCGTCGCTGGCGGTATAACCGTAACGGGAAAGCTCGAAATCGCCGTTGTCGATCTGATTGTAGAAAACGCCGGATTCCACGACTTCCAGTTCACAGTCGATCCCGATGGTTTTCCACATCGCTTCCAAGATCTGTGCGACGTCGGCGTGGATGAAGGAGGAAGAATATTTGTATTTGATTTTCAACGGATTTGTTTCATCATACCCGGCTTCTTTCAGCAGCGTCTTCGCCTGTTCCGGATCGTAGGCCTGCATAGTCCCTTGGGCATCGGCTTCCTTCCGGAAGTCCCCCTCAGCCCCATTCAATCCGACTGGAACATAGCCGGCCAGCGCCTGATAGTATTCTTCCGGTCCCAATGTGGACGCCAGAGCTTGTTTATCAATCGAAATCGCCAGCGCTTTCCGCACCCGGCTGTCTTTCAGACATTCCGGAGCGGTAGATCCAGAATTGAGCGCGATGAAGTAAGAGGTCGGAGAGGGAATATTCCAGACTTCGTTCTGGTTCGGATAATTGACGCCAACGTCAACCGGAACATTCATCGCGATATCAATTTCACCGTTTTTATAAGCGAATGACTGGGCGTCGCTGTCCGGCATAACCAGGAAGGTGATCTGATCCAGCGTGATCGCATCGGCATTGTAATAGCTGTCATTTTTAACGATGACGGCTTTTTCATTCTCGTTGCATTCCGCCAGCTGATACGCGCCGATGCTCGGATAACCCGGCTTCAGCGCCCAGGTGGAATCATGCGCATCCGCAAAGTCCGCTCTTAATGGCGACCAGACGTTGCCGCATAACAAATTCAGGAAAAAGGCGCAGGGTTGTTTCAGAGTCAGAACGAGCGTCGCGTCGTCTGGTGTTTGAACGCCGTCGATTTCCAGCGTGGTAGCGTCGAGATCGGTATTCGATGCGATTTCTTCCGCACCTTTAAGATAGGTGATCAGATTGTAGATCGTCAGGGAGTTTTCCGCTCCATAAGTCAGATTCCGCAGGATGGCATATTTGAAGTCCTGCGAGGTTAGCGCTTTTCCGTCGCTCCAGGTCAGTCCGCCTTTAATCTTTAACGTATAGGTCAGGCCATCATCGCTGACCGTGTAGCTTTCAGCCAGCTCCGGAATGACGTTGCCGTTCTCATCCTTGGTCATCAGGCTGGAAATGGTATGAGCCAGAATGTAGTTGTTGACGGTTTCCGTATTGAAGCCGGGATCCAGCGTCGTAATCTGTCCGCCGACTGCGACGACGATGGAATTTTGTTTTGTTTCCGGAGTTGGTGAAGATGGGTCAGGTTTGGAAGAACAAGCGGTGTTCAGGACTAATAAGCCTGCGCAGAGAAGCATATTTAATTTTTTCATGGTTATTTTCCTGGTATATTGTAAAAGACTCATCTAAACAGTGAATCTAACAATATACAACTCCTTTCTTTCAACCTGATAACCGAGGTTGATCACGGTGTTAGTTATTTGTAAACTATGAATATGTGAATGTGGATTTGTAAATTTTCCTGTAGCTTTGACTACTTTAGAAAGGATCTCACCACACCTTATTCCCAAATACTGATTAGTTAGATGAGTCTTTGAATTCGTATTTTGCACCAGGTTTTATGGCCTAAGGCTTGTGGATCCGTACACATCACAGAATAGAAAGAAGGATATACCCTATGATTCATGTCGGCATTGACGTTGGTAAACTTAAACACTGTTTCTGTATCCTTGATTACAGCACTGGTGAAGAACTGGTTAAACCCACATTCTTCGAAAATAACCAAGCTGGTTTCGACCTTTTAACTCACGCCTTGGAAGCTTACTCAAGAGATGATGAGCTTCTGATTGGCATGGAAGATACCGGCCACTATCACTTTGCTTTACTCCGATACCTGTTAGACCACAACTTTTCTGTCGCTTTGATGAACCCGACCACTACGGATTTCGAACGGAAGAGGCAGGGCAGCTGCACGAAGAACGATAAACTGGACACGATCACCATTTGTGACGTATTGGCTTCCAACACTCACAGAAAGAAGCTTTATCGTCTTGTGACTCCCAATAACTTTAAGTTTTATGAAATGAAGCAGCTGACCCGTCAGCACCATAACTTAAAAGAACAGAAAAATGTTTATTCTAACCGTCTTCAGCGAGCGATTGATCTGACTTTCCCTGAGTTTAATCAGCTCTTTAAATCAAAATACGGTACTGTCTATATGACGGTATTAAAGAATTTTGGCAGTGCTGATAAAATCGCTAAGGCTGATCTTAGATCCCTGCGCAAGTGCTTTGATGTCAAAGGCAGAGGCAGTCGTATCGCTCTGACTGCGGAGAAGCTCAAAGAAGCCGCTAAAGCTTCCGTAGGCTTTAGCTCCATCGCAGAAGAGTTAAACATAAAGCATCTTGCGGCCCAGATTGAACTCATCAATGAACAAATCGCAGAAATCGATAAAAAAATAGAAGAGTTCAGCCTCGAAACCAACTCTCCTATCCTCAGTATGCCAGGAATTTCTCATTTCTCAGGCACTTCCATTTTAGCTGAATTAGGAGAGATTCGCAACTACGATAAAGTATCAAAAGTGATTAAAATGGCCGGTGTGGCTCCGCGAGAATATGAATCCAGTCAATATCGTGCCGAACATATGGCGATTACGAAGAAAGGCTCCACATACTTGAGGAAGACACTTTACCAAATCATCACCCCGGTCATTAGGTATAATCCCGTTTTTAAACGATTTTATGACCTGAAACGCTCTCAAGGTAAAGGGCATCGCTGCGCTCAAGGCCATTGTGTCAGAAAGCTTCTCCGCGTTATCTATCATCTGTTGATCACCAATCAACAGTTTGATCCCGCACTTCTGAAATAACAGCTGGCTGAGTTCCTAATTTTTAAAATCAGGCCTTTACGGTTGTTTTCAGTGTGCTCTTTTTTACAAATCCATTCACATTTCAAAGAACAAATGACGCTAACTACATTTCTGTTCTCATTTTCATACTTTTTCATCAGATACTCTTGATTTTTATATAGTTAGCTTTCTTAAATGGGTTTTGGTAAAGAAGCAGAAACATCGTCGGTAGCGTTTCTTAGAATGTTGGGTTTCTGATTTCTGTTTATAAGTTGTTAAGTTTACACGGGGAATCATCAACATCACTCCTTTCCAGAATCCTCAGGGAAAATAAAAATCGTCCCTAGCCTATGCTAGAGACGATGGATTCGCGGTGCCACTCTAATTGCCGGTCTATCCCGGCCTCCTCAAGTCCTTAACGCGGATATGCGGACTTTCCTACTGAATTCAGAAAGTCATCTCCCAGATGCGTTTTCACCGGAACAAGTGCCGCTGACCTTTCACTCTGTGTCAGCTCGCTGATGGATTCTTCCGCTTACTTTTTCTGTTCATCGATTTTATGATTCTTAGTCTAAACGACAAATGAAAATCTGTCAACAGTAAAATGAATAAATTTTCATAATGTTAGAAATTATTTTCATTCGGAAAGAAAACTATAATTCAACCATGATTTTAAGCGTTAGCGCAGCTCGCGTTTTCCTAATGAATCAAACGTGAGAAAAAAAATGAGGAATTTTTCATCCTCATCCTTTTGTCATTTCTGTTTTTGATCAGTTCATTTTTTCAATTTTGATCGTCGTCAATTCTGTATCGCCGGTGACACTCAATTCTCCGGTATATGTGACCTGAACCTGATCGCCGTCTTGGATTCCGTCCATTTTAAAGCTTTCATCAATCGGAAAAACATAAGCTTCTTTTCCATCGTCGAGAATGAACATAACATTTTTAATATCGCTGATTTTTCCGGTTATGGTTTTTTCTTCCCCTTGCTTTGTCTCTGAAGTCGACGGAGATTCAGCAACTTCGGGAGTAAGGGTCGGCGTTGGCTTGCCTTCTTTCGCTTGACAAGCGGCTGTTCCCAACAGTAAACCTGCGGTTAAGATGATCATGACTATTTTTCTCATTACTTTATCCTCCATGCACCCTATTGGGTGATTCCATAAGATTAGAAGGATTAGGGAATGAAAAAATTGAAGTAATTGGAAAATGTCATGAAGTTGTCATAATTTTATTCACTGTATTCAACAGGCTTCCAGCCTTTTTCTTTCATTTGCGATTTTACATTTGACCAAGAAGAATCTGATATCTTTACACCTGATCCAGTATACCATCGACTCTCCTCAGGGTCATAAATAAGATTAACACTTGTCCAGCCAGTTGCCTCATTAGTTGAGGCATAGATAATTGTGTTCTCTGTAGAAATATTTGTATAATCTTTGTGATTATAACAAATTTGTATTTTATAATCCTGGTCAGGTAATTTTGCAGCTTGCACGATCTTGCTGTCTAAAGATGGCCAAGAGCCTCCGTATATTTCATTTTTCATAAAATTTCGGATAGCGTCATTGTTCAAGACAGAATTTCCAGTTAACTCCCTAATAATATTAGGATTGTTTTTCTTCTGTTCATTCAAGAATTTCATGAATTCCAACATCGCGCTTTGAATACCTTTCGGAGTGTAATCAAGGTTTCCGCTTGAAATGCTTCCATGTTTTGAGCATCTAATTAAAGTCACAACGCCTTTAATTTCAATTGCGGTTAATTTTCCTCCTGACGCGCATTTCGGTGTGGAAATAAAATATTCATCATCTTTGTTCTTTAATAAATCCTCAATCGACACCGGCTCGCCTTTGATCTGGTAAGCATTATACATTTCCATGACTTTCTGCCGGGTCTGCTGACACTGGACTTCAGCCGCTGTCGACGTAAAGCCTGTGAGTCTTGGAACCAATATGAGTAACAAAGCAACCAGTATCGCAACGACGACGATTAACTCGATTAATGTGAAACCGCGCTTCTCCTGTTTTCGCATAATTATACACTTCCCTCTTTGATAACCATTATATCATGCTTTAGCGATAGAGAACTAGTGAAACAATCGTAAGAAAAAAGCATTGACAGGCGAGATTAAGGCTTTACATCGGCAGTTTCTGTGACTATAATTAAGGGCGTAAAGGTAGAGAAAAGAAGAGTAGCTTCTCCATTTTCTGAATTAGAGAGCCTGGGCAGGTGAAAGCAGGACGGAAAACAGAAGCGAACATGGTCTTGGAACTGATTATCCGAACAGCGTAGGATAAGACGTGACTTCGCGTTAAGAAGCAAGCGCATATCGAAAAGATATGAAGTAAGGTGGTACCGCGCGAAATCAGCGTCCTTTCAGGGACGTTTTTTTATTATCATAAAGGAGGAATTATCATGAGCGAAAAATATTACATTACAACGGCGATTGCCTACACGTCGGGCAAGCCGCACATCGGCAATACCTATGAAATTGTTCTGGCCGACAGTATTGCCCGGTATAAGAGAATGTTGGGATACGATGTTTTCTTTCAGACCGGAACGGATGAACACGGCCAGAAGATCGAAGACAAAGCCAAAGCCGCAGGCGTAGCGCCGCAGCAGTTTGTCGATCAGGTCGCAGGGCAGATCAAGGAAATCTGGGATCTGATGAATACGTCCTACGATAAATTCATGCGGACAACCGATCCGGATCATGAGCGGCAGGTTCAGAAGATCTTTAAGAAACTGTATGATCAGGGCGACATCTACAAATCAGAATATGAGGGCTGGTATTGCAAGCCTTGCGAATCATTCTTTACCGAAAGCCAGATTGTCGACGGGAAATGCCCGGATTGCGGTGCGCCGGTCGAAAAAGCGAAGGAAGAAGCTTATTTCTTCCGTATGAGCAAATATGCGGATCGCCTGCTGAAGCATATTGAAGAAAACCCGGAATTTATTCAGCCGGAATCTCGCAAGAACGAAATGATCAACAACTTCATCAAGCCGGGTTTACAGGATCTTTGTGTTTCCCGCACTTCCTTTACCTGGGGCGTGCCGGTTGATTTTGATCCGAAGCATGTCGTGTATGTCTGGATCGACGCGCTGACCAACTACATTACCGGTCTGGGCTACGACTGCGACGGCAATTATGGCGAAAAGTTTAAGCATTACTGGCCGGCGGATGTTCATCTGATTGGTAAAGATATTCTGCGTTTTCACACGATCTACTGGCCGATCATGCTGATGGCGCTGGATCTGCCGCTGCCGAAGCAGGTGTTCGGTCATCCATGGCTGCTGGTGGGCGAGGGCAAGATGTCCAAGTCCAAGGGCAATGTAATTTACGCGGATGATCTGGTTCGTTACTTCGGCGTCGATGCCGTGCGCTACATCATGCTTCATGAAATGCCGTTTGCCCAGGATGGCACGGTCACCTATGAATTAATGATTGAACGGATCAATTCCGATCTGGCGAATATCCTCGGCAATCTGGTCAACCGCACGCTGTCGATGACCAATAAGTATTTCGGCGGATTAGTCCATAACGCGAATGTCAGCGATCCGATTGATGACGAACTGATCGCCTTGGCTAAAGCAACGCCGGCGAATGTTCAGAAAAAGATGGACGAACTGCGGGTCGCAGACGCGATCGACGAAATTTTCGCTCTGCTGCGTCGAAGCAACAAATATATCGACGAAACGATGCCGTGGGCGCTGGGCAAGGACGAAACGAAGAAAGACCGGCTGGCTACCGTTTTGTATAACCTGCTGGAAAGTATCCGGATAGCGGCGATTCTGCTGGAAAGTTATTTGCCGGAAACGTCGAAAGCCATTCTCGATCAGCTCAATACGCAGCAGCGCAGCTATGATTCCGTGCTGACTTTCGGTCAGCTGGAAGATGGGATTCACGTAACGCCGAAGCCGCAGATTCTGTTTGCGCGGATTGACGAAAAGGAAATGCTGGAAAAGATCGAAGCGGAACAGCCGAAGAAAGCGCCGGTAAAACCAGCGGAGCCGGTGAAGCCGCAGATCACGATCGACGACTTTGCGAAGATTGAAATGAAGGTCGGACAGGTTCTGTCTTGCGAAAAGCATCCGAAAGCGGACAAGCTGTTGGTGTCTCAGATTGACATCGGCGAAGAAAAGCCGCGGCAGATTGTCAGCGGCATCGCGGGCAGCTATAAGCCGGAACAGATGGTCGGCAAGAAAGTTGTCGTCATCACCAACTTAGCGCCGGCCAAGTTAAGAGGCGTCGAGTCGCAAGGCATGATTTTAGCCGGCATGGGCGAGGATCAGATCGAGGTGCTTTCCGTTGAAAAGCTGCCGGTCGGCAGCACGGTTCGCTGAGCCTCAGGAATTCCCGGTTAGAACAAAGCAGAAAGAAAACGCAGAATTAGAGGGTTCTCTAACGCTGCGTTTTTTTAGTATTGATCACCGGTGCTCTCTTGGATTCTATTCCTTACTTAAAGATTTTGGCATCCATCTTTTTATACTGCGAGTAAGCCTGTTCGATGCGATCAAGCAGGGAATCTGTTGAATTGCTGAACCATCCTGTTGAATAAGCCTGATAGTTAAGGCGAAGTGTAGAATCGCCGTAGATCTCAAGATTCCAGGTTTGATTTCCATCGCTGAGAAGCAGCTTCCCTGTTCTTAAGGGAATATCATGAGCGGTTTTCTGTGAAAAGAAGAAAGTACGGGTAAAACGATCTTTGCCTTTGAGCTGTCAATGTGGTAAGGTATTAAAGCTAAAGCTAAAGGCGCAAACCGTGCGCGGTTCAGCTTTATATCTTTGGTAGGTTGTGGGTTCTGTACGGTTGCCAGACTATAGCAGAACTCACTTTTTATCTAGTTTTTCTCGTATGCAGTCTTTTATAAATTCGTTCACATTATCTGTATTTTGTAAAACCTCAATAATGTCTTGATCTTTGTTAATTGAAAGCCTGCATACTACGCGCTTATAATGTTCTTTTTGGTATTGAGTAATATAAACTCGCTGATCAAACTTTCCTTTTTTTTCTATTGTCTTCACCTCTTCCGTTTGATATAATAAGTGTAGCAAGGGAAACCTTGTAGGGCTTAGCCGCTTCTCGCCAGGTTAGCGGCTTTTTTTATTGTCTTCGCTAAATCTCAAAATGAAACTTAGCTTAATAATAATAGCCAACTTCAAGAGAAACAATTTCATAATGAATCCTTTCTAGCGAAACATCCGCAACGGGCTTGACTGGAGCGGATTTTTTTCGTTGTTTCCCTTGCTACATCTATACAATAATACATGTGTTGCCATATATCAACAACTTTAAAAAAATTAGTGTAACGCATATAAGGATAGATCAATATAATAGACGAAAAGAAAAAAACAGAAATTCTCAAACGCAACTTTGTTGAATCAGCTAGTCGAAAAATCGGATCGCACGCCGTTTAATCCTCCCTGGTGAAACAAATTCTTGTAAATATGCTGTCAGTCGTCTGGCTTTTCATCCATCACCACTTTGCAGTTGCGTTTAACGAGCGACGGTCAGACATCGTTTCTGACTTTATCATATCATAAGCCGGCGGCGAACTTCCATGATATAATCAAGCTAACAGAGAGAGGGAGGTCAGACCCATGCGGATTGACGATTATGCAAAATGGCTGCGGACGTTAGTTTCCGAAGCTGTCGTTCAGAACTATATCAAGCGCTGCCAGCGCGTAGAAAAGAATCTGGACGTCAGTCTTGATCTGGAATTCAGAAAAGACAGGGGGGCTTCCCTGCTGGATCAATTAACGTATACGACAGAAGACTGGCAGAAACATCGGCCGCTGCGCTGCTCCATAAATTTCAGGGCGGGATCGGATTGGTACAAGGGATTGGCTTCCTTAAAAACAGCGGTGAATAAATATTTTGAATTCTGTCAGGTTTCCGCCGCCTCGCGGGACTGTTGAGCTTTTGATCAGAGTCAAAAAGAAGGAAATGCGCGGTACAGACAGCGCTGGTTAGCTTGATGAAAAGCTGGAAATGGAGGATCAGGAAATGAACGAAACACTTCAATTCGCCACGCGCGGAGAATTCAGGGCATGGCTGGAAGATCATTGCTTGTCTGAGGAAGGGGTCTGGCTGATACTGGGCAAGGCCGGAGGACCGAAAACGATCAAAGCGGGCGAAGCGTTGGAAGAAGCGCTTTGTTTCGGCTGGATTGACGGTCAGATGCAGAGTCTTGATGATAAAACGTATCGCAAATACTTTTCGCAGCGCCGCGGGAAAAGCAAGTGGTCGGAAAAGAACAAGCAGCTTGTTCAAAGGCTGGAAGAACAAGGCCGGATGACCGACTCAGGCCGGAAAAAGATCGCGGAAGCCAAAGCGAACGGACAATGGGACGCGCCTAAGCCGGAGGCGGTCACCGAGGAACAAATCGCGTCGCTTTCGACTGTTTTGGAAGCTTATCCGCAGGCGTATTCCAACTTTCAGTTGATGTCCATGTCGGTTAAGAAAACATACACCCGCGCTTTCCTGGATCCTAAAACTGAGGCCGGGCGGAGAAAGCGGATCGCCTGGATTGTCGACCGGCTGAACAAGAACTTAAAACCGATGTAATCCAAGCAGGAATTCAATTCTTTTTGAGAAAACGCCGGCTTTTCCGGCGCTTATAAAACTTCAATTTTCCTTCAGGGAAAAAGGACACTCAAGAACGAAGCGGGCAGGCAAAACTCTGAAAGGGTATGCTTAGCCGGCTTTTTTGCGTTAATCAGTCAGAGAACGAGAAAATCCGGGAGCGGCATGGTTTTCCGCTCTGTTTGAGTTCAATCATTCAACGGCCCCGACCCTGATATTCGCTGCGGACAATGTGGTCCATTTCTTCCGGCGTTTCCCGGCATCCTCCAGCAAGCCACCGTTTAATGATTGCCGTTAATCCGCTTTTGAAAAATTCCATGTGGTAATCAATGTATTGATTATTGAAATCTTGTTTAGCTTGTTCGGTATCGTAGAACTGGATTTCATACTGATTATCATAGCCAAGTTTAAAATAAGTGCGGTAAAACAACTGATTCTCCTGAATATGTCGGAATAATCGGAGATAATCGTTACTGTTGAATTTTTGTGTTCGTTCGGTCTCATAAAGGTGATTGACTTCACTTTCCAAATGAACCCTCACCTTGTCGGCCAGATCGTAAAGATCAACATAATTAGCGTAAAAGGTGCTGCGGTTCAGTTCGCAGATTTTACAAAGATCGGAAACGCTGATTTCGTTCAGCTCCCGGGTCTGTAATAATTCAATGAACACTTTCTCTATCCGTTCAATCGATTCCCGCCGGCGCCGGTTATTTTTGACGTTCATAGATATTTCCTCCATTAATCCAACACTTGTCTTTAAATTGATGATGGTTTTCGCTTCTTTAAAACAGTATACTAGGTTTACATTAAAACAACAATCGTTGCTTTAATAAACGAGGAGGTATCAGTATGAAAAAAAGTAGTTTTACAGCTTTGATGTTAGGAACTGTCAGCGGCGTTTTGTTTGCGCTTGGCTTTTGTATGGCGCTGATTCCCGAATGGAATGCATTCAAACCCGGGATTGTATTTGGCAGCGTGGGATTGCTTCTGGGCTTGATCACCTATCTGCTCTGGCGGAAGATGGAACATAAGAACCCGATTCAGATTTCAGGAAAAACTCTGCTCACACTGCTGACAGGCATTCTCGGCGCGTTAACGCTGGGGATCGGCATGTGTTTCAGTATGGTTTGGAACAAACTGGCGCTGGGAATCGGCATCGGATTAACAGGGATCGTAATCTTGCTTTGTTTGATCCCCTTGACTCAGGGAATCAAAGACTAGAGAATATTTGATAAGAGAATTCAATGACCGCCATGAAGCGAATCTGTAAAAATTCGAAGATTAAAAACCAGCGGAAACAAACCGGACTGCCGCCTGGTGGCTATGCGGGTATACTAATGGAACTGAAACAAAATCCGGAACACAGACTTTTGTGGATGGCTGCGGGTAGTCTGTGTTTGAACCTTGCATATGTGTTTTATAATGGCCTGCTGGGGGTAACGTATCGGTCGTTATGGTTTGTTACGATGTGCGTGTATTACGGCGTCTTGAGTTGTCTGCGATTTACCACTGTGGTCTGCGGTTTAACCTGGTGGAGAAGTGAGGCTGCGGATGGACTGGCGGCGGTGCTGTGCGGGGGCTTGCTGACAATCCTGAGCTTTGTGTTGATGGGCGCTCAGTATTTGAGTTGGGTCCGGAATAGGGCGGCTGTCTATGATGAAATACTCATGATCACGATCGCCGCGTATACATTCTATAAGCTAACCTGGACGATAATCCGGGTATTTAAGAAACAGAAACGACTTTTATACCAGGTGATCGGGAATATCTCATTGGCAGAAGCGGCCGTGTCGGTTTTGACCTTGCAGCGGTCGATGATCGCGTCCTTCGGAGCGATGGGGCAGGAAACGGTAAGGATCATGAACGGATTGACCGGAGTTGGCGTCTGTCTGTTTGCCGGAGGACTCGGTGTGAGGATGATCCAAAAAGGAATTGGAATAAGGAGAAAATTGAATGGCAAAATCAAAATTTGTTGAATTGAATCAGAAGATAGCGGAAAATGTGACCGGCGTTTTTGCCGCAGTAGAGGACAGCGTGATTTCCGGCTATACGAAAATTGAAGATGCGTTCGTCGACCGGTATTTAACCCGCGAAGGAGAAACCACGGAAGCGGCTAAGAAACGCCTGCAGGAAGAAAAACACGCAAAATAGACCCGCGTTAAGAATTGAAAATATCAGCTTCAGTTAGAAGACAAGGGAAACGAACAAGCGGACAAAGAATTTCTGATGACAGGGACAGAAGTAAGAAATATCAATTCGTCGGCAGCGACATTTTATCCGGCAGGAAACGAGAAAAGAAGCGGCCAGCCGCCGCTTTTTTGAATTAAAAGCAGGCGTGGAAAAAGAAAAAGACCGGTGTCGTTTAAAACGCCGGTTTTCGATTCAGTAAGTGTTCGATTTCAAAAGAAGGGATGCCGAACGAAGAAAATTTATTTCCCGATCGCCTGAGTGAAAAATTCACGCATATCCGCTCCGAGCAGTTTCGCGCTTTCTTCCCCCAGATAAGCCATGTGACCCGACGGATATTCGCCGATCACCACCCGGCTTGGATCTAAATGGGAATGCGTTGCCAGATAACGGGCATTGCCGGCCGTCGTGCAAAGATCGTACAAACCGCTGGCAAAGAAGACGCGCAGTTTTGGATTGCGCCGCATCGCTCCCGCCAACGCCTGAGCCGGCGAGGATTTTGACTTCCGCTGCCATGTTTCGTTGACGTCGAAGACCAGTCCCTTACTGCTGCGGTTGAAGCTGATGTTCAGCTCCTTGCAGATCAGTGCGAAAGCCGTCTGGAAGGCCGGCGTGTACTGACCCATTGCCGGGTCGTCCGCAATGACGTTGGAATTCCGGATCGCCGGATCGTCTTTCCAGGCGTAACGTCCGTCATAAAAGCCGACGGCCAGTCCCTGATCCTTTAACAACAGGTGGGCGAATTCCTTCTGCATGTCGATCCGCAGATGATGGCGAATCCAGAACTCGGTTTCGATACCGGTAAAATACGCCAGCTTTTCCGCGATCGCTTTCTGTTCCGCTTCCGGCAGCACGTCGCCCTGAAACAAGGCGCTCAGGTATTCTGTTTTGGCAAAATCGAAGGCCTGGGCGATAAAGGTATCGCGATCCGGTTTGCCGTCCGGGTGATGATAATGATTTGTCGCTGCCATCGTGATCAGATTTACGGCTGACGGTTCCGCCGGATTGTCTTCAAAGAAGGTGCTGCCTAAAAGCATGATGCCGCTGACGGACAGCCCCAGCGTATCCGGCTTGATCGGCCCCGCGCCCAACAGCTCGGCTGCTAACAAAGCCGACCGGCCGGTGCCGTAGCTTTCCCCCGCTAACAGGATCGGACTGTTGCGGCGGTTGTAACGGGTCAGCCATTGTTCGATGAACATTGCCATCGCTTTGACATCGCCGTCCGCGTCATAAAAATCCGGGCGGGCTTTTTCCTGGATCAGGCGTCCGAAGCCGGTGCCTACGGGATCGACCAGAACGATATCGCACAGATCGAGCAGACAATGCGGATTGTCTTCCAGCTCAAACGGCGGCACGGTCGGCAGATGCAGCTCGTCTTCCAGCTTCACGCGCCGCGGGCCAAATAGTCCGGCATGAACCCACAAACTGGAGCATCCCGGTCCGCCGTTGTAAGCGAACAAAACCGGACGGGTCGTCGGATCCGCCACGTCGCTGCGGAAATAGGCGTACGAAAAGATCGTTGCCGTCGGCTGACCTTCCTCGTCGACAAAGAAATTATCCTCACAGACGGTGCGGTATGGGATCGGCTGACCGTTTAAGACAATGGAACCCTGGGCTTCAAATCGGGACTTTTCAAGACATTCTTCAATTCTCATGGATTTCTCCCCCACTTTCTGATTGCTTAGTTTTTAGTATACACCACGGCTGAAGCGAATGACAAGCAACGCATATCAAACGATGAGCATTCCGATAAAATCAAAGTCCGGCCGGAGCGGCGAGACAGGCCAGCGTATCTATGGACAGACCGGTGCGCAACGCCAGAACGGAACATTTTATCTTCAACAGAAAATAGCGGCTTTTCTCAGGCTGATCGATCAGACACTCATAATTGGCCTGACCTTTGCATAACAGAAGATCGGCTTGATGATAAATCGCCTGGAACTCCGGACTGGTGCGCAGCAGCAGTGTGCCCAGTGCGTCGTCGCCGTTGCTGAGAATTCGGGCCCAGCGATGAATACCGGCCTGACGGGCGTCCGCGGCGATCACATCGTTAACGACCGGCTGTCCGCGCACGGCATAGAACAGGTTCAAGTCGGGATTCAGCTGGTGAATCTGTTCTAAAAGCAGCGCATCGATCACAACCTCGCCAAAGTTGTCTCCCAACACTAGCACAGTCCTCGCTTCGCTCAGCGCCTGTTTTAATGCCGTCGTTTCGAGATCGAAAGGGACGTCCAGTGCGGTCTTGAATTCATTCAGCATGCGATTGAAATCCGGATGATGGATCGGGTTGAAATCGAAGCCGTTAGCCAGAATTGCCAGCCGCAGCGCTTCCGCAAACGGATCAGAAGCTTGGCTGATCCGCAGGCTCAGCGCCGGCACCTCCGCAAGCAGATTCTCGTTCACCCTTTGCCGCAGCGAAGCGTAGGGGTCCTCTGTTCGCAGCGTCTGTTTTACAAGTCGGTAAACAGCACCGATTGCCGCCGGTGCCGGCTGATTAAAATCAAGCTGAGCTAAGGTGTGAAAGACTGAATGGTAAAACGCGGGACGGTCGGCTTCTGGAATCAAAGCGGCGCAGCTGACCGCCTGAGCTGTTATGCAAGGCAGGCAAGCATCTTGGATCTTCATCGTATTCCTTCTTTCATGAGAGATCTTCTGCGGAATTCTGGACGCAGGATTTTTCCCTGCTTCCAGCGTAACAAAAAAACAGGGACTTCCGCAAGTCAACGTGTCAGCTTACAGACGCTTTCTGATTGCCGCTGACCTGGTTTACAAGGCAGAAGAGGAAGACCTGGCAAGCCGATGTATAGAAAAAAACGACAGAGGCCGCGAATCTCGCCGGTTTTCTGCCGTTTTCTTTCTTTTGTGTTGAAGATCGATTTATTTGTTGGCCGCTGCCAGCTGACCTGCGATCCGTCCGTAGTAGACAGCGCCGCCGATCGCCATGCCGCAGCACGGATATTCGTCGCCGAATAGACCGGTGAAGGCAACTTCGCCCGCAGCGTACAGACCCGGAATCGGATTGTTTTCCGTATCCAGAACCTGCGCGTTGATGTCGGTGACCAGACCGCCGAAGGTGACGGTTACGTTTGGCCGCAGCTTCAGCGCGTAGTAGGTTTCACCTTCAACCGCGATCATGTGATCCGCCGGTTTGCCGAAGTCTTCATCCTTACCCGCAGCGCACAGCTCGTTGTAACGATCAATTGTCGCCTGCAGCTCAGCCGCGTCGACTTCCATCAGCTTCGCCAGTTCTTCGATCGAATTCGCTTTCAGTGTCTTGTCCAGCGTCATCGCGTACTGAACGGTCGGCGCCGGATCGTTAGCCGTAGCGATATACCAGCCGTAACCGCTGCCGCTCTTGGAGATCGCGTCGGCAACATGGTACTGATAAGTGTATTCGTTGGCGACACGCTTGCCTTCCGCATTGACGATCAGGCCCGCTTCTTCATTGATGCCTACGCCGGAATTGAAATCCAGGTAAACTGTCTGCGTTGCCGGTGCGTCATAAATCTGTGCATTGACCTTTTCCGCCATCGTCAGACCGTCGCCGACATTGCCGGCCGGAACGGAAGTAACAAAGCCTTCGGTGGTCTGCGCATAGCGCTTCATCATTTCTTTGTTCTGCGCATAACCGCCGGTCGCGATGATGACGTTTTTCGCGTTGACCGTCAGCTTGCTTCCGTCCGCTTTCGTTCCGCTTAAGCCGACGATTGCGCCGTTGGCGTCAGTCAGAATTGTATCCGCAGTCGTATTGTAGTAGATTTCGCCGTTGTTCTTCAGATATTCTTCCGTCATCGGCACGGTGATGTTGCCGCCGAAGCCATCGGTCATACCGCCGCCGTGATGGCCTGCCGCATTGGTCGTGTTGTGTACGCGCCATGGCGTCAGGGACTGGTGAATCGCTTCAACGTCATAGATCATGACGCCCATGTCTTCCAGCCAGGTCATGTTTTCAACGGAATCATCGCAGAACGCCTTGACCATTTCTTCATTCAGCTGGTCCGCGCCGTCCATTGTTTTCATGTAGTCGAGCATCTGCTGCGGGGTGTCTTCATAGCCCTGCTTCTTCTGCCATTCCGTGCCGGCCGCTAAGAGCTTGCCGCCGCTGCGCGTCGTTGCGCCGCCGGTTACGCCCTGCTTTTCCAGGATGATAACCTTTGCCCCAGCCCGGGAAGCTTCGATGCCAGCCGCTAAACCCGCAGCTCCCGCGCCCGCGATGACGACGTCCGCATCCAGCGTCTGGTCTTCTGCGGTTTTCTCAACCGGAACGTTCTTCAAGGCTTCCGCGTCGCCGCCGGCTTCCGTAACTGCGCTGGCGACCGCGTTCTTGATCGCCGCGGTTGTGATCGTCGCGCCGGTGACGTTATCGACGCCTAACGACTGTGTTTCGACAATCTGCTTCGGCAGGACTTCCACCGGGGAGGTTTCCAGACCGTAGCCGATGCCGTAGGTTTCCTGATGTTCTTTGACGACGACGTCCGTGATCGCGTCCTCGCTGACGGTGACTTCTACCGTAACGTCACCCTTCATGCCGGTTGCCGTGCCGGTGTAGGTGCCGGCTGTGTAGGACTGCTTGGCAGCCGCGTCCGGGGTTGGTTCGGTTTTCTTACCGCCGTCGCCGCAGGCCGTTAACGACAGAACCATCGCTCCGCACATCAGCAGCGCCGCAAACTTGCTTGCTTGTTTCTTCATTTCTTTCCACTCCTTTTTGTTAAGGCTTTCGCAAGCTCATTATACAATGTCCTGTGACAGGAAGGTCAATCCCCACTTTTTTGACCCGCGGGATTAGTGTATAATGAAGAAAACAGGGAATTACGTGAGAAGTGGAAGTGCTTTCACAAAGTATCCATGATTAAACCGTTCCCTTAGGGAATGGTTTGGGATAAGATTTAACTCCTTCGTTCGAATTATAAAATCAGGGATGGAAACGATCTCAGAATCGTTATTTGAGGTAAAAAAGAAACGAGGTGATTTCTTTGCGGATTCAGGAAGTCTGCCGGAAGACCGGGCTGACGAAAAAAGCGATTTATTTTTATATTGATCAGGGATTGATTATGCCTGATCGCAATGCTGAAAATAATTATCTGGATTTCAGCGAAGCCGATGTCGACCGGCTGCAGATCATCGCGCTGCTTCGGCAATACAATGTTCCCGTCGGCGCGGTCGAGGAATTATTCCGTTATCCCAGCATGACCAATTTCTATCTTCACCGGCAGCTGGCGGATTTACGGGCGCAGCTGCTTCGGCAGCTGGGATTGATTCGTTCGTTATCGACGCTGCTGACCGAGCTGCCGCCGCAGTACAACGTTGCCAACCTTAAGGAACAGGTCGGCCGTTCAACCGCCGCGACGGAAGCGGATCAGTCGATGCTGGATTTGGTGTGTCCGGATCAGGATGCGCGGATGATCTCCATCTTTATCTGGAGTTCGTTTCTGAATGTTCCCAAAAGTGAATACCGGTTGTTTTTGTGGGGGAAAATTACCGAGCAGGCGCAGCAGGAGCTCAAGGGATCGCTGCGGTATGTTGCCCGGATCATTTATGCGCTGGACAGCGAGCAGATTGAAAATGACGCGCGTCAGCGTTACCACGATTCCCAGGCTATCCTGAAGATGCAGGAGGACAGCTATGGGCAGCTGCGGCAGCGGATCATGAACCGGCTGCGGCATTTAGCGGACGATCCGCGGGATCAGGCTTACTGGATGCTGAACTATGAGAAAGTGACGCTGCCGCTGGTTCGTTTTGTCAATGGCCCGTTAGGCGATTTGATCGCCGAATATAACTCGGAATATCTGATCTATTTAAAAAACATGCAGCGGCTGGCAGCCAGTGTGCGCTGCGAGCTTCTGGAAGGCGCGGAACGGGAATTGTATGAACGGCTGATACGGGTGCTGAACGGAAAACTGGATCTGGATCAATATCCCGGACTGATCAGCTTTTATACGTTTGAAATGGGCTTGTATATGATCCTGCCGTTAGCGAAGCAGCGGCAGCTGCTGGAAGAATAGCTTGCGGCTTGCGCTGCGATGTTCGATGAGATCGCAGCCGGGGCTGAACCGAGACAAGGATCCGGATCAAAACAGAGCTATGCAGGCTGAACATCGCTGAAAAGAAAACTCCCTGCCGCCGGCGGGAGTTTCTTTCACTTTACTTTTAAGCTGGATTCTAACTGTTGAATCCGGTCTTCAGCCCGTTTTTTCAACAGGAAGACGCTGAGAATTTCCGCGACATAGGTCAGGACATTAATCTGTTCCTGATCCCACAGCCGTTTTTCGCGGCATTCGTCGAAGCCGATGTAACCCCGCGGCCGCCCACGGTCCTGAATCAGGCATTGCAGCAGCGATTTGATTTTCTGCGGTTCCAGCAGGCGGACCTGCGCGGGATCCAACGATTGGATATCCTGGCAATAGAATAATCCATTTTCATCGAAATTGGCCAGATATCGTCCTTCGAGATCATCTTCATACGAAATGTGCTGCAAATTCTCTTTTTCCGGAGGAATCCCCTCGTTGCACCATTCAAACGTATTGGTGCAATATTGATCATCGTCGCTGTTTTCAAAAATATAGACGCGGCTGACATCGAAATGCCGTCCAATGATTTCTAGAATTTCCTGAATACAACGCTCTAAATCCTGAGCGTTGTAAAGCTTGCTGAAAATGAATTCGCTGATTCGCGGTGTTTCGTACTTTTTCAACAGGTTGGAATCGATCCGGGCATTGACGGCCGAGGCTCCTTCAACCATTGGAAAGAACGCGTTGTCGTCCGCGAGCTGATTATAAAAGGCATATTGATTTTTACCCTGGCTTTTCATGGAATACAAGGCCTGGTCAGCACGGTGGAACCAGTAGTGGAAGTTCGGATTGACCGGTGAAGTCATCGCAATCCCGATACTGCAGGATACTTTGAGGATCTTCTGATTGCGAAGCTCAATCGACTGGAAGGCTTCGATAATCTGCCGGGCTTTCTTTTCCGCCAGTTCTTTGTCGGGGATATTCTTCATGAAGACTAAAAATTCATCGCCGCCAACCCGCCCGAGGATATCTTCGCTGCGGAACAGCTGCCGGATCCGCGATGTCGCTTCAATCAGGAAGGCGTCGCCGAACAGATGGCCGAGCGTATCGTTGACAATTTTGAAATCGTCGATATCGATGATCATCAAGGCGTTCTGCGCCGGCTGAGTTGACAGCCAATCCTGAATCAGAGTTTGGGCTGTCTCCTTATTATAATACTGCGTCAGCGGATCACGCTGCGCCTTTTCAAGCAGCTTTTGGGCTCGCTGCTTATCCTCGTCGATGTTGGAGAGAATGCCGATAGCCTTGATCGGCTTTTGATTTTCATCCAGCTGGGTTGTCACGCGGATCCGGAACCAGTTTGGCTGATGATGAACGTCATGCAGCTGCAGTTCGTCTTCAATGTAAGCCTGACCCGTCCGGATGCGGCGGCACAGATCCGCAAATAAACTCCGTTGTTCCGGATAGAAATTTGTGTTCTTTTCATCCAACAGTCCGGAGACGGTGATCTGCCGCGGATATCCCAGGTATTGTTTCCAGTTTTCAGAAAAGGTGAGTTCGTCCGTCGCGATGTTCCACTCAAAGATAATGTCCTGGGTTTGATTCATGATGATTTCATAACGCTGCAGGCTTAACCGGAATTCCTCGGCGATCCGCTTGGATTCTGAAATGTCGACAAGAATGCAGCAGAAATACTGCCGTCCCCATTCGTCCTGCAGATAACGGCCTTTATCCAGCACCCAGATCGGCTCAGCGTTTTTGCGCAGCAGCCGGAATTGTAATTCTTTATCGCAGCCGTGGCGCAGCTGTTCGCGGACCTCCCGCAGCGTATTTTCATAATCCCGCGGGTCGATCAAAGCGCGGAAACTGTTGTGCAGCTCCGTGCGGATTTCTTCCCGGGTGTAGCCGGTCAGCTGCAGGAAGCTGTCGCTGGTCTGTAAGAGCGTCAGGGGTTCGTCGAATAAACAATGGAAGATTCCACCTGGCATCTGATCGGGCAGAAACGTCAGGGCCAATTCTTGATTTTGATAGGCTTCAGAAGCGATTTGCGCCGGACAGATCTGAACAAAACAAAATTTTCCGCTCTCCTGATCCTGAATTAGCGTCAGGATCAGGGAATGACAGTCTTTGCCCTGCATCAGGGCTTTGACCGTGATTAACCGATACCGGTCGTTCAGCGCGGAACTGACCGGCGCTGTCGTGCAGATCAGCGTTTCGCGGTGCCGGTGCATTTGACTTTCGATATGATCGCGAACCTGACTGAGACCGGAATAATCCCGGCGCGGTTCGGTAGCGTGCCATTGAATGTTTTCATCGAGTAACGATTCTAAACAGGTCCAGTCGTTGTCGACAAACAAGGCCTGGATGAGGGGAAAAACCTGCGGTTCGCCAGAGAATTCCGAATTGTTCATGTGGACGATCCTTTCTTCAACGTTAAGCGATATGTTCATTATCCTAAGTGTACACCATTTCCCAACTTTGCAAAAGAGCGGAAAGGCTAAAATGCAATCTTTGTCGAAAGAACTCAAAAACGAGGGAATCTGCGGTCTTCGCCAAAGCTTCGCCGGAAATTCAGTTTACTATCATGAACTATTCAAAAACAATTCACATTCCCATGGGAGAATAGCGATGCTTATTAGAGTGTGGAAAGCGAGCGTGATGAAATGAAATTCCAATTCTCACTGAAATCCCTGCGATGGACCCGGAAAAAAACGGTGATCCTGGCTGTCGGCGTCTGTCTGGCCGGTGCAGGGAGTTTTTATTTTTCCCGTCAGGGAACAACCCGAAAGAACACCACTCAGGCTTCCTTTATCCGAACGACGGTCCTGAAAAAAACAACGCTGAACAATTCGATCAGTCTGACCGGCACGGTGGAAAGCGCGTCGGTATCGAACGTCACGACGAACCAGTCGCTGGCGGTGAAGTCGATTCCCGTCCAGGTCGGGGACTGGGTAGAAGCCGGGGATATCATCTGTGTCCTGGATACGGATGAAATTGACAAGAACATTGAAAAGACGCTGGAAAGCTTGCAGGAAAATATCGATAACGCGAAGGATTCACTGGCTTCCGCGGAAGAAAATCTGACCTGGGCGCAAAGCGACGCGGACAGTGCGTGGAATACGATGGCGGAGAAAGAAAGCGCGATAAACAGCGCAAAGACGGCGTATGAATCCGCGCGCAGCTCTGTCGACGCGTTCCAGGCTAATGTCGATCAAGCGCAGGCGGCCTATCAAAGCGCGGTGGAAGCGGAAAATCAGGCACTTTCAGCCCTGAACAGCGCGATCAGCGACGGGACCTGCACGGGGCTGGAAGATACAGCCTGCGCAGCCGGTTCCACTTACGCCGCTGCCAAGCAGGCCTCCGCCGACGCCAAATCAAAGGCTGACAGTGCTGAACAGGATCTTAAATCCGCCCAATCGGCGATGAATTACGATTCCCTGGCAGCGGCCTACAATACGGCTCAAAGCGCCTACAACGCCGCGCTTAGCGCCTGGAATACAGCTCGCAATAACCGCGACAGCTGGCAGACGAAAGTCGAGGACGCCAAAGAAGCGGTCACGAAGGCTTCCTCCAGCGATACGCTCGACGATCTGTATGAGAAGAAGGAAAACTGCACGCTGACGGCGGAAACAGCCGGCAAGGTTACGGCGATCAACGTCACAGTCGGGTCGATGGCGACCAACAACACGACGATCGCGACGATTCAGGACACGGACGCGCTGAAAATCACTGTGACAATTCCGGAATATGAAATTCAGAACGTCGAATTGGGGATGACTGCGAAAATTACGACGGACGCCACCGAAGGGGAGATCGAAGGGACGCTGACGCAGATCTCGCCTGTCGCTTCTTCGCAAAACGGCGGATTTTCGGCCGAGGTGACGGTCACGACGCCCAACAGCGGTCTGTATGTCGGCATCAACGCCACGGTGGAGATTATTCAGTCCACTGTGGATAACGTCTTCGTCGTTCCGATCGATGCGGTCGGCACCAATGACGCCGGGGAATCGATCGTGTTCGTCAAGGAATCCGGCTCCGGCAGCGACGCCGTCTTTAAGGAAGTCGTCGTGACCACCGGGGAGGAAAATGATTACTATGTGGAAATCAGTTCAACTCAGCTCAGCGAGGGCATGGAGGTGCGCAGCAGCGCAGATCCGGAACAGGCTCAGGTTAACGGGAGCGAAAGCGGCGAACAGGTTCAGATGAACGGCGGCATGCAGATCGACATGGGCGGGGCAATGCCTGCAGGAGAGATGCCTGCCGGAGGACCGGGCGGAAACGGAGGCGGAGCGCCAGGCGGCCGGGGAGGCAACGGATGAGTCCGGCACAGCCTGTTATCGCGATGCAGGGCATCGTCAAGCGGTATTACATTGGCAAGCCCAATGAGCTTGAGATTCTGCACGGCATCGATCTGCGGGTCGAGCCGGGGGAGTTCGTCGCGATCGTCGGCGAAAGCGGCAGCGGTAAATCGACGATGATGAACATTCTGGGCGCGCTGGACCGGCCGACGGAAGGCAGCTACCAGCTCAACGGCGTCGATATCCAGACGGCCAAAGACAAGGAACTGGCCCAGATCCGCAACCAACAGATCGGCTTCGTCTTTCAGACCTTCAATTTGATCGGCCGGATGAGCGCGCTGAAAAATGTCGAGCTGCCGATGCTGTACGCCGGACTGCCGGCCCGCGAACGATCCGAACGGGCGGCGGAGCTGCTCGATTTGGTCGGCATGGGCGAACGGAAAAAACATCAGCCCAACGAGCTTTCCGGCGGACAGAAGCAGCGGGTGGCGATTGCCCGCGCCATGGCGAACGATCCTTCGCTGATCCTGGCGGATGAACCGACCGGCGCGTTGGACACGGCGACCAGCCGGATCGTCATGGATCTGTTTCATAAGCTGCATGAGGAACAGCACAAAACGATCGTGCTGATCACTCACAATCCCGAGCTGGCAGAGGAAACCCAGCGCGTGATCACGCTGCGCGACGGTCAGATCGTCAATGTTCGGAAAGGAGCGGGCGTCCATGGGTGTGCTTGATAATATCCTGATGGCGCTGTCCAGTCTGAAAGCGAATAAGATGCGTTCGCTGTTGACAATGCTGGGCATCATCATCGGCATCAGCTCGGTCATCGCGATCATGACTGTCGGCGACTCCTTGACCGGTTCGATTACCGACAGTATGTCAGGCATGGGCGCAAGCAACATCACCGTATCGTTGCAGAAAAAAAGCAGCTCGTCTTCCGACAGCTATGGCGGCGGCCGGGTGTTGATGTTCGGTCCAAGCAGCCCTGACGAGGAAGATCTGATCTCGGAAGCGATGATCACAGAATACCGTTCGCTGTTCGACGGCCGGATCACAGCGTTATCCTGTTCAGAGAACGTCGGCAGCGGCACGATCAGTCAGGCCGAGGTGTCCGGCAGCGTCAGCGTGAGCGGTGTCAATCCTGACGCCCTGACTGTCGAGGATCTGGACATGATCACCGGGCGGTTTATCAACGAGAAGGACAATACGGATACGAAACGCTCGGCCGTCATCTCGGATTATCTGGCGGAAAAGCTGTACGGCTCTGTTGAAAAGGCGATGGGCGAAAAGCTGGAGGTCAGCCTCAACAACGGCGTGCAGGTGTTCTATGTCGTCGGGATTTACCACTATGATACTTCCAGCAGTATGATGGCGGCGCTCTCGGACAGCGATAACCTTTCGACCTCGATGTATGTCCCGGTCGCCACCGCGAAGAAAATCACCCAGGCCAGCCAGGGCTATCAGTCTGTCACGGTCGTCGGGGCGGCCGGCGAGGACGTTGATACGCTGCTCAGCGATACCGAAGCATTCTTCACCAGCTTTTATACGCATAACGATTCTTACACGATCTCTGCGTCGAGCATGAAGGAAATGCTGGAAACGATGACTGAGATGCTGGATACCGTCAAGGTCGCGATCGCGGGCATCGCGGCGATCAGTCTGTTGGTCGGCGGCATCGGCGTCATGAATATCATGTTGGTGAGCATCACCGAAAGAACCCGTGAGATCGGCACCCGCAAAGCGCTGGGCGCGCCGAACCTGGCGATCCGCGTTCAGTTTATCATCGAAGCGATGATCATCTGTATGATCGCGGGACTGTTAGGTGTTTTATTGGGCGTGGCGATGGGCGCGGGTGTGGCAAATTTGTTAGGCTATCCGGCCAAGCCGTCGGCTGCGGCCTGTACCCTGGCGGTCGGCTTCAGTATGGCGATCGGTGTCTTCTTCGGCTATTACCCTGCCAACAAAGCGGCGAAGCTCGATCCGATCGACGCGCTGCGCTACGAATAAATTAAAAAGCAAACCAGACAGGCCGCGGCAGCGGCCTGTCTGAGCCTGAGTTTGAGTTTCAATCTGCGCGGCGTTCCTGAATTTCATTGCGAATTGATCGGAAAGACCCAGTCCGGTCTGTCGTTTCCTGTTATAATAAAGGAAAAGGGGATGACGGAAATGAAACGGATTGAAGCGGGTTTAATCCGCAAGGCCATGGCGGAGCCGTGGGAGAAACTGAGCTTTGCGCTGACGCTGAATCTATTGGCGCTGACGATTTCTTTTTTCAGCGGTACACTGTGGCTGTTGTTTTTTGTCAGTCTGATCTTCGATGTTTTAGCAGGCATGGATTTGCTGGTTCAGCGCAACCGAGCCCGGCATTTTGTCCGGGATCTCGATTTGAAAGAATCCCTGCCGTTGTGCAAACAGGCGGACAACACGTTCTTTCTGCCCAACAAGCTGATTTCCTGGTACCGCGGCAAAGGTTTGTGCGTGCGTTACGAACAGATCAAGAACTGTTATCTCAATCAGATCAACGAAAATTCACGGATGAAATTTGACAGCCGGCGGCGCAGCTGGAAATTACAGATCAACTGCCGCGATAAGCGCTATACCGTTCTGGCGCTGGAACGCAAGGACGATTGCATGACTGTGCTGCGGTTTCTCAAAACGATGAATCCGTCGCTGGTCGTCTATGATGAAGTCCCAGCCAAACCGCTGACGCTGGCGGAACTGCCTGAATATGAATGAAACCGGGGGAGATTGATTTTCACAATCCTTCGGTTTTTTTGTACAATATTTGAAATCTGTATAAGAAAAGAATAATGAATACGAGAAATAAGAAAAATATGATACAATGAATTTAACGGAGGTGATGGTTATGAAACACATCACGGAACTCATTCAGAAACAGGTCGTCAAAAAACACAGCCGAGCGCTGATGTTCTATTTATTTTTGTTGATCGCGGCAACTGTTCTGGCCTGGATCAGTCAGTCGCTTTACGTCAGCTTGTTCGTCGTCGTTTTCCTGGCGGCACTGGCGGTTCGCTTAATTCAGGCGGTGCATGAACTGGGCCAGGTCAAACGCTTCACCCAAAGCCTGCGGGGACCGCAGCGGCTGCTTTACCGGCAGGTCGATACGACGTTCTTTCTCGAAGACCGCTGGATCTCCTGGTTTAACAAGCAGGGTGTCCAGGGGACTTATGATGAAATCACAATGTGCAGCTATGCGCAGGTGCCGCTGCGGAAGTCGGAGAAGCTGTACGCTCCATGTCAGCTGCAGATCAATGCCCGGGGACGCAGGACAACCTTGATTCAGCTGCAGCATGATCGCGACGCCCAGACTGTCATGGCGTTTCTGAAAACGCAGAATCCGGCGATCCTGTTCTCAGAGAAGCTCACCGAACGGAAAGTGCAGCTGGAAGATCTGCCGGAAAAAATGGAGTAAATTTGTGAGATTGTGTGAAGTGAAGCAGAAGGCTTGTCAGAAACTAGGACTGGAACTATAATCTTCAATAGATAGATATTCAATGCATTGAATATTTAGAAATGGAGGATTTATGAGTGAGCAAGTCATGGAAATGATGTCGCTTTTGCGGCAGATTAATATGCGCCTGCATCATTGCTTGAAGGAACTGTACGAACCGCTGGGCCTGACTGGTCCGCAGGCGGTCGTGATGATCGAGCTGTTTAAAGAAGACGGTCAGCGGATCTGCGATCTGGCGGAAGCGGCCGGCATGACCGTCAGCAATATCTCAGCGATCTGTCAGCGGCTGGAACGTAACGGCTTTCTGCATCGCGTGCGTTCCCAACAGGATCAGCGCACGGTGCGGATCTGTTTGTCGGAGAAATCGCTGCAGCTGATCCGCGACTGCGATCATCAGATCGCGCTTCAAAGTGATCAGATTTCGTTAAAGATGACGCCGGCGGAGCTGGATGAAATTAATTCAGGATTACGGAAGTTAAACGCATTCCTGGATCGGGAGGATTTATGAAAACAGAAAAACCAAAAAATAAGAAACCGTTAATTTATTATTATTTCGTGATGTTGATCGCGCTGATGGCGTTCAATTTGTTCGTGACACCGATGATCCAGAACCAGCGGATCAAGGAAGTCGGCTACAGCGATCTGATCGCTGCCCTGGATGAAAAACAGGTCGACGAGGTAGAAGTGGACAACCAGACCGGCAAGATCGCCTACACGATCAAGGATAACAAGAAAAATGTGTTCGTGACCGGCATTATGCCCAACGACACGACGCTGACAGAGCGGCTGGAACAGAGCGGGGCGCAGTACACGGCGGTCATTCCGCAGCAGAATTCCTTCTTGATGGATATGTTGATGTGGCTGGTGCCGATCATTATCATCCTGGGCGTCGGTCAATTGTTCTCGAAACAGCTGGCGAAGAAAATGGGCGCGAACACGATGACGTTCGGGAAATCCAGTGCGAAAATCTATGTTTCGGCGGAAACGGGCAAGACGTTTCAGGACGTTGCGGGACAGGATGAAGCGAAGGAAGCGCTGAACGAGATCGTCGACTTCCTGCACAACCCGGATAAATATAAGAAGCTGGGCGCGAAGATGCCGAAGGGCGCGTTGCTGGTCGGGCCTCCGGGCACCGGTAAGACGCTGCTGGCCAAGGCGGTGGCGGGCGAAGCGAACGTCCCGTTCTTCTCGATTTCCGGTTCGGAATTTGTCGAGATGTTCGTCGGCATGGGCGCCGCGCGGGTCCGTGATCTGTTTAAGCAGGCGCAGGAAAAAGCGCCGTGCATCGTCTTCATCGACGAGATCGATACAATCGGCAAAAAGCGCGATAGCGCCAATGGCATGGGTGGCAACGACGAGCGTGAACAGACGCTGAACCAGCTGTTAGCGGAAATGGACGGCTTCGACGGAAGCAAGGGCGTCGTTATCCTGGCAGCGACCAACCGGCCGGAAACGCTGGATAAAGCGTTGTTAAGACCGGGGCGGTTCGACCGGCGGATTCCTGTCGAACTTCCGGACTTAAAGGGCCGTGAAGAAATCTTGAAAGTTCACGTCAAGGACATCGTCGTCGACAGCGATATCGATTACCGCACGATCGCGTTATCCACCTCGGGCGCTTCCGGCGCGGAGCTGGCGAACATTGTCAACGAAGCGGCGTTAGCGGCGGTGCGCAACGGTCATTCCAAGGTCATGCAGCACGATTTTGATGAAGCGGTCGACACGGTGATCGCCGGGAAGGAACGCAAAGGCGCGGTCATTTCCGAAAAGGAAAAACGGATTATCGCCTATCATGAAATCGGTCACGCGCTGGTCGCCGCGGTATCGAAGAATTCTGCGCCGGTGCATAAGATTACGATTATCCCGCATACCAACGGTTCGCTGGGCTATACGATGCAGGTGGCGGAGCAGGAAAGCGTCTTAATGAGCAAGGACGAAATTCTGGAAAAGATCCGCACGCTGACCGGCGGCCGGGCAGCGGAAGAATTTATGTTCAATATCTGTACCTCCGGGGCGTCCAACGATATCGAACAGGCGACACGGCTGGCGCGGGCAATGGTGGCTCAGCTGGGCATGAGCGATCAGTTCGGCATGACGGCGCTGGAAACGGTGAACAACCGGTATCTGAGTGGCGATGCTTCGCTGGTCTGCTCGAATGAAACGGCGACCTTGATCGACAAGGAAGTCATGGCAATCATCAAGAACGCGCATGCGGAAGCCCGGAAGATTCTTGAGGACAACGCGCAGCTGCTGCATGAGGAAGCGGAATACCTGCTTCAGAAGGAAACGATTACCGGTGAGGAATTCATGGAAATCTTCAGCCGGCATCAACAGCTGAAGGCGCTGCCGCAGCCGAGCGCGGAATAAAAAAAGGCAATCATCAAAAAAGCAAGACTGGGGAGATAAGTACTTTCCAGTCTTTCATTATGAAACCGGATGGTCTTGCAGGGCAGTGGATATCAAAATAATCCGCTGTTCCCTTATCCTTAAAATGTGGGTAAACGAGTGAGTTATCTTATGGAAAAGCGCAGGAAAACACAAACTCAACCACCCGTCGGTCGATGTTTTTGAACTTCTGTTATAGAATAACGGCAGGAGGACGGAGTTATGTTTGAATTAGATAAGCAACAATTCGGAGCATTTGTCGCCGATCAGCGAAGACAGAAACAAATGACGCAAAAAGATCTGGCGCAGAAGCTCATGATTTCAGATAAAGCGGTCAGTAAATGGGAACGCGGCTTGAATATGCCGGATATCACGCTGTTAGTGCCGCTGGCTCAGGCTCTGGATGTGAGCGTGGCGGAGCTGCTGGAATGCCGGAGAATTTCTCAATCGGAACCGATGAGCGCCAATCAAGTGGATAAGCTTGTAAAAAAAGCGATAACGATGAGCGAGGAAGATCCGCAGGTGAGAAAGCGGCGCAGCTGGAAAAACGGCTTGCTGCTTTTGCTTTGTTTCGCGATTTCTCTGGGGGAAATAGGAGCGCTGCGGCACTTTCATCCAGTGACTTCCATGGTGTTCAACGATTTATACTTAGCGGAGCTGCTCAGCGTGATCTTTGGTCTTTACTTTTGCTTGTTCGCGCGGGAAAAATTGCCCGCTTATTATGATGAAAACAAAATCAGCAGTTACAGCAGCGGCGTCTTCCGAATGAATCTCGTTGGTGTTTACTTTAACAACCGCAACTGGCCGCATATCATGAAGGCCGGCCGGAATTGGGCGCTGAGTTCGTTAGTGCTGATGCCGGTTTTGTACGGACTTCTGACGCTTTTGTTCCAAGGGAATCCATGGCTTGTGAAGATCGTTCTACTCCTGACCTATCTGGCGGGCCTGTTAATCCCGATGATCTATGCGGGAAAGAAATACGAGTAAAAGGATGTTTTTACAGGAATTCGATGCAATGAATAAATAAAATACTGACAGCTTCTGATTGGGAATCGGACTGTCAGTTTTTTTGTTATTCGTTATTTTCAGCGGTTCTTTGAATCCGGATTTTCAATCGTTCCAGGAATACCTTAACCGCGGGGGAAAAGGTCTGGTACTTCTTGGTGACCAGCGTCAGATCCAAGGATAATTCCGGGGTGATCGGCCGGAAAACGAGAGGCCGCCCCTCTGTATTAACCAGATGATCAAGACATAACGCTGCGCCGATACCTTTTTCCACAAAGAACATGGCGTTGTAAATCAGATTATACGTTCCGACAATCTGCATCGAATCCAGTCCCATCCCCTCTAAAATCTGATGGCCGGAAAAAGTCTGTTCCGCGATGATCAGCGGCAGCTCTTTCAGTTGTTCAACCTGAATGGAGCGTTGCTCTGCCAGCTCGCAATCATCCCGCATTAACAAGCCGTAAGTATCCCTTTGTTTCAGCGTGAAATAATCATATTTCTCCTGCCGCACGGGTCCGAGAAGCAGGCCGATATCAACTAAACCCTTATCCAGCCGTTCCATGACCAAATCGGCAGCGCCGCTGTAAGTGTGAAGACGAACGTCAGGATAGCGTTGATGAAAATGAGCGTATTCATCCGCAATCATGGCCATTGCTGAAGTCTCGCCGCATCCAATCGTAATATCGCCGCTCAGATAACGGCCCTGAGAGTGAAAAGCAGCTTCGGTATTGTCGATCAGTTCTAAAATATCCTGAGCTTTGTTGCGCAGGAACAATCCTTCTTCCGTTAACGTCAGCTTGCGCTTCCCACGGATAAATAATGATTTGCCGAGCTGAAACTCCAGATCCATCATTTGTTTGGATAAAGTTGATTGAGTTATGTGCAGGGTCTCCGCCGCTTTCGTGATGTTTTGTTCCCGCGCAACGGCGAGAAAATAAGTCAGAAGCCGGGTTTCAATCATTCATTTCACCTCATTCCGTAACTAAAACACGTTCTCTTTGTAGTTTAGCACATTTTTATCATTCTTAAAAACGATGATTTAAGATTCATAATAACTGTTTGCGATCAGGTGAAATTCCCATTATGATACAGATAGAAGGAGGATTGGTTGAGATTGAGGAATTCTTCGACAGAGCTTCAACGCTGGATGTCCGTTTGTGATTTCCCAGCGGAGATCCAGGATCAAATCCGGCAGGCTGTCCGGGATCATCAAAGCGCGGAGCTGTTATACCTGCTACAAGGCCAACGTTGTCAATTGATGGATCAGCTGCATGCCGCACAGCGGAAAGTGGACGCGCTGGATTATGGACTGCGGCTGGCGGAACAAAAGAAACTCTGACGACTTCTGTTAAGCTTTAGACAAGGAGGCTGACGATGGTTTTACGATCATTTCGGGCAAGGAATCAACTCTGGGAACCGGATCAGGGAATTGGTGAAATTGATACAATTGACGCGCTGTCGTGCATGATCGCGACGCCTGCCCATGAATAAAATTGAAAGATTCATGAACTGAGAAATTTTTGATATCCCGTTTAAAAGAAAGAAGGAAATACAATGAAACAAAAATTAGGGAAATGGACATTACTGCTTGCTTTGTTTTGCCTGACCGGATGCGGAACAGCGAAACAACCCTCCACGACTGTGAATCCGCAGACGACACCTGCGCCGGCGGAACCCAGTCCGGCGGTTAGCACGGATCCGCTTCTTTCACCGGAAATTCCGGAGGAGGCGGATCGGACGCTGGTCGTTTATTTCTCTGCCACAGGCAATACAAAACCGCTGGCTGAAGCGGTGGCGGAGATCCTGCAGGCCGATCTGTTTGAGATTGTCCCGGCTGAACCTTACACAACGGAAGACCTGAATTACAATGATGACGACAGCCGGTCAAGTCTGGAAATGAACGATGAGACCAGCCGTCCGGCTCTGGCGGAGACTGTGGAAAACTTTGAGGATTATTCAATCGTCGTGCTTGCCTATCCAATCTGGTGGGGTCATGCGCCGCGGATCGTCAGCACCTTTGTGGAAAGCGTGGATTTCACCGGAAAGATCGTCATACCGTTCTGCACCTCCGGCAGCAGTGCCATCGGAAGCAGCGCCGTTGATCTGCAGGCTCAGGCGGGAAACAAAGGAACCTGGCTGGAAGGCCGCCGCTTTGCGGCCGGGACAAGCCGCGAAGAGCTTGCAGACTGGATTGACAGTCTGACGCTTGACGAATAAAGAAAGCCGGAAACAAAAAGCAAGCGCTTCATTGGTTTAATCCACAGGAAAATCAGGAAGATGCCGGAGGTGATCAGAATTGGATCCAACACCGATTCCAGCTTCGTACAATGTGGAAATTCATCCCATGGATGGGCAGACGCTGAAAGTTGGATCACGCCCATGCTTGTTCATCCGCAAACCTGAAATACAAAACAAAAACTCCCAGCGATGAAGTCCGCCGGAAAGCGGGCGATTCCCAAGAAGGAATCATTTCAAAGCCGGGAGTTTTTATCATTTGTTTCTGATCCAAGGGGTGCCGGAGTTTTAGGAATGAAGGAACCTGGAATCTTTTTAACTATGAACTCAGAACGCTACTTCTTTCTTAATGATCTGCGAAGTCATGCGGTAGAAAATCAGATAGAAGATCGTGAAGATCACAGCGCACACGCTGACGCAGGCATAGGTGAAGATTGGGTTTGTCAGCTTCAGCGCCACCAACAGCGTCTGCATCAGCGGCGTGGCAAATCCGGTATGAATTAAAGCGGTAACCAGCGGCAGGAAGAAGACGAGCATGACCTGCCGGTTGATCGTTGCGGACACCTCTTGTTCGTCCATACCGACTTTCTGCAGGATGATGTACTGTTCGCGATCATCCATCGCTTCCGAGATCTGCTTGAAATAAATGATCAGCACGGTTGCCGTCAGAAATAAGATCGAGAAGAACACGCCGACAAATAACAATCCGCCGTACATGCTTTTGAATTCCTGCCGGTCGTAATCCAGACAGGTTGCATATTGAACCGGCCCCAGACTGCGAACCTTCTGGTTCAACGCCTCGTAGAACGCCGTGCGGTCTTCCAGCGTGCCGGCGTAATTAACGCCGATCCGGGTGCTGGTTTCCCATTCACCCTCCTGAAGATAATCCTGAACCGGAAGCATCGCCGCTTCATCCGCGAAGACCAGAAACACCAGCTCGCTGGAATCCGAAGAATTTGTGCCGCCGCCGTTGTTGTATTTGCGCTGGGTGAACGGCGTACTGCGCTGGATATCCCGAACTGCGTAGGTTTTATCCTGAATCGTTAATTCAGAGAGATGAATTTGATCGTTGCCCGTGAGAATCAGAAGCTCGTCGTCTTGAAGCTCCGGGACCTGACCGGTAATCCGCTGATACGTGTCAGCGGGAATGAAAAAGATATCGTAACCGTAATCGATCACCGCGCTGCGGAAACCGACGAGATAATCGTCGGGGGTAAACGGACTCAGCGTTCCTTTTTCCAGCTTGGAATACGCTTCGCCATAACTGTAGATCTGCACATCCTCCAGCGTAACATGATGCGTTTCAGCCAGTTCGGCGGCAGCCGCTGTGATTTCATCGCGCTGGGAGGAAGTCAGTTCCTCACTGAGCGTGTAGGTCAGATCGTCGGGGTTGGATTCAGAAAGCGCATTTTCCTCGCCGAAGAACAAGGCCGCGCAGCCGCCCATCGTCACTAACAACATCGTGCTGAGGATGCAGATCGTCGTCAGACTGGCGGCGTTGCGCCGGATCCGATGGGAAAGCATCGACACCGCGACGAAGTTGTCCGGTTTGTAATAGAAGGACTTTCTTTTTTTCAGCCGGCGCAGAAAGAACGTTGTGCCGGATTCAAAAAGAATGGAAGTCGCAAAGATCACAAGCATGCAGTCGAAGAAAAACACCATCAGCGCGGTAAACATATTGTTGGTGAACAACGCGACGGCGTAGGCAGCGATCAGGCAGGCCAGGCCGATCCCGGTTTTAACGGCCAGGAAACGCACCGGCTTATCCGCCTGCTTTTCACTGTGAAGCAGCTCGATCGGATTAATCCGGTGGATCTGAATCAGCGAAATTCCGGTCGTTGCCAGAAACAAGCCGAGAAAGACAACGGATGTCCAACCCAGGGCGGTCCAGGAAAAGGCATAAGGCAGACCGTTAGGACTGTTGAGCATCCGCAGCAGGATCATCCACATCAGCCGGCCGCCGATCCAGCCCAGCGCCAGACCCAAAACGAGTGAAGCGAGGGTCTGGAGGGTGTTTTCCCAAAACAGAATCCATGAGATATGCTTCTTTTCCATCCCCAGGATCGTATATAAGCCCAATTCCTTCTTCCGCTTTTTTAAAAGCATCTGATGAATCGAGATTATGAACAGAATCGCGAAGGTCGTGATGACGAACACGCCCAGCTGGAATATAAAAGCCAGCGTCGCGCCGCCCCGGATTTCCGGGACGTGCGGATTAAACATCATCGTCATGATCAGAAAATGCAGGAATACCGTGACAGTACTGGCGATGAAAAACGGCAGCGTTACGTTTTGCGTGCGTTTCAGATTGGCGCAGGCCAGCCGGAAAGCATACCGGATCATAAGCTCTCCCCGCCCTGACGCGTCGCCATGGACAACGAAGCAGTAATCCGGTCGTAGAAGACTTGTTGAGATTGATCGCCGCGGCATAATTCTGCGAACAGCTTGCCGTCGCGGATAAACAGCACCCGCCGGGCATGACTGGCCGCCAGCGAACTGTGCGTCACCATCAACAAGGTCTGGCCTTGTTCGTTCAGCCGGTCGAAGATGTTCAGCAGCTGCTGAGAAGAATGGGAGTCCAAGGCCCCGGTCGGCTCATCCGCCAGAATTAAGCGGGGCTCGGTAATGACCGCCCGCGCCACAGCGGTGCGTTGTTTCTCACCGCCGGAAATTTCAACCGGGAAATGTTCCAGCAGCGGTTCAATGCCCAGACTGGCAACGACCGGTTTCAGCCGTTGTTCCATTTCCGCTAACGGCGTCCGGCTGAGCACCAGCGGAAGCAGGATGTTGTCGCGGACAGTGAAGGTGTCCAGTAAATTAAAATCCTGGAAGACGAAGCCCAGCTTTTCCCGCCGGAAGGCCGCCAGGTTTTTCCCTTTGATCTGTTTCATGGACTGTCCTTCCAGAAACACTTCGCCGCTGGTCGGCGTATCCAAGGTTGCCAGAATATTAAGCAAGGTTGATTTGCCCGATCCCGACGCGCCCATGATCGCGACGAATTCCCCCGCTTCCACGGAGAAGCTGACCCCGGCCAGTGCGCGGCACGGTTTGCCTCCGGCGCGGGTGTTATACACTTTTTGAATGTTCTCTGCTCGCAGCAGTTCCATTTTGCATCCCTCATTTCTTTCATCTGATCCCATTTTATCGCAGCGCTGAAATTCGCTCAATCGACTTGACGAACAATTTCCCGGGCAATCGAACATTTCTGTCACGATGCGCAAAGGAAGTAATCAGCGGTAGAAAAACAGATCGGGAGAAGGGAAAATCAGATGGACCTGCGTGCCTTTTTCTTTTTCGGATTCGAGATGCAGCTTGATATTGAGTGAATCGGCGGTTTTCCGGCAGAGATAAAGCCCGATCCCGCTGGCCTTGAAATCATGGTGACCGTTATAGCCGGTGTATCCCCGCTCAAACAGCCGTGCTTGATCCGCAGCGGCGATGCCCCGGCCGGTATCAGCGATGATTAAATGCGGCGTCGGATCACAGAGAAAGGTGACGCTGATCGTGCCGGCGTCAGTATATTTTAAGGCGTTGGACAACAGCTGTTCCAGAATGAAGCCCAGCCACTTGCGGTCAGTGATGATGGTTTGATGAAACGGCGTGAAGTTCAGCTGCAGCTTTTTCAGGATGAACGGCAGCGCCTGCTTGCGGATCACTTCCGCGCACAGTTCGCCCAGATCGCATGGTTCTAAAATCAGATCCTCTTTCAGGTTTTCAATCTGGATCGCTTTCAGCGCGGTTTGTGCGTACTGTTCCGTCCGCATCAGCGCCAGCTTCATTTCATTGAGATGACTGGCGGAAATTGTGTCTTCCGGTTCCAGACTTTCGAGAATCAGGCTCAGCGAAGCCAGCGGCAGTTTAATCTGATGCATCCACATCGTGACCAGTTCTTCCCGCTGTTTCTGCGCGGCGTTCTGCTTTTCCTTTTCTTCTGTCAGAATGACGCGTTGTTTCAGGATCAGCTGTTGATAGCGCAGCTCCAGCGGATCGCGGGTGTCCGGCATTTCCCGTTCCAGACTGATCCACGCTTCTGTCAACGAGTCCAGCTGCCGCAGCCGGCGGCGGTAACGGCGGTAATCCAGCGCAGAAATCAAGACCAGAAGCGTCAGGACGATCAGCGCGGTGTAGCCGGTCGATTCCAGCGGATACCAGTAGAGATATTGCAGGAAGGCGTAGATTGCCAGAACGATCCCCGTCCAGAGAAACAGAAACTGGCGATAGCGCAGATAGCTTCTAAGCATGAAGCAGATACCCCAGTCCCTTGCGGGTTTCGATACAATCGTCGATCTCCAGCTGTTCCATTTTCCTGCGCAGGCGGTTGACGTTGACGGTCAGCGTATTCTCATCGACAAAGCAGTCGTTGTTCCACAGCTTCAACATGATCTTTTCCCGCGATACGACTTTATTTTTATTTTCCAGAAGCAGCTGCAGAATTTTGAATTCATTCTTGGTCAGCTCGCATTGCCGGCCGTCTTTGCTTAAGGAAGCGTCGGCAAGATTGAAGACCGCGCCCTGAAACTCCATCAGCGTACCCGATGGCTCGTAGCTGTAAGCCCGGCGCAGCAGCGCCTGAATTCGGGCAACCAGAATTTCCATGGAAAACGGCTTGGTCAGATAATCGTCGCCGCCCTGGTTCAGGGCCATGATAATATCTAAATTTTCGTTATGCGAGGACAGGAAAAGAATCGGCACCTTGGACAGCTTGCGGATTTCCGCGCACCAGGCATGACCGCTTTTCCCCGGCAGCGAAACGTCCAGGATGATCAACTGCGGCTGCACGCTTAAAAACTCCTTGTCCAGCTGATCAAAATTCGTCGCCGCCTCGCAAGGATAGCCCCATTTTGTTAAATTTTCCGAGATCAGCCGGGCCAGGCTGGCGTCATCCTCGATAATCCAGATCTTGTTCATAACGTTTCCTCCTCCATCTTCCTTATTATAATTGAAAAAAGAGGAGATTTGGAGAATGTGACAAAAATGATCGGTATCGTTTGCCGGATCAGGGTCGTTCAGCTCAGTTCCAGTTTTGAGATCCGAGATGAACACCGGCGGCGCGTTCGACCTTCTCCAATTGATTCCGATCAAAATCTACGGGCAGAATTAAAAAGGATCGATCTCCGTCTGCGATAAACCACTGAGTCATCGGACGGTTGACGACATAGCTCAGATCCGGTGCGAACGGGGAGATTTTCAAGTCCCCATACTGATATTCTTTGTCCGGAAATAACGACGTGGGCATCATGTCCTTGTTTTCCAGCTTGATTTTCAACTCGCCGACCTGTAAAAGTCCGCGAAACTGATGAAACTGATCGACATTTCCTTGTAGATGAAGGTCGATGAATTCTGACGGACACGCGCCGACGCAGCGCATGGACAGCGTCTGATCAATCTGACGCGGCCGGATGATCGAAAGGGTCTGAAGCACGAGAAAACTGACGATCATCAGGATGAAAATTCCAATTGCGGCCAGAATCCGAAAACCGCGGCGGGTTTGTTTCTTCATAAAAGGGCCTCCATTCTAAATTGAGAAGGAAGAAAATGCGGGAACGTAAGGTCAGGTCTGTCCGGCAGAACAGACAAGCGGCAGTCTGTGATTTCAGCCTGCGCGGCAAACCAGGACAATTTCGTACTTTATATCGAGATTTGGGGATCGGCTCTTTCTTTAATGCTTAATTCTAGTTTATAATAAAAAGACAGAGAAAGAAAGCGGATGACGGACAGAGCTGGGGGGAGAACAGGATGAATCAGGAAAAAACCAATGAGAAACGACTGCGGATTCTGAAATCGGCGGCGAATTTGATCGCTCAGAAGGGTTATTACGGCGTCGGCTTGAAGGAAATCCTGGATGTCTGCGGTATCCCCAAGGGGTCGTTTTATTATTTCTTCCCCGGCGGCAAGAATCAGCTGGGCGTCGAAGTCTTAAATTATGCCTACGAGCGCATGGAACAGGGGATTCAGGCTTTGATCTTCCCGGTATCGGATAACGCTGAGGACGTGTTTGTCAAGATGGCGCATCACATTGCGGATATGCTGGAAAATCATAAAGGATATGCGACGTCGCTGGTCATTACATTCATCGGCATCGAAGCTTCCGATATCAGCGCCGAAATGGAAGCGGCCGCGAAACAGGTGTATCAGCGTTGGATTCAGTTATACTGCGATAAGCTGATCGCCTGCGGATACAGCCTGGAACGGGCTCGGCAGATCGCCCCGCAGATTTGTGCGCTGATCCACGGCATGACGCTTTCCTGCTGGATCCGCAAAGACACTTCAGAAATGTTGGCACTGGAACCGGCGATCCGCGCGCTGCTTCAATCGTGATTTATTTAATTAATAAACAACAATAAAATAAAGCTTCACACTGAACAATCCCAATCCGGTCTTGGATTCAGGGACAGCGATTCTGTGCGAAGCTTTTTTTGAGGAGATGGAAGGGACGCACGATCAAAAAAGGAGAGAGAAAATAAAAAGTTCCCGGAACAGAAGAAAATTCAGGGAACTTCGAGGGGATCGTGGGAAGCGGTTAAGCCGCAGCCGTCAACCGTTCCTGTTCAAGAAACGCTAAGAGCGAAGGCAGCGTGCTTTCGTTCACGTTAAAGAAGAAAGCCATATACCGGCATTTCTGAAATGACTCACCATCCAGGGTGAATGAATAACCCGTCTGACAGCGGGGATTGCAGTCGTCCGGATCGATCAGCCGCTTACAAACCGAGGCTTTGCGGATCGCTTTTTTCATCGCTTCCGGCAGCGTGCTTAAAAATGCTTCATACCGGGCTAAGCCTTCCGGGTACAGACGCAGCTTGACGCCGGTTTTCCGGCAGACGAAGTTAGCCAGTTTTTTGCGGTCCGGCTTCAGGTAGCTGACGGTGTATCCGCTTTTGGCTTCCTTGATCTCCGCCTGACAGCCCAGGTTTAACAAGGCCTCATGCAAAGCCTGAACTCCTGCTTGTTCCGCAGGCTTCAGACTCTGTTTAAAATCGTCAAAGGCGGCGCTCATTGCACGTTGCCGGATTGAGCGCGAACCACGGGAATCCACACTTCAAAGCGGGCTTGGGACGGATCGGGTTCCAGATAAACCTCGATGTCCGGGCCGTTGTCGTATTCATACCCGGAGGTCGGCAGCCATTCCGTGACAATTCTTCGTTCCAGATCCTGAATCGCCTGCGGACAAACGCCCTCTCCGGAGAAGATCGCCCATGTGAACGCCGGCACGATGTACTCTTCTAACGGGGCTTCCGCTGGCAGATCGCTCGCCACGGAGATGAAGTATTTCCAGTTTTCATTTTCAAAGCAGGCGCTGACGCCCAAGATCCCCATCGGCTGAGCGTTCATCATCGCCGCCAGTTTTCCGATCCAGCCTTCCTCAGCCGCCCGACCCCACAGCTGCGGGACGACGCTGAAATTCTCCTCGGTGTTGCTTTTCATCGGGGCGGATAAGCCAACGATCCGAAACGCTTCTTTCTTTTCAATCCGATAATTCATTTCTTCCACTCCTTTGACAGTGATCCGGAAACTGATCGGCGGGAAGGTTTTGACGGAGCAGCCCGGCTTGCGGACGGCCGAGGGCGCAAGGCCATGTACGCTTTGGAATGCCCGGTTGAAGGCGGTCGGCGAGGTATAGCCGTATTTCAGGGCAAGGTCGATAACCTTGATTTCACTCTGCTGCAGCTCGACCGCGGCGATCGACATCCGCCGCCGGCGCAGATATTCGGAAAGCGGAATGCCTGCGATGTACGTGAACATGCGCTGATAGTGATAGCTGGAACAACAGGCGATCCGCGCAAGCTCCTCGATCCTGATTTCTTCCGTTAAATGTTCCTCGATGTAATTCAGCGAGGCGTTGAGGCGGTCAATCCATTCCATAGTTTCCAGATCCTTTCTGTATTTTTGATTGTACTTCATGCCGCAGGGAATATCCTCGCATTTCCTGACCGGAAAAAGCGAGCTGTCAGAGGTTGATCGCGGCTTTGCGGGCCTGGCGGGTGAGTTCCTTGACCGGTAGCGTATAGAGCCGGTCATCCTTGATGAAATGCGTTCCGCACTGGCGGAATTCAAAGTGCTTGTGATGACGTTCGCACTGGGCGCGCAAATCCAGAATCCAGGCATAGTCTAACGGCCGGGCGCAGCGGTCGGATTCCCCGCCGGCGACGACCAACTCAATCGATTCGTCGTCCAGCCATTTTTCCAGATCTATCGCTTCCAGCATCGGCTGACAGATAATATTTTTATGCACGATCGGCAGCGAGGCGAACAGCGTTAACCGCTCATCCGCACGACGCTGATTCTCGACGGTACAGCCGATCGTCACATTCGGATAGCCCGCACCCCAGTCGTCCGGCAGACCGATGGAAAACCGTTCGATGCGCTTGGTCAGAAACAGAAAATGAAGATCAGGACGCTGACGGATGATCTGCCAGGCCTCCGCGCGCCATGGATCAGCGTCTTCGACAAAGAAGTCGGAGGTGAAGCAGACATAGACGATCTGCCCGCTTTTCATCTTCCATTCGTCGTTGGCTTTCTTTTCCAGCGGTGCGTTAAAACGCTCGCTGCGCACGATTTTATCCGTATCGACGCCGCGACGGGCGTCGCCTTTGTGGATATAACAATAGCGGCAGCCTTCACTTTGGCGGTGACAGCCGCGCCAGGGTGTCCAGAATGCCATGATTTCCCCTCCATGATTCCGCGACTGACGGCCGATTGCCGGATCATCCGCAGGCTTGTGACAGATCGTTCCATAGTAGAACAAATCCGCTTCGCTCAGTTCTTCTTCCATTATGCGAGAGGAATGCGGGAAAGTAAACCGGGAAATTCAGGTTTTTCCTGGCTGCAGAGGGAAGGTGTGCTGACAGAAAGCCGGTTCAGCTGCGGTGCAACGCATCCGAAAGCATATTTTCTAAGCCTTGACTCCAGTGAGAAAAGGGGGTTAACCGTTGCCGGTCAGGGGGTGTTTTCACAGGATAAGCCGTGGATCGGAAGAATCTTGAAATAAAACAAAGGTCTGCCGCAGCGGACAGACCTTCTTGAATCCTTGATGTTGTGGCATCACAGCGAGCAAACCTTCATGAATCCTTGGTGTTGCGGCGCTGCGGCAGGGTGTTTATTCGCTCAGGCTGTTGACCGCGCTGATGCCGGCCAGCCGTCCAGACGTATAAGCCCAACCCTGAGCCGCGCCGCCATAGGTGACGTATTCGCGCTGTTCTGAGAACAGGACGCCCAGGGAATCTGTGCCGACCGCGTACAGACCGTTGATCGGTGTCGCGTTGTCGGAGCCTAAGACCTGCATGTCGGCGTTGACGTCCAAGCCGCCGACCGTGGAGTAAATGTAGGAAGCGCCGACGAAGGCGTAATATGGACCTTCTTCGCTGATCTTCATCGTTAAGAAGTCCGCGGCCTTGCCGAATTCTTCATCCTTACCTGCTTCCACCGCGGCATTGTAGCGGTCAACATTGTCTTTCAAGACCGCCGGGTCGAGGTTCAGCTGCTTTGCCAGATCTTCCAGCGTATCTGCCTTATAAGCAATGCCCTTTTTCACGCACAGGTCGATCAGCTCGTCCACCGGCAGCGGTTTGCCCGCGTCGATGCCGCCCTGGCAGGTCAGATCGTCGTTGAAGCTGACCGGCAGACCGTTCTTCTCGACGTCGCGGAAGAAGTCGTCAGACCAGATCGTGTAGTAGCGCGGACCGGATTTCCAGGTCTGGAAGGTGCCGGCTTCGTTGGAGAAGCGTTCGCCCTTCATGTTGACCTGTAATGCGTAAGCAGCGCTGGCCAGAGCATTCGGGAAATCGTTGAGTGAGTTGCGGCGCGGCAGCTGTGTCCAGAAGCCCACGTCGTTTTCATCGCCGACGACTTCAACCGGATATTCGTGCAGCGTGATCGGCGCGCCCTGCAAGTGAACCATCGGCGGCATTCCGATATTGTAGGTGCCGGCGCCCAGATCCAGCGCGGAACTGATCATCGTGCCGTCGTTCTGCTGCATGCCGTACATCAGCCAGCTGCCCTGCAGCGGGTAATACTGGTTGGACAGGTATTTTTCCTGCAGCGCGGCGTTGTTGGAGAAGCCGCCTGTGCCGATGATGACTTTCTTGGCGTTGATGGTGTACTGCTTGCCATCGTAACGTTCCGCTTTGACGCCGGTCACCGTGTTGGTGTCCTTGTCATAAATCAATTCCTTGGCTTCGACTTCCAGCAGATACTGGCCGCCAACCTTTTCATAGTCGGCGATCATGCTGTCAAACATTTCGCCGGTTTCTTTCTTCCAGTTGCCGTAACCCTGGCCGGTATACTGGAATTTGACGTACCAGATATCCTCGTCGGTGAAACCGCGCTGCGGTCCGCCGTATTGATAGCCTTCGCCTTCCGGGGAACCCTTGCCGTAATCGAAGCCGTGGCTGATCAGCCAGTCGACCGTCTTGCCGGATTCGTCGAAGAACAGATCCAGAAGATCCTGCTTCGCATCGCCCTTGGTAAAGTTGTTCCAGTCTTCCTTCATCGCTTTGGCGTCGACATAATCCTTGCCGCCATGGTAGGTCTTGTCGTATTCCGGGGCGTTGATGCCCATCGTGTCCGCGGTGATGCAGGAGGTGCCGCCGTATTTGCCGGCTTTGTCAATCGCCAGAACGCTGACCTTGGAGGCGTCGTTGCCATTGGCCGCGTACTGAGTTTCAGCCGCGCTCATCGCTGCCGCTGTGCCGGAGCCGCCCAGGCCGACGACTAAGACGTCGACGTCGATCGTTTCCTGTTCTGTGGATTTGGCCGGCGTCTTATAGAAATTCTTGATCGCTGCTGCCTCGGAACCCCCTTCGGCCAACGCCTGGGCAACGGCTTTTTCCGTAGCCTGCTTGATGCCCGTGCTGGAACCGGTGCAGCCGGTGATCGAATCGACGGTGACCGACTGATTTTCCAGAATCCGCGGAATCAGTTTTTCCTTTGCCGCTTCCAAGAACGGGTAGGTGTCGCCGTTGTCCAGCACTTCAATGTTTTCAATCTTGTCTTCGCTGACTGTGACCGCGACTTCCATTTCCTTCAATAAGGAGAAACCGCTGGCGGTGACGGTGTAGGTGCCGGCCTTCATCTTGGCGGCCGGGATTTCCGCGCTCGTACCGTTGTATTCGTCGATCGCTTCCTGCACCGCGGTTTTAATCGCAGTGGAAGTGATGGTTGCGCCTGCGACGCCGTCCACGTCTGTGCTGCCTGCGTCAACGATTTTCGCCGGCAGTTCCTGAATCGCCTGACCGCCGATCGTCGGTGTTTCCTCATCGCCGGCCGCCTCCACGCTGGTCAGCTTGCCGTCTTTGTCAAAGTTTACGGTGACGGTGACGTCGCCGCCGAAACCTTTGGCTGTTTTTGTGATCGTCGCTTCGCCTTTTGAACTACCGCTTCCCTGGGCCGGTTCGTTCTTCGTACCGCAGGCCGCGGTGGTCATCATCAGGCCCGCAAGCAGAAGCGCCGTCAGCTTTTTACTGCTTTTCATCATATTTCCTCCCTTTCCTGATCTGCGGACGAGAAACACTCCGCTGATCTCGTGGGTATTTTATCATGAGAAAGAATTATCAAGGATTAAGTGAAGATTAATTTTTCTGTTTATTAGTTCTAGTATTGAACTGTCAAATGTTATGGATCGTGATCTCCAGCAATGCCGTGCCCGCTTTCCGCTTCACCGTGAGGTAAGAAAATCCGGCGGAAAGAATTGATTTTCCGCCAAGGGTTCACTATAATGGAACGCACAGAATAGGAGTGAAAAAATGCTCAAAGAATTCAAGAAATTTGCGCTGAAAGGCAACATGATCGATCTGGCAGTCGGCGTAATCATCGGCGGCGGCTTCAATGCGTTAGTCACGTCAATGGTCAACGATATCATCATGCCGGTGATCAGTCTGTTTACCGGCCGGCTGGATTTCACCAATATGTTCATTGCGCTGGACGGCCAGCATTACCCGACGCTGGCGGAAGCGCAGGCGCATACTTCCACGATCGCTTACGGCAGCTTCATCACCGGGCTGATCAATTTCCTGTTAACCGCGTTTGTCATCTTCCTGGTCATCCGCTGGATGAACAAGCTGCGCGCCAAGGAAGAACCAGCGCCGCAGCCGAAGACGACCAAGGTCTGTCCTTTCTGCAAGACCGAGATCGATCTGCACGCCACCCGCTGCCCGCACTGCACTTCCCAGCTGGAAGCGGAATAAACAAACTTGGCCGGAAGCTCTCCTTCGAGGAGAGTTTTTCTTTTTTCTTACAATTTTTTGAATTCAACTTTCATCAGATTGATTTGTGGTACAGTAAACGTATTGAATCATAGAAAGAAGGCGGTTGACTTGGAAAATAAAACGCTGCTGCAGGCCTTCGAGTGGTATCTGCCCGAGGATCAGCAGCATTGGAAGCGGTGCGCCGCGATGGCGGAAAGCTGGGCTGCGCTGGGAATCAGCGGTGTCTGGCTGCCGCCGGCCTATAAAGGCACAGGCGGAAAAAGCGACGTCGGCTACGGCGTGTATGATACGTATGATCTGGGAGAATTTGATCAGAAGGGCACTGTCGCGACGAAATATGGAACACGCGCGGAGTATCTTGAAGCTGTCGCAGCGCTGCATCGGGCCGGAATCGAAGTGATGGCCGATATCGTGTTGAACCATCGGCTGGGCGCGGACGCGCAGGAAGAAGTGCTGGCAGTGCAGGACGCCGGGGACAACCGGAATCAGACCGTCGCGGATCCCCGTCCGATCCAGGCCTGGACGAAGTTCACATTTCCGGGACGAAAAGGAAAGTATTCTGATTTCACCTGGAACTGGAGTCATTTTGACGGCACGGACTGGGACAGCGATTGGAAGTACAGCGGGATCTTCCGCTTTGTCGGGAAACAATGGGATCAGGAAACCGACGGCGAGAACGGCAACTATGATTATCTGATGGGGGCGGATCTTGATCTGTCCAATCCGGAGGTGATCGCCGAGCTGGACCGCTGGGGCCGCTGGTATTATGACACCGTGAAAATGGACGGGTTCCGGCTGGATGCTGTGAAGCACATGGATTTTACGTTCTTCACGCACTGGCTGGACGCGTTGCGCCGAGACAGCGGCAGGGAATTGCCGGCGGTGGGCGAATATTGGAGCTGGGAATTGGATAAGCTGCGGCATTATCTGGACGCCTGCGGTCATTGTATGCGGCTGTTCGACGTGCCGCTGCATTATCAGTTTGTCAAAGCTGCCACCAGCAACGCTCAGTTTGATATGGCGCAGATCCTGAGCAACACTTTAGTTCAGACCGAACCGGACGCTGCCGTTACGTTCGTCGATAATCATGATACCCAACCCTCTCAAGCGCTGGCGTCATGGGTGCCGGCCTGGTTTAAGCCGCTGGCCTATGCGTTGATCCTGTTGCGGAAAGAGGGCATTCCGTGCGTCTTTTACGGCGATTTAGTCGGAATTCCGCATGACCGCATTACGCCGGTGATGGGTTTAGAACGAATGATCCGGGCCCGCCGGGATTATGCCTACGGCGATCAGCGCGATTATTTTGACGATGCCAATCTTATCGGCTGGACGCTGTCCGGGGACGATCAACATCCGCATTCCGGTCTGGCGGTGATCCTGAGCGATGCGCCGGGCGGAACCAAGACGATGGAGCTGGGCAGAAAGCTGGCCGGCAAGACGATGCGGGATGTGCTGATGAATCAGACGGAAATCATTCAGCTGGATGAAAACGGCTGCGGCACGTTCCCAGTCGGCGGGGGCAGTGTGAGCGTCTGGGCGTTGGACGAAGCTTATGACGCGCTGACGCTGACCTTATAAAGCAGGGTTCGTAAACGATCCGAAAAAAGGGCAAAACCATGTAGCCGCCGATTGATCGCCTTGGCATCGCTGCGGAAGCCTTGAAAAGGCAGCACTTTTCGAATTTCAGATCTAGCTTTCATTTAAACAAATTTACTTGTCGAAATCCGACCGATCGGGTATCCTGAAAACAGAAAACAGAAAACAGAAAACAGAAAACAGAAAACAGAAAACAGAAAACAGACCGGGAAAACCCCGGCCCAGGAGGAATGACGCATGAATCAAGCGGAAGCGGCGCGCAGCGCGATGGCAGAATGGCTGGCTGACGAACACGAACTCGGCAGCATGCCTGAATGTTTGGAACAAACACAGGAATTTGATCTGCATGATCTGCATTATTATATCTTTCGCTACAAACCAACCCGGAATCATCCCGACTGGCTGCTGGGCGTCGCGGGCGGTTATGAAAAGGACGCGCTCGATCATTGCGGGCATGTGTTCAGCGAAATGGAAGTTTATCAGGAAGCCAACGCCGTCGATCAGGCGGTCGCGTTGGTTGAACAGGTCCGTGCTTACTGCATGCGGGAAGCGGCGAAGCAGGAAGAAGCGGCCGGGATCGGTCCGTTCGCCGGCTTTGTGCTGCTGCGGGAAGCCCGCTGGGATCCGCGGAAGTTGGCGGAAGATTTACGCGAGACATGGCAGATTGAGATCCGTGAGCTGCCGGACGATCCAGATCAGCCGCTGGTGGCCGAAGTCGACGGGATGACCGTGGCCGTCAGCCTGATGGGCGCGCCGGTTCCCGATCAGGAAGCGGAACGCAACGCGGAGAACAATTACCTGTGGCCGCAGGCCGTCGAGAGGACGAAGCAGCATCAGGCGCATTTGCTGGTGGCGGTGTTAGGCCGGGATCAGACAGCGCTGAGTCAGGCATCGCTCTATACAAAGCTGGCAGCCAGCTGCTGCCGGCAGGACGGCGTTCTGGGTGTCTATACGACCGGCACGGTGTACGAACCGGAGCTGTACCGGGAAGTCGCGGAACAGATGAACGAGGGTGAGCTGCCGATCTACGATTGGGTGTATCTTGGACTGTACCGCAGCGAAGCGGGGATGTGCGCGTACACTTATGGACTGCAAGCCTTTGGAAAACGGGAGATGGAGGTGCTGGACAGCGCCGCTTCACCGCAGCAGCTGCACGATTTCCTCTATGCCCTTGCCAGCTATGTCCTCGACCAGGACGTGACGCTGAACGACGGGGAAACAATCGGCTTCAGTGCTGAGGAAAAACTGCCGATCACCTGCGGGCCGGGTCGGTCGCTGGATCAGACGATGCTGCAAATCAGTTATCAGCCGGCATAAAGAAAAATAAAAAAAACGTTGATTCCCAACCGCCGCGGCAGAAGCCGAAGCGGAAAGCGCGGATCAACGTTTTAATTTCTGATCAATTGTTGAGAAAGGACAACGCCCTCAGCGAAAAAGCAAACATAACTGGAACGAAAATGCGACCGGATCGAAATCGTGAAACTTCGGGAACACAATGTTTACCATTCTCCGCAGTCTGGCGAAGCCTTATCATAAAGCCTGACTTTTACAGAAGATTCAGATTTTCCAGCCGTTCCTGTTCATTTTCCTTCAAAATCAAATCGATGCACTCGGCCACTGAGTCGACGATCGTTTTCGCCTTCGCCTGGATATCCGGCCGGGCATGACTCATACAATAGCTGTGCGGGATCATCGCGAACATTTCAAAGTCGTTTTCCGAATCCCCGACGACTGCGATTTCATCGAGACCGACGCCGGTCAGCGCGGCGATCTTGGCGATGCCGGTTCCTTTGTTCGCCCCGTCTTTCAGGATGACGATCGAATACGGACTGGTCTGGATGATCTGATATCGCCCGAAAAATTTCCGCTTCAACATATCCTTATAATAGTCGACGCCTTCTTCCTGCTGGAAGTGACAGAAACAGGCGGTGATGTGCGTGTGGTGCGGATCCCGGATGTATTCGGAAATGGACTCGTCCAGCACCTGCCGGCAGTCGCGAATCCGGTGCTTGGGATTCAGCTTATATTCCATCGCCTGTTCCCCGAACGGATCCTCAAAGATGTAGTCGTTGTCCTGTGTGACGACCAGAAAACGATGCTCATAAGCGCTGTCGGAGAAAACCTCCAGAAGCGCGTCGATTTCATCGTGGTCGAAATCTGTCTGGTAGATGAAGCGGCCGTTGAGCCGGATGGAAGCGCCGCAGATGCCGACGGTGTCGAACACCAGGTCGGAGCCGAAATGAAGCGGCAGAAAATTCACAGACCGGCCGGTCGCAATCGCAAACCGCACGCCATGATCCTGGAGCCGGCGGATCGCCGCGCGGTTTTCCTCGCTGACGCCGCTGGTCAGTACCGGCGGGATATACAATAAGGTACCGTCCAGATCGGAGAATAAGATTTTGATCAAAGAAAATCACCTCCATCCCATTATATCAGGGTTTTCCTGGTTTTCTTTTCCACTTTGTTAAAAATGCCGAAAAAAGAAGAAAACAGACGAATTATTGATCCAGAACGCAGCGTGCGTATTTTGACCGCTTGTTTTCCCGATAGGTCAGGCCGGCCTGGTTTAACAAATCCAAGAAAAACGCTTTTCCCGCCTGCGGATCGCCGGTGACCTCAAATTCGATTTCATAATCGCTGCGGCCGTTAATCAGGCTGTGATCCAGACATAACTCGCCCAGCGGATAAACGCGCAGATGCCGGTGCGTGATCATTTGACCGCAGACATGGACGGGCAGCGTGAGTCCCAGTTCGTCAAATAATGCCCGGATTTCCGGATTATCCAAGGCTTCCGGACTGTTTTCCGGCAGTTCCATCTCCATTTCCCGCACGCCCTCAGCCTGAGGAATCTTCATTGTGAACCAGTGTTTTCCCTGGACGTCGCGGATCCGCATTGCGATGTGCTTTAATGTCGAGCTGGGCGTGCAGTCGTAATACACGTTGGACTGCACGAGAACCTGATCGACGCCAGTCAGATCGCGCAGCTGGTTAAACTCCTGTTCGCTGACCAACATTTTATATTCGATTTCAAGATTTTCATTCATTGGAAAGTTCACCTCTTCTCTGTATGATATAATAAGGAAGCAGAAAAGAAAAGGAAAACCGCGAGGGAGAAAGCTTTGCGGCGTAAAGGAGAAGCGCATGAATCAACGACCGGCATTAATCTGGGATTTTGATGGAACCCTGGCTTATCAGGAAGGCAAATGGTCCGGCGCGATGCTCGCGGCGATGGATGAGCTGGTCCCGGGGCATAGTTTGACATTGAAGGACGTCCGGCCGCTGATGAGCAGCGGATTTCCCTGGGACGAACCGGAAAAGCTTCACCCGGAACTAACGGATCCGCAAGCCTGGTGGACCTTTTTGGAGGCGTACCTGATGCGGGTGGCGCTTGCGCTGGGCTTCAATGAAGATCAAGCGTGTCGGATCGCCCGCCAGGTCCATCATGTCCAGGCCGACAGCCGTTCCTATCATCTGTTCCCGGATACCCAAGCGACGCTGGATCGCCTGAAAAGCGAAGGCTACCGCATGATTATTCTGTCCAACCATGTGCCGGAGCTGCCGCAGATTGTCCGTGACCTGGGCTTGACGGATGCCTTTGAAGCCGTACTGGGTTCCGCGCAGACGGCGGTGGAAAAGCCCCATCCCCGGGCGTTTGCGCTGGCATTGGAAACGCTGGGAAATCCACCGGCAGCGGTGATGATCGGCGACAATCCAATTGCGGATGGCCAGGGCGCTCTTCAGGCTGGTATGCAGCCGTTGTTAGTGCACAGTTCCGATAAATCCGCTCTATTTTGGCATTGCGGTCAGCTGTGTGAAATTCCCGCGCTGCTGGCATCGCACAGTTTTAGCACAGAAAGATAAAGGGTTCGGAGCGATCCTGGTTTTACGCTTCTGCCGCTGATCTTCCGCTTGCCGGACGGGCGGAAAGGAATCGGGCAGAGATCCGCTCATTGTGCGGAAACAAAATTGAAGAAGAAACGACAGAAGAAAATCAGAAGGGGATAAACCCGCTTTAAAGGGAGTGCGCCAGACCGCCGGACGAAGGAAAACTCCTGCGGTCCTTAAAAGAAACAGTGAAGAAAGCGAGAAAAAGTATGAAACAAAAGTTTGCGGTCGTCCACCGGCTGGATGAAACGTCGCGGCAGCTGAAAGCCGAGCTGGCCGGCAAGCTGGGCAAGGCGGGCTGGACGGAAGATGAACGGCAGCCGGATCTGGTTTTTGCGATCGGCGGGGACGGGACGTTTCTGTATGCCGTGCACGAATATCTGGATCAGCTGGAAAATGTGAAGTTTGTCGGAATCCACAGCGGAACGCTCGGCTTCTTCTGCGATTACCGCTGTGATGAAATGGATCTGTGCGTCCAGGACGTCACGCACCGCAGTCCCCAGTGCGAAAGCGCACGTCTGCTTCAGGTCACGGCGCGCGGCATGGGACAGGAAAAGACGATTTACGCGTTAAACGAAATGCGGATAGAAAACGTGACGAAAACGCAGCTGATGGATATTGATATCAACGGATCTTTCTTTGAAACCTTCCGCGGAACCGGCTTGTGCCTGTGCACGCAGATCGGCTCCACCGCGTATAACCGCTCTTTAGGCGGAGCGGTGATCGAAAGCGGTCTGCCATTATTGCAGCTGAGCGAAATTACCGGCATCCATCACCGCGCTTACCGTTCATTGGCGTCGCCGCTGATCCTGCGGCCGGAATCGGTGATTCAACTGCGGTCCGCCAGCTTCGAGGGTGCGTTTCTGTGCTACGATCACCTCTGCTTCAACCTCGATCAGGAGACCGAAATCGAAGTGTTCCAAAGCCAAAAGCAGGTTCAGATTGCCCGGTACCGGGATCTGGCCTATCTGCAGCGGCTGCGGATTCTATTTTAGCCGGGAGCCGGTTGAACAGATTCACGGATGGGAGATCGGGAACGGATCGGAACCGAAGGAAAGTAGCCGGGGAAGGTTGTCTTAAAGCGCATGGAAGGCCGTACTGAAAACCCGCTTGAAACCGGCCTTCGTTATATAAAGGAAAAGGAGTGATGAACATGCAGCCGAATGTCATTATGATCTTGATCGACGATTTGGGATGGATGGATTTAAGCTGTCAGGGAAGTTCGTTTTATGAAACGCCGCACATCGACCAGCTGCGCAGGGAAGGCATGGCTTTCGATCAAGCTTACGCCGCCTGCCCGGTCTGTTCGCCCAGCCGCGCCAGTATTCTGTCCGGCAAATATCCGGCCTGCTTAAAGGTGACGGATTGGATCGATCATGAGAACTATCATCCGTGCCGCGGCAAGTTGATCGACGCGCCGTATATCAAGGAGCTGCCGGTCAGCGAGTTCTCGATGGCCAAAGCGTTTCAGGAAGCCGGTTATCAGACCTGGCATGTCGGAAAATGGCATCTGGGAAAAGAAGCGACGTATCCGGAGCATCACGGCTTTGATGTCAACCTCGGGGGCAGCTGGTGGGGCCATCCGAAGAAAGGGTATTTCAGTCCGTATCACATGGAAAACCTCAGCGATGGACCGGAAGGGGAATATCTGACCGACCGGATCGGCGCAGAAGCGGCCGCATTGATCCGCAACCGCGACCGTCAGCGTCCATTTTTCCTGAACCTCTGGCACTATGCGGTGCATACGCCGCTGCAGGCCAAGGCGGAAGATATCGCTTACTTTGAAGAAAAGGCGAAGCGGATGGGACTGGATCAGCAGGATCCGTTTGAGATCGGCGATCCGTTTCCGATCATGCAGAAAAAGGATAAGCGGATCACCCGCCGGATTGTTCAGTCGGATCCGGTGTATGCCGCGATGATCAAGGCGCTGGACGACAGCGTCGGCCAGCTGATGGCGACGTTGAAAGCGGAAGGGCTGGACGAGGACACAATCGTGATTTTCACTTCGGATAACGGCGGACTGGCAACGGCGGAACATTCGCCGACCTGCAACTTCCCGTTGTCGGAGGGCAAGGGCTGGATGTACGAGGGCGCGGTGCGGGAACCGTTATTTGTGCGCTGGCCGGGGAAGATCGAGGCGGGAAGTCTTAGTCACGCGCTGACGACCAGTCCGGATTTCTATCCGACCTTGCTGGAGCTGTGCGGCCTGCCGCTGCGTCCTCAGCAGCATTGTGACGGGGTGAGCCTGGCTCCGGTGCTGTTGAATCCGCAGGCAAAGTTTGACCGCGGGCCGATCTTCTGGCATTATCCGCATTATGGCAATCAGGGCGGAACCCCGGGATCCGCGCTGCGCTGCGGGAAATGGAAATACATCGAATTTTATGAAGATCACAGCGTCCGGCTGTTTGACCTGGAACAGGATGTTTCGGAGAAGCACAATGTGGCTGAAGTCCATCCGGACGTAGTCCGGCAGTTCCACAGCCTGCTTCATGAATGGCTGGAAGCGGTGGACGCGTGGTATCCGGAGGTGAATCCCAATGCGGAACAAGACATGGCGTGACGATATCCGCGCTTACGTTTCCTTCAACGAGCAGGAACGAAACGATAAAGCGCGGTTTCTGGAAGTGCTGGATCTGGAAAATATCCTGACCCGGGAGAATGAAGAAGCGCATGTTTCCTCCTCGGCCTGGGTGATGAACGAAGCGCTGGATCAGGTGCTGATGGCTTATCATAATATTTATCAGTCGTATTCCTGGCTCGGCGGTCATGCGGATGGGGATCCGGATTTGTTTGCGGTCGCGCTGCGGGAAGCGAAAGAGGAAAGCGGAATTACGGAGCTGACGCCGTTTTCGCAGGACATCCTGGCGTTGGATATCCTACCGGTACCGGCCCATATCAAGCGGGGCAAGCCGGTGAAGGAACACGAACATTTGAACGTGACCTATTTGTTTATCGCGCCGACCGATCAGACGCTGACGGTCAAAGTGGATGAGAACAGCGCCGTTGCCTGGATTCCGATCGCGGATCTGCCCAAGGTCGTCAGCGAAGCACGGATGCTTCCGGTCTATGAAAAGCTGATCGCGCGCTCCCGCCAGTGGAAAGCAGAAGCGCTGCGTGAAAAGGGGCCGCGATGAAAAAAGAAATCGTAGTGGCCGGCGGATGCTTCTGGGGCGTTCAGGAATATTACCGACGGTTAAAGGGCGTCGAGGAAACACGTGTCGGATATGCCCAGGGAAGTCTTGAAAACCCAAACTACACGCAGGTGAAGCGGCAGATCAGCGGGCACGCGGAATGCGTGCGGATTGTCTATGATTCTGATCAGATCACGCTCGAGCAGTTGTTCGATCATCTGTTTCGGATCATCGATCCAACGTCCCTGAACCGGCAGGGCAACGATGTGGGAACGTCCTACCGGACGGGGATTTATCCGGCTTGCGCAGAAGACGAAGCGATCGCGCGGCAGTTTGTGGCCGAGCGGCAGAAAGACTATGATCGTCCGATCGTGACGGAAGTCGAACGTTTAGTTTGCTTTTATGATGCCGAACAGGAACATCAGGATTATCTTGTGCGTCATCCGCAGGGGTATTGCCACGTTGACTTTTCTGTGATGCTGCCGCAGGAGCGGAAAGCATAGCGGGGAATCCCAGGCATTAAGCTCAGATCGCGATGGATCGGATTGAGCGTGATCGAATTTCAGTATGGGAAGAGCGTTAAGTTTCTTCAAGTTTTGGAATGAAAAGAAGGTTGTCGGCTGCGGCAGCCTTTTCTCATTTTTTGAGCGGAAAGTCGTTTTCCGCAGCGGTCACTTTCCTGCATTCTCTGCCGGGATCCGGGAATTAGTCTTTCCAAAGAGGGCGAACTCCGGTATCATTAAAGAAGAAAACGGGAGGAAATTCAATGTTAAAAGAATATGCGCTTCACTATTATGAGCAGGGATATAATTGTGCGGAAAGTCTGGTTTATGGGGCGAATGCGGCGTGGAATCTGAAATTAGATGAAAATGCCTGTCATCTGATGGCAGGATTGGGCGGCGGCCTGCAGGTAGGAGACGCGTGCGGAGCGTTGAGTGGGGCAGTGTGCGCGCTGAGCTGTCTGATCGTGAAGACCAAGGCGCATGATTGCGCGGAGTTAAAGCCCTTGACGCAAACCGTTGTCGGTCAAGTGCGGCAGCGGCTGGGATCGCTGCGCTGCGAGGAAATTAAACCACGGCTGTTTCAGCCGGAACGCCGGTGCGCGGCGACGGTGGAAAACTGCGCGGATGTTTTGGAAACGGTGCTGCGGGACGCCGGCTTGTTGCCGGAACCGGTAAATCACGCGGATGAAAGCGCGGCATAAGGCAGAACTGGATCGTGAAGACAGGCTGTCGAACGGAACCGGGTAGGAAAAGCCTCAATGCGTAGTTGTTAGCCGCTTACGCATAGTTTTTAAATAGAGAAAGCGAGGAAGAACAATGCGGATAAAACCTCATCTGCTTTATGTATTTTTGATGGCAGTTAACTTTTGGATTCTGCCGGCAGTGATCAGGAATACGGGGATGGCGATGGTTATGATGTTGGCCGGCCTGCCGCTGATCACGTTGATCATCGCGGTTGTCCATGCGTGGAAAGCCGGTTCGGCGATCGTTTTTGCGATTGTGACCGGAATCTTGTTTATCCCTGCGATATTTCTATATTTTAATGAAAGCGCGTGGATATACGCTCCGGCGTACGCGATGATCGCGCTGATTGGCGGAGTTGTTGGAAAGGGTCTGAGCTCGGGGAGAGGAAGCGAGTAAACGTGCCTTTTGAGATTGTCAGGCAGAATTTGAGCGAAGTGATCGCCGACGCTGTTGTCCGGTTTGTAAACACCGGTACAGGTGTTCGGGTGCTTCATCGCGGAAGTTTGCCGACCGGTTTCACGGCTAAAGAGCTGGAATTTGCTTTCACGCCAAGGGCAGTCGTCCTGATCGAGGTATCCCTATCGCAAGGCGGGGACGGGGAATTTAAGCCGGCGTTGTTATTGGCGCAAGCCTATCGACAGGCGCTGACGACGGCCGTCCAGGAACATTGCGGGTCGGTCGCCATCGTGTGGCCGAAGTTCAACTTACCCGGAGTGTCGGAAACTGATCTGTTATCCATACTTGTGCAGGGGGAACGCGAATTTCTGGCAGAACAGGAATTATGGGTGACGCTGGTTGTGGAGGATGTTCGCAGATTACGGCTGTCAGAATCGTTAATCACCGCTGTCAGTCGTTATATTGAGGATCATTACATTCAAGCATTTCCGCGAGAAAAAACAGGTCATGTTCTTGCGAAAATGAAGAACTTCATCGCGCCCGTTGAAGCAGAGTTGGAAGAAAACGAAGAACTTACGGATATTCCTGCGGAAAAAACATGTCTTTTTAGAGAGCAGGAAGAGGCTCAGGCTCCATCGGATAAATTTTATGCTGAGCCTAAAATGCGGTCGGTAGATCCGCGCTTGTTTGAGCAGTTGATCGCTCAACATGAGGAATCGTTTTCGGAATCGCTGCTGCGGATGATCGACGAGAGAGGAATGAGTGATCCGCAAGTTTATAAAAGAGCGAATCTTGACCGGAAATTGTTTTCCAAGATTCGGATTCAGAAGGATTACCGGCCGAGTAAAACGACAGCGCTGGCGCTGGCAATTGCGCTGGAGCTGAATCTGGATGAACTGAAGGTTTTGATCGGCCGGGCCGGCTATGCCCTGACCCATGCCAGCAAGCTGGATATTATCGTTGAATATTTCATCGGTCAGGGAATTTATGATTTGTTTCAGATCAACGAGGTGTTGTTCGCTTTTGATCAGCCGCTTTTGGGCGGTCGTTCATTTTAATTTGTTTTGTCGCCTGCCAAGCGACCTCCACTGATGGCTTTCAGTTTAAACTGGAAGTACAGAGGAGGCAAAGGCAATGAAGAAAATCATGAAGGAAACAATGGAAATCGTATTTATTTTGGATCGCAGCGGCAGTATGGCGGGTTTGGAACAGGACACGATTGGCGGATTTAACGGCTTGATTGAAAAACAGAAGCGGGAAGCAAGCTCGGCGCGGGTATCGTTGGTTTTATTTGATGATCAGACCGAGGTGATTTTGGACCGTGTTCCGATTGAGGACATCGGGAGTCTGAGCGAAGAAGAATATTATGTCCGGGGCAGCACAGCGTTATGGGATGCGGTTGGTCGTTCAGTATTGCATATCGCGCGGGTGCATCAAAAGATGAAAGCGGAAAATCGACCGGAAAAGACGTTGTTCATCATCACGACGGACGGTATGGAAAATTCCAGCGTTGAATATTCTCTGGATCAGGTGAAGCAGTTGATCGAACGGCAGAAAGAACGGGATCATTGGGAATTTTTATTTCTGGGCGCGAATATCGACGCGGTGCAGACTGCGGGCAGTATGGGAATCGGGGCGAGCCGGGCTGTGAATTTCCATGCGGATAAACCAGGAGTGCGGAAGAACTTCGGAATTTTGGCAAGAGCGATGAAATTATATGAAGAATCTGAAGAATTGAACGAAAATTGGGCTGAGGATATCCGGAAAGATTTTGAAAGTCGTAAACAAGAAGATCGTTTTTCGAAGTAAGAAAAAATAGAAAAATCATAATGAGCAGAGTTTTGGATTGATATCCATGGATGTTTCTGCATTGATCGATATCAGAAAAGCGGCAGTCAGATCTGCCCTTTTTATTTTGATTTTTATGGATAAGAAAAGTCGTTGAGAAATAAGAAAGCTAAATTGAAATCAAGACGTTTCTGAGTTATAATGAGGATGTAAAATTAACTCAAAAAAGTATTTTTTAGTTTTTTTAATTATTTTAGGGGGCTTTTTTCGATTTTCCGCAATATTAATGATAGGAGGTATCCTATTATGCAGAGAATCGACCGGCTCAGAACTTTAACCAGACAGGAAATTCAAAAAGTCAGATTTGTGTTCGCTCCTACGCATCCCGTCTTAGCGGCCTTGGATTATCGGAGTAACGATCTCTTTCGTTACACATTTGGTTCAGAGGATCAACTGTCCAATAAAATCCTGATCGCTTTTCTATCGGATTTGCTCGGCGTTCGGATTGTCCGGCTGAAGATCCGGGAGAGTGAACCGGTGAAAACGAACGAAGGTGAAAAAGGGATTCGCTTTGATCTGTTAGTAGAAATCTTTGATGATCAGGGAAGGGAGATGGTGGTTAATTTAGAAATGCAGAATTACCGCATGAAGGGTTCTTTATCGCTGCGCTCTCAAGCCTATCTGTCGCGGATGGTCAGCAGTCAGATCGTTGCCGGAGAGAATTATGAATTCTGCCCGGTCATTCAGATTATGATCGTTAACCGGCTGCCCAACATGAAGAAGCATTCTCATTTTACTCATCAGAGCCGATATTGCGTGATGGAAGATCACATCCTCATGCCGGACGAGCGCTGCCGGATTCTCTGGGTAGAGATGGATTATCTGAATGAAATGGTCAAGAAACCGATTGAAGAGTGGCGGATGGCAGAAAAGATTCTATACATGACACGGTACAGCTTAGATCCGGAAAAGCAGGAAGTCATTCAGGAATTAAAAGAAAAAGAGGAGGTCATACGAATGATGGAAGAAAAGCGGATGGAGTTTTTGAGAAGTACAAGCATGGACATCGCATTAATGCGGACACGGTTTGATGAAATTGATGAACAGAAAATTTACGAAAAAGGACAGCGGTTAGGGAAGAAGATCGGGGAATGCATTGGAGAGCGTATAGGCAGACAGCAAGGAGAACTCATTGGAGAACGCAGAGGAGAACTCATTGGCAGACAGCAAGGGGAAGAAAAACAAAGAAGGATGCTTCAACAAATGTTGAGTATCCGGATTCCGATGGGTAAAGAAGAAGCTGAACTGCTTCAGCAATTAAATGGTGATGAGCTTTTATTATTGTCAGAACGGTATGAGAGGATAAAGACGTCCAAAGATTTGGCAGAACAGGTTCACGAAATTGTAAATCAGAGAACAAACCGAACCCCACAGCCTAAGCTGGCGGCCATGGTTTAGAATTCTCTGCAGAGGTGATCCCAATGATCAGAATGACAGAAGAACAGTGGGCAGAGTTTTTGAGAAGTACAAGCTTGGACATCGCATTAATGCGGACCCGGTTTGATGAAATTGATGAACAGAAGATTTATGAAAAAGGACAGCGGTTAGGGAAGAAGATCGGGGAGTGCATTGGCAGGCGACAAGGAGAACACATTGGCAGACAGCAAGGGGAAGAAAGACAAAGAAGGATGCTTCAACAGATGTTGAGTATCCGGATTCCGATGGGTGAAGAAGAAACGACACTGCTTCAACAGCTAAACGGTGCCGAGCTTCTGTTACTATCGGAGCGGTATGAAATAATAAAGACATCCGAAGATCTGGCAGAACAGGTTCATCAGATTGTAAATCAAAGAACTTACCGTCAACCTGGCTTCAAGTGAGTTTCTACTTTCTGAAAAAAGGCTCTAATTAAAGAAAAATGCCAGGATCAAGGAAAAATCCTGGCAAAGGAACAACAATCTAAAGTGATTGTTTCTTAACTATTTCATGAACTTCCGAACCAACTTTGCTTTCCAAGGAGAAACAGGCTGATAGCGGATTGGCAGGTCGATGAGGGTTGATTTATCGACGATACTTTTGGTATGGGAGAAGGCTTTAAAGCTGGCATAACCATGATAACCACCCATACCGCTGTGTCCAACGCCGCCAAAAGGCATCGCCGTGGTCGCTAAATGAATGATCGTATCGTTAAGGCATCCGCCGCCGAAGGAACATTCGCGCAGGAAGCGATCCTGATGTTTATGATTTTCACTGAACAGATAAGCGGCCAGCGGTTTCTCCCGCTGCTGGATGAAACGCAGTGCTTCACTGAAATGTGTATAGGTCAGAATCGGCAGGATCGGTCCGAAGATTTCTTCCTGCATTAGATTTGAATTGGGATCTGGATCGACGACCAACGTCGGCATGAGTTTGTGCTGGTTCCAGAGTCCACCGTAAACAACCGGCTGATCCATCAAGAGTTCATTCAGCCGCTGTTCATGTTTTTCATTGATGATTTGTGGATAGTTTTCATTTAATGTCGGGTTTGTGCCATACTGGCGTATGATTTCAGAACGCAGCGCTTTGATCAGCGGTTCTTTTACGCGGGAATCCACTAAAATGTAATCTGGGGCCACACAGGTTTGTCCGGCGTTGAGCAGCTTGCCGAAGATGATCCGGCGTGCGGCCAGTTCAATATCGGCGGATGCATCGACCAGACACGGACTCTTTCCGCCTAACTCCAAGGTTACCGGCGTCAGCCAGCGCGACGCCTTTTCCATCACCAATCGGCCGACCTGGACACCGCCGGTGAAAAAAATCGTGTCGAAACGTTGTTCTAAAAGCTCGGTATTTTCTGCCCGGCCACCCTCAATGACCGCGACATAACATTCGTCATAAATGATGTTCAGCAGCTTAGCGATACAATGGGAGGTTGCCGGCGCATAGGCGGACGGTTTAACAATCGCACAGTTGCCGGCGGCCAGCGCGCCGATCAGCGGACTCATCGTCAGCTGGAATGGATAATTCCACGGCGCCATAATCAAAGCCACGCCAAGCGGTTCAGCCATCGTAAAGCTGACGGCTGGAAATTGAGCTAACGGCGTCGGGACGCGCTGGAACCCCATCCATTTCTTCAAATTTTTCCGGGCGTAATTCAGTTCTTCAAAGACCATGCCGATCTCAGTCATATACGACTCAAAATTGGATTTTCCCAGATCCTGTTTCAGAGCCTCCATGATTTCCAGTTCGTGTTCCTGGATCACGCGTTTCAATAGCGTCAGCGCTTCAAAACGAAACGCATAGCTCAATGTCGCGTGCGTATTAAAATAAGCCCGCTGATTATCCACACAGGTTTTAATATCCATACATCAATCCTCCTGTTTTCCTTATTGTATCACGAAGCGGAAATCATCAGGTGAAAGAATGCTGAGATTCGTTAGCGAGATATCGATCAATATAGAGGAAGTCCCATGATAAAATTAAAAAATCAGGATTTTTAGTTACAAGAGTTTAAAATTTACTCAATTTGAATTGGCTTCAAGGAAGTCCATTAATTCCTGACGCGAACGGCACAGGATCATTTTTTTATAACAGCTTTCATCGATCAGAATATCAAAGATCAGATTGTAGATTTTAGAAGCTTGTTCATCATCGCTTCGGCTCAGAATCAACAGGACTAAATTGACCCGCGAGTCATACCAGCGGATCGGTTCATCGCTGTAATAATAGACGACCTTGGTTGACAGCGCGTCCTTTTCTAACGAATGCGGTACGGCGAAACGGTTGAAAAACGCCGTAGAGGACAAGCTTTCCCGCTGTCGGACGGAATCCATAAACTGATTGTCGATGACACCCCGCTGTTGAAGCAGCTGATCGAAGAAAGTCAGGATTTCAACTTCTGTGGTCAGTCCGTGGTTGCAGAAAAAGAGTTGATCATCGAAAAAACGAAGCAGATTCTGGCGCAGCCGGCGGCGTTTTTGCGCTTTCATAAATTCGAGGTTTTTCTTCTCGATTCGATGGATTTCAAGCGGGGATAAAATGGGACTGATCGGGATCAGATCCGTAAGACTGTTTTCCGTCTTCACGGTGGACAGATAAAAATCAGCGTGATCCTGGTCTGTAATTTCCGACAGACTGGAAACGATTTTCACAATATCCAGTGTACAGCTTAATTTTTCAGTCAGCTGCTGAACCATCAATTTGCGTAGCTCATGGTACTGCGGACAGATACAGATCACACGGGGCAGATCATACGTCGGCACATAGGTGGCGATCGAGCCGAGATAAATCGCGATTAAGCCGATTTCATCGCCGGGGATTGCGGCCTGAAATTCTTTTTCCAGCTGATAAGCGAGATAGACTGCGACATCGTATATAAAGGGATGCGATGTGCGCAGCGACGTTGCGAAATCATTGTGGAAAAAATTCTGATGACGGCAGCGCAGAAGCAGAAAATGGACGTGCAGGACAAAGTTGTCGAAGACTGCGGAATAATCCAGTTCCAGCTGAAAATGACGAAAAGTCTTGTCCAGCAGTTTCCGGATCTGACCGCGGAAACGTTCGTTTTGAAGAATCTGTTCGTTTTCTTCCGGGAAGGAACCCGTAATGAACGCCAGAATTGTCGCTTTATCCGCTTCGGTAAACGTCAGCTCGAGCTGTTCCTGCAGCCGCCCGCAGGTCGTATCGACAAAACGGGTCAAAAGCGGAGAGGTTGAGATCGGCAGCGCGTCGGCTTCGGTATCACTGTCGTCGCTGGGATAGCCGTTGATCATCCGCTGGACACAGACCGCAATGCAGATAATGATGTTTTTGATATAGATATCGTCGATCTGAACATCCAGTTCATCCAGTGTTTCATGGATGATTTGCGCCAGCTCCGCCAGGCCGAACGGCGAAAAATAACCATCGAAATTGACGAGCGTCGTGGCTAATGCGTTAGCTTCGGCAAAGAAAAAATGAGAAAGCATCCGGCGTTTATCGGTTTCCTTACCCTGACAGCTCAGCCATTCCCCGCGCCGCTGCAGACTCAGCGAAAAACTGTGAAATTTCGGCATCATGCGTTTCACCAAACTGTAAATCGTGGATTCGCTGACGTATAACTTCTGCGTCAGGTCGTAAATCGACGCTTCCTTGCATTCGAGCAGGGCTAAGATCAGTTGTTTTTCCAGCTGGCGGTCATCGTCCACACGGCAGTCCTGGATCTGTTGGAGAACCGCTGGATCTTCGTTCAGCGTATAGCCTTCCTTATTGGAAAGAATGATCGGCTGACCGGCAATCCGGTTGATCGCGCTGACTTCATACCGGAGTGTGCGCGGCGAAACGTTCAGCAGCTGGCTAAACTGTTGACCTTTGATCGGTTTCTGATATTCCCGCAGCAGGCGCAGCGCTAAATATTGTCGCTGAGAAAGTTCAATCATGATTTTTCCTCCCTCTGCCTCTTCAACATCATTATTATCAAAATCCTTACAAAAACACAAGGAAAGGTGAAAATAAAAAATTGCCAGGATCGTGGCAATTTCTTAATCATCCCTTTAAGAAACAAGAGGAAATTGAAATCAGATTGAAAACCCAGGGTTATTTCCTGTTCAGACGTTCAATGAAAGAAAGCGAAAGCACTAGTCAAGATCAAAAAGAACGTCTTCGTCATTCTGAACATAAACTCTCAGATTCTTTCGGCCTTTCTGAACGATCAAGTGACCTTCGGCTTCCAGCTTCGCTTTCTGTGCCAGGACGCCGCCGGGATATTTCGGATTTAGTTCTCCCGCTGCTTTAAGTGTCCGCCAATAGGGAGTTTCATCCGCTGACCGTTGAAAGCTGGCCCAGGCGGCAATCGATACGAAGATGCCGGCAGTGATCGGTTCTGTGAAATCTGCGCCATTGATTCGGGTGAAATCTTCACGGAGTGTCCCCACAGTGATCATCTTACCCCAAGGTACGTGTTTCATCATGCGGTTGTAGTCGATCGGCGGAGCGAAAAACATCCGGGTTCCTGCACAGGGTCGATATCCATGGCCATTATTTCTTATAATAAGATCAAGCAAGATTGAAACCCATTAACTTATGATCAAGAAGAAGCAGGCGAAAAATGTTTCTTATTTGCCAACTTCTTTTTTTGCTTGCACAGCTTGGATCCAGTCTTGAGGGCTTGCCGCGGTCGCGGCAAAATCCAGATTGTCCGCACGGTTTGAAAAGAAGTATGCTGACAACGGAAAAGATCCCGTATTCTTTTCAACCGGGAGAGTTGAGACCGTCGGTCAGCCATGCCTGTGATGTGGGCCGATGGACGCTGCGCCGGTCTTGACTCTTCACCATTCAATACGCTGGAAATCAGCGGTAGAAGGAGTGAAAAATCAATGAAAACACCGAAAGGTTTTCTATGGGGCGGCGCTTCGGCGGCCAATCAATTTGAAGGCGCTTATCTGGAGGATGGCAAAGGATTGAGCGTGGCGGATTGCTTTACCGCCGGTTCCCGAACGCATCGCCGTGAATACACCGACGGCGTCGTCGAGGGGAATTATTATCCGTCGCACATCGCGACCGACTTTTATCATCATTGGAAGGAAGACGTCAAGCTGTTTGCGGAAATGGGTTATAAAGCCTTCCGCACCTCAATCGCCTGGAGCCGGATTTACCCGCACGGTGACGACGAACAGCCTAACGAGGCGGGACTGCGGTTTTATGACGAGCTGTTTGACGAGTTATTAAGCTACGGTATCGAACCGGTGATTACACTGACGCACTATGAGGTTCCGTATGCGTTGGTTGAGAAATACAATTCCTTCGCTGACCGGCGCTGTGTGGATTTCTTTGAACGCTACTGCCGCACGGTGTTCACGCGCTACAAGGGGAAGGTCAAACTGTGGATGACGTTCAATGAAATCAACACCATGATGCATGGCGGCGAGCAGCAGACCGGCGTGCGGATTCCGGAAGGTGCGGATCGCGATCAAGTCCTGCTGCAGGTTGCTCACCATCTGCTTCTTGCCAGCGCGAAGGCAGTCAAACTGGGGCATGAAATCGATCCGGAAAACAAGATCGGCTGCATGGTCTGCAATCCGCTGTTTTATCCGGAAACCTGCAAGCCGGAAGATCAGATTCAGGCGATGAAGGATAACGATGCGATGTTCTATTTCAGTGACACCCAGGTTCGCGGCGGCTATTCCAACAAAGCGAGGAAGCTGTGGGAAGCACGCGGCGTGCAGCTCAAGATGGAGCCTGAGGATGAACAGATCTTACGCGAAGGCTGCGTGGATTATGTAGGATTCAGCTATTACATGTCGGCGGTTTCCTCAACCCGTCCGGTTGAAAAAGTCCAGGGCAACATGATGCGGATGGTGAAAAATCCGTATGTCCAGGAAAGCGACTGGGGCTGGGGGATCGATCCGGTCGGCCTGCGGATCGCGCTGAATCAGTTTTACGACCGCTATCAGATTCCAGTTTTCTGCGTGGAAAATGGCTTCGGCGCAGAGGATGAGGTCAGCCCGGACGGCCATGTTCACGACCTGTACCGGATCGATTACTTCCGGCGGAATATTCAGGAACTGCTCAAAGCGATTCATGAGGATGGCGTCGACGTGATGGGCTACACGGCCTGGGGCTGCATCGACTTCATCAGCGCCGGCAGCGGCGAGATGAAAAAACGCTATGGAATGATTTATGTCGATCGCGACAACGAAGGCCGCGGCACATTAAGACGGATCAAAAAAGACAGCTTCGACTGGTACCGCCGCGTGATTGCTTCCGACGGCGAGGATCTCGGCTGACGCGGCAGGAGAAGAAAAAGGAGGGACGGATGGCGAAGAAAGAACTGGATCTGCTGCAGGACAAACCCGCCTCAGCGATTCTTAAATTTGCGGTGCCGATGTTGATCGGCGCCTTGTTTCAACAGGCGTACAGTCTGGTCGACACGGTGGTGGTCGGTAACTTTATCAATAGCGACGCATTGGCGGCGGTGGGCACCAGCGGCGTCATCATGAATATCGTGACGATGGCCGGGATGGGATTAGCCGTCGGCACCTCGGTCGTCACGGCGCAGTATTTCGGCGCAAAGAAGCTGCGCGAAGTCAAGACGGCGATCCGCACGTCGCTGATTGTGTTTGTGGCGCTGGGCTTGGGCGGCGGCGTACTGGGCCTGGCGATTATGAAGCCAATGCTGCAGCTCATGAATACACCTTTGGAAATGATGGATTATGCCCTTTCCTATCTTGGCGTGATCTTTACCGGCGTCGTGTTCGTCATGCTTTACAACATGTTTAATCAGGTATCCATCGCGTTGGGCGATTCTAAAACCCCGATGCTCATGCTGCTGGCGGCCAGTGCGATCAATGTCGTGCTGGATCTGGTCTTCACCCTTGTCTGCCATTGGGGAACAGCCGGCGTGGCGGCGGCAACCGTGATCGGCCAGGGCTTCGCGGCCTTGACCTGCTGGCGGCTGATTCAAAAGAAAATGAATCAGATGGTCACGGAACAACCCGCCTGGTTTGATAAGCAGATGTTAAAATCCATCTGCGCGATCGGACTGCCGGCCGTGGCGCAGAACGCGATCTCCGCGTCCGGCATGCTGGCCGTGCAAAGTCTGCTGAACAGCTTCGGCAGTGTGACCGTGGCGGCTTATACCGCCGCCAACAAGGTCGACGGGATCGCGATGTCGCCGATGGTATCGCTGGGAACCGCCATATCCACTTATGCCGCCCAGAATATCGGCGCGAAGCAATACGACCGGGTCAAAGCGGGACTGCGCTTCACCTTGGACTTGGCGCTGGTCTGCTGCCTTGTGACCGGCGTTCTGATCTACGGTGCGACCGACGCGATTCTCGGATTGTTTGTCAGCGGCAGCGCCAGCCGCGAACTGTTTGATATCGGCGCGGAATACCTGCATGTCGCGGTCTTCAGCTACTTTGTCATGGCCGTCATGTTTATTCTGACGGGTGTGCTGAAAGGCGCCGGCGATGCCAAGCTGGTGTTCGTCTGTTCGATCACCGATCTGTTGACGCGTGCCGGGTTCGCTTATGCCGCGGTCGGCGTCTTAGGCCGCTATGCGCTGTGGCTCAGTTACCCGTTCGGCTGGTTCTGTTCCATCGCGATTGCCTGGCCGCGTTATCTGTCGGGCAAGTGGAAAAAAATTACGATTATCGCAAAGGAGTCGGAGCATGAAACATACATTCCATCTGAGAGCGGCGAAGGAAGAAGTCTTTGACTATTTTATCGACGTCCTGCTTCAGGATGTGCTGGCCTATACGGGTCAGACGCTTTCCCGCAGTCAGTTAAAAGAAGGCTTTACTTACCGGAAAAACTTATCGAGCAACCCGAAGAAACCCCGGATCGCGACCGTCCGGCTGACGGAATATCACTATCCGGAGCATTATGCCGTGATTTATACGCGCGATGATTTCCGCAAACGCGCGGTCTATGATCTGAGCGATGAACCGCAGGGTTGCCGGTTTGTGATGACACAGCAGCAGGAAAAGAAGCTGCGTGATGAATCCGGAGCCCTGTTGTGGACGGTTACGGAATCCGCAGAGAGGGAGGGAAAACCATCACTGATGACGCGTTTGCGGATGCGGACGGTGGTCCGCCAGCTGCGGAAAAGACCGAAAACTGCCGTCGTTCTGTAATGGGGCAAGGCTCTGCCGCGAAGGCGGCAAATGTGAAATTGCCCAGATAAGCCGTTGACGCTATACTGATTTCAGAAATACGGGATAGTGAGGACGGAGGTGTTTTCAGCCACAGGTTTTGAGAAAATAAGGAATCTTGCAGAAAGGGGAAACTCATGAATAATTTCTTAGACAAACTCGATCACGTTTTATCGCCGGTCGCGGACGTATTGTCCAACAACAAATTCCTGCGCTCAATCGCCAACGGTTTGATCGCGCTGATGCCGTTAACGATGGTCGCCGCGATTTTCAGCATTCTGGAGGCGCTGCCGAAGGTGGCTTCCTTCTTACCGCAGTGGAGCGAAGCGGTGGATGCCGCACTGTTAGTTCCGTACAACGTCATCTTTGGTTTAATGGCGTTGATCGTATCGTTCACCGTCGCTTACCAGCATTCCAAAAACTATGAGGATTCCGACAGTATGATGAACGGTCTGTTATCGCTGTTATGTTTCGTGCTGATGGCGTCGACCTATGAAAACATGACGTTCAGCGCCCAGTATTTCGGCTATGCCGGAATCTTCGCAGCCGTGCTGACGGCGTTGGTTTCCGTGGAACTTTATCATTTTCTGGTCAAACACAACCTGCGCATCAAAATGCCGGACTCTGTGCCGCCGCTGGTCAGCAAGTCGTTTGAAGCGTTGATTCCGCTGCTGATTCTGGTCACGGTGTTCTATGGCGGCAACTGTCTGGTCGTCAGTCTGACCGGTAATTCGATTCCGGCGCTGATCCAGTCGCTGGTCACTCCGGCCATCAAGGGTTCCGATTCGATCTGGTACCAGGCGATCCTGCACTTCCTGATGCAGCTTTTCTTCTGGCTGGGCATGCACGGCTGGGCGATCACGGCGGGGTTCTCGATGCCGATCTCCAATGCGCTGCTGGCTGAACAATCAGCCGCTTATGCCGCAGGGACACCGATTGCTGAGCTGCCGTATTTTACCACGGGCGGCGTCAACATGTGCAACGTCTTCTACTTCATCCCGCTGATCCTGATGTTCGCGTGCAAAGCCAAACGCAACAAAGCGATCGGCAAGATGACGTTCATTCCGACCTTGTTTAATATCTCCGAACCGATGACCTTCGGCATTCCGATCGTCCTGAATCCGATTCTGGGCATTCCGTTTATCCTCTACCAGCCGATCATCGTTTCGATTAACATGGCGGCGGTCAAATACGGTTTCATGAACCGCTCGGCGATGTCCGGCATCGCGGCTTTGCCGCAGCCGTTCTCAACCTTTGTCGCATGTTACGGCGACTTCCGCGTCTTCTTAATTTTCGCGGTGATGATGATCGTTGCGATTGCGATCTGGTATCCGTTCTTAATGGTGTGGGACCGGAAATGTCTGCGGGAGGAACAGGAAGCGATCGCCGCAGGTCAGGTGGAAACGGCGGAATAAAGAAAGAAGGATATCATGAAAATTATACGTTTGTTCTGCGCCAACGGCTTCACTACAGAAATGATGACCAAAAAGATGCAGCAGGCGGCTGAAAAGCTGGGCCTGGATTATGACATCAAGGCTTTCCCGTATGCCAAGATCCGCGATGAGGGACCGAAAGCCGACGTCATTCTGTTAGGCCCGCAGATTCGCTACAATTTAAAGCATGTCGAAAAGGACTATCCGGCAACGCCGGTGATCCTGATGGATATGCGTCTGTATGCCGCAATGGATGGCGAAGCGATGGTAAAGCAGGCTCAAGCCGCTTTGGAAAAATAGGAAAAACGACGGAAGGAGGAATACAGATGCAACAGGAATTGACAAACGTCAGCTGCGAAATCATCGCGAAGGTGGGGACGGCCAAGGGGTTGTTCGTGGAAGCGATCGAAACTGCCGCGGCCGGCCAGCTGGATCAGGCCCGCGCTTTGTTAAGCGAAGGCGAACAGATTTTTAATCAGGGACACGAAGCTCACGGTCAGCTGTTGTCCCAATTCGCAGCCGGGGCTGAGGTCAAGGTCGACCTCCTTCTCGTACATGCGGAATGTCAGATGATGAGCGCCGAAGACTTTAAGGTGATCGCCGAAGAAGTTATCGCGATCGCAGAAAAGAGGATTCACGCATGAAGATCAATGTGGAAACCGGCAAGCGCGCCGCGATGAATGACATTGTCGAAGCGCTGGAACAATCTGAACTGCACGCTGTCTTTTGCGGCAAGGACAAGATGAATCCGATTGCGCTGGTCTTTGAGATCGACGCGGAAGACACGAAAGCAGTGATTCGTCAGGCTGAAAAAATCATTAAGGCCCGGTTGGGCAAATCAGTTTCTTTTCGGATCGTGCCGCACGGCAGCTTGTTGTACTACGGCTGACCCGCCGGGAAAACTCGCGTCAGAAAAGAATTTAAAATCAGAGGAAGATGAATGGAACATTCCGTTCATCTTTTCAAAAGAAAGAACGGAATCTCAATTAACTGTTTTAAACCGTAAAACGAAACCGATCTCCGTTTTCCCGGGAAATATCGATGGAATCAAACTTGCCTTGAAGCCGGATTTCATCAGAAGCAGACTCTTTGCAATCTGAATTCACTCAGCGTCCGGGGATTATTCCAAGCAGGAATCTCAAACATTAAAAAGAAAGAAGGAGCGCTATGCAAACTCATTTTACCCATCTCTTTACGCCGCTGCGAGTCCGCGGCATCATGTTTCCAAACCGGATTTTTCTCTCGCCCCAGGGCCATTCGCCAAAGCATCGCCACCCGTCTTCGTATGATTCCTTATACGATGCCGGCATGTTGTTTTTTGATAAATCCCAGGGTGGTTTCGGTGGCTGCACGCTTGCTGCAGGACCAGTTCTGGAAGACGGCCGCTATGAGAAATATGCCCGCGATCAGATTCGCGAGCTGATGTCGATGGCTACCCAGACCGGCGCCAAGGTCGCCGCCGGGGTCATGCCGTTTACTTTCCATCCTGATAAAATTCCGCCGATTACGGATTTAGAACCTCAATACGCGGAAATTGAAGGCGGTACGCCGAAAGGTCAGCCTAGCAGCGGAAACCAGCCGATGATGCCGAACTACCGTGCATCCAATGGCCTGTGGGACGGTTATCCGTGCGAAGAAATGCCGAAGTCCATGATTCTGGAATCCATCGAAACAGCTCGCAGAAGTGCGAAAGCAGCGCGGGAATTCGGTTTCGATTACGTGGAAGTCGGCGGCTTCGCCCACGGCAGCGCGATCGCATCCTTTTTGTCGGCCAAAGAAAATCACCGGACGGACGAATTTGGCGGGTCGCTTGAAAATCGCTGCCGTTATCCGTTAATGCTCTTACAGGCGGTACGCGAGGCGATCGGTGAGGATATGCCGATGGCGATTACGATTTCCAGCCAGCTGTATGATCAGCGCAGTGCTGATTTGTCGCATACCGAAGATGAAATGATCGAATTTCTCAAACGGGCTCAGGGAATTCTCGATATGGTGATCATCTCCTCTGGGATGGACACGACGAACCTGTGGAATGAAAACGTGTTCCATTGCGGAACGATCTTTCAGAAGAAAGACTTCACCGTCGAATTCTCCAAGCGGATGAAAAAAGAAACACCGCAGCTGATCGCAATTCCGCGCGGTGGCATCAACACCGTTCAGCTGGCGGAGGAAGTCATCGCTGAAAACTGGGGCGATGCGGTGTGCGTAGGTCGTTCCTTCGTTGCGGATCCTTATTGGCCGAAGAAAGCGATGGAAGGCCGGGAAGAGGATATCGTTCCTTGCCTGCGCTGCGATTACTGCTATCACAGCGCGACCGATCACATGAATTTATTCTGTTCCGTCAATCCGCGGCTGTTCCGGGAACGGCGGGTGCCTGCCGCTATTGAACCTGCGGCGGTGAGGAAGAAAGTCGTTGTAATCGGCGGCGGACCGGCCGGATGCAAAGCAGCGTTAACCGCGGCAGAGCGGGGACACGAAGTCATCCTTATTGAGAAGAGCGATGCGGTCGGCGGTCAGCTGAAGCATGCGCCGTATGATCATCACAAAGAGGATCTGGATAATTATAAAAAATATCTCCAGGTTCAGATCGCAAAATCCAAGGTTCAGGTGATCTACAATACGACGGCTACGCCGGAATGGGTGCGGTCCATGAATCCGGACGCGCTGGTGATCGCGGTCGGCGCTGAACCGGTCTGCCCTCCGATTCCGGGTATTGAAAAAGCGCAGGAAGCGACGAGTTTCTATACCCGGATGGATAAGATTGGCCAGCGGGTGGTAATTATTGGCGGCGGGACGATCGGCGCTGAACTAGCGCTGACTTTAGCGGAAACCGGACGCGATGTGACGGTCATTGAGATGAATGACGAGCTGGCGGCGCAGGGCCATTTCTTTTATAAGATCGGCTTAAAACACGCGATTCTTGACGTTAAAGAAAACTACCATGCGTTGTTGAAAAACCGCTGTCTGGAAGTGTTGGATAACGGCGTCAGAGTCATGGACGCCGAAGGTCAGGAACAGATTGTGGAAGCGGATACCGTGATCTATGCGGTCGGCATGAAATCCAAACGGGAAGAAGCGCTGGCGTTCTATGGTATTACGCCGCAGACGGCGGTGATCGGCGATTGCAAGCGCGTTGGCCGGGTGATGGAAGCGACGCATGACGGATATTTCTTCGCAATGAGCTTATAGAGGGAATCAGTTCTCATTCCTCATGATTAAAATGAAAAAGGAAAGCCGACAAAGACTTTCTTTTTTTATGATCAATTAACGGAAAAGATTGCTTTGAAATCAGTTTTTCTGGGAAACTGGCGAAGGAGAAATTCGCATTACCCGCAATTTCGGGCATGGTTCCAATGGATTCCGATATGACCGATACCCAAAATTACAACAGATACGCAGAGTAATGGATTGTGATTAGCAATTCCCAGCAGGAAAAAAGCCATGACCGGCAAAGTCGCGCCCGCAACCGGAATCTTGAGAAAGGGGGCGTAGAAATTCCGCAGTGTCTGCGGACTCCGGAAATAACGGATCCAGAAGCCTTCGTAGCTCAGCATCATCGCCAGGGACAGAAGAAAATACAGCTGTTCCAGAAATCCTGAATAAGCTGATTGACTCTCGAAGAAGGCAGACACGGTAACCAGGACCTGACCAATTCTTTCCATACGCACCAGCGATGGTTTTTCTTTCGCGACCGCGGCTTCGTAACCTTGCGGTTTGTGCTGCGTCCAGAAAAGATTGGGTAGAAACAAGCCGATCAAATAGATCAGACCTGGGAATGAGAATTTCCACGACATAGGGACACCTCTTTCTTCATGTTATGGCAAAATTTGACTGATCGCCGCTTCCAGAACGGTGTCGATCCCCTGCTTTAAATCGTCAACGGTTTGTTCGATAAGCAGGTCAGGCTCGATTCCTTTCCCATACAGCGATTGTCCCTCATAGTCCAGTGAGCCTTTCGAGGTGAAGGCAAAGGTAAAACCGAGATCTTCCAGACTGACGTCATAACGAAGTCCGCAAGAACCGGCCGTCGGCGTCCCCATCAAGAGAAAAGAATCAAGATCGGAGGCAAGCAAAGCCAGACTTTCCGCTGCGGACATCGTATTATAATTTGTCAGCAGGAGAAGACGATCCGCCTGGATTGGATCTAGCTCCGATTCCCTGAAGTCAGTCAGATCGCAAGTTTCCGGCTGTGTATAGACGAATTCTCTTTGCGGATGGCTGGCAAGATGGCTGCCCATTCTTTCGATATCCGAAGTCAGCTCAAAGCTTTGAAAATTTCGGATTTCATCATAAAACGAGGAAAGCAGTTGGAAAGCACCGAGATCAGAACCACCCAGGTTATCCCGGATATCTATGATGAAATATTTGTAGTCCTTGATTTGAGGAAGCACTTCGGTAAAGTAAGAATTGCCGAGATCGCTCATGACTTTCAGATGCAGATAGACGATCTTATCTTCCAAAACCAGAACGTCGTAGGTTGTGCTTTGATGGAGAGTTTCCACTTTGTGACCGGTGATTTCCGGCTTCGCATAAGTCTGGGTGATTCTCCGCGTCCCTTTTTCATAAACTTCCTTCGTTATTTTTTTCTCGCCATCCGGCAGTTTCCAGGTTAACTGGAGGCTCTCGCCCTGACAGTTATAGACGAAACGTTCCAGCATTCTGTTCTGTTTCAAACGGAAAGTCCGCGCGGCGACAAGCAGTGCGATCTGTTTCTCTAAATAAGATCCGGGATCCTCACCTTGAATTTTGACTAATTCGGATCCCAGCGGAACCTGGGAAGTGGGACTGACGCCGGTGACGATATACTGATGATCAATATAATTGAATTGGTAAGTCAGATAACCAAAGGCTTCCGACATCGCCGCATTATAGCCGAAATGATTATGCGCGTCACCAGTGACGGCTGTCAATTTCTCCAATAAAGTGCAGTATTCATAAACGTCAATCGGTTTTGAGGCTTGGCGTATCAATTCGGTCAGCATCTCGGAATAGGAAAAATCAGGCGAATCATGCCAGCAGACGGAGTTGGTATTCACCGCCGTATAAGCGTCGATCAGGGATTTTATCCGTTGATCAGCCGTCAGGTATTCGCTGGTTGAGGAAACGGGGGCGGTTGACGTCGAGTGACCAGAACAGCCGACTAAAAGAAAACCACAAAGAAAGATAGAGATCAGAGGTCGGATACAATTCACTGACATACCCCCTTTCAGTTAATTCTGATTGTATCATAGCATTGAAGAAAATGATTTGGAAGGATTAACAGAAGGCCGCTTCTCGAAATCATGTCAAAAAAACGGAAGACGCTTTGATCTTCCGTTTATCATTTTCTGCATTCCCGGCATTGGGACAGGGGCTTAAGCTAGTGCATCAGCCGGCTCTTGTTTTCTGAACTCATCTGGAACACGATTGCCAGCGGAATCATATACGACAACATACTTGAGCCGCCGTAGGAAATAAACGGCAGCGTAATGCCGGTGATTGGAAACAAACCGGTAATCATGCCCATGTTGACCAGCTGCTGGAATAATAACATGCCGATCATTCCGGCGACCATATACCGTTCGCGCTGCTGATCATGCCGTGAGGCGATGCTGATGAGCTTTAAATCGAACGCCGTCAATAATGCGACGACCGAAGTCGTACCGAGAAATCCGAAATTCTGACCGATGACAGAGAAAATGAAGTCGGTCTGCGGCTCTGGAAAACGAATCAGGACTTCGCGGAAGCCATGGCCCGTTAAGCCGGAGGAACCGATCGTTAATAACGAGGTATACAGCTGGTTGCCCCAGGTATTGATGTATTTCTCCGTTTCCAGCCAGCCGTAAATCCGCCGCATTTTATAACCTCCGCCTAAGATGGAGGATAAAAGATTCGGATAAAACTTGAACATGAAGATCAGTCCGCCGAAGCCGATGACCAGGCAGGCCGCGCCCAGCCAGACCCATTCCTTGCGGACGCCCGAGACCGCCAGCATGACCAGGATACTGACGATGATGATCAGCGGGATGCCGGTATCCGGTTCTAAAAAGATCAGGATCAGCGGCGGAACAGCGATCTTGCCGACTTTCCAGAACAGTTTGAAGTCACTCGCAAACGACATTTCCGTCTTCCCGAGGTTATGCTCGTGGATAATGTTGGCGACCATGATGATCAGCACGACCTTCATGAACTCGCTGGGCTGGAAAGTACCCAAGCCGGGGATCTGATACCAGGCTGTTGTTCCGTTGACTGGACGGATAAACCGGTCCGGCAGGTTGATCACATACTTATCCACCAATAAAATCGCTAACAGCACCATCAGAATCCAGTAAAAGATTTTGACGCCGGTAAATAACCGGTCGCTTCCAAACCGCGTCAGAAAGGCCAGCATCAGAAAGCCGATCGCATACCACATGCCCTGTTTCAGCCACAGATGCGTGCCCTGCAAGCGCGTTGCCATGATCGGATCGGCGCAGTAAATCGCCAATAACGAAACGCAGGTCATCGCCAAAAGCAGAAGCATCAGCGTCCGGTCGATATGGAATTTCTTGTGGATCCGTTCCGGCTGTTGGCTCATAACGCTTTCTCCATCGTGACATGACGAATGCCGGCCTCATAAA